>ERZ842401.8558-NODE-8558-length-10022-cov-39.897261_pt1 | contig 10022 bp, 6 predicted proteins | sample MGYA00521270_ERZ842401 | MGnify/ENA primary metagenome ERZ842401 (study PRJEB31892, sample SAMEA3878208) | bioreactor metagenome | biome: Moose rumen | place: Sweden | collected 2011-10 | study: EMG produced TPA metagenomics assembly of the PRJEB12797 data set... | reverse complement strand
GTGAAAATCATCATGATTGACTATTTGCAGCTGATGAATGCCAACGGCATGCGCTTCTCGTCGCGCCAGGAGGAGGTCAGCGTCATCTCACGTTCGCTGAAAGGACTGGCCAAGGAACTCGATGTGCCCATCCTGGCGCTGTCGCAGCTGAATCGTGGCGTCGAGAGTCGTGAAGGTCTGGAAGGCAAGCGCCCCCAGCTCTCTGACCTGCGTGAGTCGGGAGCTATCGAACAGGATGCCGACATGGTGCTCTTTGTACACCGTCCCGAATATTATCATATCTACCAGGATGACAACGGGCGCGACCTGCATGGCATGGCTCAGATTATCATTGCCAAACATCGTAAGGGTGCTACGGGTGATGTGCTGCTGACATTCCGTGGTGAATTTACGCGCTTTGAGAATCCGGAAGACCGCCGTCTTGGCTCCAAGAGCAGCGGTAGCGACGGAGAAGGCGAGATTGTTGGCAGCAGAATGAATGGCGACCAGCAGTCTGTCACCACTGAGTCGCCATTTGTAGGTGATGCTCCTGACGGACCATTGCCGTTTTAACGTCGGATCATGAACGGCAAATGTAAAAACGGTGGGTTAGTTGGAGTATTTGTCTATGAATTTCTGGGCTTGGCTATCGCCAAGCTCTTTTGCTTTTTCAAGATTCTGCAGACCATCCTGCTTCAGCCCCTTGACGCATTGGGCAATACCCATCAGCAGGTAGCCGCTGCTGTTGTCCGGAGCCAGACGAACACATTCCCGGGCACTCTCAAGGGCTTGGTCGGTCAGATTGACACGCAGCTCGTAGTTGGCTTTCTCTGCCCATAGCTCAGTATTGGACGGTTCCAGCGCCACCAAGTCCTGCATGTCGTTGATGGCCAGTTGGTAGCGACGGCAGTCCATAGCCAGCTGGGCATGCAGTTGCAGATATGGTGCCGCTGTCTTGACATATGGTCTGGGGAATGTGCTGACCGCGCTGTCGAGCAGAGCCAGGGCAGTCTTCTTTTCACCCAGTTGTATCTTGCATTGTGCAGCAGCATAGAAGTTCTCAGCATTACGCAGGGGACCCTGCTGCAGCTCTTCGTAGACGGCATAGGCATCGGCATATTTCTTCATGGCATACAGCAGCTGTGCCTGCTGCAGGCGGTAAACCGGCTCGGGGTTGATGCGATAGGCCTCCTGCGACTCCTGGAGAGCATGCTCAAGGGTCCAGCCCTCGTAGGGCTTGTCGGCCTGGTATACCACCTTTTGGTATATGAGTTGTGCATACTGGTAGTGGATGTTGTCTTGGGCGTCGCTGACCTTGAGGGCTTGTCGCATGTCCTCCTCGGCAGCAGCATACTCACCCTTGTCAACGTGGGTTCGGGCACGGTAAACGTAGCCGTCGGCAGCTTGCGGGAATTTGGCAATGAAGCGCTCTACCAACTGTTCGAACTGTTCGGCTGTCATCGCTGACGATGCCATAAAGAGCGTCAGCAATGCCTCATCCTGCTTTTCGGGAAGAGCCTTGGGAATGGAAGTCTGTCGCAGCGTGGGGTCGTTCAAGCTGAAACCGCTGACCTGTAAAGCATTGGCATAGTTGACGCTGACAGCATAGCTTGAGGTTTCTGTGGCGTTGGCAGATGGTTGGAAAATGCCTAACACCTGGCCGTCGTCGTTCAGCACAGGACAGCCGGCATACTGGTCGGTAGTCTGCATGGACAAGGTATAGAAGGTGTAATCGCCTTCGAAGGCCTGAGCCTGGCTGACGGTACCCTGCTGGCTGGCTGGCGCTTTCTTGGCACTGTAGGGCAGCAGCCATACCGTACTGCCGTTGCTGGCGGCTGTCGGAGCCATAGTCAGGGGTGCAGCCTTCTTGACGGCAACCTGGAACTTCGCAACGTCGTAGATGCTGTTAGCCCCCATCATGCAGTCTACAGGCCATTCCTTGCCCTGGGCATCGATGACCACGGCACGCTGGGCACCCTTGAAGGGCGTAAAGGGACTTACGGCTTCACCTTGTTCGCTGATAAAGAAGCCGTTTGCACTACTCAGCAGCGAACCGTCGGCATTGAAAGTCTTTATCGTAAAGACAGCCTGAGAAGCCTTCTTGGCCCAAGGCTGCGCCCCTGCGGGGCTAAATAAAAAAGAAAAAATAAAAAATAATAAACCTCGCGGACATTGGAAATAGATATAGTCCCACCAAGCCTTTATCGTGCTCTCCTCTTTATTTGAAATAGTAAAAAACATCTTTTGATTACTTTGATTATTTATTCTTTGTTATCTGTTATCTCTTATTTCTTATTTTATATTTAGGCCGAAGGCCGCAACAGTTCTCTTGCATTTCGGATGGCAGCATCCGTCACGTTGCTGCCACTCAGCATCTGGGCGATTTCCTGGATACGCTCCTCCTTAGTCAGCTCCTGCATGCTGCTGATGGTACCCTGGGGTGTCTCCTCTTTCATGACGCGATAATGGTGGCTGCCTAAAGCGGCAATCTGCGGCAGGTGGGTGATGGAGATGACCTGACGCTCGTGACGGCCCATCTCCTGCATGATGCCAGCCATCTTTTCCGCTATCTTGCCGCTGACACCCGTGTCTATCTCGTCAAAGATGATGGTAGGCAGTTTGACGGCACCGCTGATCATGGCTTTCAGCGACAGCATCACACGGGCTATCTCACCGCCGGATGCCACCTGGGCGACGGGCTGGAGTGGGGTAGAGGTATTAGCAGAGAAGAGGAACGACACATTGTCCTGTCCCTGGCGTCCCAGCTCGCCACGGCTGATGGAGACTTCGAAACGAACGTGGGGCATACCCATCGGCACCAACCGCTGGCGCAGTTGTTCCTCAATGTCCTTGGCAGCCTGCTGGCGCAGCTTCGTCAGCTTATCGGCCTGCTGCTGGCATTGGGCTGTCAGCTGTTGGCATTGTGCCTCCAGTTCCCTGACGGCCTCGTCGCTATTTTCTATGTTGCTGAGCTTATGTGCCAGGTCGTCACGCAGGGCTATCAGTTCGCCGACGGTCTCTACGTGGTACTTCTTCTCCAACTCATACAACTTGTCCAGACGACTCTGTACACGGTCCAGCTCTGAAGGGTCGAAATCGGTATTCTCCAACAGGCTGCTCACCTCATCGGCAACGTCTCTCAGTTCAATGCGGCAACTCTCTATACGATCTGTCAACTCGGCCGATGCCGGCAGCACCTGACGGATGCTGCCCAACGCTTGGATGGCACTCCGCATCTGAGTGATAGCCCCCGACTCTTGACTGCCCGACTCCTGGCCGTTCAGGGCGTTGTCGGCTTCATACAGTGCTGTCTTGATATCCTCGGCATGCTCCATGGTCTCGTTCAACTGTTCCAGCTCTTCCTGTTCCCCTTCTGTGAGATGGGCGTTGGCCAGTTCCTCGTACTGGAACTGTAGAAAATCCTGTTGCTGGCTGTTGTGCTCGATGTCGGCCTTCAGCTGTAATAGTTGGGATTTGAGAGTTGAGAGTTGAGAGAAAGTCTGTTGATAGGCGGCCAGTTCCTGCTGGTCCTGTGCAATGATGTCCACCACCTCCAGCTGGAAGTTCTGTTTGTTCAATAGCAGGTTCTGGTGCTGCGAATGAACGTCAACCAATTGTTCTCCCAATTCCTTTAACAGGTTGAGGCTCACGGGTGTATCGTTGATAAACGCACGGCTCTTGCCGGCTGCTGTCAGTTCTCGCCGGATGATGGTGTCCTCGGCATCGTATGCGATGTCGTTGTCGTCAAACAGCGTTTGCATCTGGTAGCGCGACAAGTCAAAATGAGCCTCGATGATACATTTGTCCGCACCTTGTTGAATGCTCTTCGAGTCGGCGCGCTGTCCCAGCAGCAAACCGATAGCCCCCAGGATAATACTCTTTCCCGCACCCGTCTCACCGGTAATGACCGAGAATCCCGGATGCAGCTCGATGTCCAGCAGGTCTATCAGCGCATAATTCTTGATATATAGTTGTGTAAGCATCCTTAACTTCCTTAACTTCCTTAACTTCTTTAACTTCTTTAACTTCTTTAACTTCCCTAAGTTACTGCTTAATCTTGTTCCAGGCGTCGCTTTGTGCGGCGTTGATGTTGAAGAGGATGTCATAGACCGCCTCCTTCTCCTTCTGCGTACCCTTGCCCTTATAGATGTTTGCCAACTCGTCGCGCTTGTAGTCCGTCCATATCTGCGGCAGCAGACTGAGCGGTTTCTCTTCATGGGCCTTCTTCAGGTTCTCCAGCGCCGTACTGATATTGGTACGTCCGCGCTCGACGTTGTTGGCCATTTCGTCCAACCCCGTGCGATAGTAGTCGTATTGCAGCTGGCGGAAAGGCTTCATGGCTTCGTCCAGGTAGTCATTAATGATGGCAAAACGGTTGCGGCTGTTCTCAAAGGCCTTCCATCCAGCGAATCCCAAATCCTGGGCATTGTTCGTCAAGAGCATGCAGCGCTGCAGTATGTCCGTGCCGCCCAAGGGTGCAAAGGAGTCCAGGTCGAGTCCGATGATGAGGTAGGCATAATAGGCCAGAAGTGCCGTCAACTGGTTGTCGATGGTTTCTTCCATGAAGTTCAACTGGTCGAACTGTGCAAAGTCAAAGTTGAAGTCACCGTCCTTGTTATTATATAAGGTGGTGGTGTAGGCCGAGTTGTAGACGGGTCGGTTGGCCTGTATCATGGCCGTACACGTAAAGCGGTTGTTGGCTTTGTCGTACTTGCTGACGGTCAGGTTGAAGTTCACGCTGATGCGTTCGTTCTGCTGAAACTGCAGCTCCGTCCACTGATGGTCGTTCATCCATTGCTCTACGGTCTGCTGCAGGTTCTCGAAGACGCTTTTCTCCGAGCCTTCCACCGCCGAACTGTTGACGTTGAATTTTACCAGCAATTCCTGTGCCGTTGCCGTAAGTGTCATCCCTGCCAGCAGGACTGCCGCCAGCACGAAACGCCTGATTGTCTGTAGCTGCTGTTTCACCCTTTGCATGTTTTTGACCATTTTGAGCTGCAAAGGTACGAATAAGTGAGCGAAATGCCAAATTTATTTGAGCATTTAAATTTATTCGGGTATTTTCTTGCATATATGACTTACTTTTGCTAACTTTGCCAAATCAAATTTACTACTTAGTCAAAAACTGAAACTAAAACAAAACGTATGAAAGACTTAAAGATGTACATTAACGGCCAGTTCTGCGAAAGCTCGAACGGCCAGTGGATTGATGTGTTGAACCCCTCTACCGAGGAAGTAATTTCCCGCCAACCGGAAGGAACCGTTGAAGACGTCAACCGTGCCCTGGATGCTGCCCGTGCTGCCCAGAAGTCCTGGGGCAAGACGCCTGCCATTGAGCGTGCCCAGTATCTGCTGAAGATGGCTGAAGGCATCAAGAAGCGCGAGAAGGAATTTACGGAAATCATTATGCGTGAGCAAGGTAAGACTCGTACGTGGGCATCTATCGAGGTAGGGGCTACCATTGCCTACTTTGAGTATATGGCCTCCTTCGCCCGCCATATCGAGGGCGAGATTATTCCCTCTGACCGCCCCAACGAAACCATCCTGCTGACGAAGAAGCCTATCGGAGTGGTTGCAGGCATCCTGCCTTGGAACTTCCCCTTCTTCCTCATTGCCCGCAAGGCTGGTGCTGCCCTCATTGCCGGATGTACCATCGTCATCAAGCCCTCGCAGCTCACTCCTGAGAACTGTACCGAGTTTGCTAAGGTCGTCAACGAGACGGGGCTGCCCGCCGGTGTCATCAACATCGTGACGGGTAAGGGAAGTGTCATCGGCAACGAGATGGCTGGTTCACCCAAGATTGACATCGTCAGCGTGACGGGTTCTGTGGGTGCCGGCGAGAGCATCATGGCTGCTGCCTCGAAGAACATCACCAAGGTCAGCCTCGAACTGGGTGGCAAGGCTCCGGCTATTGTCATGAAGGATGCCGACCTGGAGCGTGCCGCACAATGGATTGTCGACAGCCGTATCGGCAACAACGGCCAGATATGTAACAATGCCGAGCGCGTCTATGTCCAGAAGGAGGTCAAGGAGGCCTTCACCAAGATTCTGGTCGACAAGATGAAGGCCGTCAGGGTGGGCGACGTCTGTGCCGACGAGAGTGTGGATATGGGTCCGCTGGTCGAGGCCCGTGCCTTGGAGAGCGTTACCGAGAAGGTGGAGCGTGCCATCAAGCAGGGCGCCAAGCTGCTCTGCGGCGGCCACCGCGTAGGCGAGAAGGGCTACTTCTATGCCGCTACCGTGCTGGACGACTGCCGTCAAGACATGGATATCATCCACGAAGAGACCTTCGGCCCGGTCATCCCGCTGGTCGAGTTCGACACGCTGGAGCAGGCCATCGAGTGGGCTAACGACTGCGAATACGGTCTGGCCAGCAGCATCTTCACCAAGGACCTGAACGTCGCCGTCAAGGCTTGCCGCGAACTGGAGTTCGGCGAGACCTACATCAACCGCGAGCACTTCGAGGCCATCCAGGGCTTCCATGCCGGCGTGAAGAAGTCGGGCATCGGCGGTGCTGACGGCAAGCATGGCGTCGACGAATATCTGGTCACCCACGTCACCTACCTCGACACATGGGAGGACATGTAATGCGAAACTTATAAAAAAGGTGGGTGTGCCAAGACTGGTACACCCACCTTTTAGATTGGTTTGTTGTCGTCTGCGATTAGTCCTGAAGGTCGACAGCAAAGTAAGCTTTCTTGCCGGTCGGCATGATGCCCTGGATGTAGAGCACAGGCTCCTTGGAAGTTGATGCCTTCTTCACGACGTCCTGCAAGTCGCTGATGCTCTTGATGGACTCGTCGTTGACACGCTGGATGATGAAGCCCTGCGGGATGCCTGCCTCACGCAGCTTGCCGCCGCTGATTTTCGTCACCTGCAGGCCGTACGACAGCTGCAGCTCCTTCTTCTGGGCGTCGGTCAGCTCGCGGAACTGGCCGCCCAACACATCGAGGTCGGCATTCTTTACCACCTTCGTATTACCCTGGGCATTCTTCAGCGTCAGCTCGACACTCTTCTCCTTTTTGTTGCGCAGGTACTTCACCACGACTTTGTCACCGGGCCGCTTCTGGGCAATGACAGCCTGCAGGTCGCCCATCGTCTTGACCTTCTTGCCGGCCACCTCGGTGATGACGTCCTCCTTCTCCAGTCCGCCATCGGCAGCAGCACCATCCTCGATAACCTTGTCGATGCGCACACCCTCCATCGTACCGTAGTCCTGAACATCCTTGTCCTGGTCCTTCATGGCGTCCACATAATCCTTCACGCTGCCGCCCTGGATGCCAATCATGGCACGTTGGTACGAGCCGTATTTCTTGAAGTCGTCGACGGCCTTGTTCATGATGGCTGTAGGAATGGCGAAACCGTAGCCGATGTTCGAACCCGTCTGCGAATATATCATGGCATTGATACCGATAAGTTCGCCACGCGTGTTGACCAGTGCACCACCGGAGTTACCCTGGTTAATGGCCGCGTCGGTCTGAATCATCGAGCTGACACCCTGTCCCATCGAGCGGGCCTTGGCCGATACGATGCCAGCGGTAACGGTGTTGTTCAGGCCGAGCGGGTTACCCACGGCCAACACCCATTCGCCTACCTTCACGTCGTCTGAATTGGCAACGACAATGGCGGGCAGGTTCTTTGCGTCAATCTTGATGAGTGCCAGGTCGGTGGTGGCGTCGGCACCGATGATGCGAGCCGAATACTCCTTCGAGTTCTCGTTCAGCGTCACCGTCAGCTCGTCGGCACCGTCCACCACGTGGTTGTTAGTGACAATGTATCCGTCTGCCGAGATGATGACACCCGAGCCTGCTGCAGCACGCTTCGGAGTCTGCACCTGGCGCTGGCGCTTGCCGTTGTTGCCCTGGCCGCGACCGAAGAAACCACCGAACGGGTCGCTGAAGAAGTCCTCAAACGGGTCGGAATACTCGACGGTCTGAACCTTCGAGTTGACGACTGACTTGATGTAGACCACCGACGGCAGCGACTTTTCTGCTGCATAGGTCAAATCTACGGGTTGTCCTGGTGCGACGGAGGCTACTGCGGGAGCGGCCTGAGTCTTGTTGCACGATGCTGCCGAGAACGCCACAACAATCATGTAGACGGCCGGCATAAAGCTCTTTACAATCTTTTTCATCATTTTGTTTTTCAATTTTAATTATTTGTTAGTGATTACTTTTTTCTCTATCAAGCTATGCGCCTTTGTCGTTTGACGGTGCAAATATAGGCGCAAAAAATGAAATTGCGACAAAATGTCATGAATATTTGTCGCAATTTAACACTTTACCCCTTATGCTTAACGGCTGTTAGAATTTAACGCTTAAAATGTGAAAATACTGACAAAATTAACTATTTGCCGTTATCATAATTCTGTATTTTGATTTATCTACTGCGAAGCACCCCGATGATTATCAGCAGATAGCCCGTGAGGCACAATATGGGTGCCACAACGATTCTGCGACGTGAAAAGATGTCGGGATTGAACGATTGCAATGTGCTTCCCGGGCCTGACATCAAGACATAGCCAACGACAATCAGTGCGCATGCGACTATGATGATTTGACAAGGGGCTATCGCCGTGAAACGGGAACGGCTATTCCTGTTGGGACTGTTTGATATAGTATTCATATTGCTTGATATATTGGTGATTGATATTTATTCTTTCATATTCTATTGCCATAGACAAAGCCTGCTGCATAGTCTGCATCCATAAGTATTGAGAATAAAGAGAACCTGAGCGGCGCTTGGAATTGATGGTCTCAATCCACGAAAGCCATTCTTCTGAACGGCGCAGCAGACTACTGACGATTTCATCACCCTCTTTGGGATGATTCGTCTGATAGTAGCAACGGGCCATTGAAAGGGCGGCATTCGTATAAGGTACGTTTTCGTGTGGCATTTCCTGTTGCCACTTCCGGCATACGGCCAACGCCCGCTTGGTGTCATTTGCCCTCAGTAGCGAGTCAATGAGTATGCCCATGATGAGTTGGTGCGTATCGGCCATGTGCTTCACGTCCTCGTCCACATAGATTCCTTTTGCGCTCAGTCCGCCATAGTGGAAGCGGTGCATGATATTATCGTAGAGGCGTTCCACATCGACCGTCTGACCTGCTGCCTTTGGAGACACACGGTAGGCAAGACCTTCAAGAACCAGGTGTTCACGGAGGAACGACAGCATGTCGGAGCCCATACTGATGGAAAGGTAGATGGGACGGCTCCAGTCAGCATGCGAAAGCATCTCCAGCACCATCAGCTCATTCTTGTAAAATGCCTTTTTGCCTTCTAGTGAGATGACCATGTCGCCAATGGTGACGCTATCTGTTGGTATGCACTGCATACCTGTCACGTCGCTGAGCACCCATTTGCCGATGATATTTTTCAGTTCAAAAGGTTTTTCACCCAAGAGCTCTTTTGCCTCATTTGGATGTTGGACCATTAATTGTTTCACTTCTGCCTTCAGTTCTGGACGGATGGGAATGTACTCACATTTACCTTCTTGATAGTCCTCATGTTGCCAAGTGATGGGCAATGCTGGAGAATCATAGGCAGGACGTTTCATCTGGTCGATATACCAGTCTGTCTGTAGATACTCCATATTGCAGTCGCGGGTATCTGTCCTCACTCCCTCCACCTCATGGTTATACCAGAGAGGGAACGTATCGTTGTCGCCATTCGTCAGGATGATGGGATGTCCTTCACGCTGCATGCTCTCCAAGTAGTTGGCGCCGAAGTCGCGGCAGGTATAACGCCCTGAACGGTCATGGTCATCCCACGTCTGACTTACCATCTGTAGGGGAATGAGCAGAGCCAGTGGTGCCAGTTTTTTGAGTGATGCCACGCCCAATCCTATCCAGATGGCAAAAGCATAGAAAGACCCTGCATAGGCATAGTCACGCTCACGAGGCTGGAGTGGCGTCTGATTGAGGTAAACCACGATGGCAAGTCCAGTCATTAAGAATAGCAACGTGACAATCCATAGTTGCTGCCAACCGTCTGTCCTTTTACGCCACTGCCAGATAATCCCAGCCAAACCAAGCAGCAGGGGG
>ERZ842401.8557-NODE-8557-length-10023-cov-4.381019_pt1 | contig 10023 bp, 5 predicted proteins | sample MGYA00521270_ERZ842401 | MGnify/ENA primary metagenome ERZ842401 (study PRJEB31892, sample SAMEA3878208) | bioreactor metagenome | biome: Moose rumen | place: Sweden | collected 2011-10 | study: EMG produced TPA metagenomics assembly of the PRJEB12797 data set... | reverse complement strand
AACGGTCGTTCGGCCCAGCATCAGATTCTTCAGCGCGTCGAGCACCGCCTTTTCCGACTCGGCATCCAGCGCGCTCGTCGCCTCATCCAGCAGCAGGTATTTGGGATCCTTCAAAAACATCCGCGCGATACAGATGCGCTGTCCCTCGCCGCCCGAAAGGCTGCTGCCGCCTTCGCCGACCTCCGAATCCAATCCGTTCGGACGCCGGCTGATGAAGCCGTAGGCGTTGGCAAGCTTGGTCGCCCGGATGATGGCTTCCTCGTCCGGGATCTCATCCAGCCCGTAGACCAGATTGTCGCGGATCGTGCCGTCAAGCAGATCGCAGGTCTGGGACACATAGCCGATCTGCCTGCGCCATTCATGGACGTCGATGCTCTGAATGTCGCGCCCCTCCGCGGTGATCGTTCCGCTGTCCGGCAGATAGAACCGCTCCAAAAGCCGCATGATCGTGGACTTGCCGCCGCCGTTCGGTCCGAGGATCGCCGTGGTGCTTCCCTGCGGGAACCGGCAGGACACCGAATTCAGCACCGGGCGCTGCTCGTCATAGGCAAACGACACGCGATCCAGAACGATGCCGTCCGTCGACTCCTCCTTCTTCGGCTCTGCGGCGACGGTCTGTTCCTCCTGCATGTGCAGCACTTCCGCGATCTTGGCCAGCGTGCCCTGCGCGCCGCGGATCGAAAGCGGACACATATAGAGGACGATCCATGCCTGCGTGACAACAAGCCCCGCGTATTGATAGAACGCGATGACATCGCCGGCTTTCATCCAGCCTTGGCTGACATAGTATCCTCCGAGACCGAAGGAGATGACCGAACTGCTATTTGTGATCAGAAGTCCGAGCGGGATGCAGATGATCGCGATGATCTCGCTGTAAAGAACCGCCTTCCATTGTTTGGTGAAAAAGCGTCTGCCGTTCTGCTGCTCGGTGTTTTCCGTGCCGCTCGTCTTGATCAGGCGGATATTCTTGGTATGCTCCGTCAGATACCGCAGCGAGTCTGCGTCCGCCGCACGTACCTGCCTGGACGCCTTGAACCGGAATCTTCCCATCAAAGCGCTCAACAGGATCGCAAACGGCAGAACGAGCAGAACGTAGCGTGCCATGACGCGGTTAAAGCGATACATGTTGATGCAGTAGACGACCAGCGCATAGCAGGAATCCACCATCGTCAGCACCGTATAGATCGGCGAATACGTGGAATCGGCGTCCGCCGTGATGCGGCTGATATAATAGGACGCGCTCTCCTTATCGTAATCACGCATGGAGATATGCATGATCTTGGACCACATGAGGGTTCTTGTCCGGCGGTTGATCGTCTCGTAGGCGTAATACTCAAGGTATTGCTTGCCGGCAAGCAGCAGCATCGTCAGGATCGAGCTGACCGAGAACGTGACCAGCGCGCGGGTGTTCAGCCCGTCCGCATTCAGAATGTCGGCGGTCGCCTGCGGGATGCGCGCGTTGATCGCAGTATGCGCAAGACCGAGCGCAAGCGTCAGCAGCAGCAACAGCCACGGGACCTTGATCTTTCCGTAAATACTGAGCATCTCAAAGAATTTCCGGATGCCGGAGAACGGCTTTACTTTTGTGCGTTTCATACGGCACCTCCCGGCAGCGGTTCCTGCCGCACGGCTGCATGTACCTCCCGGACGTCTCCGTTTTCGAGATGAACGATCTCGTCGGCGATCGACGCGGTGATCAGCTCGTGGCTGACGATCACGATCGTGTGATCCTTGCGCAAAAGCAGTATCGTTTCCAGCGTGCTGATCGTGGACGCAGGATCCAGCGCCGCGGTCGGTTCATCGAACAGGATATACGGCGCGCCGCTTAAGATGGCGCGCGCGATCGCGATCTTCTGCCGCTCACCGCCCGACAGCTTGCTGCCGAGCTCGCCGACCGGCGCATCCAGTTGCTCCGGCAGCGAATGTACGAAGTTAGAAGCGCGGACGGTTTTCAGTGCGGATTCGATCTCGTCGTCCGTCACTTCGCGGCGGAGTCCGTAGGTGACCGCTTCGCGCACCGTGCCGGAGAACATGCCCGCTTCCTGCGTAACATAGGCGAACGCTTTGCGGTATGCGGGCAGCTCCCATTCCGACGCCGCCGTTTGCCCGATGCGGATCTCGCCGGCGGACGGCTCATACAAACGCAGAAGCAAATTCAGGATCGTCGTTTTGCCGGAGCCGCTTTCGCCCATCAGCAGTGTCGTTTTGCCGTGCCTGATCGTGAAGCTGACGCCCTTCAGAACCTGCTTGTCGTCGTAGCAGAAGCCGATGTTTTTCAGTTCGATATCGCCGCAGGGAATGTTCCTGTCGGAATAGATCTCGGTTGCTTCTGACGGGTTCTGCATGACCTGCGCAAGGCGGATGCCGGATGCATGTGCGCTCTTGATCTGCGGCCATTTTGCATAATAGCTTGCGAACGTGCTTGCCACCGTAGATTGATAGAAGAAGAACGCGATCCACTGCGCAAGTGTTATCTCCTTGTGCGCAAGCAGGATCGATGCGGCAACGACCGAAATGATCGTGGAAAGAACCGTCAGTAGCGTGCTGCCCGCATTGGATGTGATCGTGACCGCGTTCCGTTCGTATTTGACACGGAACAGATTTTTGATCACGTCGCTGCCGGACATGTTTTCCATCTCCTCCGCCGACATGCTCTTGATAAAGGGGATGCTGCGCGTGCGGATCGCAAGGTACTGCGTCAGCTTGCCGATGCTGCTGTTGATGCGGGACGTGGCTTTGAAATTCCATTTGCCGAGGATCACCGCCATCACGACCATCAGCGGGATCGTCGCAAGAAATGTGAGACACAGCTTCCAGCTGTATTTGCGCACGAGAATCATCGTGGCGATCAGATAATAGAGGTTTGCGGGCTCGACGACAAGCTCCTCGATCACGACGCCCATCAGCTCCTCCAGATCGTTGGAAATGCAGCTCACCAGGTTGGAAGGTCCTCTTTTGTTCAGAAAGCCCATCGGAAGCCGCAAAAATCTGCTCCAGAGGATCTCGCGATTTTTCAGCATTGCGCGTCCCTTGGACATGGCTTTCAGATTGGACGAAGCGTTCATCATCGTCATGGTGATCAGATTGAACGCGACGGTGCCGACGATGTACTTTGTTTTGAAATTGCCGGTGACCAGCTGGCTTGTGTATTCGGGCACGATGGTCATCAGCCACAGATAGAACACCGTAAAGACGAGCGTGGAAACGATCCACAGCCATGGATATTTCAATTGCCGTAGCAGGCGAAAAAACGATTTCCAGCTTAAGCCGCCGTTTTTCTGTATTTTCATACGATCCTCCCGCAGAACAGCTTTCCGTGACCGGGTTTTTTATGTATGCATTTTAACAAGCGGGTTTTTCCAACGCAAGCGATTCCGCGATTCGGTGCCGTCCCGTGCGCATTCTGTAGGATTTTGCGCGTTTCTCACATCGAAAGTGTTGATTCTATGCAGCAATTTCTGTATAATCTACTTGTACGGCAGCAGGAAGGAGCATAAAGAGCGTGGCTGATCTCAGATTGAAAATCTGCATTTTCGACGCCGATCCGGTAAGGATCCGGCAATACCGCCATCTGATCGGAAAGAACGAATCGCTTGCGGAGCCGCTGTTGATCCCGGAGATTTCGGACTGGCTGCACAGCGAATCCGTAAAGCAGGCGGATCTCGCCGTGATCTGCGTCGGCGCGGATGGCAGCGGGTTCGACTATGCGGAAGCGCTGCAGCGCATGAAAAGCAGCGCGCTGCTGCTTTTTATCGGCGATCCGGAATATGCGTTTGCGTCGTTTGAATATGCGCCGATCGATTATCTGCCGCTGCATTTTTCGCAAAAGCAGTTTGAGCGTGCGATCCGGCGGCTGCTTTCCGCGCGCCCGTATCCTGCTGCGTACCGCCCGATCGATATGCGCACCATGACGGAGATCGGCGTGCGCAGCGGTTCGCGCTTTCATAAGCTGAAGCTCGAAGACGTCCGTTACATTGAATCGCTGAACCGGAACGCCGTCTTTCATCTGAAGGACGACGTACAGATCGTTGCAAAGGGCGTTCCGCTGAGCTATATCGAGGGCATCCTTTGCTATTCCGGCTTTCTTCGCATCCACCAATCCTTCATCGTGCGGTTCGAAAGCATCGTCTGCGCGGAGCTTGCCGAAAACAAAGCGAATTATCAGCTGTTTCTCGACGGCATCGAAACGCCCATCCCCGTCAGCAGACAGAAAAAGGACGACCTCCTCAAAATGCTGTATAACCAAAACTTAATGATCTTCTGATCCCGTCGCAGATAGAAAGCATTGCGTCCCGTCTCAGCCGCACCTTGTGCAAAACCCAGTGCCGGAAATGATCAGAAATTTAAGTGTATCATTGGCTCTGCCGGTCAGGGGATCATGTAAGTAAGATGGTCATTGACAAATCTCGTTTGCAGAGGTAAAGCGTGTATCATTTTGGCGTTCTTTCACATGAAAGGAGCCGTTAAGAAACTCGAAAGAGGATCTTAACGGCTTCTCTTCATTTACGAATCGAAAGAATGAGCGATGATGTCGGTTTATCAACATCCATCAAACCAACAAATGTTGCCATATCTATCTCCTCTCATAAAAACAGCTCGGCAACAAGCGGCAAAAGCCAATTGTTCCGAGCTCACTCGACATCTTATCCGACAGGCGGCCTGCAAAGCCTTCGCTTTACGATCCCCTACGCTACGGCGTACTGTCCTCCGATGACCGATATTTGTTTACCTTGGTATTATACCATCATAGTCTCTGTTTTTCAATCCTTTATCAGATTTGCTTAAATTGCAAGATTTGGGATATTGGTTTGAGAATCTGATATAAATGGCCTTATTTCGCTTGCTCCATTCTGCTTCCCGTTTTTGCACATGGTTCAAATCGAAAAACACCGCAACCAAGTTAAGAGATCGATATCCCCAAATCCCGCTATCATACCGAAAACGCCCGTATTGCCTGATTTTTTTGATTGTTTCACATTGCACGTTGTTCTTTGTCTCTGCGTGAACACGCTATCCTTTGATTTGTTTGACACGCAGATTTCCGGGTGAAGCACATTGTGTTGTTCGGACCTGTTATCCCCTCAAACAATCGATAAATAGGCGCCTTTTGGGTCGAACGAGCCCTCTCTCCCGAACAAAAACGGGAAAAACTCGTCTGCGTATTTGATAAAAATCTCCCCCGCAACTAAATCGACACTATATGGACATATTGTCACGTAATGGACAATATGAACAAAAAAGCTTCGTGTTTTGGTTGCGAATAGAGAAAAAGGCAAACCGTACTGTAATGCAGCATTCTCTGGATCGCCGGGAATTCGCTGCAGATGCGCCCGTGTGAAAGCGGCGCAGCCCCATCCGGTGCAGAACAGCCGGATCTGTTTTCGGATCCGGCTGTTTTTTGGTTTCTCTGCTTTGTTATGCCTTTTCGACGTCCATTTCAAAAGCGGTGAGGATGCTGCCTTTAAGTGGGTCGTCATGGACGGTGCCGAGATAATCCTTTCCGAACAGATCGAAGAAATCTCCGGTCACGGAGATGTCGGGCAGACGACCGACGAGTTCGCCGTTTTCCATCAGATACGCCATCTGTACCGGCGTAGCAAAATGACCGTCCGGCGTAGCGTCACCGCCCGCTGCCATCACAACGAAAATCGCCTTTCCGGGAACAAGCTCTTTCATGCTCTTTGCGGTTGCGTCCAGATACAGCCTTCCGAATCCGAGATCCGGCACGCCGTCATACGCCGCCTGTGCGTTGCCGAGGTTCGGCAGGTTGTACGCTTCGGCAGTCTTCTTTGTGGTCAGCAGTCCTTTCAGAACGCCGTTTTCGATCAGCGTCGGACGATAATCCCGTGCGATACAGCCTTCCGCATCAAAGAAACATGCACCGTCCGCTGTCGCCGGATTGCGATCGTCGCGCACTGTCAGCCGATCGGAAAACACCTTTTCACCGAGCTTGTCGGAAAGCAGCGATGCGCCGGCGGCATACAAATCCCCGACAAAATGTCTGAAATAGGGATAAAACACGGTTGAAGCCTCCGTCACAACCGGATAACGACCCGGTTTGATCTCTGCAGGCACATAGAACGCATCGTATTCTTTTTTGAATTCTTTCAGCAGCTCTTCCGCGTCAAAGTAATCGCCGCTCCAGCCGAACCCTGTATCGAAGAGATTGCCGGATCCTCGATTTTGCGCGATCAAGCTGACGTCAAGGCTTCTTCCGGAGTTTAAAAGATGTCTCCCTTTGGAATTCCGATATTCCGTTATAGTATTGTTCAGGCTGATCTTATTGGATAACGCAAACCGCGGACAGAGCTCACCGAGCCGATCCAAAAACGCCTGCATGGTCGGGATGAATGCGGGGATCGGGATGATCTCCGCGTCATGATGCTCCTCCATCTCCGTCGCGCCTTCGAGTTTTTCGGGATACGGGATTCCGAATGAGAGTGCTTCCTGCGCTTTCTTTGTCAATTCTTCCTCATCCGGTTCTCCGAGACAGCCGGCAATGCCGATACAACCGTTTTCGTAGACGCGGACGGTTCCTGTCGTTTTTTCGATCTGGCGGAAGCTGTCGATTTTGCCTGCTGTGACATTCAGCGTTACGGATTGACTTTTCACTTTGATGAATTCTTTTTCCATTGCTTTCACCTCACTGCACGTTCATTTCTGAAACTCGTACATACGGACCGCCGAAACCGACGGGAAGTCCCATCTGCTCCATCTTGCCGCAGCCCCCCGTGACGAACGATAAAAGCACCACGTCCTTGGTCAATCCGTCGATCAGCCCGAGCGTTTCGAACACGTTGCCCGTGATGACACTGATTTGTGCCGGACGGCCGAGCTTTCCGTCTACGATCTCATACGCAAGGCTCGGCGCAATGGTAAACGTGCTCATGCCGCTGCCGTGATTGATGTCCTTGATGAAATAACCTTTTTTGATCGGAGCGATCAGTTCGTCGAAGGTCAGATCGCCGCCTTCGATAAAGGTCGTGGTCATGCGAACGATCGGCTCGAAATTGCAGTCGATGGCACGTGCGTTTCCGGTCAGCCCTTCATCCAGTGCCGCGGCAGTCTGTGCGCTATGCAGCCTCCCTGCCAGTACGCCGTTTTTGATCAGGTAGTTCTTACGTGCCTTTGTGCCTTCGTCATCGTACGGAACGAATCCGCAGCCGGGTACGAAGCCGGATTCCGCGATCGACAGGATTGGGCTCCCGACCGTTTTGCCGAGTTGCCACTCCTCTTTCATCGATTTGTCGGACAACATGAAGTCGGACTCGGACTTGTGCCCGAAGGATTCATGCGCAAACACGCCCGCTGCCACCGGCGACAGAACGACCTGATATTTGCCTGGTTCGACCGGAACGGAGTTGCGAAGATAATATGCCTGCTCCTTTGCGGCTTCGCGGATCTCCTGTTCGATCCCCAAAAGCTCGTCAAAGCGCGTACCGCCCTTCTGCCAGTGTCCGTTGAACTTCTTCTCCCCATCTGCCATGCTGAAGCTGAGCGCAATACCGCAGGTCTGATAATCATAGCGAATGTCTGCGCCGAGGCTGGAGCGGAAGGCAAATTGACTGTTGCGGTCAAGATACCTGCCTTCCGGCATTTTCACGCAATCATCCTCGGTCAGAATCGGCAGATAACTGAGCAACAGATCCTGCTTTTCCTTCAGTGAAACGTCGCGTACCGAACAGTCTTTGAAGTTTTCGATGCAGTCGACATTTCGTTCAAAGCGGCGTACAATGGGATCGTCGAGGATCGCAGGATTCGCGGTTGCCGCAGAATAGAGTCCCTCCAGCGTCTCCTGCAGGTGTTCGACGTCTGTCACGGAAGCATAGTACCATAACTTGCCGTCATACACGCGCAAAAACGCCTGCTTTTCATTGCGCGTTTTCATTTCTTCCAGAATTCCCGCCTTGTAGGAAATTGTGGTGCGGCTTCTGTCCTCTATGCGAATATCTGCATAGAAGCCTTCTCTGAATTGGATCATGCGTGTGTTCTCCTTTTCGGTGTTTCTGAATGTATCTTACTATTATCGGGCCGGCTTGTCAATCGGTTGTGGCAGATCGGCCGATTCTTACAAAAAAGACCTCCGTCGCTTTGAACGGAGGTCGGATTCTGTATCCTTAGCTTTGTGTTTTCTCCGCAAGATAGGCGACGATGCTGTGCGCCGCGACGTTGCCTTCGCCGACGGCCTTGGTGAGCTGATAAGGACGTCCGGTGCAGTCGCCCGCCGCAAAGCAGCCGGGCTTATTGGTCGCCATATTGCGATCCACCGCGATGTCCGCGCCGTTCAGTTCGAGCCCTTTCAAAAGGTTCGCCGGCGCGACCGCGGGTCGAATGACAAACACGCCGTCGACATCGAGCGCCGCAGGGGTTCGTTCCTCAATCGAAAAGCCCGGGATCTCGTTTTGAAAGAACGGCAGGAATCCGAATTCCCGGACCAGCCGCTCCATATCCTGCATCGAATGAATCTCGCCGTACACCGTTCGTTCCTTTCAGCCGCGCAGCGCGCGCATGCGCCGGTACGCTTCCCGATAGCTCTCCGACTCCTCGTAGAATTCCGCCATCATCGTACACGGAAATGAATCGCATGCGCCGCAGACGCGTACGTTTTTCTTCTGACAGCAGGCAACCGGCGGGCACGGATTGTCGCCTCACGCGGTCTTACGGCAGCCCGGGCACGTTCCGTCCGTGTAATCTCCGCACGGCGCGCAGTCCACGCCGCAGCATGCAATCCGTTCGGGGATTTCCGTTTCGCCGCCGCCTCTCATCATTTGCGTTCAGTATAGCACGCGCCGCGTGCGCTTCGCAAGCGGACGCGCTCTTTTTCACGCCAATTTGAAAGAATTGTGACACGAAAGCAAACTCCGCGGGAAAGCTATTGCAAATTGCGAAAACCGTGCTATGATATGTTTAGCACTCGGAGGTTGAGAGTGCTAAACAATGCAATAAGGTGGTTTTCACGACTACCCCTCAGTCACCTTTCGGTGACAGCGCCCCTGACAAGGGGAGCTAAAGCGGAAAGAAAGAATAGGAGGCGACGCATATGAATGCAAACCGATTCACACAAAAATCTTTGGAAGCGATCCAAGGAGCGCAGCAATTCGCCGAAGCGAATCGCAACACAGAGGTCACGCAGGCGCATCTTCTGAAGGCGCTGATCGACGAAAGCGACGACCTGAACGCGCAGCTTCTGTCCTCGATACAGACGGACGTTCCGGCTTTGCGGAGCGCGGTCGATCGCGCGATCGGCGCGCTTGCGACGTATTCGGGCGACAGCCAGCAGAGCTACGCCGCGCCGACGGTCTCCCGCGCGATCACGGAAGCGGACGCGCAGGCAAAGCGCATGGGCGACGCGTACGTTTCGGTCGAGCACCTGATGCTGGGACTTCTGGAAAAACCCGACGAGACGCTGAAGAAGCTGTTTCGCGAATTCAATATTAAAAAGGAAGCGTACCTTGCCGCGCTGAAAGCGGTGCGCGGAAACCGTTCCGTCAACACCGACAACCCGGAGGGTACCTACGACGTGCTGAAAAAGTACGGTCAGGACCTCGTGGAGCTTGCAAGGGCGCATAAGCTCGATCCGGTCATCGGCCGCGACAACGAGATCCGCAGCATCATCCGCATCCTTTCGCGCAAGACGAAGAACAACCCGTGCCTCATCGGTGAGCCGGGCGTCGGCAAGACGGCGATCGCGGAGGGGCTGGCGCTTCGGATCGTGCGCGGCGACGTGCCGGACAATCTGAAGGACCGGAGCATCTTCTCGCTCGACATGGGCGCTCTGGTCGCGGGCGCAAAGTACCGCGGCGAGTTTGAGGAGCGTTTGAAGGCGGTCCTCGAGGAGATCAAAAAGAGCGATGGCAAGATCATTCTGTTCATCGACGAGCTGCACACGATCGTCGGCGCGGGCAAGACCGAGGGCGCGATGGACGCGGGCAATCTTTTAAAGCCGATGCTCGCGCGCGGCGAGCTGCACTGCATCGGCGCGACGACGCTTGACGAGTACCGCAAGTACATCGAAAAGGACGC
>ERZ842401.8556-NODE-8556-length-10023-cov-9.615570_pt1 | contig 10023 bp, 12 predicted proteins | sample MGYA00521270_ERZ842401 | MGnify/ENA primary metagenome ERZ842401 (study PRJEB31892, sample SAMEA3878208) | bioreactor metagenome | biome: Moose rumen | place: Sweden | collected 2011-10 | study: EMG produced TPA metagenomics assembly of the PRJEB12797 data set... | reverse complement strand
CTACACGACGCTCTTCCGATCTCATGAATTCGGGCATATCATTGCAGATCAGCGAACAGGACAAATAAACGGACACAGGGCAAACAGTGCCTTTGAACGCATAGACGGAAACGCACTATATGAAAAAATCAAAATGATAGATAATGTATACAGACAGGCTAAAGCGAACGGCGATATTTACAAAATATCAAAATATGCCGCCAGTAATAGCCATGAGTTTTTTGCTGAAACATTTGCTATATATGCAATGCAGGAAGAAAACCTGCCGAAATATATAGCAGATATGATAATTGAGGTGATTAAATGACGCTTGAACAGATTGAAAAAGAAACAGGTGCGATAATTTCAGAAATGGAAATCTGCATTCCAGGAGAAGAACACAGCCCCGCAAAATCCGCAAATTACAAGTCATACAAAGATCGGCTGGCGACGGCTTTAAAATTGCAAAAGGATATTGCAGAAGCAAAAAAAATAAACGCCCCAGCAGATATTTTTGAATTTGACTTACAGGAAATAAAACTCCCGATTTATTAAGTAATGAAAACTCTAAAAACACCCCGTCAGACGCACGAGAAAGCCCCTAGAACGCGCCGAAAAGCAAAAATAGGGAAAAGTATCGACCGACACGGGAAACACCCCTAAAAACGGCTTTTTTCAAAAACCAGCCCTGCACGATTGCGGGGCTTTTCTTTTGCCCGAATGACTATAAGGGCGGAGGAAAAAAAATGAAAAATCCACAGACAAGGGCGATGATGATAGGCAAATACGGTTGCCTTGCCATGAGCTATCTTTATTGCATGGGTATTATGCCCGACACCGAGGGGGAAATGATCAAGCATATCTCTACGGCTATTGATAAAGGACTTCTTGATTCAGAATGCACGGTTTTAGACGCGTCCGCCCTGCTGGAGTTCTTTACGGGTAAAAAATGGCATGTAGCCAAAAAAAAGGTTGATGACATCGACGACATCAAGGAAGCGACCCCCGTAAGGTTCGCATACGGGGACAAGGGGCATTGGGTGGTGGTCAGGGACGGGCGCATTGTATTCAACTCAATCGAGGATTCAGTCTGCGTAAAAAAAGGATGCCCGACGGAAGCAAGGATTATCACATTGAGGGAGACGCGATAAATGTGGGAAGCAATAAGCCAAGTATTGACCAGCGGGAACGCATGGGAAATATTGATATTTCTAACCGTAATCGTGGCATTGGCTATCGTCCTAGTGAAAAGCGGAACGGTCGCAATCAATACAAAACATCTGCGAATCGGACAGGCGAAAAAAGAGCGGGAAATCATACGGCGGCAAGTGGAAGCGGCACACGAATTCATTTTAAGCATTGCGGGAAAGATAGGCGCAGACACGGCTGAATATAACGGCTATTTCACGAAATACATTCTTGAAAGAGCATATGACAAGGTGATTGAGTGGATTATGTTCAATCACATCAGCAATGCGCCCATGTACATACAGGACAAGCAGGATACAATCTGCAACCTTGTATACACATTCGCAATCAGGGACGAATTCAAGACGCCCGAATTCAAGAAAAGAATGTGCGCATGGACGCAGGAACTGATAACGCGGCTCGTGCAGATACGGGAAATTTACGGAAAGGGGGAATGATAGGCATGGAGCAGGAACAGAAAGAGCCGCCGAAAGCAAGCAAGCTGAAATCGGCTAAATTGTGGGTGACGCTATGGGCTATAGCCATGGTGTCATTTATCGTAATCGCCAACAGGAGCGAGTTTATGAGCATAGCCCAGCCGCTATGCTTTATCCCGCTCGGCTATCTGGGCGCGAATGTATGGCAGAAAAAGATTTACGAGGACGGCGCGAAATGAAGAAACTGCTATTATTTTTATGGCAACTCCCGCAAAACATAATCGGATTGATTCTTGTGGCAATAACGGGGGCGGAAAAGACAACGGTCACATATTCATTCGGTCTTAGTTTCAGCGGGTATGTCGCAAGGCGATTCAATAAGGCATGGTCGGCGGTCTCGCTTGGCTATTTCAAGATTTACAAGACAAAAAATCATCTTGAATGGCGGGAATGCAGGATGCACGAAGAAGGACACGGCAGGCAATCCGCAATGCTTGGCTGGCTCTATCTGCCAGCAATAGGGCTTCCATCTTTATTCGGGAACATCTACGACAGAACAGCCCACAGAAAATGGGAAGCGGCGGAAAGAAAAAAATGGTACTACGCCCAGCCGTGGGAAGCATGGGCGGACAGATTGGGAGGCGTAACACGATGACAATCAACATTATCGGAATCCTGCTAATCGCATTGCTTGCGGCAGTGGCAATCGGCGGCATGGTGCTGAATGCGGAGCGCAGGCGGCACGAGCGGGAAGAAAACAAAATCAGAAAAGAGGGGGCGGAAAATGCACGGCATACGGCGGACATCATCACGGAAGCGGCGAAAATCAAGAGCGACGCTGACACGGGCAATCATTCTGACGATTTGCGCACTATGGCTGACCAGCTGCACGACTACGCGCACGGCGGAAAATAAGCCAGCCCCGCGATACTACCCGCCCGACCCATACGACAAGAACGGGGTTTTAGTGTGGACGGAAATAAAGGACGGGGAAACATTCACGGCAACCGAGGACGGATTATTTTTGCCGTTTTGGTACTGGCGGAAAGTCTATGACTACATCGTAGACACACAGGCGGCGCAGAAAATCCAAGAATGACTATAAAGGCAAGGAGTAAAAAATATGCCAAGATTTATTGAGAAAGCGACAAAAGCACCTGCCGCCACGTCTTTTCTTATGGGAACGGACGCGAACGGCATAGACGGCAAGTATTCACTGGAAGCACTTAAAGACTTTTTTACGGAAGAAGTAGCGGCGAAAATGACGGAAATTTCATGGGCTGCCCTGAAGGCACTAAGAGACGGGGGGAAACTCGTCAAGGGCATGCAGTACCGAATCACCGACTATGCAACCACAACCATACAGCCCGAGACACAGAGCGCGGGGCATCAGTTCGACATCATCGTGACGGCTGACAGCGGGAGCGTGCTCAACGAGAACGCGCGGGCGGCGATTCATGCGGGCGACACCTATTTCGCCGACTCAAAACTGCAGGCGTGGAAACTCAAATACTGCCTTGACAATGACACATACCGCTTCGCGTGGGCTGACTCAACCAACGGAAAGGGCGTAATCTATCAGATGACGGACGAATTTGAGAATGATTTGCCCTATGACTTCAAGAACATCCAGTTCAAGCGCTACAAAATCACGGCGAAGACATCGGAGGCAAAACCCGATGACTTAGTGAACGGCTATTACGGCATGCGCTCATCGGAGAATCCCGCCAGCACGACAGGCTCGCTTTACCCGTCGGGCTACACTATCAGCACGGCGGACACCGCTTTCAGATTCACCTTCGACTACAACGGCTCGGATTACTCGCTCAACAAGTACGACAACAAGAGCGGCACGGAATGGGCAAAGCATTGCTACGGCAACGAAATCGCGCCGTACTATTACAACCAGAAGCAGGGCTTGAACAATGTCGTGTTCGGCAATACGGCGGCAAGCTCCAACAATTACCATAACAGGCTGACAGGCGCAGGCATTTATTCCAACACATTCGGCAATAATTGCTATTCCAACACATTCGGCAATAATTGCTATTCCAACACATTCGGCGATTATTGCTCTTCCAACCACTTCGGCAATAATTGCTCTTCCAACACATTCGGCAATGATTGCTATTACAACACATTCGGCAATAATTGCTCTTCCAACACATTCGGCAATAATTGCTATTACAACACATTCGGCAATAATTGCTATTACAACACATTCGGCGATGATTGCTCTTCCAACCACTTCGGCGATAATTGCTATTACAACACATTCGGCAATAATTGCTATTACAACACATTCGCAATCCCGAACGGAATCAGATTTTTCAAGATGGATTCATTCTTTTATTTTGACGACGGGGATTCAAGCGACTACAAATTGCAGTACATCAACAACGGCAATTCGAGCGTCACCGTCACTGGGCTGTATTGGAAGGGGGAATACGGAGACAGAGAGACCTCAACGCCATCCAGCGTGAATGTCACCGTGGCGGCGGGAGCAACGGCGACCATATTCTCTTATGATGACGGTGGCTATAATGACGGCTATTCATACTGGTCTCTCAGCGCGACGATTAACGGGCGTGTCGTAAACACCGCTGGGGAATATGATTAAGGAGAAACGCATGAAAGAAAAACAGGAACAGAAAAGAATCTATGTGAACGAGATTGACGGCGAGCTGGTCCACACAAGAGACATGACGGAGGCGGAATTCGCCAAAATCGCCGATGGCTATGAGATTGTCAGCGAAGATGAGACGGAGACAATGCGGGCGGTAACGGTAAGGAAGAAGAAATGAGCGGATTTTCAGACCTAATCGGCGCGCCGTACAAGGTCGGCGCAAGGGGAGAGGGCGGCTATTATGACTGCTACGGCATCTGCATAGAAGCGGCGCGGCGGCTCGGCAAGACGCTGAAGGACATCGGCGCGACCGAGAACGACATCGCGCTTGCCGATGAGTACGCCCCCACGCTCAATGTAGAGCGGATTGACGAACCCGAACGGGCGGCGGTGCTGGAGATGGACGGCGGCGGCGGAATCCTGCATATAGGAATCTGCCTTGACGCAAAGACATTCATACACGCCACCACCACGCAGGGGGTTAGGATTTCGCGCATAGGGTGCCTGCCAATTAAGAACATCTACAGAATCAAGGACTAAGACAAAATGGGATTGCTTCACATTTACGACACTGTCTCCAACGAGCATAAGAGCATACGGGCAAACGGGAGACTAAAGGACATCCTGCCCGATTATGACTTTACGCATTGCGCGGTAATCAAGGCGGGCGAGCGCATGACCGCGGATTACACCGTAAGTGATGATGACATCCTCTATATCCGCAAAGTTCCGGCGATGACAGGCTTAGCCATTGCCGCCATAGTAGTAGCGGTGGTGGCTGTCGGCGTAGGGATTGGCTCGGCGATATATGCCAATAAAATGAGCGCGCAAGCGGAAGAAGAAGCGAGAAAAGCGCAGGAAAACGCGAAGAAACTAGCCCAGCAGGTGACGCAATACCCGTTCATCAAGGGGGCGAGCAACACAAGCGCGCTGGGGCAGACGATACAGTATGTATTCGGCAGCATCTACAACACGCCGTACAAGCTCAATGACGGATTCTATTCAATCGGCGGCACGGACGGCGAGAAGCAATACTACAACATCATTCTTTCAGCAGGATTCGGAAAGCAGGTGATTGAATCGCTTTCTATCGGAAACGAGAAGATAAAGGACTTCGCGGAGACAAGCCCGCAGTCGGGCATATATTCCTTTAATTCCGATTCGCTTTACTATGATTCAGAGAACATCATAGAGATAGCGCAGGAAGCGGAATTCACGAAGTCTTTTTTCCAGCAGAAAGTAAAATCGGAGTATTCGGGGGAAGAAGTAAAGCACGAATACGGGCAGGAAGCAGAGCCGCTTATCTTGCAGTGCGCCGAGAACACAATGCGGGTTGAGGTGTGCCTGCAATTCAACGGCTTGCGGCAGTTCAAGGGCAACAACTGGACGAAAAAAAGCGTTACCGTCAATCCGTACTGGAGCAATGACGGCGGCGCGTCATGGCACGCTTTCACATTCGACCGCGGGAGCAATACATTTGAATTCAACTCAAACCATACGCTCAGGTTCACGGCTACAAAGGCATTCTCATACGCCGAGTGCTACGGAAAGCAGATTAGCATTAAGCTGGAGCGCACCACGCCGAAGAACGAGAGCAACTCACAGGAAAGCGCGTACTGCCTCTACATGAATTCATTCTGCTACGACAACGCCAAGAGCGCGGGCGGAACGCTGACCCCATGCAAGCCCCTTGAATCACCGTTCATGGAGAAGACGACACGGATAGGCGTTCGGATTATCGCGAACCAAAACACCAGCAACATGCTGGACAAAATCAACGCCATGTGCCATGGCGTGGCGCGCACATGGAACAAGGTATTAAGGACATGGAGCGACACGAAGACCCCGACACGCAACATAGCGTCATGGATACTGGAGATACTGGAGAGCGACACGCACAAGCCGTCACAGTACACCGACGGCGGCATAGATTTGCTTTCATTCGGCGATTTGTATGAGTATTGCGAAGACGAGCAATTTTATTGCGACGGCATTCTGACAAAGGGCGAGAAGAAAGAGACGGTAATATCAAAACTTCTATCGCTATGCAATGCCGACATGTACATAGATTCTGACGGCAAACTTGCCATAGCGATTGACCGCAAGGAAAGCACGCCCGTTGCCCTGCTCAACGCGCAGAGCATTAAAAGCGTTACCGTGGGAAAGTCGTTTGAGCGTCAGCCCGACGGAATAAAGGCGAATTTCACGAACCGCGACACATGGCAGACTGACACCCGCTACTGCATGAGGGACGGCGGCGAGAAGGGCATTGACGACACATGCACGGAGACGACAATCGAATACGCCACCGAAGCGGAGCATGTCTATAAAATCTGCCAGCGCAGAATGAGACAGCAGGTCTTGCAACCAAGAGAAGTCACCGTGCAGGTAGGGCGGGAGGGCGACTATTACCCGCTCTATGCAACCGTAATGCTCCAGCTGGAGCAGTTGCGGCAGGGAATCAGAAGCGCGATTATACACCGAGTGCGCAGGAACGCAGACGGAAAGGTTACATCCCTTGACATCAGCGACATGGTGGACTTTGGCGGCGATTTTTCCGAACCGGTATACATCGACGAAAACGGAAAGACCTACACGGACGAGGACGGCGGGGAATACAAAACGCTAGACATACCCGAATCGGCAACATACGGCGTTATGATACAGGCGCAGGACGGCACGGGAAAGCGGCACATAGGCGCGCAGGTCTACGGATTCGGCAAGACCCGCACCATCTATTTTTTCATGGCGGTTGACGATTCGGACGGCGTGCGCATACAGGCAGGGAATGCGCTTTCATTCGGACTTCTCAACGAGCAGGGCGGATTCGACCGAATCACCAACATAATGAAGATTACGGCAACGAAGCCAAGCGCGGACGGCTGGGAACTCACGCTAAAGGACTACTCGGAGGCAATCTACGAATACGGCGAAATCCCCGAATACAAGACGAACCTCACAAGCCCGAACACGGCGGCACTGCCAGCAAGCACCACGATAAGGGAGAGCGAGGAAAAGGCGGAGCGGGAAGAAAAGGAAGCGGAGACCACGGCGGCAATCGGCAAGGCGATTGAGGCGGGCACTATAAGCCTTGAGCTTTCCCGCACTTCCATACAGTTCCACATGAACGGCGCGGACAATACGCTTTACGCGGAGACAATGCAGTTTACGGCGGCACTCATGCAGGGCGGCGAGGGCTTGGAAGCGGACACCGTGACGGCAAGCGTTGATTCACAGGCTTTCAGCGTGACGGCAAGCAAGAGCGGGGCGGTAATTACCGTATCGGTGACTTCCCGCTACGGGGCGGCATTCACATCGGCGAATGTCACGGTAACGGCGACATACGGCGGGCTTACATTCTCCAATTCATGCACGGTTACGGCGAGCGACACGGCGCGCTACCTTAACGCGGTGTCATCGCTTTCGGGAATTCCCGCGAATCCCGCGCTGGGCGACTACTTCACATGGACGGGCGACAACACGGCAAGCGCGCTCGTTTACGGCGGCACATTCAGGAAGACCTATGTATACCGCTATGTCGGCAATGCGGGCGGCGAATACCGATGGAGCGAGGACACGCGCATAGAGCACAACGCGGACGCACTGAGCGATATACTGGCAATGAACACGGAGAGCGCGGCGGCGACCAACTCATACGCCCTTACATTCCTCAACAGGCTCGTGGCGAATACGATTTTCACGAACACGCTTGCGGCGAAAAAGGCATTTATTAACAAACTGCTAGCACAAAATCTTATCTTGCAGGACGGCGGCTCGATACAGAGCGCAAACTATAACGCAGGTGTATCTGGTTTAATGATTGACAGTGACGGAAACGCAGAAGTTAATAGAGGAAGTTTTCGTGGAGAAATTGAGGCAACAGATGGTACATTTAATGGAATTGTAAACGCTAGAAATGGTACATTTAATGGAACTATAAACGCTAAGAATGGAAGTTTTACTGGCGAAATAAATGCAGGCCCTTTATTGCTTACTAATAAAAGTGCTGTAAGTGGTGTTACTATTACTCTAAATGCAGGAACATCGTTTTTTGGTGTCTTTGACTCCGGCTTACCATATTTTTATGGTACTGATTACTCTCATGATTATGGAAATGTAAATCCAAGAAAAAGCTCATATAATAATAAGGCTATAAAAGGATTTCATTGGGGCGGGTATAGGTCTGGTACTTATGGCGGATATTCACAACTGCATATCAAATATGCTGATAATACAACAGAAATGATTATTCTTACTGAAAGAATGGACGGACATTATATAGTAGATTATGTACATTCACTTCCCTATAAATTAGTTATTAGTACAGATTATGAAGATTCATACACACTAAAACTGATAAATTTGCCTGGTATTGCAGGTGATACTGGCGTTGTTTATGTAGACTCAAATGGATTTCTAAAAGTCTCAACCTAATTAGTTAGGCAAAAAATTATCGGCAAAGGATTCCCGTTTGAATCTTTTGCTGATAAAACAGGTGTTTTTGTATACACAGTAATTGTAACTGATTTCATTGCTTGAATGGTAAAAATCTCGCCGTTATCTCCGATTAATCCGTATTTCTCAGTTATTTCAACATTTACATCGTTATTATTTATTATTAAGCATGTATAAATATTTGTTTTGCGGTCAGAAAAAGTAATACCAAATTTTTCTGATTTATATATTACAGCATTTTTAGGATTCAGAATTTTACAACTCGGATATGAATATAAACTTTTTGTTAATGACTCTCCAGGGTTTAATGTATATGTTTCTTCTCCATACGATGGCAACATAAAAGTAACAGTTTTAGATGAGTTATTTGTTATGTCAGAGTTATTTTCTGTAAAATTAGAGCACCCGAAAAAAATAGATGAGGATAACAATAATAATGCAAAAATAAAATTTTTCATTCCATGATTCTAAATCTAAATATCAAAATTTTCAACAAAAATTATGTCGGGAATTCTGGGAACGCAAGCGATTTATAAGCGGAAAATTTCGGTCTTTTTATGCTCCCCCATAGAACATAAAAATGACTATCTAGGTAAAAAAAAGGAGATAAAATTTAAATGCCTAGATTCATTGAAAAAGAAACGCATGAGCCGCTAGATTCTTCTTTCCTTATGGGAACAGATAAAGACGGCGTTGACGGGAAATATTCCTTTGAAGCCCTTAAAAACTTTTTTGGTTCAGAACTCGAAAGCAAGATAAATTCCGAGACAAACGCGAGGACGCAGGCAGATTCAGAACTCGAAACTAAGATAAATTCCGAGACAACGGCGAGAACGCAGGCAGATTCAGACATATATACAACTATAGAAAGGGCGTCGGGGAGATTGGAGAACGGAATAGATGGTTTAACGGAAGCTGTCAATATTATCAACGGCAATGATAAAGGGCTTTCGATGAGAGAGGTAGCCCAGAGCCTAAGAGGAAATCGTCAAAACAATTACCCATAATGGCGACAATTTGCCTATTAAAGGCGGCTCAACCACAATTTTCTTTTCTTTTGATATATAATTTTTGAAAAATATTTGACAAAGTTGCTCTTAGACATTGCCCTAAGTCAATGATGATTTTTTTGAGTTGTTAAGGAAATCTTAACAACTTTTTACTTGTGACCGTGCCAAGTATAAAAGTACGTACGGCGGCACTAATCAGTCTGCCATAGAAATGACTGAAAAGACCTTCGGCAGTTAAAACGGATAAAGCTGCCAATTTTTTCGTTACCACTTAAATGAACTACCGCGGGTCAAGACCCGCGGTATCGTATGAAGTCACTCGCCGAAG
>ERZ842401.8555-NODE-8555-length-10023-cov-12.181581_pt1 | contig 10023 bp, 7 predicted proteins | sample MGYA00521270_ERZ842401 | MGnify/ENA primary metagenome ERZ842401 (study PRJEB31892, sample SAMEA3878208) | bioreactor metagenome | biome: Moose rumen | place: Sweden | collected 2011-10 | study: EMG produced TPA metagenomics assembly of the PRJEB12797 data set... | reverse complement strand
TTTGTGTAATGAGTTTTGAAAGGTTTAACGCTTATAAGATTATGTGGTTGTTCTGCTTGTTTGATTTGCCGACGAATACGAAAAAGCAGCGGAAAGTTGCTTCTGAATTCAGAAAAAAGCTGATAGACGATGGATTTGATATGATGCAATTCAGCGTATACAAGCGGTTTTGCGGAAGTGTAGAGGCTTGCGAAGTTCACATAAAAAGAATAAAGCTGTGGCTTCCAGAAGAAGGCACTGTTAGTATTCTTAAATTTACTGATAAACAATTTTCTGATATAGAAACATTTATGGGAAGCATTCCCTCAAAAAAAGATAGGGCACCACAACAACTTAGTTTTTTCTAAAAAATGGTGAAAACTCCCCGAAATGTAGGGAATTTTCACCATTTTTCGTAGGCGTAAAGCATGATATTTTGTTGTATAATATGGTCATGGAAGACTCATATTATTTTACACCAAAATTAGAAATCAAACCACAACGTCTACATGAGCCTCAAATATCACCGCACAATTATTTTACACCAAAATTAGAAATCAAACCACAACTTCGGAATTGGTAATACTAAAAAGTGATTATTATTTTACACCAAAATTAGAAATCAAACCACAACTACTACGTCCCCCTTTTATATCAGTAATCAATTATTTTACACCAAAATTAGAAATCAAACCACAACTCATACTGTCAACGATAGTTCCGATGCTTTATTATTTTACACCAAAATTAGAAATAAAACCACAACCAAATTGGCCGTCTAAAAATAAATGGCGAAAATACATAGGAACAAATAAAAATTATACCTTTTTCCCAATCACATAAAAAGTTGATTGAACAAAAAAAATTGTAAAAACAAGGGCCGTATTGCTGCAAAAGAGGAAATTTGTGGTATAATTATTCATTATTTCATCAAAATTGACACTGTGAGATTATAAAAATGAAAAAACAAAATGCTATTCAGCCACTTCACTTTCGCTTTCTGCCCTCTCTTTTTGCGGTGGATGATGCCACTTACAGCGGAGCGTTTAAAGAGGATCCGGTCAAAGCTCTCTACAACTTTGGCTTTGATGTGCGCCCTCTTGCGACCGTGGACGATGCAGGGCTTTTTCTCTGGCAGGTTGCGGATTCTTTTTTGACCGAGCTTTCAAGGACGGAAGGGCTTGAGTTGAGCCGTGAAAATACGGCGGTTCCCCTCTCTGATGATTTGGCGGAAAGCCTGCTTGCTTCTCTTCCCTTTGCTCCCGGCTCCGAAAATGTAAATGCAGGATGGATTCAGATTCTCTGGTCGAAGCTGAATGGCTGCTTTTCTTATGAGATTAAAACTTACTCTGGAAGCGTAGCCCTTTATCTTGCAGAAAAAGACGAACACTTAAAAGTTGCCGAAAGGATTTTCTTTCATCTTGTGGAAAATAAAAACGATGAAAAATATCCCTTTTCATTTCTGGCAACATATTCTACAAAAGACGAGAAGGGAAGCATAAAGCACGCGCCCTTAAAATTTGCCCTCACCGAATACAAAAGTGACCGGGACAAGATTCTGGAGCTGCTTTCATGCCTGAACCGTGCGGCGGAGGTTTCAAAACTAATCGGGGAATTTACTTCAAGCGGAGAAATGTTCCATCCCCTGCGCCTTACGACAAACGAAGCCTGGCAAATCTTGCGCGACATTCCGAAGATTGAGGAAAGCGGAATCGTCTGCCGTATTCCCGACTGGTGGAAAAAATCCCGGCAAAAGGCAAGGGTTTCCGTCTCGCTCACAAAGAAAAAATCCCTTTTGGGGCTGAACACGATTCTTGGAATGGAAGGCTATCTTGAAGTTGACGGCCAAAAACTCACCAAAGCTGAAATCAAAAAGATGCTTGCCATGAACGAAGGACTTTCGCTCATAAAAGGCAAGTGGGTTGAAGTTGACCACGAGCGGCTGAAGATGCTTTTGGCTGAGATGGAAAAATACCGCGGTGACATCACCATGATGGAAGCCCTGCGCATGGGCTTTAATTCCGGCAATGCTGATTCCGATTCAAAAGACCAGATTGACATAAACGCCATATCAAACGCCGCGTGGATTTCAGAACTTCTCCGTGACCTGCGTTCTATTTCAAGCACGGACAAAAAGACCATGAAGCTCCCTTCAAGTTTTAAGGCCAGCCTGCGTCCCTATCAGTCAAAGGGCTATGAGTGGCTTTCCAAGATGACGGCCTGCAATTTTGGTGTCTGTCTTGCCGATGACATGGGCTTGGGAAAAACCGTTCAGGTTCTGGCATTCCTGGAAAGTGTAAGGCAGGATACGCCGGATTCAAAAGTCCTTATTGTAGTTCCCGCATCCCTTTTGGGCAACTGGCAGAATGAATGCAGAAAGTTTGCCCCGCTTTTGCCTGTGAAGATTTTACACCCATCCGCCAGCCGCCATGCCGAACGGACGCTGAGCCTGTCGAAGTGTGATTCGGCATCTGCTTTCCTTTCCATCACCACCTACAGCATGGTCAGCCGCATGGAGGACTTGCAGGAGACTGAATGGGATTTGGTGATTCTGGACGAAGCTCAGGCAATCAAAAATCCTTCTTCAAAACAGACAAAAAGCATAAAGTCACTCAAAGCAAAAAAACGCATCGCCCTCACGGGAACTCCGATAGAAAACGATTTGACAAACCTCTGGTCGCTCTACGATTTCTTGAACAAGGGACTTTTGGGAACTTCAACGGAATTCAAGCGCTTCGCATCTTCTCTAAAGGAAAATCCTTCCGGCTACTCAAAACTTAAGGCGATGATTTCTCCATTTATGCTCAGGCGTTTAAAGACGGACAAGTCAATCATTTCTGACCTTCCCGAAAAAATGGAGATGACCGATTACGTTACGCTCTCCAAAAAGCAACGGGCCCTTTACAAAAAATATGTGGACGACCTTGCAAAGCTTTTGGAAAAGGCAAAGACGGACGATGACCCCATGAAGCGGCGCGGCCTTGTGCTAGCTTCTCTTTTAAAACTAAAGCAGATTTGCAATCACCCCGACCAGTTTAACGGCGCGGAAGGGTTTGCAGAAAAAGACAGCGGAAAGTTCGAGCTGCTTGAAGACATCTGCCGCACGATTTACGAAAAGCGCGAGCGTGTGCTTGTCTTTACCCAGTTCAAGGAAATTTGCACGCCACTGGATGATTTTCTTTCCAGCGTTTTCGGCATAAGGGGCTTTGTCCTTCACGGCGGAACTCCCATTGAAAAGCGAAACAAAATGGTGGAGGAATTCCAGAGCGACAATTACGTTCCCTACATGGTCATTTCCGTAAAGGCAGGTGGAACGGGACTGAATCTGACTAACGCAAATCACGTCATTCACTTTGACCGCTGGTGGAATCCCGCAGTGGAAAATCAGGCCACCGACCGCGCATTCAGAATCGGCCAGACAAAAAATGTCATGGTTCACAAATTCGTCAGCCGTGGAACAATCGAAGAAAAAATCGACGAGCTTATTAAAAGCAAAACGGAACTTGCGCAAAACGTCATCTCCGCCGACTCCGGAGAAAGCTGGATTACCGAAATGAGCGACAGCGAACTTATGAAAATGTTCCGTCTGGACGGGGAGGATTCATAAAAAAAGTACATCCGTGTACTTTTTTTATGTGCAGATTTTGCCGTCGGCAAAACTGCGATTCGTTGCATCCATGCAACGCCGCTAACGCGGAGTTTTAAGGAGAAACCGATGGGATATTACGATTACTACAGCGGATTTGCCCCTTACGTTTCAGTTGCGGAACACAAGGCAAAGGCAAAAAAATATATCGACGAGCAGCGCAAAAAAGGCGTGGTGCTGAATCCTGTGGAGCTTGAAGGGCGGACAATCGCAAAAAGCTGGTGGGGAAAAGCCTGGTGCGAGAACCTTGAGTTATACGCCGACTATGCGAGCAGGCTTGAACGCGGCAGAAAATACGTCCGGGCAAACTGCGTCCTTGACTTGCAGATAGACGAGGGCGAGGTTACGGCCTTGGTTCAGGGAAGCGGAAAAAGGCCCTACAAAGTCCGCGTACGAATTGACGAGCTTAGCGAAGAACAGTACGAGAGCATTGTAGAAAAGTGCGCATCAAAAATCCAGAACATCGACGACCTTGTAAAAGGCAATTTCCCCAACGACTTGAAAACGCTTTTTACCCAAAAAGGTGCCGGTCTTTTCCCCTCCATGGCAAAGATTCACTTTAACTGCTCCTGCCCCGACTATGCCGACATGTGCAAGCACGTAGCCGCCGTCCTGTACGGAATCGGTTCCCGCTTTGACAAAGACCCGCTCCTCTTTTTCAAGCTGCGCGGAGTAGACACCGACCGCCTGATAGGAAACGCCATCAAGGACAGAATCCAAAGCATGATAGAAAACGCCTCCAAGCCCAGCGACCGCATCATGGACGACGGGGATGTGGCAACGGTGTTCGGGATGGAGATTTAAGGATAAAAATGCCCTGCCCAAGATTTCTCTCAGGCAGGGCAATCCGCTCTTAAATCACTAAGCCGCTACCGTAACCGTCTTGCTTACAGCTGTTATCGGAGACTTCAATTCCTTGTCACCGGAGCTGTATCTTGTGCGGATTACGATTCTGTAATCTGCGGCGGTAATGCTGTCAGGAACGTAGAATTCAAGTGTCCTGGGCTTGTTGGAGCTTACCGTTACTTGGTTCACCTGAACCCAGCTTGATTCGTCTTTGCTGACGTTGCCTTCTGTGTCGAGAGGTGCAAACCAGATGCCGGCATCTTTGCCAAGAATTTTGAGCTTTGTGCCGGTGATTTTGACACCTTTGCCTTTAAGCAGGTTGCGCTCTTCGTTCTGATTAAAAGTGTTGATGATTCTGTCGATTGTAGGACTTGAATCTGCGATGATGACCTTATCAACCTTGAGGCTGTCCACGGCTTCCTGGGTACGAGTGCTCGGGGTAAAGTTCAGCTTGAAACCAGGAATGCTTGATTCCCCCGGATTTTCTCCGTTTACGCTACCCGCAACGCTGATGTACAAAGTTCCGAGTCCAAGGACATCCACCGCCTTTGCATTCTGGCAGGCAGAAAGCATTTCATCTCCCAAAAGATTTGCCACATGCTGAATCATGTAGGGACTCACGCCCGCATTCTTTTCGGAAATAGATGCAATCAGGTTTTCAAGAGACACTGTGTTTCTTGTTACACGTCCAATGAAAGAATTCTCTTCTGAAGAGAACCTGTTTTTACGCAGAGTCACGCTCAGGATGCTGTCTGCATTTTTGAAATTAGAAATAGCCATAGTTTTCTATGCTCCTATAAATGGTGGTTTCGGCAAGCTCGACCACCGTGTTTTAAGATGTTTTGTCAAAACCCAGCACAACGGAAGGGCAAAAGACCAAAAACTTTGATTCCAGAGCCTGATTTCCGACGACACTGCATCAAGAAAAAAAAAGTCTTTGACAAAGAGCATAGATTTATAGTAGAATAATATAATCAATTTCGGATTCTACTATAGAATCTATGCAAAGCTTCTGTTTAACGCCAATTAAACGGGAGCTTATTTTTTTGCCCTGCGGCCATCTAGCCAATCCTCCTTTGCAATTTAGTTTGCTTGTTTTGTGCCATGATTTTTGGCACAATATTTTTCATAAAGTTTTCGGTAAGAACTTTATGATTCTGGCAATAAAAGAGTGCAAGAGAAAGCTGGTCTTTGCCCATGCAAGATCCGAAATCCAAATCTCCTGTGCTTTGTGCCTTCAGAAGCTCTTCTTCACTGAACACAAGCAGAGATGTAAGCAAATCCGCAATGTTTTCGTGAATGTTCATAAAAGCGGCTTTTGAAACCGAATCAAGCCGCTCAAATTCCTGAACTCCAAGGTTAAGGTTGAAATAGTTGATCAGACCCCAGTGTGAAATTTCATGGGCAATGGAGTAGAGTGCACTTCGGTCTCCGCTGCGTGCTTTTTCGTAGACAGATTCCTTGATGCAAATTTCATGCAGGCGTGCGCAATGCCTGTAGTATGCCTGTACGCTGTCCTTGCAGTTCCAGTCTGCATCGGCAATAACATTGAACTCAAAGTTTGTATCGGCCTGGCAGAGCGTATTTTCTGCGATGCTCAAGGCCGGAAATTTTTGCGTTGAGTCGAGTCCAAAAAACTTTTTGAACTCGACCGCCATTTTCTTAAAATCTACAATCATCATCAAGATGACCGTTCCAACTACTGAAATCTGATCTGCCATTCGTAACCTCCGTTTTACATAGGCCCAGCTTCCGATTTGATTCTTTGCAGACAATCCTTTATTTCTGCAAGCTGTTTTCTGTTCATCTGCGACAAGTCATGCGCAAACATAACAGCGGTGTCCACATATTCGGGAAAGAGTTCTTCCCGAATACCCGAAAGGCCGATTTCGACCTTCTTCCTTGATTCTGCAACAAGCCGCGCAAACTCAAGCTTTTGTTCCTCCGAAAGGCTGTATGCCTTGTAGAGGTTCTCCTTCATATCTTCCGGCACCGTCCGCTTGTTGTTTTCGATAGCCGAAAGATAAGCGGCAGAAAGGTTGATTTTTTCTGCCATATCGCCCAAGCTCTCATCGCTGTCAATGCGAATCTTCCTAAGAAACTTTGCGATTTCTGTAGCCATAAGTACCTACCCGTTTTTTTACGGATTTCACCGTAGGATTTTTTGTAAGGCGGTTTGCTACTTCCGCCTAACCTCTCTTTCTTGTTTATAAGATATTACAGATATTTTATGTTGTCAATACTATAATATAAAAAATATTTACAAATTGTAAATTATCACGAATATTTTGTATGTGGAACGGCAGTTCCATAGTGTGTGGAATGGGCTATCCACTGCCTGTGGAATAGGCTATCCACTGTCCGTGGATAAGGAAGTTTTATTTGCGATAAAAGTATTTTGTGAAACCGTGATATTTTTACCCATAAAACACAAAGTTGTGGTTTAATCTTCCATATCCTGCAAGTAGATTACAGTAAGCTTTGGACTCGTTATAAAGAACTTGGTCATAAAAACAAAACAGACCTTATTGGGATGGCGGAAATTTCAACTAACATTCTGGCAAAACTGAATAAAGGGGAATTTGTCTCCATGGAAAGTCTTCAAAAGATTTGCACGGTCTTAAATTGCGACATTGGGGATATAGCTTCTTTTGAGGAAAAATAAATGCGGGTGTCGTTGCTGGGTGTGCAATGTGCAGAACAATGCTGTTGATGAAGACTGGCTCGGGCGGAAAGATGTTTTCCCCACAAAAGAGGGGATTTGTGGTATAATGTGTTGATTTACTAAGGAAAACAAATGTCACAAAACAACATAAAATCACTTGAAAACGACCTTTGGGAAAGTGCAGATGCTTTACGTGAAGGTTCAAAACTCAGTTCACAAGAATACTGTATGCCTGTCCTCGGACTCATTTACCTTCGCTATGCTTTTACCCGTTTTAAATATGTTGAAGCAGAAATCCTCAAGGACCGCCCAAGCCGCAACGGTGTAAAGCTTCCTGTTGAGTCAAGTGATTTTAAGTCAAAGAGCGCAATCTTTCTTCCAGAAAATGCCCGTTATGATTATCTCTTGAATCTTCCAAAAGACAAGAATCTTGGAGAAGCCGTGGACAAGGCGATGGAGTCAATCGAAAAGGAATGTCCCGACCTTTCCGGCATCCTGCCAAAAAACTATCAGACAATTTTTAAGAATGACTTGCTCAAAGACTTGCTCCGGCTTTTCAACAACGATGCCCTCAACGAAATTAAAGATGATGTAATCGGCCGCATTTATGAATATTTCTTAAACAAGTTTGCAAAGAATATCGCAAGTGATGACGGTGTTTTCTTCACGCCAAAATCTCTTGTCCGAATGATTGTAAATATCATCCAGCCTGCACACGGAAAGATTCTTGACCCAGCCTGTGGTTCCGGCGGAATGTTCGTAAGTTCAGGCGACTTTGTAAATGCCAGCGGCATTAACGCCAGCGACAAGCTCACTTTCTTTGGTCAGGAAAAAGTTGAGTTCAATGCCCGCCTTTGCAAGATGAACATGGCGGTTCACGGCCTTAATGCAAAAATCATCAGCGGAGACGAAGCAAATTCCTTCTACAATGATTATCATAAACTTGAAGGCAAATGTGATTACGTTATGGCTAATCCGCCCTTCAATGTAAACAAAGTGAAATACGAAGCCGCTCTCAATGCAGGTCGCCTGCCTTTCGGACTCCCCGGCTACAACGAAAAGACAAAGGAAATAGGAAACGCGAACTACCTTTGGATAAGCTATTTCTATGCATATCTGAATAAGACTGGCCGCGCAGGTTTTGTCATGGCATCCTCCGCAACGGACAGCCAGCACGCAGACCGTGACATCCGCCAGAAGCTTGTAGAAACGGGTGATGTTGATGTAATCCTCAGCGTGGGCAACAATTTCTTTTATACATTGAGTCTTCCCTGCACACTCTGGTTCTTTGATAAAGGCAAAAAGGACGAGCTGGAAGATACAGTTCTCTTTATTGATGCCCGAAACTATTTTACTGCCGTAGACCGCAACTTAAACGAATGGACAAAATGGCAGATTAAAAACCTTTCCTGCATCGTGCACCTGTACCGTGGAGAGTCGGAAAAATATAAAGCAGTGCTTGAAGATTACTTTGATGCTATCCGCGCGGGAGCGTTGTTCATAGATGATTTGGAAAAACGGGATTTGCTTGCAGAATGCAACAGCATTGAACACCTTCACGAAATCTTAGCAATAATGCAGGAACAGATTAAGATTTGTGAAGAGACAGCTCAGAAAGCAGAAGCGCAAGCAGACCGCAAATCTAAAAAAGCCATTAAGCAGGCTAACGAAGCCATGATTGCCAATATAAAGGAAAACGAAGAAATTGTAAAACAGGCCATCTGGCTAACCGAAAAATTCGGCGACGGAAAATATGCTGATGTCCCTGGCCTTTGCAAAATCGCAGCCCGCGCGGAAATTTCAGAGAAAAATTATTCCCTTACACCGGGAGCATACGTTGGCGTTGCAGAAGTTCAGGAAGATGACGAGAACTTTGAAGAGCGCATGAAAGAGATTCACAAAGAACTCAACGCCCTGCAGAATGAAAGCAACGATTTGATGGCCACAATCAATGCAAATCTTAAGGAACTTGGGCTGGAGGCGTAATTCATGGGAAACTTAAATCTAAGCAAGTTTATGCTTGAACATACAGAATGCGACTTTAAGCGCGAAGTTGAACACAAGAAAACTAAAAGCTGGCTCAAAAGTGTTAGTGCCTTTGCTAACGGAATTGGCGGTGCTTTGATTTTTGGTATTGATGATGAAAATCGCCAGTACTATCCTATAGCAGACTTGCAGGGTGAAATTGAATTTATAACCGAATGTATTAAAGACCGAATTTCTCCCATGCCACAGTTTGTTCTTGAACCTGATACAGTTGATGGGAGTACTGTTCTTGTTTTAAAAGTCGCTGGTGGCTTGAACACTCCTTACTATCTTGTAGAAAATGGCACAAAAATTACTTTTATCCGCGCAGGATCTTCCAGCGTTCAGGCAGACACTCCGATTTTGCATGAGCTTATTCTTAAAGGAACAAACAGAACCTGGGATACTTTGAAATCTGAATACGAGGCAAAGGATTTTAGCTTTACCTATTTTGAATCTCTGTACTACAACCGAACAGGCAAAAGAATTGAAGCACAGGATTATTATTCATTCGGTCTTAAGACAAAAGACGGCTTTCTGACAAATGCAGGAGCCTTGTTTACAGATGTCTGTCCTTTCTTTCATTCACGCATTTTCTGCACCAGATGGAACGGACTTACAAAAGCTCCCAGTTCTTTTGATGCAATTGATGACAAGGAATATAGTGGAAGCATTTTGCAGCTTTTAAACGAGGGAGAAGATTTCATCAAACTCTACAATCAGAAAATATGGTACAAGCTCCCGACAACACGGGTAAATAAAGAAAACTTCCCGGAACGCGCAATTCATGAGGCAATGGTAAATGCGCTTGTGCACCGTGACTATGGAGTTTTAGGCAGCGAGATTCATATCGACATTTTTG
>ERZ842401.8554-NODE-8554-length-10024-cov-4.540676_pt1 | contig 10024 bp, 8 predicted proteins | sample MGYA00521270_ERZ842401 | MGnify/ENA primary metagenome ERZ842401 (study PRJEB31892, sample SAMEA3878208) | bioreactor metagenome | biome: Moose rumen | place: Sweden | collected 2011-10 | study: EMG produced TPA metagenomics assembly of the PRJEB12797 data set... | reverse complement strand
CAAGCATTTCATCTGATGGGGCAGGAATTGATTGCCATTTGATACTCTAAAAACATCAGCGAGACAGGCAAATAGTTTTTGCTTATCTCGCTGATATTTGATTACTTAGTAGAATATCTACCGTCTAATACTCATCCTCGTTGAATAGGAAGTCTTCCTTGGTGGGATAGTCGGGCCAAATGTCTTCAATGCTGTCGTAGACATCGCCTTCGTCTTCGATTTCTTGAAGGTTCTCAAGCACTTCGAGCGGTGCGCCAGAACGGATTGCGTAATCTATGAGTTCCTCCTTGGTAGCAGGCCAAGGAGCATCTTCCAGTTTCGATGCTAATTCAAGTGTCCAATACATAGTCGTTAAATTATTTTAGTTTGGTTGTTATTATTCCAAAATAGCGTTTTGTTTATTTGAGGCGCAAAAGTAACAAATAATTTCTTATCTGCAAGCATTTTGCCACAGAATTTCATCGATGCCTTTGTTAAAGTTTATTTTTTTTGCCAAAATGAACAGATAGTCGCTCAACCTGTTCACGTATTGCTCTACTTCAGGGTCGACGGCGACTTCTGCCGACAAGGCGGTGATGCGACGTTCAGCACGGCGACAAACGGTGCGGCACACATGGGCCTGGGCTGCCGCTTGACAGCCACTGGGCAACACAAAGCCACGTGCAACGGGCAGTTCTGCCGTCATGGCATCGATGCATTGCTCCAAGTGTTGCACTTCGCCTTCGGGCAGACGGGCTGCCGGGCTGAGGGGTGTCTGGCTCTGATCGGTGGCCAGATGGCATCCCACGTTGAAAAGGGTGTTCTGGATTCGGAAAATATACTGCCGGGTTGTTTCGTCATCGGGAAGCATGGCTGCCAAAAGGCCCAGGTGGGAACTGAGTTCGTCGATGGTGCCATAGGCCTCCAGACGTTTGTCGGCCTTACTGATGCGCACACCACCTATCAGGTCGGTCTGGCCCTTGTCGCCGCGTCGTGTATATACTTTTGTCATTAGGGTAGTAAAGGGGTATTAAAAGGTTAGAAATTCACAAGATAGTGCTGTGTTGTTCGCTTGGAGTCGAAGATGGCAATGCCGCAGTAGTAAAGATCGTAGGTCAGCATGGGTCTCGGTTCATTTAGCAACAGCTGCCATAGTGGGCGATGGCAAAAGAGACGGTCTATCACCAGCACTGTCCCGTCAGTGCAAAGGGGAAGAAGTGCTCGCAAATCTGCTTCTGTTCCAATGATGGCCAGTTGCGCCGCTTGGTCGGGTTGTTCTGCCATTCTTGCCTTCCGACAGCCTGCCTGCAGATATTCCTGATAGTTGCGTGAGAAGATGGTCTGCGGTTGTCGCCAGTTGGACAGGCGGAAATAGAGCCGTCCTAAACGCCGGCGTAACCAGTCGTCGCCATGCCCAACCTCACTATATATATAATATGGTGTATGCTCATTCACCACACCACGCACGAACTGATAATCGGTGGGCGACTGTATGCCAAAGCCCAAACAGCGGTGGATACGGCTCAGCCATACAAACGGATATTTCATCCGTTCAACGCAAGATGCGACTATCGTTTCTCGGAGTGCCATCGTAGTATAGCGGTTTTGACGTTATGATAGGACAAAGGTAGCAATTATCCACGATATCTGCAAAGAATAGCGGCAAAACTTTCAACTGCAGCTAAACAGTAAAGTATAATGTTTAACTTTTATTAATTTATCGCTTCGTATAATCCATGAATCAGCAATAATGAGTAATTTTGCACACAGAATTCCGATTATCAATATTTTTTAAATAAAAGAAAGAATACATGAAGAGGTTTTTACCCTTGTTTGTCATGATTTGTCTGGCACTGATAATGGCTATCCCGGCTGATGCACAGGAACTATTCAGCAGTGGCAGTGGAACAGAAGAAGACCCTTACCTCATTGCCACACCTGAAGACATGCTGCAACTGGGAGAACAATATCAGATGGAAAGCCAGTTCAGCAAGGATAAGTATTTTGTGGTGACAGCCAGCGAGCTCGACTTCAAGGGAAAGACTTTTCGGGACATCGATTACTCTGCAGGCATCTTCGGTAGTTTTTATGGTGTGCTCGACGGTCAGGGCGTGGTCATCAAGAACCTGAATCTGCAAAACATACGTTCTGCGATGTTTACCGTTATTAAGGGTATTGTGAAAAACGTCACCGTCGACAAGAGTTGCTCGTTCTATGCCAACCTGAACGGAGGTGCCTTTGCATGGGACCTGTATGGCACGCTGGAGAACTGCCACAACAAGGCTGACATCACGAATGGCCAAGCCGGTCTTGTGGGGTTCTTGAATCCAGGAGCCGTCATCCGCAACTGCCGACAGCTGACAAGCATCACGTTTGCTGCTACCATCGACAGCATCGGACAGCAAGCCTTCCGCGACTGCTGGGGGCTTACGCAGATCACGCTGCCGGGCACCATTGCTCATATCGACAGCGAAGCATTCATGTACTGTAACAATCTGGTTAGTGCCACATTAGAGGAAGGCATAACCATGCTTCCGAACCGCATATTCCAGAATTGCCCACAACTGACAGGAGTATCACTGCCAAGTAGTCTGGAAGAAGTGGGTGAACAGGTATTCAGTGCATGCACCAACCTGCGAACAGTGAGGTGCAATGCTGTCATACCGCCCAATGCCAATACTTATATCGACTCTCTTCGTAAGCCCAAGACCATCAATGGCAACATTGATGCCATCAACAGCAATATCTACACCATCGACGGAAAGCGCATCACCAAGTCACACTCCGGTATTATCATTGTCAACGGCAAAAAGTTTAGCATCAAGCCCAACGCTATCAACCAGAAATAATGGCTCAGTCCGAAAAGACCTCTCAAAAAGTTTGGGGTGTTTGGGAATAATTCGATAATTTTGCATATCGTCACAGATATCAGCGACATGGATTTATAACGCCTTTATCAGTAATATGAACTTAAAAACTCTTTTTATGACAACAGTTGCCGCTATGCTGGCCGCCTGCAGCAAACAGGCGGCCGACATGCCTTTCGCCTCCGATGAGGGATTGGAGAAGCGAGTGGAACAGACATTGAAGAAAATGTCGCTCGAAGAGAAAATCGGACAGATGACTCAACTTACCATCGACGTGCTGGGTACGGGGGCTGGCGATGAGTTTCAGTTGGACGAAGAAAAACTGCATGAGGCCATCGCTGTCTACAAGGTGGGCTCGGTGCTCAACACACCTGGCCCTGTGGCGATGTCGGTGAAGCGTTGGCGCGAGACTATTGGCCGTATTCAAGCAGTGTCAATGCAGGAGATAGGCATCCCCTGTCTCTATGGTCTCGACCAGAACCACGGAGCAACTTATACGCTGGGCGGAACGCTTTTCCCACAAAATATCAATATGGGTGCCTCACTCAATCCCGAACTGGCTGAGGAGGCCGGTCGCATCACGGCCTATGAGACACGTGCTGCTGACTGTCCGTGGACCTTCTCGCCTACGGTTGATCTGAGCCGTGATCCCCGTTGGCCCCGTGTTTGGGAGAACTATGGCGAGGATCCGTTGGTGAATGCAAAGGTGGGCAGTGCTGTGGTGCGCGGCTTTCAAGGCGATGACCCCAACCATCTGGACGAATATCACATCGCAGCCTGCATGAAACACTACCTTGGATATGGATTGCCGCGTACAGGAAAAGACCGCACACCGGCCTATATGCCTGAAAACGAGTTGCGCGAAAAATGTTTTGCTCCATACAAGGCTCTGATTGAGAATGGTGCGCTGTCGGTCATGATCAACTCAGGTTCTGTCAATGGTCAGCCTGTCCATGCCAGCCATAAGTTCATCACTGAGTGGCTGAAGGAAGGATTGAACTGGAATGGAATGGTCGTTACCGATTGGTCAGACATTAATAATCTTTATCAGCGCGAACACGTGGCAGTCGATAAGAAAGACGCTATCCGCATGGCTATCAATGCAGGAATTGATATGTCTATGGATCCTCATAAACTGGATTTCTGCGTCTTGCTGAAAGAACTCGTTGAAGAGGGGAAAGTCAGTATGGCACGCATTGACGATGCCGTGCGCCGTGTGCTGCGGCTGAAGTATCGCTTAGGACTTTTCGACCGGCCTGATACGGGTAATGATACCGACTATGCTGAATATGGTTCTGAGCAGTTTGCTGCTGTGGCTCTGCAGGCTGCAGAGGAGAGTGAGGTACTATTGAAGAACCAGAACAACCTGCTGCCACTTTCTGAAGGCCTGCGGATATTGGTCACTGGACCGAATGCTAATCGGATGCGCTGTCTGAATGGAGGGTGGAGCTATACGTGGCAGGGACATCTGACTGACCGTTTCGCCGGACAGTATAATACGATTTATGAGGCACTGAGCAATCGTTTCGGTAAGGACAAGGTGGTCTTGGAACAAGGCGTTACATACGTGGCTGAGGGCAGCTACTATGAGGAGAAAGCTCCTGAAATAGAAAAAGCCGTACGTGCAGCCCAGGGAGTTGATGTGGTTATTGCCTGCATCGGTGAAAACTCTTACACTGAGACTCCTGGCAACCTTTCCGATCTGGCTCTCTCGGAGAACCAACGTAATCTTGTGAAGGCACTTGCCAAGACGGGAAAGCCACTTGTGCTGGTGCTGAATGAAGGCCGTCCGCGTCTGATCAGCGATATTGAGCCGTTGGCACAGGCGGTTGTGGATATTCTGTTGCCTGGCAACTATGGTGGCGATGCCTTGGCTCGCCTGTTGGCTGGCGATGCCAATTTCTCGGCTCGCATGCCCTATACCTATCCACGCCATCAGGCCGAACTGACTACTTATGACTATCGCGTCAGCGAAGAGACCGATCGCATGGAGGGTGCCTATGATTATGATGCCGTAGTATCCGTACAGTGGCCCTTCGGTTACGGTTTGAGCTATACTTCTTTTGAATATGATAATTTTCATGTTGACAAGGATACATTCGGCCCCGATGATCAGCTGACATTCACCATTGATGTGAAGAATATCGGCAGTCGTGCTGGGCGTGAGGCCGTCATGCTCTTCTCACGTGACTTAGTGGCCAGTCTGGTTCCCGAGAACCGACGTTTGCGCGCATTCCATAAGACAGCCCTGCTGCCGCCAGGTGGCATGGAGGCCGTCACACTGACCATTCCTGCCCGCGATCTCGCTTTTGTCGACACAGACGGGCATTGGCTGCTTGAGGCTGGCGAATTCCGCATGCAGGCAGGTAAGCAGGTTCTCACAATCAGATGTGATGAAAACAAGAAATGGTGAAATTGTGATTAGATACTTATTATAAAGTATTGCATAATAGATAGAAAAGTTGTACCTTTGCACCCGAAAAAGAATAACAACGTATTTTTAAGTTATATTTATGCGAAACGAATGGCGTGGTTTTAAAGGAACCAAATGGACCGATGAGGTCAACGTGAGAGACTTTATTCAGAACAACTACACGGCTTACGATGGCGATGAGTCGTTCTTGACTGGTCCGACCGAATCAACCAACAAATTGTGGGGACGGCTGCAGGAGTTGCAGAAGGAAGAGCGTGCCAAGGGTGGTGTGCTCGACATGGAGACGGAAATTGTTTCCAGCATGACGGCCTACGGTCCCGGATTCATTGACGAGAAACTGAAAGACCTGGAGAAAGTGGTTGGTCTGCAGACCGACAAGCCCTTGAAGCGTGCTTTCATGCCTTACGGCGGTATCAAGATGGCCGAGCAGGCCTGCACCACCTACGGCTATCAGCCCAGTGAGAAACTGCACGAGATTTTCTCGAAATACTGTAAGACCCACAATGAGGGTGTATTCGATGCCTACACTGACGAGATGAAGCGTGTGCGCCACAACCACATTCTGACGGGCCTGCCTGATACCTACGGCCGTGGCCGTATCGTGGGCGACTATCGTCGTGTGGCCCTTTATGGCATCGACTTCCTCATTGAACAGAAGGAAATTGACAAATACAACTGCGGCAAGCGTCAGATGAGCGAAGACATCATTCGCTTGCGCGAAGAGATCTCCATGCAGATCAAGGCCCTGAAGGAAATGAAGGAGATGGCAAAGATCTATGGCTTCGATATTTCTCAGCCTGCCCAGAACGCCCGTGAGGCCGTGCAGTGGCTCTACTTCGGCTATCTGGCTGCCATTAAGACACAGAACGGTGCCGCCATGTCAGTAGGCCGTGTGTCGACTTTCCTCGACATCTATATCACTCGCGACATGCAGGAGGGAACACTCACCGAGAGCGAGGCTCAGGAGCTCATCGACCACTTGGTGATGAAGTTCCGCATGGTGAAGTTCGCGCGTATACCTTCTTATAATGAAATATTCAGCGGCGACCCCGTCTGGGCAACCCTCGAGGTGGGCGGCCTGGGACAGGACGGTCGTCACATGGTGACCAAGAACTGCTACCGCTTCCTGCACACATTGGAGAACATGGGCCCATCGCCCGAACCCAACCTCACCGTGCTCTATTCGCCCCGTCTGCCCGAGGCCTTCAAGCACTATGCCGCTATGATCTCGGTGAAGACCAGCTCTATTCAGTATGAGAACGACGATGTGATGCGTCCCATCTGGGGCGACGACTACAGCATCTGCTGCTGCGTGAGTGCCACTCAGACAGGTAAGGAAATGCAGTTCTTCGGTGCTCGTGCCAATATGGCCAAGACGTTGCTCTATGCCATCAACGGCGGCGTGGATGCCAAGACTCGCGAACAGTGTGGACCGAAGTTCCGTCCCATCACCAGCGAGTATCTGACATGGGAAGAACTGGAACCCCGTTTCCGCGATATGCTGGACTGGCTGGCCGATATCTATGTGAACACGCTGAACTTGATTCACTACATGCACGACAAGTACTTCTATGAGGCTGCCGAGATGGCCCTCATTGATACCGACGTGCGCCGCACCTTTGCCACGGGTATTGCCGGCTTCTCGCATGTGGTCGACTCTATCTGTGCCGTGAAGTACGCTAAAGTGAAGATTATCCGCGACGAGACAGGCTTCAATGTAGACTATCAGGTGGAGGGCGACTTCCCCCGTTACGGAAACGATGACGACCGTGCCGACGAGGTGGCCGTCTGGGTGCTGAAGACCTTCTTGGCCAAGATCAAGCGCCACCACACCTATCGTGACTCGGAGCCTACCACTTCCATTCTTACTATTACTTCAAATGTGGTTTATGGTAAGTACACTGGCAACCTGCCCGACGGCCGCCGTGCCGGCACACCGCTCTCACCGGGTGCCAACCCCAGCTACGGTGCTGAGAAGAACGGCCTGCTGGCTTCGCTTAACTCAGTGGCCAAGATTCCTTATGAGTATGCCCTCGACGGCATCTCGAATACTCAGACTATCAGCCCCAACACGCTGGGCCACAACGACGAGGAACGCGCCCAGACATTGGTACGTGTCATGGACGGCTATTTCACCAAGGGTGCCCACCACCTGAACGTGAACGTCTTCGGTGTCGACAAGCTGCGCGATGCGATGGAGCATCCCGAGAAGCCGGAGTATGCCAACTTCACCATCCGTGTGAGTGGCTATGCCGTGAAGTTCATCGACTTGACTCGTGAACAGCAGGAAGACGTGATTGCCCGTCAGGCACACGAGAGCCTGTAATTGGTGGTTCTAGTATTCTAGTATCTCTAGTAACTCTAGTATAACTAGTATGGCTAGTAAAGGCTATATTCATTCTACCGAATCCTTTGGCTCCGTTGACGGGCCGGGGATTCGGTTTCTGATTTTCTTGCAGGGCTGCAGGATGCGTTGTCGCTATTGTCACAACCCCGACACATGGAGAACCAGTTCCTCCATCCCCTCCAAAAATTCCGAAGATTCTGAAGATTCCAGACAATCCGATTACTCCGGAGATCTCGGATTGACAGCCACTGCTGCGGAATTGCTCGACAAAGCCGAGCGTTATCGCAGCTACTGGGGCTCTGACGGCGGCATCACCGTGAGTGGTGGCGAAGCCCTGCTGCAGATTGATTTCTTGATAGAACTGTTTGAGGAGGCCCATCGGCGGGGCATCAACACCTGTCTGGACACGGCTGCACAGCCCTTCACGCGGGAAGAACCTTTCTTTTCGAAGTTCGAACGCCTGATGCAGAGCACCGACGTGGTGCTGCTTGACATCAAGCATATTGACAGCGAGCAACATCGGTGGCTGACGGGGCATGGCAACGAGAATATACTTGACTGTGCCCGCTATCTCTCGGATATTGGCAAGCCTGTGTGGATTCGCCATGTGCTGGTGCCCGGCATTACCGACGACGAACAACAGTTATGCCGTCTGCGCGGTTTTCTGGACACCCTGCAGAATGTGAAAAAAGTGGAGGTGCTGCCTTATCACACGTTGGGCATGTTCAAGTGGGAGCAACTGGGCATTCCCTATACCCTTAGCGATGTGCCTGTGCCTACGGCGGAACAAGTGAAACAAGCGCAGCAGTTGCTTTCTGCAGCCGTTTAAAAGAATCAACGGAAGGCTTGATACAATAAAACGGTTGCCTTCTGCGTTATTTATTACGTGTTAAAGCGTACTCTTTGGATATTGGCTCTTTGTCTGGTTGCACTGCAGGAAGTAAGTGCCCAGTACGATCCATCGTTCAGTCATTACTGGGCGATGGAGACCGCTTTCAATCCTGCCGCTGCTGGCAAGCAGGATAAACTGAATGTGGCCGTGGCCTACAACATGTCGTTGGCAGGCTTCGAGAACAATCCAAGGACAATGTATGCTTCTGCCGATATGCCCTTCTATTTCCTTGGTGCCTATCACGGCGTAGGTGCCAAGTTCACGAACGACCAGATTGGTCTTTTCGCCCATAATAGTTTTTCCTTGCAGTATGCCATCAAGTTGAAACTCTTGGGCGGCACACTGAGTATTGGCGTTCAGCCCACGTTTTTGGGCGAGAATTTCAATGGATCGAAGTTGGAACTTGAAGAAGCCAACGACCCGGCTTTCTCTACTTCAGAGGTGACCGGATCGGCTTTCGACTTAGGCATGGGCCTCTATTATAAGTACCGTTCGTGGTATGTGGGTGCATCGGTGATGCACGTCCTGTCGCCCACTGTTGAAATAGGCGAAACCAATGAACTTGCCATTAATCAGACGTATTATTTCACGGCTGGAGGCAATATTCGGCTCAGAAATCCGTTTCTTTCAATACAGCCGTCGCTGTTGGGGCGTACCGATGGGGTGGGCTATCGTGCCGATATCACCACGCGCCTGACCTACAACCACGAGAAAAAAATGTTTTACGTAGGCGTGGGCTACAGTCCAACAAACTCGGTGACGGCATACGTGGGCGGAGTGGTTCATGGCATCAGTTTGAGCTATAGCTACGAAGCCTACACTAACGGGGTCAGCTTGGTCAACGGCAGCCATGAACTGCTGATAGGCTATCAGACCGACTTGAACCTCTTCAAGAAAGGACGCAACAAACACCAGTCAGTAAGACTGCTCTAATAAAGAAAACGAAAGATAGAACATACTTGAGAATATGAAGAAATTAGTAATGATAGGATTCTGCCTCGGGATGGTACTGATGCTGACAGCCTGCTTCGGCGGTAAGTCGACAACAGCCTCGGGCGGAGAACTGACAGGCTCGGGCGGTCGCGCTTTTTCTGAGCCTGCTCCTTACGGCATGGTGCTCATCAAGCGTGGTCACCTGCACATGGGTCTTGAGAATACCGACTCGCTCTGGGGCAAGCAGACACCGGTGAGAGACATTTCGGTGGATGGCTTCTGGATGGACGATACGGAGATTACAAACTCTGAGTATCGCCAGTTTGTCAACTATGTGCGCGACTCCATCATCCGCGAGCGTCTGGCTGATCCGAACTATGGCGGCGACGAGAGCTACAAGATTGAGGAAGACAAGAACGGCGACCCCGTGAAACCCCATCTGAACTGGAAGAAAGCCCTGCCGCGCAAGCCCAGTGAGGACGAGCTGAGAGCACTGGAAAGCGTCTATATCACCAATCCTGTGACAGGCGAGAAAATGCTCGATGCCAATCAGATGAACTATCGCTATGAGG
>ERZ842401.8552-NODE-8552-length-10027-cov-3.478139_pt1 | contig 10027 bp, 8 predicted proteins | sample MGYA00521270_ERZ842401 | MGnify/ENA primary metagenome ERZ842401 (study PRJEB31892, sample SAMEA3878208) | bioreactor metagenome | biome: Moose rumen | place: Sweden | collected 2011-10 | study: EMG produced TPA metagenomics assembly of the PRJEB12797 data set... | reverse complement strand
TGTGCTCTTCCGATCTTATTTGCAAAATAAATCTTCTGTATTTGATATTATGTGGAACGACAAACTGACGTATGGTGAAATATATCATCAAAACGAAGTAGAGCAATCTAAATATAATTTTGAAGTATCAAATTCTGATGATTTATTCAAATCTTTTGATTTGTATCAAAAGGAAGTTGATAATTGCATAAATGCAAAGTTGGTGCTTCCTGCTTATGATTATGTTTTAAAATGCTCTCATACATTTAATCTTCTTGACGCAAGAGGGGTAATAAGTAAAGATGAGCGAAATAATTTTATTGGCAGAGTACGTACAATGGCTTCTGCAGTTGCAAAATTGTATGTAGAACAACGTGAAGCAATGGGTTTCCCTCTTTGCAAAGAAAAAATATTAAGATAATAAAGCATAAAAATTTAAATACTTAATATCTTTTTTGAAATAAGTAGAGTGATTTTAAGCAAATAAAAGGAATACAAATGGCTGAAAAATATAATAGAGCAACTCTTTCTCGTAATTTTTTGAAGAATGTTACTAAAATAAAAGGTGCGGATGACATGATTGCAAGCACAAAATCTGACGGTTTGGAAAAATCGTTGGGTATTTGGGAGCTTATTATGCTCGGTGTGGGTGTAATTATCGGTTCAGGTATTTTTGCGGTCGTTGGTATTGCTGCTGCGGGCAGTCCTGATGGAACATCAATTGGTGCAGGGCCGGCATTGATGGTATCTATGGTAATTGCTGTTATAGCTTGTATTTTTTCCGCATTGTGTTATTCTGAGTTTGCGGCAATGATTCCGGTATCAGGAGGTGCTTATAACTATACCTATGCGACACTTGGCGAATTTGCTGCGTGGATGGTTGGTTGGGTTTCTATGCTTGGTTATGGTATAGGATTTATTGCTGTTGCGTGTGCTTGGTCAAATTATTTTCTGAATTTCTTAAAAGGATTTGGTAATATTTTACCTGCATGGCTGGCTAATCCTCCGGATTATTTGACTACGGATTCTTTTACTGCCGCTAAACTTATGGCAGAAAGCTCAAATTTTAATATACCTACTTTATGTGGAATCCCATTGTGTGTTAATCTGCCTGCAATAATAATTGTTTTATTGATAACTGCAATACTTGTAAAAGGTACTAAAGATTCTGCCAAAATGGCAACAGTTATGGTTTTCATAAAAATTGCAGTAATAGCTTTATTTGTTTTAGTTGGTGCATTTTACGTAAGACCTGAAAATTGGACGCCATTTGCGCCAAATGGAATGGAAGGAATTTTTTCCGGAGCATTTTTAATATTTTTCGCATATATAGGTTTTGATGCTTTAGCTACGGCCGCAGAAGAATGCAAAAACCCTCAAAAAGATTTGCCTATAGGTATTATTGGTTCACTTCTGATTACGACTGTCGTATATGTATCCGTTGCATTAATTTTAACGGGTATGGTTGATACCAGCGGAAAAGTTTCAATGGATTTTCTCAATGCTCCGTTAGTATATTGTATGCATATTTCTCACCAAGATTGGGCAGCAGGACTAATAGCTTTGGGGTCATTAGCAGGCTTAACTTCAGTGCTTCTTGTTATGGAAATGGCTGCAACAAGAATACTTTTTTCTATGAGCAGAGACCATTTCTTATCTCAAAAGTTTTTAAAAATTCATCCAAAGTATAAGACACCTGTTCTTTTGACATGGACGGTTGGTATTCTTGCAGTATTTGGAATTTTAACTCTAAATTTAAATGTTGCTGCAGAACTTTGTAATTATGGTATATTTACATCATTTATAATTGTATGTTTAGCTATTATAATATTGAGAAAGAAAGAACCTAACAGGCCAAGACCTTTTAAAGTCCCGCTTTGTCCGTTTATTCCTATATTAGGTATTTTGTCTTGCGGTGGTTTGATGGTATATAAGGCTATGCAAGCAGGGGATTCTGCAATATTGTTCCCAATATGGCTTGGTATGGGTGCAATAATATATCTTTTATATGGTTTCATAAGAAATAGAGATTATGAAAATAAATGCCACAGAGAGATTGTGCATGCAAACAAAAACAGAAAGTAATAAATAGATGAGTATAATAAAAGAAATTTGCCGAAATATATTAAAAAAAAGAAGTATTGAAGAATTAATTGCGACCAGTAAGAGTTCGGAGTTAAAAAAGACTTTAAATGTTTTTGATCTTATTATAATTGGTATAGGTGCTGTTGTCGGTACCGGAATATTTGCAATTATCGGAGCAGCAATTACAGGAAATTCAGAAAGCTCTGGGGCAGGTCATGCTATTGTTATATCAATGATACTGGCAGCGATTGCTTGTATAGTTCCGGCATTATGTTATTCGGAAATTGCGTCAATGATACCTGTTTCTGGTAGTGCTTATACATATACCTATGCGACTATGGGTGAATTTATGGCTTGGATGGTCGGATGGATTTTGATGCTTGAATATGCAATAGGTAATATCACTGTTGCAAGTGCGTGGTCCGGCTATTTTATGCAGTTTTTGAAAGGCTTCAAAGCTTGCTTACCTGATTTTATAGTAAATTTTCCAATATGGTTACGATATGATTACAGAGCTATTTATACAATGTGTGATAAATATGGTTGGGATATTCATGACAAAATACCGTTTTTATTTGATAAAATTCCTGTAGCTGTAAATGTGCCTGCAGTATTTATTGTGCTTGTTCTTACATTATTGCTTATAAAGGGTGTAAAAGAATCCACAAGAGTTGCCAGTATAATGGTTGGCGTTAATATGTTTATGATTTTATCATTTATAATTATTGGTTCTCATTATGTAAAACCTGAAAATTGGCATCCGTTTTTGCCTGTTGACCCTGTTGCAGGGATTTTAATGGGTACTTTTACAATATTTTTTGCTTATATAGGATTTGATGCGATATCAACAGCTGCAGAAGAAACGGAAAAACCTCAAAGGGACTTGCCTGTTGCGATATTAGGAACATTGATAATATGTACGATATTATATGTTTGTGTTGCATTGGTGTTAACCGGTATTGTTCCAATCAATCAAATAGATGCTCTAGCTCCTATTGCTCATGCTATGAAGTTTGTTGGAAAAGATTGGTTTGCAGGATTAATATCTGTTGGTGCATTGTGTGCATTGACTACTGTTCTTCTTGTTTATCAATTGGGAACAACAAGAATATTGTATTCTATAAGCAGGGATAGGTTTTTACCTCGTTCTTGGAGGTTGATACATAAAAAATTTAAAACTCCTTATGTAATGACATGGATTTCAGGAATTGTCGTTATTATATGCGGTTTATTTATGGATTTAAAAATATCTGCAGATTTATGTAATTATGGAACGTTTACTTCTTTTGTTATAATATGTGTTGCTGTTTTAATTCTGAGAGAAACAAATCCTAAAACACCGAGACCGTTTAAAGTTCCATTATCTCCATTTCTTCCTTTAGTAGGAATAATGATATGTTTAGTGCTTATTTGTTTTTCATTTAATACATTAAAAACTTCATCCAACTATTTTATTATTTGGTTAGTTGTAGGTTTGCTTATATATGTTTTATATGGTTATAAGCAAAAGCGTTTGGGTGAAAAAACACATATCAAATAGTTATATTTTGTGCAAATAGGTTTCTGTTAAATTCATCAAAATCGTGGATAATTTCTGATACGTACGGTATTGATTTGTAGAATTCAGGACTTTCCTCAGAGCATATAGCAATAATTTTACCTATGCCGGCACTTTTAGCTGATTCTATTCCGGATATTGCATCTTCAACTACTATACAATCTTTTGGATGTAATCCTATATTTTTTGCTGCAATTTCATATATATCCGGTGCAGGTTTACCTGGGATTTTTCCGTTTGAGTATACAATTTTATCGATGTCAAACCATTTTCCCAAATGAAAATTATCAATATAAAATTTGACATTATGCCAATCTGACATTGTTGCTATTGTGTGAGGGATATTATTTTCTTTAAGATAATCTAAAAATTTTTCTACACCTTTTGCCAGATGAAAATTTTCAATATCATCAAGACACATTTGTCTATATATAGCTTCTTTTTCTTGTCCTAATTGTTCGACCATTTCATTAGAAGGTTGTTTCCCGATTGCATATTTTATTATTTGTTTATTTGTTCGCCCAAACATGTATTTAAGCATTTCTTCTTCTGAAAAAGGGTAACCTCGAAGTTTTTTGGAATAATTCCTCCACGCTTCTTTGTGTTTTGCAGAATCCCAATATAATGTGCCGTTAAAATCGAAAATTATGCCTTTATAATTCATGGTTTTCCATCATTTTATTGTATAAATCTAAATATGTTTGAGCTTGTTTGTCTTTGTTAAGCATTTTATATGTATATGCGATATTGTAATATACATTAGGCTCATTTGCTTTTAAATCAAGTGCTTTAAAAAAATTATATCTGGCGCTTCCATATTGTTTAAGCTTTAGATAGGTGCAGCCGATATTATAATAACCGTATGAGAAATCCGGTTTATACTTTACGGCTTGTTTAAATTCAGAAAGAGCCATATTCGGTTTATCTTGAGCAAGATAAATGTAGCCTAAATTATAGTGAGCTTTGTAGTATTTTGGATATACTTCTATAGACTTTTTAAACATGTAAATTGCTTCGTCTATTTTTTCTTTATCTTGTAATATATTGCCCAGCATAAGCCAATCTTCCGAACTTCTTGCGTCTTCAGATTTGTTTTTTAATAATTTTAATGCTCCGTCAATATCATTTTGTGCATACAAAACTTTTGCTTGTTGCGTTGTTTGATCTGTTTCCGTTTGTTCTGTTTTAGATTGTTGTGACTTATTAAATGTAAAACCGTAACAAGTATTACTAAAAATTCCACAAATAACCAACAATGTAATAAAAAACTTCTTCATAAACAAATTATAGCTTAAATAATAAAATTTATCCAACAAATTTTACAATATGATTAGGAGAAGTTGACGATATATAAAATCAAAATCATAATATTATAAAGTGCTTTTTTGTAGAATGTATTACTTATTGCTTTTACTCCTTTAAGCAAATTAAAAAGCCGAGATAAATTCTCGGCTTTTATTTTTCTTCACACTACTATCTATTTTGCACACACTATTATGATTTATTTTGCTGAGGAGCTTGCTTTTCCTGTAATGAATGCTAATGCTGCTGCAGCTCCTGCAAACGCTAAGCCTATCCAACCTGCTTTGCCTTTGAATAATTTACCTATACCTTTTAATATTATAGCTGAGCTTCCTGCAAGTAATTTAGTTGCACCGTATGCTAATCCGCCCAAAGCCACAGCGCCGCCGACTCTACCTATATTTTGTTTTACTTTTTCCATTGTTGGAACAGGTTGATTTGTTACTTCCGCAATATTATCTTCTGAAGATTTCTGTCCCCAAAAACCTAATGTCATTGCTTGAATAAAACCTTGTGAGAAAGAACCGTGTCCGTTATCTCTTAAATCTTGAATTAAAGTCTTGCCATTCATTTGTTGATACAATGTCAAAGCTCGACTTGTAATTTCTTCTTCTGTTCCTTGACCATATGCATTTTTTACGGCTTTTACATATGCATCATATGCTTCTTTGATTTGGTCTTGTTCATTGTGATCAATTTTGTCTTTCAAATCTCTTGCTGATGTTTGAATAGATTCCATTGAACCGTTCAATTTCAAATCTGCATTTCTTTGCATCTTTTGTTGATCAATGTTGTATTGATTATAAAATTGTTGATACTGTTTCATTTGATCAAAATAGTTTTGAGTTACTGCGGAATTATATCCTCCGTACATAGGCATTGCACCCATAAATGGTACTCCCATTTGAGGCATTGTACCAAAAATGCTTCCGCCCATTCCCATCATAGGATATGTACTGTAGCTCATATCTATGTTATCAAAATCGCTATAATAACCACATGTTGGAAATTGATTATATTGAAATGTTCCAACCGGATTGATACCATTAACGTTGCTAGACATTCTAACCTCCAAATAAATTAACCTTTAACCTACCTTATCTATATAAAGGTTTTTTACTTTTGAAAATTGCTTATTTAAAAAAATAATGTTAACATTTTGTTACATTATTTGGTTGATGTATAAATATATCAATTAGATTATTATAAATGTTATAAGAGGTGCTATCATTTGAAAAAGTTTTTATCGGCTATATTTCCAATAATAGTAATTGCCTGTTTATGTGCAGCTATATACTTTAACCAGTCTTTTGTAAAATCTCAAATTGTTAAAGTAAGAGGAATATATTATGTCTTTTTAGGGGATGAAGCTTTTCGCAATAATAAAATGAGTGAGGCGATTAAATTGTACAATAAAGGTTTAGAATTGTATCCTGCTCACTATAGCGCATGGTACAACCTTGGAAATATTTATGTCGCATACGAAGATTATTACTCGGCACTATATGCATATTCTCAAGCTTTTAAAAATAACCCGAAATTAATTACCGCAAGAATGAATTATGGTATCGTGGCAACTAAAAAACTCGGGGATTTTGATGTTTCAATTGAACAATATAATAAAATTTTAAAAACAAAAAAGAAATTAATATCAATTCCGTATATATTTGATAATAAATCAAGTTATAAAGAAAATAGAGCTATTGCTTATTACAACAGGGGTTTAACATATAGATTAAAATCTTTATATTCAAATGATAATTGGGAATTGCAGCGAAGATATTTGTCGCAAGCTATTCAATCTTACAAAAAATCGTTAGAAATAGATTCAAACAGATATGATACATGGTTTAATTTGGGACTGGCATATCAAATTTCAGACAATTATTTGGAAGCCGGAAAATGTTATTGTCGTGCAATAAAAATTCAACCTTTCAGTTATGAAGCACATTTTAATCTGGCTGTATTGTTGCGTAGAATGCGCCATTACAAAGAATCTTATGATGAAATTGAAAAAGCTGCAACTTTGATTACTGCGCTGGATGGTGATTCTGCTGCTTGGCAATATATAGCTATAGTAATGAATGATATAACAAAAAATTTGTATCAAAATAGTGAATATACTGAATCTTTAAATAATATGATAAAAGATGAAAAAGCGAAAATATCCGCAGAATCCCAAAAATCCAAAAAGAATAAAGAAGAAGCTTTTAAAAAATATGTATACGTTGACGGCAAGCCGGTATTAACAAAGAAAATGGACAGACAAATTTTACAGACATATGGCGCTTGCTCTTCAATTGATTATTTTTCATATGATGATTATGATTATTAAAGTTTTTTTAAATTTTGCCGTTAAATAAAACAATTATATAATTGTGAGAAGAAAGTATGAAAGTTCCGGCAATTTCTTTAAGTCCAATATGCACTAATCATCGTATTTCAAAGCCCAAATCCGGTTTTGAACATGATATATTATCTTCAAAATATGGCTTTATAACTGATTTGTCGGGCATGCCTTTTGTTTATCCGATTTCATTTACCTCAATACAAAATTCTTCAAAACTACGACTATTATTTGGATATGGTTTACCTTGCATATATACAGGTGTAAATATGATTGATTCAAAGCAGTTATCAAAAATGTTAAAAAATCAGACATTTTTAAGGCCTTCAAATGATGTAGTTGAAATTCTTTCAAAATATAGGAATAGTTTTAGCGCAATGGAGGCAAAGGCTTTTGATGTGTTGACTGAGCGCAGTAAAATTCATCCTGAAATGAGTTTAAGCGAAATTATAAAAGATGTGGAAATTTTTTATCGTAGAGATTTGTATAAAAGACAAAGTCCTATATTTTATGAATTGGAAAAAGAATTTGAAAATTTGCCGCAAAGTTATCAGGATAAATTTGAAAATTTAATGAAAGATACAGAGAAAAAATTAAGTAAACAGCCGGTTATTATACCATTTTCTTCTTATGAATATAAATACAAATTAGCAAAGATTAAAGAGGATATTATAAAAGGTGATAATATAAAAGCTAAAAAAGTTATAAACAAACTTTTAAAGGAATCAAAAAAGCTTGCAAATAATACAGACAAAAGTACATTGGAATATCAAAAAAATATAATAGGTTTATCTGATTGGATTTTAAAAAAATCTGTATTAAAAGATAATGCCCAATTAAAAGAATTAATTGAAGTTTCCAAATCCAGATTAACGAATACCGAAGTTATTGTACCGTTTTCAAGAAAATCTTTTTTATATGATTTAGCTCATATAATTGATGATCTTGATAATAAAGAGTTACAAGATAAAATAATGACCACAGCTTCAAAATTGCCTACATCAAGTCATGATTTTTCTGCATATATGCTAAAATTAGCATCTGAGCCTTCTGAAAAAATAGGTTCAAGACTTATGTGGCCTTATTTAGCTTCTGTTGAACACCTTCTTCCCCGTTCGTGCGGAGGTGCAGACGAAATGTATAATTTTGCAGGAGCTACAACAAGAGCAAATTCTGAAAGAAAAAGCATTGATTTTACTGAACAAATTAAATTATGTCCGGACACTCCTAAATATTGCCAGAAATATATAGATAGACTTATAGAATTATACAAAGAGGGTATTTTTAAAAAGCATAATATAAATCCTAAATATATTCTAGATTTTAAGAATACTATATACAATTTATCAAAACATTCTATTGATTTAGATGTTTCAAAGTTATATGAAGCAGCATAATTTACAAGTTTTAGCCCTTAATTGCTCCTTCATTTTCTCCTGAAATAAAATATTTTTGCATTGATAAGAAAAATATTATGATAGGTATTATTGATATAATTGAGCCGGCTGCTATATAGCGCCAATTAGAAGAAAACATTCCCTGCAAATTGTTTACTCCTACAGGTAAAGTAAACATTGTTTCTTTTGTTAATACAATACTCGGCCATAAAAATTCTCCCCACGAGCCAATGAATGTAAAGATTGCCAGAACTGCCAGTGAAGGTTTTACCATTGGTAATAAAACTTTCCAAAATACTTGAAAAACATTACACCCATCAACAATTGCAGCTTCTTCCATTTCCTTTGGTATTGCTAAAAATGCCTGTCGCATTAAAAAAATCCCAAATGCACTTACTGCAAACGGCATAATAAGGCCAATATAGCCTAAAAAACTTCCATAAGTATCTACAAGATGAAGTTTTAATGTTATTAAATATACAGGAAGCATAATTGCTTGAAACGGAATCATTATTGTCGCGAGTATTGCAAAAAATGTAATTTTTTTACCTTTAAATTCCATTCTTGCTAAAGGATATGCTGCAAGTGAAGATAATATTAAATTCAATATAACAGTTGCGCTTGCCACAATCATAGAATTGATGAAATATCTCATCAAATTAACTCTTTTCCATACTCCGATATAATTATCCCAAGTAAAATCTTGCGGAATAATTGTTGGTGGATATGCAAAAATATTTTCTCCTGCGCCCTTTAGGGAGGTGGATATTAGCCATATGAAAGGAAATATCGATATAATCGATACAAAAATTAAAATTATATGGATTGGTATGTTTTTAAAAATTTTATTTATTTCTATCATATCTTATATTTCCCATGTTCAAAAACAAAAATATTTAAAAGTGAAAATAACAATACAATAATAAGAAGTATTACTGCCATTGCACTTGCATATCCTAAATCTAATGTTTCAAAAGCCTTTTCGTATATATAGTATACAATAGTTTTTGTTGAATTTAACGGCCCGCCTTTTGTCATAACATATATTTCTGCAAATATTTTCATTGCAGAAATTGAACTTATTGTTGTAACAAGTGCTATTGTCGGCATAAGATGCGGAACGGTAACTGTCAAATGCTTTTGCCAAAAATTCGTACCATCAATATCGCAAGCTTCATATAATTCTTTAGGCACGCTCATTAAAGATGCTAAATAAATCATCATATAATATCCGATGCCTTTCCATATTGTAAGCATAATTACAGAATATATTGCAAAATTTGGATCTGTCAGCCAACCAGTTTTAGGTAAATGAATTAACTGCATAAAATAATTCAAAATACCGTCTTGTGCATATAA
>ERZ842401.8550-NODE-8550-length-10027-cov-13.967108_pt1 | contig 10027 bp, 7 predicted proteins | sample MGYA00521270_ERZ842401 | MGnify/ENA primary metagenome ERZ842401 (study PRJEB31892, sample SAMEA3878208) | bioreactor metagenome | biome: Moose rumen | place: Sweden | collected 2011-10 | study: EMG produced TPA metagenomics assembly of the PRJEB12797 data set... | reverse complement strand
TCGTGGAGTGCGGCCCCGGTCAGGTGCTGACGGGACTGATTGGGAGGATACAGAAAGATTTGGAAAAATGAATGTCGTTTTTTTGACAATGGTACGTGTCACTGACATTGAGGCCAGGGGCATCTACAATGACTTGTTGAGAAAGTTCCGTGACAGCGGTCATACACTGTATATAGTGACGCCACGTGAACGCAGAATGGGACTTCCGACGGAGTTGGTTAACGGAAACGGTAACGATAACCTTAACCTTAACCTTAACCTTAACCTTAACGGTGACGGAAAGGTGGGGGATGTGTATGTGCTGGGGGTGAAGACGCTGAACCTGCAGAAGACTTCGACGATAGAGAAGGGTATCGGGCAGGTGCTGGTGGAAGGGCAGTATAAGAAGGCCATCAAGCGGTATCTGCCGGACGTGAAGTTCGACCTGATACTCTACAGCACACCTCCCATCACGTTCCCGAAGGTGATTGCGTACCTGAAGAAGCGGAACCCGCAGGCGATGTCGTATCTGCTGCTGAAGGATATCTTTCCGCAGAATGCGGTGGACATCGGGCTAATGCCCGGTGAGGGTTTCAAGTTTCAGGTTTCAAGTTTCAGGTCGTGGGTGGCGTTGGCAAAGTATCAGTTGTACAAGTATTTCCGCAAGAAGGAGAAGAGGCTGTATGCGCTGAGTGACTACATCGGGTGTATGAGTCCGGCGAATGTAAGCTACGTCATTCGTCACAACTCCGAGATAGACCTTTCACGGGTGGAGGTCGCCCCGAACTCGATAGAATTAAGTCACACAGATATCACAGATAGCACAGAAAAGGATGCTGTTCGCATCAAGTATGGGCTGCCGGTGGATAAGCCGGTGTTTATCTATGGGGGGAACCTGGGGAAGCCGCAGGGGATTCCGTATTTGATAGAATGTCTGGAAGCGAATAAGGGCAGGCAGGATTGCTACTTTGTGATTGTAGGAACTGGCACCGAATTACCACGACTATTAGAGTGGTATAACAAAGCGAACACGAATGGCACGAATCATACGAATGTGAGGGTGATGAAGGGGTTGCCGAAGGAGGATTATGATATGTTGGTGCGTTCGTGTGATGTTGGAATGATTTTCCTGGATCATCGGTTTACTATTCCGAATTATCCTTCGAGATTGTTGAGCTATCTGGAGAACAAAATGCCTGTGATATGCGCCACGGACCCGAACACGGACATGGGACGGATAGCGGAGGAGAACGGGTATGGCTACTGGTGCGAGAGTGTGAAGCCGGAGGATTTCACGGCACTTGTGGATAAGATGCTGGCAGCGGACAGGAAGGCGATGGGGGAGAGAGGGTACAAATTCCTGTGCGAAAACTATACCGTTGAAAATACCTACAACGCTATTATGGAGCACTTTCATAACATCTAAAAACACGGAAGACACGAATAGAGTTTCAAGATTCAAGATTCAAGATTCAGGTCATCAAGAATTAGAGAATTTTTATTCCGAAAACATCTAAAAACTCGAAAAATACTAAAAATATCAAGAATTATAGAATTAAAGAATTATATAAATTATGAGTGTTTTTAAAGACAAGACGCTGCTGATAACAGGCGGCACAGGAAGTTTTGGTAATGCGGTGTTGAACCGTTTCCTTCGCACTGACATTGGGGAAATCCGTATTTTCTCGCGCGACGAGAAGAAGCAGGACGATATGCGTCACGACTTCCAGGCGCGTATGCCGGAGGTGGCGAACAAGATTAAGTTCTACATTGGGGATGTGCGTAACAAGAGCACGCTGAAGTACGCTATGAAGGGTGTGGACTACGTGTTCCACGCTGCGGCCCTGAAGCAGGTACCCAGTTGCGAGTTCTTCCCGATGGAGGCTGTGAAGACGAATGTGATTGGTACGGACAACACACTGGATGCGGCTATCGATGCGGGTGTGAAGTGCGTGATTTGTCTCTCGACGGACAAGGCGGCATATCCCATCAATGCGATGGGTATCACCAAGGCCATTGAGGAGAAGATTGCTGTGGCGAAGAGCCGTCTGAGTGGTGATACCAAGATTTGCTGCACCCGTTATGGTAACGTGATGTGCAGCCGTGGTAGTGTGATTCCCCTTTGGATTGACCAGATTCGCAAGGGTAATCCCATCACCATTACGGAGCCCTCAATGACGCGATTCATCATGTCGTTAGAGGAGGCTGTGGATTTGGTGCTGTTTGCTTTTGAGCATGGTAACAATGGCGATATTATGGTGCAGAAGGCTCCGGCATGTACGATACAGACACAGGCAGAGGCCATATGCGAGCTATTTGCAGGGCAATCGCCCGCGGTTTCAGGGTTCAAGGTTCAAGGTTCAAGTGAATCTGCCGCTGAAGAACTGAAACGTCAGATTCGGGTGATTGGAATCCGTCACGGGGAGAAGATGTACGAGACACTGCTCACCAAGGAGGAGGCGGCCAAGGCCATCGATATGGGTAACTTCTATGCGGTGCCTGCGGACAACCGCGACTTGAACTACGACAAGTACTTCAAGGAGGGTGATGTGAAGCGGGCTACGATTGAGGAGTTTAACTCGAATAACACGAAGAGACTGAACCTTGAAGAAACTAAGGAAAAGATAGCGGAGTTGACGTATATTCAGAACGAACTCAACGGAATACCTAATCTGGTATAAAGGCCCCCAAGCCCCCTAAAGGGGAGTGTGGCCCCCAAGCCCCCTGAAGGGGAGTGTGGCCCCCAAGCCCCCTGAAGGGGAGTGTAAAATGCGGTATGAAAGGTAGAGTTAGAGGTTCAGCGGATGTTATCGAGTATCCTTTGTTGTGGAAATTTGCAAAGGAGAATCGGAATAACCCTACGGAAGCGGAGCGGTTGTTGTGGTTCTATCTGAGCAACAAGCAACTTGGCGTAAGGTTTCGTAGGCAGCATATCATCGGACAGTATATAGCAGACTTTGCCTGTTTGGAAAAGATGCTCGTTATTGAACTTGATGGCGGCTACCATTCCTTGCCTGAACAACAGATAAGCGATGAACAACGTACTGCGGATTTACAGAACATGGGGTATAGAGTCATTCGATTCACAAACGATGAATTATATCACGGAATAGATTTAGTATTAACCAAAATAAAAAATGCCCTCAACGAAAACGCTCCCCTTTAGGGGGCTCGGGGGCCGATAATAATATGGCAAGTTTTAAAAACAACGGGAAATTAAAATTATTGATCATCGTGGGAACACGCCCGGAGATTATCAGATTAGCAGCTGTTATCAATAAGTGTCGCGAGTATTTCGACTGCCTGCTGGCGCATACGGGTCAGAATTATGACTACAACCTGAACGGGGTGTTCTTCAAGGACTTGAAGCTGGCTGACCCCGATGTGTATATGGAGGCGGTGGGTGCTGACCTGGGCGAGACGATGGGGAACATCATCGCGAAGAGCTACCAGCTGATGGTGGAGGTGAAGCCCGATGCCGTGCTGGTGCTGGGGGATACGAACTCGTGCCTCAGCGTGATTGGTGCGAAGAGGCTGCATATCCCTATTTTCCACATGGAGGCGGGAAATCGCTGTAAGGACGAGTGTCTGCCGGAGGAGACGAACCGCAGGATTGTGGATATTATCTCGGACGTGAATATGGCGTATTCTGAGCACGCACGGAGGTATCTGGCTGACTGTGGCCTGCCCAAGGAGCGGACGTATGTGACGGGTAGCCCGATGGCGGAGGTGCTGCACCAGAACCTCGCTGAGATTGAGGCCAGCGATATTCACAAGCGTTTGGGCTTGGAGAAGAAGAAATACATTCTGCTTTCTGCACACCGTGAAGAGAATATTGATACCGAGAAGAACTTCCTTTCGTTGTTCAATGCCATCAATAAGATGGCAGAGAAGTACGATATGCCCATTTTGTACTCCTGTCATCCCAGGAGTAGGAAAAGGATTCAGGATTCAGGATTCAAGTTAGATGCTCGCGTCATCCAGCACGAGCCTCTGGGATTCCACGACTACAACTGTCTTCAGATGAATGCTTTTGCGGTGGTATCGGATTCGGGTACGTTGCCGGAGGAGAGTTCGTTCTTCACCTCTGTTGGTCATCCGTTCCCTGCCGTGTGCATCAGGACTTCTACAGAGCGTCCTGAGGCTTTGGATAAGGGTTGCTTTGTGTTGAGTGGTATTGATACCGTGGGTCTCCTGCAGAGCGTGGATGTGGCTGTTTCGCTCATTCGCGACGGACTGCCCGGCATTCCTGTGCCCGACTATGTGGATGAGAATGTTTCTACGAAAGTGGTTAGAATCATACAGTCATACGTAGGTGTGGTGAATAAAATGGTTTGGAGGAAGTAGGCCCCCAAGCCCCCTAAAGGGGAGTGTGGCCTCCAGACGTATAGAAATAGATTTAGTATAAACAAATAAAAATTGCCCTCAGTGAAAACGCTCCCCTTCAGGGGGCTCGGGGGCTGGAGATTTTTATGAAGATATTGGTTACAGGTGCTAAGGGGTTTGTGGGTAAAAACCTCTGTTGGGCACTAAAGAATATTGCTGAAGGGAAGGATAGGAGATTCCCTGACTTGAAGATTGATGAAGTCTTTGAGTATGACTTGGATTCAACACCGGAGGAGCTGGATGCTTGGTGTAAGGAGGCAGACTTTGTGTTCAATCTGGCGGGGGTAAACCGACCGCAGAATCAGGAAGAATTTATGCAGGGTAACTTTGGCTTTGCTTCGACGCTCCTTGATACCCTCAAGAAGTACGGCAACCGGTGCCCTGTGATGCTGTCAAGTTCACAGCAAGCTTCGTTGGCGGGGCGATTCGGGAACAGCGAGTACGGACGGAGCAAGAAGGCTGGGGAGGACCTGTTCCTCGACTATGAACGCGAATTTTTAAAGGCGAACACGAATGACACTAATCCAACGAATAATTCGTGCAATTCGAGCGATTCGTGTTCAAAAGAAGGACTGGAGCCTCGCGTTCTCATCTATCGCTTCCCGAACTTGTTTGGCAAGTGGTGCAGACCTAACTATAATAGTGCGGTTGCTACCTTCTGCAATGCCTTTGCGAATGATTTGCCTTATACGGTGAATGACCCGTCAGTGGAGTTGGAGCTGCTGTATATTGATGATTTGGTGGATGAGATGATTGCAGGTCTGCTGGGGAAGGAACACAGATGTGAGTTTGATGGGTTGGAGGTGATTCCGGCCCCCAAGCCCCCTAAAGGGGAGTGTAAGGCCCCCAAGCCCCCTAAAGGGGAGTGTACTGCGGGGAGATATTGCTATGTGCCCGTGACGCATAAGGCCACTCTTGGTGAGATTGTGGAGTTGCTGAAGAGCTTTGCAGAACAGCCGCGTACGCTGATGATACCTGAGATTCCCAATGGTTCGTTTGCCAAGAAACTGTACAGCACATATTTGAGCTACCTACCGTATGAGAAAACAGCATTCCCCTTGAAGATGAATATTGATGACCGTGGGTCGTTTACGGAGTTGGTGCATACCCTCAATGCAGGTCAGGTCTCTATTAATATCTCCAAGCCAGGGATTACTAAAGGGCAGCACTGGCACAACACCAAGTTTGAGCAGTTCATTGTGGTGAAAGGTCACGGACTTATCCAACAGAGGAAAATAGACAGCCCCCTCCCAACCTCCCCCTCAAGGGGAGGAGAAGACCCCCTCCCAACCTCCCCCTCAAGGGGAGGAGAAGTCCCTTGGAATACGGCTGATCCTGCGTTGTATGAAGAACTGAAGCAGAAGGCAGAGAGTATGCGGAAGAATCCTACTGAAGCAGAATCTGCTATGTGGGAGATGCTGAGAGGCAAGAATCTCGACGCGAAGTTCCGCAGACAGCATATCATAGGTGACTACATAGTGGACTTTGTTTGTTTGGACGTCCAACTGATAGTGGAGATAGATGGTGGTTATCACAATGAGCCAGAACAAAGGGAACTTGACAGACAAAGGACTAACTTCTTGGAATCAAAGGGCTTTAGCGTGCTTCGTTTCACTAATGAGGAAGTACTTTGTAATACTGACGAGACACTTGGTATCATCAGGAATGCGGTAGCCCATCTCTCCACCCCCGAGGGGGGAGCCGGAGGGGGGCTGGTATTGAATTGGTTTGTTTCTGGCAATAAGATTGAGGCCGTGCACATGTTGCCGGGATACACCCATAACATCATCAATCTTTCGGACACCGAGGATTTGGTGACGGTGATGTATTGCAACGAGGTGTTTAATCCGGAGAGGCCGGATACGTTTTTTGAACCTGTGAAATAGTGAACACGAACAACGCGGTTTTTTACGAAACTTTTCTGCGGCTGGTGCGGCTGGGGATTGGTCACACAGATAAATCTGGTTTCAAGTTTCAGGATTCAAGTTTCAAGTCTGTTGACTGGGAGAGGCTGAAGGCTCTTGCGGATGCGCAAGGGCTGACGGCGGTTGTGCTGGACGGGATGAACAGTTTACCGCTTAAAAGCTTAGATGCTTACGGGATGCCGCAGATGATGCGGTTGGAGTGGATTGGTGAGGTGCTGCAGAACTATGAGGCGAGATATAAGTCGTATGAGAAGGCAATAGGGAGTCTGGCGGGATGGTACAACGAGCACGGGTTCAAGATGATGGTGCTGAAGGGGTATGCGTGTTCGCTGGATTGGCCGAAGCCGGAGCATAGGCCGTGTGGGGATATAGACGTGTGGCTTTTCGGACAGCAAGCAGCTGCCGATAAAGCCTTAGGTTCATGGTTCTTGGACGAGCCAAGCGGCAAAGCCGAGCGCAAGGTTCATGGTTCAAGGTCTGAAATAGATAACTCGCATCATCACCATACGGTGTTTGAGTGGAAGGGGTTCACTGTGGAGAATCATTATGACTTTGTGAATGTGCATGCTCATAAGTCGAGTGCAGAACTGGAAAAGGTGTTCAAAGAGTTAGGAAAGGATGACAGTTTTTCTGTAGAGGTAACTGGTGAAAAGGTATATATGCCGTCACCGAATCTGCATGCGCTATTTTTGATTCGTCATATGGTGAGTCATTTCGCGGCAGCGGAGATTAGTCTGCGGCAGGTGATGGACTGGGCATTCTTCGTGGAGAAGCACGGGAAGGAGATTGATTGGGAGTGGCTGGAAGGATTGCTGGAGAAATACCACATGCGTGACTTTTATAATTGCATCAATGCTATTTGTGTTGGTGATTTGGGTTTTGACTTTAACGATAACGATAACCTTAACGTTAACGTTGATGAGGATCTGAAGGACAGGGTGCTGGGGGATATACTGGAACCGGAATGGAGGGCGGCAGAGCCTAATGGATTATTGAAGCGTCTTGTGTATAAGTATAGACGTTGGCAAGGAAATGCGTGGAAGCAGAAAATGTGTTATACTGAAAGTAGGTGGTCTGCATTCTGGTCGGGCATATGGGCTAAGATGATGAAACCGGCCAGTTTTTAGTATAATAGCTTAGTGGCTTAATAGTTTAAGAAGTTTGAGAGTTTAAGAGTTTAAGGGATGGTTATTACACAAGAGATACTGGATGACCTGACGGCCAAGGCCAAGGCATAAATGACGTATGAAGTCAGATGTAAGAAGTCAGATGTTGAAATCAATCCTGAAAGGTGTTTGGGCGTTTTGTTCGTATGTGTTTGTACCGCAGAGAAGAAACAACGGCATGTAAAGGTTATGGGTTATGGGTTATGGGTTAGAGGTTATAGAAAAGATAACGATATGACGCAGGATGAGACATGGAACTACAAGTGGCAAGCTGTTGTTGACTTTATCAACGTCAATCACAGAAACCCTTCCAAGTACATTGACGAAGAAAGGGGGATGTATTGTAATTGGCTGCGGCATAACAGGAAGGTGTATAATGCGGGGGAGATGAAGGAGGAACGCAAAGCCAGGTTTGAGGAACTGCTCAACCTGAGTGAACAATATAGACGGAAGAATCAATATGAGTGAGCTGAAGGGGAGAGATAACCAAAAATCAGATTATGACATTCTTCAACCAATTCAAGAAATACATCGTAAAGCATCCGAAGGTGACAGCCTACAAGCCAACATCTGAGAAATACGACCCTGCCCAGTTAAAGGATGTAATGACTAAGCTGCCTGAAGACGTAATCTGGAGCATTACAGCAGAAGACTTGATGCGGGTGGATGATTTCATAAAGGTTTCCACTTTATTGCACAACATCTACCGCGACTTTTACCCCGAACTGCAACGAAGGCTTGCTGACTTCAACATGAAGGGCCGAGACATCATTGAGTATTTCATAGCCTTTCTGAACAAAGAATATGGTACCATTAACGACAAAATAAACGCAGCACCGCACGATTTGCCAAAGGGTACCTACCTTTATCAGGATATGACCAACCATAAGCTGCAAATACCTGATGGCAGGCAACTGGACGTGAAAGCCGTGCTTGAAGGGGCAACGGATACGGTGAGTATGCTGTGCAACTACCTGCGTTATCATTTGGACGAGGACTACCAGAATGAGGATGCAAACCCCCAAGGCTTCTCAACAAATGTGATGCAGATATTCCAAATGGCTAACGAGGTGGCTACATTCAAACACTCGTATGACGACACCTTGTATGACCAGACATACGTTAGGGTGACTGGGAACAAGGTAAGTTTTGAGTATGATAACTATCGGAACGAGAAGTTGAAGGCCTTGGGGCATGCGATACTGAGCGAGAGGGTGCTACACGTGAATTGCCAGCTAAAAGAGTATGGCGGAAAGACCATACTGGAGCGCTATGTGACGAACTACCGAGTGAAGCGCGTGAATGTGGACGACGGTGTGGTTACGTTGGAGTTTGGACAGGGAGATCCAAAAGGACATGCGGAAGTGGCTAAAGCAACAACAGCGGCTATTGTGTCATACTATGAGTTTCTTGACGTGAAGATGAGACTGGAACAGCTTGGGGGATTCACCATTGAGGAAGCACTGGGCGTATGGGTGGCATTGCAATACGTGTGCTTTGAGACCATGAACAAAGCGAAGCGGCAAAAGGGTGTTGTTTATACGAAAAAAGAGATGGGTTGTTATCCGAGAAAGTTCAGGAAGAGCGACTTGGGAAACTATATGATGAAGTTGACTGGCATAAGGCTGAACACCGTACAAAAAGTGCTGAATGCGTTTGAAGTGGACTGGCAGCGGTATAATGATATATGGACATTGCCATTATACAGGATAGGCGATTACTATTGTCTGCCGTTTTATCCGATTGTAAACTCTATGCCGTATAACCTGATAGAGAACCTGATGCAACGTGGAGGATATGACCTGGAGCAGCGAGGGCAAGACTTCGAACAGTATGTTTACAGGATGATAGCAGAGGCCAATCACCAGTATGCGTTGAAATGTGTGGCTGCAAGGCGTTATGGCGAAAAGAAGGAAGAAATAGACTTGATTGTTGCCCTTCGGGATATAGTGGTGCTGGCAGAAGCGAAGTGCATCCACTATTCGATGGAACCGCAGAACTACGGCAATGCCTGGGAACGCCTGACCGGTGGAGCAGAGCAGGCTTTGAAGAAGGCAGCCTATATGAAAGCGCACCCGGAGTTATTTACGGATTTGGGTGATGTGAGCAAGAAAAGGATTATACCTGTCGTGCTGACGAACTACCCTATTTATGCTGGATATGAGTATAAAGGCGTGTACGTGATAGATTCGCACACGTTCACCAGTTATTTCAATGCCGGTTATATCACAAAAAGGGAGATGAGCAAAGAATCAAATCCCATAGTGGATGCCAAATTTTTCTACAAGAACGAGACGGAATTTTCTGCAAACTTTGAGGAGTATCTGAGGGAAAATCCTGTGAAGAAGATACACATGCCTAAAATGGTAATAGACGAAATACCATTGCTCCCAAGAATACTGGAAGGGTGTTGCACGGCTAAAACTGCTGTGTACAGAGGCAATCCGGGGTTTGACATCAGTAGCAGGCCTGAGCCTGTTAAGAACTAATTCAACAGAATGAACATAGTATTATCCATAAAACCGGAATACGTGGCGGAAATCAAGGCGGGGAAGAAACGCTTTGAGTTCC
>ERZ842401.8548-NODE-8548-length-10029-cov-74.361339_pt1 | contig 10029 bp, 11 predicted proteins | sample MGYA00521270_ERZ842401 | MGnify/ENA primary metagenome ERZ842401 (study PRJEB31892, sample SAMEA3878208) | bioreactor metagenome | biome: Moose rumen | place: Sweden | collected 2011-10 | study: EMG produced TPA metagenomics assembly of the PRJEB12797 data set... | reverse complement strand
TTGAATAACGGAGTTTGCCAAACCTTTGTTTGTGGGGCTTTCGATAATGCTGATGCCTTTAAATCCCCCTATGGATTGTATGTATTTTCTGACTTCGGCTATTTGATTAAACACATCTTCCGATGCCTCCTCTTTGGGCCCGTCAGCGAAAATGTACAGCTCGCTCTCCTTGGCCAATTCGCAACGTTGCAAGGCTTCAACCGTTTGGCGGGTATGCCACGGGCGGTTGTAAACAAAAAGGACTATGGGGGCTAACATGGGATTGATTTTTGGGAGGTTATGGTTTCCGCCATCTCATTAAGCTGCTGGCATTGCTCGCGGGTGATGGTTCGCGTGTCGTTGTGGAAAGGCCACGTTGCCCAGCGGCAACGCCTTAGGCAGCCGCTCCGTGACATAGAGCACCAGATGCACATGGTCAGGCATAATCTGATGCTGCAAGACTTTCACCTGCGGCCACCGCGCGGGAATCTGCTCTATCTCCCTCCACACAGCCCTGCCCGTCTCGCTCAACACAATCCAAGCTTTCTCGACGGTGCCTTCCACCCTGCCCAGCAGCGGCTGCCGTCCATCCACGGTCACCGTGACCAGATAGATGCACCTCTCATGGTAGTCGTGGTCGTAGCATCGCTTGAGTCTGGAATCTGTTGCGGCTTTTGAATCCATGCCAGGAACCAATATTGGGCTATGCCTTTTTTTTCACTATCATCACATAACCATTGGGGGCTGTTGCTGGCCAGCGATACTTATTCCATTGTTTCTCCAAACGCTTATTCCTGCGGTGTAGAATATGCTTGTTATAAAACAATCGAATAGGGGTTATGCAATAAATCCAATTCGAGCGGTCTATAGGGTTACATTCCTTAGGGCGAGTACGGTACCAAATTCTAACAACTTCAACTTTATTGTTTCCCACAATTTGCTGTTGTGGATTGTAAAGATAATTCAAGATACTTTCAGGAGGATAGGGTCTGACATGATCTAAATCATCATAAAAATGTTCCCACATTAATGGGGTTCTAATAATTAAAAAGCCTTCCATTTTTGTAACACGAAGGAGCTCATCGACAACATGACGTACTTCCGGGTAACCAAAATGCTCAATCATGTGCGAACAATGCACGATGTCAAAACTATTTGATTCGATATTGTTTTCCAAAAAATTTGTTTGAAACACAGAACATCCCTCATCTCTTGCAATTTGCGCCAAATCTTCGTTAATCTCAACACACGTAATTGATATGTTAGGGAAAAGACGATGTATCTTTTTTACGAATCTGCAAAGGCCACTACCAACTTCCAAAAGGGTATAATGCTTCTGAAGGTCAAGTTTTTCTAAAAGTTCAATGATGGAGCTATCTTCATTATCTCGAGATTCACATGTAGCAATATTCTTTTGAACTCGTTCTTTATTCATATTCTTATGTTATTTGGTGTTATTTGGTAGTCCATTGTGCAGGAAATATTATGGAATAGCCCCTGTTTTCGGCAGCATTTATTCCGTCAATTGAACCCGATTCTATTCTCAAATTAAAACAATCGGAAATCCAATCAATAATTCTTTGATTTGAGCCAATCCATAGGTTTAAATGGTAGTTGCCTTCAACCAAAGGTAAGGGAGGTGTAACTACAGAAATAGTATTTTCTCCAATGCTTAACAATATTTCAGAATTCGTGTCTTTGGAGAAAAACTGTGTAACAGGTTCGTATTGCATGTTCTTAAAAGCAACAGCCGCCTCTACTTGTTTTGCCTCATTTCCCCTGTTCTCAACAACAATCTCAAACCGAAAGACATCCCCCGTTTTTGGCATCTCGTTCAACAATCTAAAATCCGTAATGTGAATTGATGGATCTTCGTTTCGCCTATTGCTATCTATCGGAAGAAATGTATTAAATTCCTTCGATGAGTTACTGGCTAGGTAATTGTCAACAATTGTATTGACACTTCCCGTGTCTTTTACTTTACCATTATCAAGCCATACACATTTCTGGCATAATTGTTTTATGCTTGTCATATTATGACTCACAAACAGCACCGTCCTTCCTTCGCCGCGGCTCACGTCCTGCATCTTGCCGATGGCTTTCTTCTGGAACTCGGCGTCGCCCACGGCGAGGACCTCGTCCACCACGAGGATTTCGGGGTCTAAGTGGGCGGCCACGGCAAAGCCGAGGCGCACCATCATGCCGCTGCTGTAACGCTTCACGGGGGTGTCGATGTAACGCTCGCAACCGCTGAAGTCAATAATCTCGTCTAGTTTTTTCGCAATCTCCTGCTTGGTCATGCCGAGGATGGCCCCGTTCATGTAGATGTTCTCGCGGCCGGTCATCTCGGGGTGGAAGCCGGTACCCACTTCGAGAAGTGAGCCGATGCGACCGCGGGCACGTATGGTGCCGGTTGTGGGGGCTGTGACCCTGGAGAGTATCTTTAGCAAGGTGCTTTTGCCGGCACCGTTCTTGCCGATGATGCCCACCACGTCGCCCTGCTCCACCTTGAAGTCGATGTCCTTCAAAGCCCACACATAGTCGCTCTCGCCCTTGGTGCTGCGGTGGCTTCGCCCACTCCGCTGTGCCTCGGTAGAGTTTGAGCAAGCTCGACTCTGCTCTTGGCTTTTGCGGAGGTCGTTGGTCTCGCCGATACGCAGGTAAGGGTCTTCTTTGTGGCGTATGTTGATGGTCCACCAGCGCTTGAGGTCGTGCGCCAACGTGCCGGTGCCGACCATGCCCAGCCGGTAGAGTTTGCTGATATTGTTGAATTCGATAGCGGTTGCCATTTTGTCTCAATCAGGATTTTATCTCATACTTTGTGCAATATGCTGCGAGGCTTGGCGAGGTGCGAGGTGAGGCTGGCGAACAGCAGCGAGGCTTCGCTGTCGCTGTACACCAGACGGCGTTTCCAGCGGCAGGCGAACCATCGACGCACTTTCCACGGCAGGCGTGCCATACCGTCGACATGGCTGTCGTCGGAATAGTGGCTGCCATAGACGACGTCTGTCTCGACACGTTCGGCAGTGTCGTTGCCGATGATGTATACGGGGAAGGTGATGGGTATACGGTATTCGAAGCGTCGCTCGATGATGGTGCACAGGGTGGCGGCAAAGGGCAGCATACCGGAACGTTTGATGACATCCTGGACGACGGGCCAGTTGACGTCGCTGTGGTGTGTGCGGCATGTGAGGTAGAAGTCGGTGACGTCGCGCAGGGTGATGCGTCCGGCGGCGAAGTGAACACCCAGATGACGCAGCAGGTACAACACCTCGAAGTTGGCCGACGGAGCCATCTTCTTGAGGGTGGCCTCGAGGGCACGGTTGCTGCGCGGATAGCGCCGGTTGAGGAAGTCGCGGTGGCTCTCGATGGTGACGCCACGCAGGTCGTACTTGGTGTGATGGTGGCTGTTGTCGAGGATGCCCACGCCGAGCTCGCGGCGAGCCACGTCGTCGGCCTCGTCGTGGCGGGCGTAGAAGTAGAGGTCTACGTCGCCGAACTGACGCAGCTCGGGCTGGGGGTAGTATTGCGCCAAGGTGGTGCCTTTGAGCACGAGTGTGTCGATGAGCCTACGCTCCATGACTTTCACCACCTCCTGCTGCACCTCCTCTTGGTAGCGGTACCACGAGGCTGCTTTCTCGCGTTCGGCGAGCCAGGGTATCTTCACATCGCGCGGTATGTCTATCTCGGCGACGGCGAGGCTGGTCAAGGCGGCCACACGACCACGCTGTGCCAGCCGGAAGAGGGTCCACCACCGCGAGGCCTCGATGGGCGTGGTGCCAAAGTAAGGTTGCTGTCCGCCAAGGGCACTGCGTATCAGTCGGAATAATATCTCTTGGTCTCTCATATCGTTTTGTTTTTAGGAGTTAAGGAGACAGGAGTTATAGTGGGTACACAGAAAGCGCAGAAAACACGGAAAACATCATACGCCGCAAGGCAAAATTCCTGTGATTACCGTGATTTCTGTGTGACATAATAAGGGGTTAAGGAGTGCGGATAAACATGATTTTAATTTTCATTTTTTTCATACGGTGTCCATAAAGGTGCGTTGCACGCGGTTGAAGAGCACCACGCCGAGGGCCAGCAGCAGCACCATGAAGACGAAACTGTAGGCCAGTCCGCCCCAGCTGAACTCGCCGGCACCGAGGAAGCCATATTTGAAGGCTTCGATGATGTGCGTCAAAGGGTTGAGGCTCATGGCCAGGTGTAACTTGGCGTTGCTGATGGTGCTCAACGGCCACACGACAGGCGTGGCATACATCCACAGCCGCACGAAGTAGTCGAGCATCAACTGAAGGTCGCGGTATTTGGTCGTTATGCTCGAGAACAGTATGCCGAAACCCAGCGCCAGACCGGCCAGCATCAGCACCAACACCGGCAGCAGCAGAGCGTACCAGTTGGTGTGTATCTGTCCGGGGATGACCCATATCTGGTAGACGGCGTAGACCACCAGAAAGAGGCCCAGCTGGATGCCGAACCGCAGCAGGTTGCTGATGACGTTGGCCAGCGGCACTATCAGACGGGGGAAGTAGACCTTGCCGAAGATGCCGGCGTTGGCGGTGAAGGTGGACGACGTCTTGCCCAAACAGTCGCTGAAGTATTGCCACAGGCACACACCGCTGAGGTAGAACAGCGGCTGCGGCAGCCCGTCGGTGGGTATCTTGGCGATGCCTCCGAAGACCACCATGTACATCAGCACCGTGATGGTAGGCTGTATGATGTACCACAGCGGTCCGAGGATGGTCTGCTTGTACTGTGTGGTGATGTTGCGCCGCACAAACAGCGAGCACAGGTCGCGGTAGCGCCACAGCTCGCCGAGGTCGACATGCGACAGCCCTTCCTTCGGCTTGATGACGGTGGTCCAATCACTGTCGGTAGTATTGTGTTGTGTCATTTGTTCTAGTGTCGCCCCTGCGGGGCTCCTGGGTGTGCTAATCTTTTGTTCCGTGGGCTGACGCCCACGGCTAATGAGTGTCGCCCGCTGCGCGGGCTCTCGTATCGGTAGTTATGTTATTAGCCCGTATGGGCGTAAGTTGTTAGCCGTGGGCGTGAGCCCACGGACTGGGTGGATATATCAGTAGTTCGAGCCCCGAAGGGGCGCCACTTTTTCGGTATTATATGCCTCGAAGAAGGCTTCAACCTCCTCCGCGTACATCTTCTTTCGGTGATGTTCGGCCTGGTTCGCAATATAGGACTTCACTGCCTCAATCTTGCTTGCACTCACCGAGAAGCCACCATAGCCGTCCTGCCATGCGAAAGCACGGTACCTGCTGCCTAATGTTTTCAACCATCGGCTACTATTGGCCTTTATCTTCGATATGTAATCGGACAGGGATATGTTTTTAGGTACGGTGACAAGCAGGTGTACGTGGTCGCGGACACCACCCGCAGCGATGAGGATGCCACCCAGTTTTGTCGCGATGCCACCGATATAGCTGAATATACGAGGCAGGTCGTCGGTGTCGAGTGCACAGTCTTCCTTAACATGGAAGGTGACGTGCATGATGTTTTGTACAAAGGTGTTGGCCATATTTTTTATTCTGTGTTCTGTCGTCCGTGGGCTGACGCCCACGGCTAACCACTGTCGCCCCTGCGGGGCTCCGGCACTATGTCGTGTTTGTTTTCATCCCGTGGGCTGACGCCCACGGCTAACCACTGTCGTCCCTGCGGGGCTCCGGACTTTAGCTGGAATGTTTACGGTGGAACAGGATGTTTCCGACGATGCCCCAGAAGTAACGCCAGTCGGTGAGGAAAGGGTGCTGCAGGTAGGCCTCCAGATAGCGGCGTTCGCTCGCCTGCACCTCGTCGAGGGTCACGGGAGTGTGACGCTCGTAGTAGAACGGCGGCAGCAGGCCTGGCTTGGTGCGGATGCGCAGCTGTTGCATCTCGGGCGTGTAGAGGCTGAAATATTGGCGGCTCAGGGGACGTACGCCCACCAGCTTGATGTCGCCACGCAGCAGGTTCCACACCATCGGCAGCTCGTCGAGCCACATGCTGCGCAGCAGGCGCCCCCAGTTGTTGACGCGGTAGTCGTCCTTGAACTTGCCGCCTGGTTGCAGCTTCTGGTACCGGAAGATGTAGTCCTGTATGTACTCCGAGTAGGTGTACATGGTGCGGAACTTGTGCACCACCACCTCTTTGCCATCTTTCCCTATGCGGCGCAGGTGTATTATGGGCGAGCCAGTAGGCTCGGCGTCGTCGACGGGCTCACGGGCTTTGCGTGCTATGACGAAGAACTCGCCTTGGCGGAACTGCTCGTCGAGCACCTCGAAGCCGGCACGGCTTATGCGGCCGAGCACCTCGACACGGTGGAACGAGCGGTCTTTGCCTTTGGTGACGCTGAAGTAGAGCTTGCGCGTAAGCTGTAGCTTCGGAAAGACGCGGTGCCACAGGTAGTTCCATGCCGCCGACACATGGCGCACCCCCCAGGGGTAGCGCTGGTCGTTGAGCTTGCGTTTGAGCACTGCCGTCATCGAGTGGAAACACACGATAGCACCGTCGTCAAGCATATAGTTGGTGGCATAGAGGAACTCGTTGAGCGTCTCGATGGTGTGCAGCGGTCGCATGATATACACCAGACGAGGCTTCTTTCCCTCTAGACGGTAGGCGAGGGCTTCCGGTGTGCGTGTGGTGAGCGGTATGACGGCCACGGTGCTGTCGCTTCCCCTGTCACCCAGCCATCGGAGCTGCTCCTTGAGGCTCATGGTCGAGGTGAGCGTCAAGCAACGGCGCACCTCGTCGTCGACAAGGTCAAGGTGGATCTTGGCTCCGACGTCGCTGCCGCTCTCGGTGTATCGCTCACCTACAGGCAGCTCGTACTGCAGTTGGAAGAGACCCTTTCTCATGAGTTGGATGATACTCGCCTCAATAGGCTTGGATGGATATAGGCGGTGGCCACTGCCACTACGCCGCGTATGCTGACCACCAGGCGCCTGTCGCGTTTTATGCGGTGTATATGGCCTTCAGCGCCGCGGAAGGGGCCGCCGGTGACCACCACGCGGTCGCCCTCGTGGTACTCTGGGCGGTCGTCGCCTAGCAGTTCCAGCCCCTGGCGCCCGGCAGTGACCACAAAGCGGAACACCTCCATCTCGCGGTCGGGTATGGCTGCCGGCCGACGGTCATCGGTGCGGCGGTAGAGCCACACACGCTGCCAGTGGCGCGTGGCAAAGGCGCTGGCATAGCTCTCGTCGCAACGCACGAAGAGCAGCGAGGCAATGATGTCGGTCGGCGCGAAGTGCTCCACACCCTCGTCCGCAAGCTCGGCCACCAGCGGTGCCGTGCGGTTGTAGTAGACTTTCATTGCGTACCAGTGCATCGTTTTGTTTCTGTTTTTGGCAAATCTCCCCCTCCTCCTACAACAGGTGTGGAGTACTAGGAAGGGTCGCCAGTCGGTAGGCAGGTTCTGACATGACGGTTCTTCCTATCGCAGGAAGGTTGCCGCAACCCTGCATAAAGCGTTGGGCCATAGCCTTGTCGGCAGTAAGGCCGCACTATATTCCTGCGTGCAAAGTTACGAAAATATTTTATATATATTGAAAAAAAAAGCGACGATACACATTTTGTTGCGTTTTGCCGCTGTAGTGGGTGCCTGTACACCGTGCTAGCGCAGGCTGTCGACAAATCGGGCCACCCAGTCGTTGCTGGTGTCGGCAGGGTCGTCCCAGCCCTCAGTGTCAATGGTGACCTCGAGTAGCGTGGCGTGTCCTTCACAGAACAGCTCCACATTGTCGGCAACGGCTGGCACCAGCACACATTCGCCTGTGTGCATGGGTGCTATGGTGTCCATCGACTTGATGGCCGCAATGCCGTCTACACATAGGTAGACTACGAAGCTGTCGTGGTTTTCAAGGTTTTTGCGTATGGCTGTGTCGAGAGGCAGGATACGTGTGGTGAAGTAGGGGCAGGAGGCTAGGGTGGTGCTCACGTCGGCCTTGGCCTGGTAGCGTGTGTTGGCGTGTCCTGCGATGCCACCGAAGTCGATGGCGTCCATCGCCTCGGCGGTGTGCAGCTGCCGACGGTGCCCGTCTTTGTCTACACGGTCGTAGTCGTAGATGCGGTAGGTGCAGTCGGAGGTCTGCTGTATCTCGGCCACGAGCAGCCCCTTGCCAAGGGCGTGCACACGACCGGCGGGGATGAAGTATACGTCGCCTGGCTGAGGCTGTTCGTCGTGCAGCAGCTCCATCAGGTGTCCACTCTGCAGGGCGGCAGTATATTCGTCGGGTGTGGTGTCGTGTCGGAAACCGCTGATGAGCCGTGAGCCAGCGTCAGCCTGCATCACATACCACATCTCGGTCTTGCCTTGTGGCATACCGCGCCGTTGCGCCAGCTCGTCGTCGGGATGCACCTGTATGGAGAGGTCCTGTGCAGCGTCGATGAGCTTCACTAGTAGCGGGAAATATGTGCCGTAGCGATTGTATATGTGGTCGCCCACCAGGTCGCCCATATATATCTCTATGGCCTCGTTGAGGGTGTTGCCCTCCAGGAAGCCGTTGGCAATGACCGACTCGCGACCTTCTACCGAGGAGAGTGCCCACAGCTCGCCACAGTTGGGCAGTGGGTCGTAGCAGAAGCCGTAGTCTTTCAGACGGTTGCCACCCCAGATGACGTTTTTGTACAACGGGAGAAATTTCAGTGGGTATAGTGCTGATGTCATTAAGGGTCAGTAGCTGCGTGTAGTATGTCCGTGACTGCGGTTGGTGCCTTTCACCTTGATGTTCGACTTCACCTTGTTGCCTTTGTTTGTCTGGTGACGCTCGTACATCGTCTTCTCTGAACTTTTGCACGAGACAGCCACACCGCTCATGGCCAATACGCCGACCACCAACAGCATAGGCAGAGTTTTTTTCAGTATGTGCTTCATGTTCATCATATTGATTTTCAACTGTATGTTACCAGCATGCATCATCCCGCAAGTGGTACAAAGGTAGAAACTTTTTTTCATGTGCACAAATTTTTCTTTCTTCTTCCACAAAATTTTTCTTTGCCTCTCTCCTGTACGGATAATGTTTTTTACCGCCCAATTGGAGTTTTTTTGTATATTTGCAATCTGTCAACAGTAAATATATCAACATTAAAAAACACATAACAAGATGATTACAAAACTTGACGACCTGCTTGAGCTGGTCAAATCGAAAGGTAAGAAACGTATGGTGGCAGCCTATGCCAACGACAGCCACACCATCAGCGCCGTGAGCGCCGCCATCGACCGCGGCATTGTCGAGGCCACCCTCGTGGGCGACATGGAGACCATCAAGAGGGTATGCGCCGAAGAAGGCATCGACCCCAACAAGTTCGAACTCGTCCAGGAGGCCAACGACAACAAGGCCGGCGCCCTGGCTGTGAAGCTCATCAACGAGGGTAAGGGCGACTTCCTGATGAAAGGTCTGCTCAGCACCGACAAATACATGCGTGCCATCCTCAACAAGGAGAGTGGCCTCATGCCCGGCAAGAAGAACGACATGCTGACCCACATGGCCGTCATGGAGGTTCCAGCATATCACAAACTGCTTATCTGCAGCGATATGGCCATCATCCCTGCTCCCGACTTCAAGCAGAAACAGGCCATAATGAACTTCGAGATACAGGTAGCCAAGAGCCTTGAGAACCCGAAACCTAAAGTGGCCGTCCTCGCCGCCACCGAGCAGGTCTCGGTGGGCATGAACGCCTGCGCCGAGGGTGCATGGCTCGGCATGATGAGCCAGCGTGGCCAGATACCCGGTGCCATCGTCGACGGCCCCTTGAGCCTCGACTGCGCCATCGACCGTGAGAGCGCACAGACCAAGAAGCTCACCAGCGAAGTGGCTGGCGACGCCGACTGCCTGCTCTTCCCCAACATCGAGGCCGGCAACATCTTCTACAAGGCTTGCACCAAGTTCGCCCACGCCGAGCTGGCCTGCATGGTGATGGGTGCCCGTGTGCCCTGCGTCCTCACCAGCCGTGGCGACAGCGCCAAGACCAAGCTCTACAGCATAGCCTTGGCCGCCCTGCAGTGCAAATAAAATTTTTAGGAGAACGGCGAATTAAGCTAATTTGACGGATTGCTTGCGCAGG
>ERZ842401.8547-NODE-8547-length-10030-cov-5.297143_pt1 | contig 10030 bp, 1 predicted proteins | sample MGYA00521270_ERZ842401 | MGnify/ENA primary metagenome ERZ842401 (study PRJEB31892, sample SAMEA3878208) | bioreactor metagenome | biome: Moose rumen | place: Sweden | collected 2011-10 | study: EMG produced TPA metagenomics assembly of the PRJEB12797 data set... | reverse complement strand
AATCCCCATATATTTCATTTTTTTAATATAATTTATTTATCCAAAAATCTTAGTAAAAATTATAAAACAAAAAATATTAATAAAAAATGACGTCTAGTATATTTAACTGGGCGATAGATAAATATCTGAGTAAATTTCTCGAAATAAACAAAGAACAAACGAATGTATCTCTATGGAATGGTCTAGTGGAAATGTCCAACGTTAAAATAAAGCCAGATATATTTACAACCATGAATTTACCATATTTTGAATTAGTAAATGGTTACATCGGTAAAATTAAATTAAATGTTTCATTACCGCGATTTTATTTATATCCCATTAAAATGGTAGTAGAAAAAGTATTTTTCCATGCTAAACAAAAAAAGCTTGAAACAATAAACAAAAAAGTAGAAATAGAAAATATGGAAGCATATAAAAAGACAAAATTGTTAGAAATGGAAGAATTATCCAATGAGGTAAATAATTTGCAAACAGAGGGGGGGCCTGGATTTATTGATAAAATAATAAATAATTTGGAAATAGAAATAAAAGATATTTGTATCAGATTCGATGATGATTTATCTTATAATTTAATTCCTTTTACTTTTGGCCTTTTATTAAAAAATATTAAAATTACAACCGTTGATGAATTTTTCAGAGAAGCAGAAGAAGGAAAGACAATACCTATTGGAGAAATTAATAATAAAATATTAAGAATGACAAATTTTTCGATATTTTTAGACACGTTTGAAGAAGAAAAAAAATTGGTCAAATTTGATTCTAGAATAGTAGATAATGAAGCGACTCAAGTCAAAGATGAAAAATTAACTAAATTTTTAGGACCAATGTTAGAATATTATAGATATTGTCTCTCGGAAACGGAAGTATATATTAATGATAGAAATGCTCATCAGTATTTAAACTATAATTCTGGTTTTAATATAAAATTAACAATGAATAAAAATTTGAAAAACGGTTCTCCACAAATTACTTTAGATTGCCAATTAGATAAAATATTAATGTCAACGAGTTTAGTTCAAATTAAAGCCGCAATGAAATTATTAGCTTATCAAGATTTAAATTCTAAATATCAATTAGGACTTGCAAAAGAGTATTATGTAAAAGCTTTAAATGAAAATGATAAGATTACTTACACAGAAAAATATATAGAATATTATAAGGCTAAATATGGTGTTAAAAAAAATGAAAAACAGGCAAAAAAAATAGAGCCGGATTTACAGAAAATAGAAGATGGTCTAAGATATGAAGATATTCAATTAATGAGAGAAGCGGCTAAATATAAATTATTTCATAATAGTGAAGTGGATAAAATAGATGAACAAATAAAGAAATTACAAGGTGGTTCTGGTTTTTTCAGCTTCTTTTCATCTGGGCCGAATGAGCAACAAAAAAAGGAAATTCAAAAGTTAAATGAACAAAAACAAAAATTATTGAAAGAAAATGTTGATAAAGGCGTGCAAGAAATATTAAAAAAGTCATCTTCACAAGACCAAGAAATCGATAAAATGAAAGATATTGCTGATGACTTCTGTTTATATAAAGTAATGGTAAGATTACCTTCTTTTTCATTTGATATTAATAAGCAAAAAAATGATAGAATGTTATCAATAGAATCGAACAATTTCTCAGTAAACGCTGAATTACGTAAAAAAGGACAATTCTTCAGTTTATTAATAGATGATATAGCAATAAAGCAATATCAATTAAAAAATAATAATATGTATGAAAATTTAATAGCAACTATTGAACAAAAAGATGATATGAAAAAAGGCCAGAAAACCGGGGGTGGAGCTTTTTATATTGAATTCGAAAATAATCCTAATTTTGAAAAATCTAATTTCAAATTTAAATTCAGAAATACAAAACGACTTATAATAACAGTTAATTTATATAGTATTCAATATATAATGAATAAAGTTTTGGATAGTTTAGCAGCAACTATAAGTAAATTTGGTTCAGAAAGATATATTGGCTCTGGTGAAATACAAAATTTGATTAAATCAGGATTTGAAACTAATTATATAACTGGTGGTTTTCAGCATTTTAATATTGATTTAAATATAGAAATGAAAAGTCCTATTATTTTATACCCTCAGGATATTTTAGATTCAAGTAATAGAAAATTCTTATGTATTAAATTCGGTGACTTTGAAATGAAATCGATTTTACCTCCGAGACAAATACTGGGAAAAAATTATGAAGAAAGCACTAATAGAGATGAATTATTTGATATTTATACGATGAAAATTGAAAATTTCAGTATGTTCACTGTGGATAACTTCAATGGAGATTTTACTGATTTAGTTAACTTAACTGGATTAGATTTAGTAGAAAATATCACTGTTAATTTTAGTTTGGAACAAAATTTTGAAAGCAAAAATAAAAATTTTGAAAATACTAAAATTGAATTAAATTTAGGTAAATTCAAATTTAACTTAAGAGATACTCAAATTATATTTTTCATTAGGCTATTAGAAAAAATGCAAATAATGAATAAACATCTTCAATTAGAAATGGAGAAAAAGACTACCGAATTTGAAATTATGGAAGATAAACAAAATAAGGAAGATTTAGCAAAGGAAGAAAAAGAGAAGGAGGAAAAGAAAAAAGAAAAAGAGGAGAAAGAAAAAAAGGAAAAAGAAAAGCTTGAGGCGAAATTGACTCAAAAAAAGAAAGAGGAAGATAAAAAGAAACAAGAAGAAGAAGAACGTCTTAAAAGATTAGCCGAAAACGAAGATCCCAAAAGTTTACTTTTTGACTTTAATATAGAAAGTATTGAGCTTTGTTTAAAGAAATCCATATCAAAAAAAGAGCAACAAATCCTATCCAAATCAGATCCAAATTTAATTAAAGAAATAGATACAAAATACCGCGATTTCATCGTTTTTTCTTTAAATACATTTAAAATAGGAGTAATCATGACCCAAAAAGGAAATATGGCAGTTGGTATATCAATGGGTTCAACAAAGATAACAGATAAGGAAACATTAATAATATCAAAAGAAAATCCGAAAGGAGATATATTAGTAAATAAAGAATTCCAAGACTTAATTAAAATGACCGCAGAAAAAAAACCACAAAAGCTGGATAAACATATGAGGAGTTTCTTAAAAAAAAGAAGCGAAATTTTAGGAATTGAAGTAATTAGACCACAAAAAAACGAAGAAGATGAAAAAGATAAAAAGTTTATGATTATTGAATATAAAGCTAATAGTGCTAATAAAAGTCAAGAAATTAATATCATTTTACAAGAAATAAGAATTTGCTTTTCGATGAGTTCTATGACGAGATTATATCAATTTTATAATCATTATTTTGGTATGTTCTCGAAAAGTGGAGAAAATGCTATTTTCATTTTGGCTGAAATGGAAGAAAAAAGCAGAAAGGAACAATTAAAGGAGAAATTAAAATTAGAAAAAAAATTAACGGGGGATGTTAATTATGATAAAAAATTAAGTGATATAAGTTTAACTTCAGATATTTCAACTGATGAAAGTAATAAAGAAGATGAACTTATAGAAAAAATAATGAATGAAAACAAAGAAAAGAAAAAAATTTTCGGAGATAAATTTGTTGAAAATATAGGTAAAGATTTAAAAAATGAAAATATAGTTAATAAGGAGGAACAAATAATAAAAATAGAGGAAAAGAAAGAAGAAGAAATAACAAAAACACTAAGAGAAAAAAGCAAAATGAAAATAAACTTTCAAATGAAAAAGACTCGATTAGATTTTCCTATGGATGATACTCAAGGAAAAACAAAGGTATTAAAATTTAATTTCAATTTTCTTTTTACTATAGTAATGAATAGTGAATATGATAGTATACAAAATTCTTTAGGAAGACAAATAAGAATAAATTATATAACAAATAATATGAAATTATCAGCAAAATGTGTTAATGTTGGATTTAAAATTTCTCATTTTAAAAATGGAGTTTATTCAACAGATAATATTTGTGATAAAATGTTAGAAGGATTTAGATTTTATTCAAATATTAATTCATTTTTGTTATTACCACATAGAGAAAAATCAGTAATGGCAATAAATGTCGTTTTCGAGCCTCTTATTTTTAATATGGGATTTAGACAGACGAAAACATTGATGGAATTTTTACCGAAATTATCTCAATTTTTGGGTGATATGAATAAGGAATATGCGGACCCTTTAAAAGAATTCGAAAAAGAGCTTAAAAATGAAATAATTATGGAAGATGATGATGATAATAATATAAATAATATTATAGAAGAAAATGAAATAAATGAAATAAATATGGAAGAAAATGATGAAAATTTAACTGAAGAAGAAATAAAAGAAAGACAAAATAAAAGAAAAAAGAAAATAGAAAAATATAAAATAAGACAAAAAAGATTAAAAGAGGAGAAAAAACTTAAAATTCAGAAAAATAAAGAATTAGAAGAAAAACAAAAGCAGTTAAAAGTAATAACAAATATAGATGGAATAAATAATATGATGGATATAAAAGTAAAATTCGAAAAATTATCATTTAAATATATGGATGATTCCGGTAATTATTTAATACCTTTATTAAGTATAGATGTTCATGATATATTAGTCAGTTTTATTCAAAATAGTAATCCCGATTCAATCGAAAACATAAGTAATTTAATATTAGAAAGTGTCGCAAGAAAAGAAATCCCTTTAAAAGATTATGATATTATAGGATTATATATGTACGTAGCAATAAGTTTTGATACTTCAATTAATTTTTATAATGATAGAGTTAATAATTGGGAACCAATTATAGAAAGATATAGTGGAGAACTCAAAGTTGATCAAGCGACTTCATTTTCTAGAATGAGAGTCTTTTTTAATAGTGATGATATGTTTAATATGAATGTATCAGTATCTTCAATGAATGTTTTAAATAGAGTTCTGAAAAAATTCTCGGAACCTGTTGAAAAATGGAATAAAGAATTAAATAATGAAGATGATGTAGGAAAGGATGTTAATACTAGAACAGCTATTGAATTCTTGAATTTATCTGGAATTGATATTGAATGTTGGATAGATGCACAAGAAGAAAAATATAGGAAAGATAAAAATAAAGTATCAAATGGATTTAAATTAAAAGCAAGTGGAAAAGAAAGTAAGAGAGAAATAATGAATAACGAATTAGAAATGTATTATCAGCAATTATCCGAAGCTCAAATAAAAATAAGCAAAGATAAATTTTCTTTCCGAATTAAAGGTTATGTACCAATATATGGCAATGATTTCTCAACCAATTATACAACAAGTTTCCGTATGAAGAAAAGTAAAATCGCGAAAGATGAATTGAGTTCAATATATTCCAGAATAAGGAAAAATCCAAACAAAACAGAAGCATCAAAAGATGCAATATCAACAAAGAGTAATAAAGACAATGATAATGTAATAAGAACGAATAGCTTTATAATAGAAAGAGAATTATTAGACGATGATTCAAAAAGTTTAATAACTGAAACAAATGACGATAATTATACAGATTCTATAAAGTCAGGTAAAAATGAAGGATTAAAAGAAAAATTATTAGAACAAGAAGAACCATATAAACCTAATTTAGTCGAGGATGAAATAGAAATATTAGTTAAAGTAAGACAAAGTGGAAATATGAAAAGTGTCATTTTTGAAAGTAACGTTTTTATTTTTAATAACTTGCAACTGCCAATAAATTTATCATTTGTATCACCTGATGATTATATAAACAAATACGGAGGAAAAGATTCTAATATAAATCATTTAGAAAATAATAATACATTTTTACTAAACACCTGTAAAAAGTATTCCGTTCCTATAAATTATATAGTAAATAAGTATCGAGTATATGTCAGTTTTTATAATAAATTAAATGATAAAGAAAATAATTTTGTCCTATTATACGAAAACTTTTCTTTATTGAAACAAAATTTGCCAGAATTTATAAAATATAGTGAAGAATATTCTGCAGGACTAGTTGGGGATGAAAAAAAAATTATTTTGGAAGATAAATATTCGAAAATAGTAGAAATAAAGCAAAATAATAATCAATTTTATATAAGTTGTAATTTACTTCTTCAAAAAGGAGGAAATGATTCAATTAAAGAAATGCCAAATATTCGAGAAAAGAATGATAAATTAATAAACTTCGATCAAAATGATCAATCATTAAGAAATAGAAATTTAGGCCTTTTATTAGATTCATTTAAACATGACTTTTATAGCAAAACTTTTAGTTACTTGTTTATTTTAGACGAATCTTTATTGATCGAAAATAAAATTCCTTTTAATATAAAGTGTAAACTTTTAGGTGGTAATGAAAAAGAAATGACAATAAGACCTTTACAACAAAAAGAGTTTTTAGATGTCGATCAATCTAAAACATCTCTTCAATTTTCTTTTAATTATGATAATAAGAATTTCACTTCTGATATTTTAAGCATAAAAGAATTAGATAAAAATAACGCAGAAAATAAAGATTATATTGAGCAAATAAAACAAATAAAATTATTCAATGAAGAAAATAAAGACCAATATATCGAATGTGATGTTGCTTTTCAAGATAATTTTAATACTTCTAATTTAGTCGGTGCTTATGAAAAAGAGTTTGAAAATTCATTAAGATCATTCCAAAAGAAGAAGAAAATAATATTTTATACTAAATGTATTTTCGTAAATAAAACAGATAATTTATTATATTTACTCAGTGAAGACGAAAAAAATTTAGAAAAAGAACCAAATGATAAATTAAATAATTATACATATAAAATCCTACCTCATTCAATAAATTTAATAAATCCTAATGATATCAAAAAAAAATTCAAAGTGAAAACGGAAGAAAGTGACTGGTCGGATAAATTTAATATTAACACAATAGGAAATACTGGTGTATTATCATTAAATTTACCTGATAAAAATAATAAAGATAGAATCACAATGTTAGATGTGGGTATAAGTATACCCACATCAAACTATTTCACTGAGTCATTATTAATTACTATTGTTCCAAGATTTTTACTTGTGAATAAATTAGGTTTTGATATTCAATATCGACAATATAATAATAAAATAAATAAAGAAAAAAATGATAATAATGAACTATTCGAAAAAAAAGGACTAAAAAATGGCGAAAGTGTTAATTTAAATTTATTAAAAGCAAATAAAAATATGAAAAAAATGTTACGAATAAAATTCGAAAATTCGAATGAATTTTCTGTTCCATTTGATTTAGAAGATATGGGTGATACAGATTTGAAAATCGAAGTTGATAAAGATATGAAAGAAAAAATAATGAAAATAAACGAAAAAATTGATAAAGAAATAAAAAAAATGAAAAAATTAGAAGAAATGAAAAAACAGGAAGAATTAATGAAAGAACAATTAAAAAAGGAAGAAATCGTCAAAAAAAATGAGGAAAATAAAGAAGAAAATGTTGAAGATGAAGAAGAGGAAGAAATAATACCTATTAAAAAGCAAAAAGAAAAAAAGGAAGAAAATAAAGAAAATAAAGAAGAAAAAAAAGAATTAACTCCTGAAGAAGATAGACAAAAGCGACTCGAAGAAAAAAATAAATTATTAGAAAAATATAAACTAAAGCCAAGAAAGTATATTCTCTTCCAGCAAAATCAACGAGATTATTTATTAGTACATATAACCAAATCAACTCAAAATGGTCTAATAAATATAGTAATATTCCCTCCTGAGTATCCGCAATATAAAATTTCAAACGAGTCAAAATATCGAATCAATTTCAAACAAAAAAAAGACGAATATAATAAAGAAATCTTTTATTTAGATGTTGATAAATCAATTCCATATGTCTGGGCTGATTCTTTAAAAAACGAAAAAGCTTTAATAGTATTATTAGATAAGAATGAAATAGAAATAAACTTAAATGATATAAAAATAATAAAAAAGCAATTAGAAGTAAAAGACAAAGGTAAAAATAAAAAATGCACGTTTTATTTCCAGACTTTAATAGAAGATAATAAAACAAGAAAATTAGTAATAAGAAATGAAACAACCGAAGCTAAAAGTAGAGGTTATTTCCTCGAGGTTTTAAAAGGTAAAAAAAAGTCTGTGAATATGATATTTAAAGTAACTACAAAAGGATTAGGGATTTCTGTTATAAATAATGAACCAAAAGAAATATTTTATATATCAGCATATGGATGTACTCTCGAAGGAAATCAATTCAGTTTTAAAAAAAATGATATGGATCATACAATAATAAACGTTATATTCACCTTAAAGAATTTCCAAATTGATTATTGCTTAGAAGATAATTTCAAAAGTATGTTTATTCCTTTAATTCCAATATCACCGCAAATCGAAGAAGAACAGAAAGAAAAAAAAGACGAATTAATTCCTTTAATTCAAGGCATAGTCAGTTTCCATTCAGCTAAAAATCCTTTGACTTTAGAATCCTCTGATGAAATTCCGCAAATAGATATAACAATGCAACCTTTCAAACTTAATATCAGTCAATTCCAATTATTAAGTTTATTATCTTTATATCAAGAAATTTTACCTGAATTAGATTTCTTTTTAGTTAAACCTGAACCCCATGATGAATATAATAATATTGAAGAATTAATTCAGTCTTTATTTGGCGAAGCTCAAAAAGAAAAGAATGAATTAGTATATGATCCTCAATATTATGATAAAACCTTGGATTTATCTTTAGGTGTAATACCTGAACAACTTATATACGAATCAGAAAATCATTGGATGTTCTTTATCAAAAATATTCATATAGGCTCAATGGAAATAATCGTTACCACAAGAATAGATTTAACTGCGTTTAAAGATATTTTACCTTCCTTTTTACTTGGAGTAATAAGTGCTATCGGAAATGTATTTTTACATATAACAGATTATAAACTTAAATTCGCCACTTCATTATACTCAGATGTTTTCACTGATGTATACAGTCTTACAGATACTTTATATAATACTTATTATCGTCAAGCTATTAGAGGTTTATTCAGAATTGTAGGAAGTCTCGATATTCTTGGTAATCCAGTGGGATATGCTTCATCTATCGCTGATGGCTTTATGCAAATAATAGAAGCACCAAGAAAGGGATTAGTAAATGGTCCTTTAGGCTTTGGAGAAGGAATCGCCAAAGGATTTGGTAGTTTTATTACTACGATTTTATCAAGTTCATTTGATGTTGTGGGAAAGATATCAGGAACTTTATTAGCTTCATGTGAGGTTCTTCAAGGAGAAAAAGTATTTGAAGAATTAGAAGAAAGAGAGCCTGAACATGTTTTAGACGGATTGTATATTGGAATTAAAGAAGGAGCGAAAGATATTGGTAAAGGAATAGCTGGTATTTTCTATAAACCATATCAAGGAGCGAAATCTGGAGGAGTCAAAGGATTCTTTAAAGGATTAGGAAGTGGAGTTTTAGGTGCGGTTGTTTCGCCATTTACTGCTTTGTTTAGAGTTACTAATAATTTATTTGTTGGTTTAAGAAATACTGTTAATTTACTTAATCCTAAATTAAAAACTGATAGATTCAGATATCCTCGAGCCATTGAAAAAGCAATGGGATTAAATGCTTATGATGAAGATAAAGCTACTATTAAAGCTATATTAGACTTTTTGAAAGATTATGAAGGAGAAGAAATTATTTATTATAAACAATTCACGTATTATTCACCTGGATTAATTGAAGAACCTGTATCTTATTTAATTTTTACTAATAAATGCATTCTTGTTGTTTACCAAGCAAAAGAGGTTGTTTTTAAATTGATGGTAAACCATATTAATAATGTACAAATTCATAGAGAAGAAGACAGAGTCACTTTTGATATTATATTTATATTAAAAGATGATTCTAGAGAATATATAAGAACTAAAGATGTGGATTTATGCACTGAATTTTATCTCATGTTTGAAAGTTCAAAATAATTTTATTAAGCAAATATATTTAATAATTCATTTATTAAAAGTTTAATTTAATAATTTAAACAAACATAAATATAATTCTGAATATACTCATGGGGATTGGGGATTGGGGATTGGGGATTGGGGATTGGGGATTG
>ERZ842401.8546-NODE-8546-length-10030-cov-5.310175_pt1 | contig 10030 bp, 6 predicted proteins | sample MGYA00521270_ERZ842401 | MGnify/ENA primary metagenome ERZ842401 (study PRJEB31892, sample SAMEA3878208) | bioreactor metagenome | biome: Moose rumen | place: Sweden | collected 2011-10 | study: EMG produced TPA metagenomics assembly of the PRJEB12797 data set... | reverse complement strand
ATAACGTAATAAAATAATGATTTTGTAATTTACATATTTTAAAAATTGTAATCTATTGGATATATTATCCAATAAATGAACTATCGATTCGTTCAATTGAATAAAAAATATGAACTCAATTTAAATTTTTGATGAATAGTATTGACATTCTTTGTGAGAAAATGTATAATAATACCAAAATCAAAATGGAGGTGGCTTATCTATGAAGTACAAACGACTTGTGGGCTGTCTGCTTTCAGGACTGATGCTGTTTTCAACTGTTTCAATTCTTCCAACTGAAAGAATTGTTCCTGATTTGTCTATTCAGGTAAGTGCGTTGACATCATCAGAGGTTACAAATGCCATCACGAACTTGAAGAATACACGTTATCCTGAGGGTTACTGTTGGTACAATGAATATTCTACTGACGCAGCGGCTACAAAAGTATTTAATGGTTCTCAATGTGTAGGTTTTGCAAGAAATGTTGGAAATATTGTCTTTGGGAGTTTTCCAAATTCTAGGGTGAGCAACTATTCTACGGGACAGACACTTAACGGCTGGACTGCTATCAGGGGTAATGATGTGACTTATGTTGAACCAGGTGACATTATTCGCACGGATGGTCATGCAGCTATTGTTTGGTATGTTGATGGTAATAATATTTATGTAGCAGAAGCGTGGGGCAGTTCTGGAAATACAATTCATTACGGTTTCTTCAATGGAGCGAGAAAGAATGCCACTCTTGCAGGAATCAAGGCTAATAACAGTTTCTTGGGGGTTTGGAGACATCCAGAGTATACTGGAAATAGTAATAATAAAAAATGGTATGAAAATTATACAGCTTTAGACTTGGGGAATAATTTTGATGCAGTAATACTTGCTAAAGAATCTTGGATAACTTTAAGGGCTGCAGAAGATGCTAATGTTATTTTACATTCTGAACAAGGATGCTCATCTGAAATGTGGCGTTTTGTGAAACAAAACGATGGAAGTTATACAATTCAAAATTTTTATAATGGAAAGTTTTTGGATGCGTTTGGAATGGGAACTACAAATGGCACTAATGTTTTTACCTGCGAGTTAAATAATGGGGAAAATCAAAAATGGTTTATTTACAATTTAAATAATGGTTATGTACTCCGTCCTGCGCATACTGATTTAGTTCTTGATGTAACAGGTGCAATATTTGAAACAGGTACAAATATTCAAATTCATGAACAAAATAATACGTCTGCACAAACTTTTGCCTTGTATTATGAGAATGGCAATTATGGGACACCTAAAAAATCAGGTTTATCTGCCAAAGTTAGTGGGCGTTGTGTTACATTGAGCATAAATCGAGCAGCGTATGCAGACAAATACAAAGTTTATCGTAGTTTAGATGATGTTAATTATCAGTTAGTTGGGGAAACTACTGATTACACTTTTGTTGATGATGCACTAGAGTATGATACACAGTATTTCTATAAAATTGAATATACGAATAGATATTATAGTTCCTCCTATTCCGATTCTGTTTCAGTAAAAACAGAAAAACTTGTTCCATCAAAGCCAAATCTAACTATAAAAGCGGGTACTTCTTTCCACGAAACAATATTTGAATGGAATGCATGTGAAAATGCAACACATTATGATTTAAGAGTATTCAATAGTGATGGAAGTTTAGCATATGCTATGGGACATATGAATCAAGCCAACGAATTTGATAGCTATGCTACATTTACTGATACTCATTTCTCTAAAACATTGCCTGCTGGTTCATATTATGCTACTGTTTGTTCTGTGAATGAAAATTCTGGTCAATGGATTTCGAGTGATGAAGTCTCTTTCATAGTTATAAATGAATTAAGCATATCCTTCAATGCAAATGGGGGAATTTGTTCTACAACTGACAAGAGTGTATTTTGTGGTGGAACATATGGTACATTACCAACCCCATCGAGGACGGGATATGTATTCAATGGCTGGTATACTGAGAAAACAGATGGTATAAAAATTACTGATGACACAATAGTAACAGCAACTGAAAATCATACGCTTTATGCCCATTGGACACCCAATCAGTACACACTATATGTAAATCCAAACGGTGGAATATATGATAATAGTACTTCAACAGTTACAAAATCTCCGAATTTGGTGTATGATAGTAGCAATTGGTATTCTATTGGTAAGGCATTAAAAACAGGTTATGCTTTGACAGGCTATTTTACGGAATCATCTGGTGGCACAAAGATATATGATGCAGAAGGTACTTGTATTGAATCTTCTCTCTGGAAAAATAATAATTATAAAAATACAGGCGATTTGACAGTTTATGCTCAGTGGGTTGCAAATCAGTATACAATTGATTTTGATGCTAACGGCGGAGAAGTTTCTCTTGCGAATCAAAAAGCAACTTATGATGAAAAATATGGAGCCTTGCCACTGCCTGCAAAAGAAGGGTGTATTTTCCAAGGATGGTACACTGAAAAAACTGCTGGTGTAAAGGTAACCGACGATATGATTTTCAATGGAACAAAAGACCAAACATTGTATGCTCATTGGAGAGTCAAGGGTGATATCGACACAGATGATAAGATTGGTGTAACTGATATCATTACTGTGCAAAAGTATTTACACAGAAATAATGAATTTACCAAAGAACAGTATGAAATTGCTGATATGAACGGCGATGGCAAGGTGAATGTAATTGATTTGGCACTCATGAAACGCCAGCTTCTCCAAAAGTAATATGTTAAAACAAATTCCTCCACAGAGTTTTTCTGTGGGGGAATCTTCATATGTTCAGAATTTTTTCTGATTTTTAAAAGAAGTTAAAATGTATGGTAGAATCGTTGATAAAAAGCTAAAATCATACTTTTTTGTATTTTTTTTAGAAAAAATATTGACTTTCATACCGAATTATGCTAAAATAATAATACAGAAAGTTTTATTTCTGAGTCATTTTTTAAGTTAAGTAAAGTGTTTATAATAATGGGTTTCAACAGGCTTATGCTTTCTTGATTGAGAGGGTAAGGGTGTGTTTGTTGTGGTAACACGGCAAAGCTGTTGATTCACCAATTGTTTGGGGTTTGTTGTTTGTAAGTCCCGTGAAATCATTTAGTCATTGAAATTTTGGCACCGTGTTAGGTGGTGCTTTCATTCTCGTAGGCTGTTTGCTAAAGAGCATACAATGGGATAATTGTGGCTGTTTATCAGCAAAGTAGAGTGCTTCGAATTTAACCTGTAGTTAGGTTGTTTTTGTGGTGCTTTTTTGTTAAATTCAGGAGTAAAACTGTGCAATGCAGGAACTCTTTTCGCTGTGCATCAGCAAAAAAATTAAATGGGCTGGCATTGTCAGCAAAATGAAAGTGTTTTTAAAATCAATCAAAAAAGATTGATGATAAAAGCACTTTTTCTTTTTACAAAATGCTTTAGGATGAGTGATAAAGAGGACGGGTTATACCTCCGATAGGAGGTATAACCTGTCAAGGAGACAATTTAACAGAATATCATTTGGGACATATGATATTCTACAGGTTTTAGGCTTTTTCCGTAATAAAAGCTGCCGTCCCAATTTAACTATCAGATTGGTCACGCATTGAGAAAGGAGAATTTTATGGCACGAGTAAAGAATATCAAGTATCTCCTCAAAGTGGCTTTGGACAAGATGCAGGCCTATGGAGAGCCCAAACATATCGCTCAAGAGGAAAATGCGAAAGCACGCAGAAAAGCAAAAAAAGAAGGAAAATCCCTCAGAGAGCGTGAAGAAATTAATCATATGCGGAATAAAATTTATAGTTATTCAACAATGAAAACCTATCAGCAACAAATTCGATACTTTGGAGATTGGCTGAATGAAAGGGGGCTTTCTAAAATCACGCTAGAGCAAGCAAAAGATTGGATTCAGGACTACATGGACTATCTGACAATGCAAGGGAAGTCACCGTTTACTGTGCATACATCTCTTTCTGCTTGTTGTAAAGCCACAGGAGCAGTCATGAGAGACTATCATGTTCCTCAAAGAAGGCTCTGTGATATTAAGAAAGGCAGAAATTCAGCTTTGCATGATTCATTCAACGAACGTAGAAATGGTGATTTGCTTGCTATCAACAGGTTGCTTGGACTGAGAAGAAACGAATTTGCAAATGTTCGTGCTAGAGATGTTCAAGAAACTGAATGTTGTACTATCATTCATACCAAGGGGAAAGGAGGGAAAAGAAATGTTCAAGTATTTACTGACCTAGCTGAACGTGAACAAATCCGAATGTTTTGTGAAGGGAAAAATCCTGACGAATACCTTTTCGACAGAAAACGAATCTTGAAATGTGATGCAGATTTCCATTCGGCTAGAGCTTATAGAGCTAGAACAGTATATTTCAGAGTTCTTTCCGAAATGCAGGACAATCCTCAAAAGCGTGAAGAATATCGAAAGTATATCATCCAGACTTTGACAGAAAATGGAAAGAAACCTCCTTATAATCTGGATAAGCCATATTACTGTAGGGGTTCTTTCAGGGCAATGTTGATTCAGGAGGGAAAAGCCTATCAATATGACAGAATTGCTGCTCTGTACGTTAGTGTGGCGGTTCTCAATCACTGGAGAGTGGATGTTAGCATTGAGCATTATATTGCACGGTAATTCAATGCAAATTTATTTAAGTTTGCATTTGAAAAAATAAATTATAAATGAAAGAGAGGAATTTATTATGAAAATCCCCGAAAAAGAAGCGGAACTGCTGACTACTGAAGTCATTAATGTGAATGTTCCTGCTCCTACCCCGAAGAATGAAGTGGAGCAATCCGATGTTACTTCAAATGTAACAGAACCTGCTGTTTCTAACACTGAGGCTGGTTCTGAAGTGGGCGAAGAAACAACAGAAAACAATGGCACAGATACAACTGCTTCCAAGACAGAAGATGCTACTGACAAAGAAGATGACAAAAAGAAATCTAAAAGACCAAAAGGTGCACCGTATTGGGTAATTGAATGGAATAAAATCAATGAAGTTGGATTCTGCAAAGCGTTCCAGGCAAAGCATGAACTGATTTATACTGACCATCAGTTGATTGATGTGAATGGAGCAGTTAATGAGGAGCAGGTCAAGTTGGAAATTATTGAAATGATTGCACCTTTCTGCACTTTCAATCTGCCTGCCAGAACCGAAACTTTATTGAAAGCCCTGAAAATTTTGAATTATGTGGAAAATCTGGATGTGAATCCTTGGGAGATTCATGTTTTAAATGGAGTGTTAAACACCCAAATGAGAACATGGAGCTACACAAAGGAGTTCTGCCTGAACAGACTGAATGTCTGCTATGACTCTAGTTATGGTGGGAGACCCAATCTTTTTCTGAAATTTTTGAATGAATTGCTCTATCCTGAAGACATTCCTATTTTGCAAGAATTTCTCGGCTATTGCTTGATACCATCTACACAGGCACAAAAGGCACTATTCATAATTGGTAACGGAGGCGAGGGCAAATCGAGACTCACAGTTATTTTACATGAAATCTTTGGTAAGAATATGCTCACAGGGTCTTTTCATCGAATCGAAACTGACAGATTTTTTAGATACAATCTGATTGGTAAGTTGCTCATGGTCGATGATGATATGGATATGTCATCTCTTACGTCCACGGGAGTAGTAAAATCAATCATTACCGCTGAAACACCTATTGATGTAGAAGCAAAAGGACAGCAATCTATTCAAGCTAAGCTTTATTCTCGCTTCTTGTGCTTGGGAAATGGTTCTCCTTCAGCTCTTTATGATAAATCGGATGGTTTTGCTAGAAGATTGGAAATTTTGAGAACCAAGGACAAAGTACCAGGTCGAGTGGATGACCCATACCTTTGTGAAAAAATTCGTCTTGAAAAATGTGATATTTTCTGCTGGATGCTTGAAGGTTTACATCGTTTGATGAGTAATAATTTTCAGTTTAGCTATTCATGGAGAGCAGAGAAAAATGTTAAGGATGCATTCAGCGATACTTGCAATGTCGGTGATTTTTTGAATGACCGTTCAATTGTAATGTTTGGTGGTACATATAGTGTCCCCTGTGCTACATTGTATAACTCTTATGTCTATTGGTGCAATGAGAATGGTCTTGAACCTTTAAGACGTGTTGAAGTCGTACGTTGGATGAAAGACCATGCGAAAAAGTATAGCATTTGTTATGATACACATGTTCGTAATAAAGAGGGAAAATTTGTGCGTGGTTTCAAGGGAATGAAAGTAATCAATTTGGTTTTATCTGAACCCAATATGTGAAACTAATTTACTTAAAACAGGTAAAAATCGGAGTGCAATTTGATGTGATTTCAACGTGTAGTGTCAAAACTGCACTCCGATTCAACTTAGTATTGCGAAGAACCATTATTATATTATTTTTATAATTATAGCGTACAAGCGTACAAATACCAAAATATAGCCTAAAAAAGCGTCCCACTTAACGTACAAAATATGTACGGTTCATTAAAATACCGTACAGGTACATTTGATGTTCACTTGGATGAACACTTGAAATTAACGTAATATAGCCGTTTGTACGCTTGTACGCTGAATTTTCCCATATCTCTTTATTGTTTTTAAGAAAAAGGAGACAACATCATGAAAATAGAAAATAAGAGAATTACTCTCTATAAGAAAATTTGGTGCAAAATCCGCTATTGGCAAAGTGTGAATGATGTATCTGACAACGAACTTGCTGCCTATATGCGGGTGGCTGAACGTACCTTGAAAGACTATGACAAAAACGCCAAAAATATCACTCTGGAAAAAATTGATAACTTTCTATACATAAATCACATGGAACTCAATGATTTACTTGCTCTCTAATTTTCCTTTGGAAAATTCTTTACAAATTTCTAAAATTATGGTATAATGGAGTTGTAAGATTATCATCTTCATTATACCGCCCATCAATGAGGTGTTATAATGAAAGTACAGAAATTACCAAGTGGCAGTTACCGTGCCGTCGTTGCCGCTGGTTACAATGAACATGGCAAGAGAATTTACAAGTCCTTCACGGTCAAGACCGAATGGGAAGCTATCAAGATGGCAGAGGATTTTAAGCAGACCCGTGAGGAAACGACAGACAAGAATGTGACAGTTCATAAGGCAATGGAAATGTACATTGAAAGCAGAGAAAATGTGCTTGAACAAACTACAATCAAAAGCTACAGACAGCTTTCTAAAAATACTTTTCATTGCATCGCAGACACAAAGCTTTCTGCTTTAAAGGCAATCGACATTCAGAGGGCAATCAATATTGAAAGTGCAAAATTCAGTCCCAAGTATATTAGAACTGCTTACGGCTTTCTGAAATCTGTGCTGAAAATGTATGATGTCAATATCAATCTGAACAGCATCAAACTCCCGAAACTCGTTAAGAGAGAAAAAGAGTTGCCATCTTTTGAAACGGTGTTCAGCATTGTCAGAGGAACGGAATCAGAATTGCCTGTACTGCTTGCATCATGGCTTAGTTTGCGTATCGGCGAAGTTATCGGTTTACAATTTCAGGATGTGGATATCGAAAACAGAAAAATTCGCATCAGACGGACAATCATCATGACCAATGAAGGAAGTAAAGTCCGTGAAAGTTGTAAAACGGAGAAAAGCACAAGAACCATTCAATTGCCTATCTACATTCTGAAACTGATACAGGCAATTCCGCATGAGAGCAAAACAGATTTCATCATTCCGAAAAGTCGCAAATCGGTTTACAGCAGATTCAAAAGACTGATGAAAAAGCACGATATTGATATAACTTTCCATGACCTCCGCCATTTGAATGCGTCCGTGATGCTCATGCTCGGAATCCCTGATAAATATGCTATGGAGCGTGGCGGTTGGTCTACGGACAATGTGCTGAAATCAGTTTATCAGCAGACATTCAGTTCGGAGCGTGAGAAAGTCGATAACATGATTGATGACTACTTTACAGGCATTGTGAACAATTTGAATGACTAAAATTTATCAGGTAACAAGTTTTTGTTGCATGGACTGTTGCACGATAAAAATAAAATGGCTATATTACGTCTTTTGGTGGCGAAAATTTAGATGTTCGAATCTTGTCACCTCGACCATATCAAATGCCCATGTTTTAAGAAACCTTGAAACATGGGCTTTTTTTATTGCAAAAATTTTCGTGATATGCAAGAAATTCCATGATTTGCAGGCGATTTCAGGGGTTCTGTGACACGAACTGTGACACGAGGGTTTATGGATTTGTTTAGAAGAATGGGGATTTTTTGATTATTTCTATTCTTAGTGTGACACGGATTTCAATTTTATACATTTCATCAGCATTGACATAAATTGGAAATACTGATAGAATTGGTTATTGTCAAGGTAGAGTTTCGGCTCTGCCTTTTTTTGTGCATAAAAATGAAGAGAGGGTGATTTTAAATTGATATGTAAAAAAGTGGTGTCAAATTTTCAATTTAAAATCGACGGTCAGCAGGTGTCAAAACAGGGTATAGTCTAATTTGATACTTTTTCGAGGAGGTGTGGTATTCAAAATACAGGCTAGTGATGAAATGAAAGAAAACACTAAAAGATAAGATGAGATTGTTACGCAGTAGCAAGGAATGAAGTGGAAATAATCATATCATAATTTTGATGAATTGTAGAGGGATTGCTTGGAAGGGTGGGAAATGATTGACTATATGAGGAATTGGATAAAAAATTATGTGAATTCTGCGATTGGTTTAATTGGGCGTTAGACATAACCAAACAGAGAGGAGATGTTAAAATTTGATAGTTGGCTACATTAGAGTTTCCTCTATAGACCAGAACCCTGACAGGCAAATTCAGGCATTGAAGGGTCAACAGATCGAAAAATTGTTTATGGAGAAAATCTCTGGTAAAAGTATGGACAGACCCAAACTGAAAGAGATGCTTAACTTCGTTCGTCAAGGTGATAGTATTGTCATTACAGAATATTCCCGAATGGCAAGAAGTGCATCTGATTTATTAAAAATTGTGGAACAGTTGAAAAATAAGGGGGTTGTGCTTATCAGCCTGAAAGAACATCTTGACACCTCTACACCACAGGGGAGGTTTATGCTGACAGTCTTTGCAGGTCTGGCAGAATTGGAAAGAGAAACCATCCTCGAAAGACAAAGAGAGGGTATCGCCCTCGCTAAAGCGCATGGAAAATATAAATGTCGTAAATCTCATTATAATGAAAAACTATTGGAAGAAGTGTTGCTTGGTGTTCAAAACAAAACGCTTACTGTCACGAAAGCTTCCAAAAAATTGGGAGTGACACGTGCCACTATTTACAATTTACTAAAACGAAAGGCATTGACATAAGTCAATGAAAGGTGAGTATTATGGATGCAAGAGATTTTAATAACAGTCTGCCACAGGCACAACAAAAAACAATTGTGGACTTTAAGACATTCAAAAATGCGAATTATCCCACAGGGGGAATGAAGCTTCAAAGCAATGAAGAATTGATTGCTACAATTCAGAGTGTTATCCCTCGTGGTAATGGTCTTGAAGTTGTATTCGAAAATAAGAGAACGATTCTCTGCTGTTTTGATGGTACTTATGTAAGATACAATTGCAATGGAATTGTGTCTAGTGTTGGGGGAGTAGAAAACTTAAAAGGTTTTGAAAATCAGCATATCAGACTAAGGATTGAAGATAAGTCAATCTTCCTTGAAAAGTTCATAGCGATTGCTACAGACATTCTGCAAAATAAAATGCCTCTGTCCTACAGTGGGTGGGAGGCAAATGTAATGGATGGGTCAGGTTCAATCAAAACTGCTATGAATGAGTATGTGAACTGTCGTTCTAATATCATTGAGCCTACTTCATTGAGAATGTATCATGAAATCATCCGAAACAGACTGCAAAGTATTCAACATATCAAAATTAAGGACTTAAGGATAATTGATATTCAATGTGCAGTCAATCTGGAATCTGCAAAGGGTTTATCCAGAAGAACTATCAAAAATGGAGTTGACTTGTTAAAAGCAACATTAGAGTTTTTTGATATTATGCTGAATTTTAAGAAGTTGTGTTTGCCTAAGGAGAAACCACAGTTAGATGATGA
>ERZ842401.8545-NODE-8545-length-10033-cov-3.181399_pt1 | contig 10033 bp, 10 predicted proteins | sample MGYA00521270_ERZ842401 | MGnify/ENA primary metagenome ERZ842401 (study PRJEB31892, sample SAMEA3878208) | bioreactor metagenome | biome: Moose rumen | place: Sweden | collected 2011-10 | study: EMG produced TPA metagenomics assembly of the PRJEB12797 data set... | reverse complement strand
AGAAAGACGATCTCGACTGGATTGACGAATTGGAATTCTACGATGCAATATTCGATGATAAATAAACGGAGGCGCTCATGTATTCAAAAGAAGAGATACGCCATATAGCAGAGGGATTGATAGAAGAGCTTCGCGAGATGCCGGATGGTACGGCGATCACTTCAGCGCAGCTTCTTATGAAGTATGACTATGAACTGGAACAGTTCGGGGAATGGGGGCTTTTTGACTTTCACTATGCGCTGGATCGTGCAGCCAGGGCGAATCATATCAAACTGGATATGTCTGCGCATAATGGCAAGGTAGAAGGCCTTCTGTACAACCTGGATTTTATAGTGAGAAATAAGCGTGCACAGATCAAATGCCCATACTGCGGAAGTAAGAATACCGCCCGGATCCTCTATGGAATGCCTGCGTTCAGTGAGGAACTGCAGGAAAAGCTGGATGCGGGAAAGGTTGTTCTCGGCGGATGCTGTATCAGTGGAATTCAGGTTGACGGAAAGATGCTCGATCTCGATCCGGCAAGACAATGCAACGATTGTAAAAAGGACTTCGGGAAGCCACCGTACCTGGTGAAAGGTGAATCTGCAGATGATTATCGCGAGATTATCAAATCCATCAAGTTCACGGATGGGGGATACTTTGGCGGAACAACCTCGGTGACGATTACAGAGAATGACCGCGGTGCACTTGTCCATGTGAACAAATTCCCTTATGGAGAAACGGTTCCACAGGATCGGCAGATCACTTCTCTGAAATGGATGCGCCTTAAGAACACGTTATATACAGAGATGTATCTCCATGAGTGGAAGAAGAAATTCGTCAATTACAATGTGCTGGACGGAGAGCAATGGGAGCTGGAAATCAAACTGACCGGTAATAGAAAGAGAACGTATGCCGGAAGCAACGAATTTCCACCGTACTGGAACGAGTTAAAGGCAATTTTCAGACCATATATGAAATAATCAAAGTCGGAAACGAAAGAAAGGCAGGTGACAGAAAATGGAGCATTTACGATGCGTTGTAGAACGGATCACGTATCAGAATGCCCAAAACGGATACTCTGTCATCAAATGCCGTGCAAAGGGATTTCAGGATCTGGTGACTGTGGTCGGCGAAATGCCGGATGTTCATGTCGGGAGTGTTCTCTATCTGGGAGGCACCTGGCGTGTCGATGCGAAATACGGCAGACAGTTCTCTATTGAGACCTTTGAAGAAACATTACCAGCGACAGTATACGGTATAGAAAAGTATCTGGGCAGCGGACTTGTTAAGGGCGTAGGTCCTAAATTCGCACAGCGGATCGTTCAGCGCTTCGGCAAGGATACGCTGGACTTCATCGAAGAAGAACCGGACAGACTTCTGGAGGTTCCGGGAATCGGTAAGCTGCGTGTGGAAAGGATCAAAAAGAGCTGGCAGGAGCAGAAGGAGATCAAGAACATCATGCTTTTTCTGCAGAGCCATGATGTCAGTACCAGTCATGCCACCAAGATTTATAAGACTTACGGGAACGACAGCATCCAGGTCGTTCAGGAAAATCCATACCGTCTGGCAGACGATATCTGGGGAATCGGATTTAAGACAGCAGACACGATCGCGGAGAAGCTTGGATTTGATCACGAGAAATATGTGCGGATTCGAAGCGGCCTTCTGTATACGCTGAACCGCCTGTCGGACGAGGGCCATTGCTATGCCACGCGCGATATGCTTTTGAAGACCGGCGCGGAGATGCTGTCGGTGGAAGAGAACGTGCTTTCCATGACGCTCGATGAGATGATTCGCGCAGAGGATGTGATCACGGAAGCGATTCCGCAGGAAGAAGCAGGAGAGACGGAAAAGGCCATCTACCTGCCACCGTTCTATTTCTCGGAAGTCGGAACCGCGAAGAGACTAGGAGAGATTTACCGGGATCCGGGCGGCATAAAGGTTGATCCGACAGGACTTGCAGAGAAGATCCAGAAGAAGACCGGCATGCACTATGACGCGGTGCAGATTGAAGCGATCTTAAAGGCAGTCACCAGCAAGGTGCTGCTTCTTACAGGCGGTCCCGGGACCGGGAAGACAACGACGACGCTTGGTATCATTACAGCTTTCCGGGCAGCCGGAGCGAATATCCTGCTTGCTGCACCGACAGGGCGTGCGGCCAAACGACTGTCCGAAGCAACCGGGATGGAAGCGAAGACCATTCACAGAATGCTGGAGGTCAAGCCGCCGGAGGGCTATCAGAAGAACGAGGAAAATCCTTTGGAAGGGGATGTTCTGATTGTAGATGAGTGTTCTATGATCGATATCATGCTCATGTACAATCTTCTGAAAGCGATACCGAATTCCATGACGGTGATCTTTGTCGGAGATATCGATCAGCTGCCGAGTGTCGGAGCCGGAAATGTACTCCGGGACATGATTGATTCTGACTGTTTTCCGGTGATGCGCCTTACGAAAATCTTCCGGCAGGCGCAGACCAGCCGCATCATTACGAATGCGCACCGGATCAATACCGGGAAGATGCCGGATATCTCCAACGGGAGACAAAGCGATTTCTTTTTCATTGATATGGAAAAACAGATTCGGCAGAAAGGTCTGCAGGAAGGAGATACCGCGGTACTTGCCGAGGATGCGGCAAAAACAATCGTTGAACTGGTGAAGACCAAGCTGTCCAACTATTACAGGACACCATCCGGTGAGATTCAGGTGCTGACGCCCATGCAGCGGGGTGTTGTCGGCGCGGCAAATCTGAATCAGGCGCTGCAGGAATCCATCAATCCCGGAACGGTCGGCTTAAGGCGAGGCGGATATTTGTTCAAAGCGAACGATAAGGTTATGCAGATTCGGAACAACTACGACAAGGAAGTGTTCAACGGGGATATTGGCGTCATTGAATCCGTAGATATGGAAGAGAGGGCGCTCCTTGTAAACTTTGATGGTCGGAGCGTTACGTATGACGTAACGGAGCTGGATGAACTGGTGCTGGCGTATGCTACGACGATCCACAAATCCCAGGGCTCCGAGTATCCCATTGTTGTCATGCCGGTTCTGATGAATCATTACGTTATGCTGCAGAGGAATCTGATCTATACGGGTATCACAAGAGCAAAGAAAGTACTGGTGATGGTCGGCACGAAAAAAGCGCTTGCATATGCGGTTCACAACATAACGGTTGAGAAAAGAAACACGATGTTGAAAGAGCGGATTCAGCGTCTGGGGATTACAGCACAGGTCTCAGATATGGCAATGCCTGCGGGAACTGCTGCGGATTCGATTTCCGAGGTGATTTCTGTCGAAAACCGAGAACCGTCTATGGTCGCGGAACCTGCGGTATCCTATGGACCGGAACCGAAGATATCCCACGAAGAATGGTTGAAGATTGATCTCTTCCAGCGAATCGGACAATCAAAGTTTCGGATGCGGTTCCGGCTGAAAGACGCCGATAGAAAATATATTGCAGATCGCGGACTGGATGTTTTGCGCTCCCATGCGGCGGATATTGTAGGAAAACGTCTGGCTCCGGCAGAACCAAAGAACGATGGAAAACAAACGCCCATGCGCGGCGCTCCGAACGGCCACCCGGTTTTTTTAGCTCAGCATGCAACGGGAACATGCTGTCGGGGATGCCTTGAAAAATGGCATGGGATCCCGAAAGGAAGGGAACTGCGGAAAGAAGAACAGGAATATATCACGGATGTACTGATGCAGTGGATCGAGCGTCAGTACAGGATGAAGAACATTACGGATCGTGATCCGAAAATTCAACGGTGAGGATAAGGAGGCAGCAAAGATGGATCTCGATAAGAAAAAAGGAATCAAAGACAATTTAATCGCTGAACTTGGAGTACAAGAAGCTGAGGCGATCTGGAAACGGGCAAAGGATATTCTACAGGAGATTGAGGATCGATACCCGGATCTGCCTGGAGGACAACAGATGCATGCCGAGTATATCTTTCCTTCTGCGGCCATCCAGCTGGCTGTGAAAGAGATGAAAGGCGATCCGGAATTGGGTTATAGGGCGATATCCAAATTTTCTTGGGACAGGTCGAAGGCAATGGGAGCAAAGATTCGGAAGATGGCAAAGATTCCGGGATTTAAAAGCATGTTTATCAAGATATGGGATCCCATCAGCAAGAAGATGTTCGGACCGGATGCAGGATTCAAGAACGTGTTTTATCCGAAAAAGAAAGGTGAGTACAAGATGGATATCGTACAGTGTCCATATAATACGTACTTTACGGAACTTGGAACACCGGAATTGACGAAGATATTCTGCATTAATGACGAGTGTACATACGGAGGCATCCCCGGTTTGGAATTTATCCGTCATACCACTTTAGGGACAGGCGGAGATAAGTGCGATTTTTACATCAGACTCAGGAAGTAGCACTGCTGGCAGGGAGTAAAAGGCAGGCTAGAGAATCAACATGATGGACGGGAATATTATTTATATCGGAGAAAACTATATTGCAGGGGTCTCGGACACCTTCGGCGCAAAGATCCATCGGCATCCCCTGATCGAGATCTACGTCTCCTGTGACGGGGAGAGCCATATTATGACCGGGCAGGGCGGTGTACAAGGCGGAATCATCGTGATCGGCCCGAATGCAGATCATGCGATCGCTGATACGGGAAAGCCTGGAATTGCCGTGTTCCTTGATCCTTTGACGGAGACAGGCTATTCATTGTGGAGAAACACGTTAGGCGATCACATGATCCGGACAGCGGTCATGACGGGCGTCTTGAGAAGAGAATTGGGTGAGCTTCCTGCCGCACTCTCCGTCAGCTCCCTGCGGTATATAAGCGATCGGCTTTTTGAAGCATTGCAGGGCGATCCGGTAGAGCGGCCTTTTGACGCGTCTGTCCTTCAGACAATCGCACTTATGGCCGACGAAAACTGCGAATATGATATGGATGTGCTGGCAGAAAAAGTGTTTCTTTCCAAGAGCAGGCTGGCGCATGTGTTCTCGGCACAGACAGGGATCACACTGAAGGAGTATCTGCAGTATAAAAGACTGGAGAGCGCCTGCCGAAAAATGCTGCGGGGGTCAAATATTACCGAGGCCGCCTTTGACACCGGTTTTTCCGGGTCGTCCCATATTGCTGCATCCAGCATGAAGCTGACCGGAATGCAGCTTCGGAAAATGCTCAGTCTGTAAACATGAAAACAGCGACTTTTTGAAAGTCTTCCGGCAGTCACGCTTATATAATAAGGCTGTAAAGTGACTTGACTCATGGAGAGGAGCTGTAAGTAATGAGTCTGATCGATTATTTTGCGATCCACATTGTACCGAGAATGTACAGGGGGAAAGGTGCCCTGCATCCGGCGGAGACGGGCAGGCTGACGGATCAGGTCAGCTGTGTCCGGGAATACGATGTGGACATTTTCTTTATCCGGAAAGACGACACGCTGATTGCCATCGATGCGGGATATAAAGGTCATACGGGCCTATTGCCCGGCTGCCGGGAGATCGGTGTGAATCCGGCGGACGTGGAGGCGCTATTTCTGACACATGCCGACCCGGATCATGCAGGAGGACTGGATATCCGGCAGGAAAATCATTTCAAAAATGCCGATGTTTATCTGGGGGAAATCGAGGAGAACTACCTCACGAACACGTATCATCGCAAACAGATCGGCCCGTTTGGACTCAAAAACTCCGTGACAATCCGGGACGGATATCATCTGCTTGCAGATGGTGAAACAGTTCAGATCGGCGATATCAAAGTACAGGCGCTTCTGGTACCGGGGCACACACTGGGGCACCTTTGTTATCTGATCAATGACACCATGCTGTTCACGGGCGATTCCATCGCACTGAATAAAGACGGAGGCTGGTGTTTTTTTGACATTTTCAATTATGACAGCAAAATGAACAAGGCCTCTCTTACGGCCTTGAAGGATCGTTTGGATCTGTCGGCAATTCAGTATGTCTTTACATCCCACAATGGCTTTACAAATGACGTCCGGAGTGCTTTCCGTCACATCGAAGTCATACCGGATCTGAAGACAAAAGGGTACCTTTTTGACGATACGGCCCCGTATGATTGCTTCGATACAAGAGGATGACCGCAAAATGACACAGAAGAACGCCAAACAGAAATCAAGGGAATATTTCAACAGTCATCGAAAATCACGGCTTGCCCACGGAGGATACTGGCGGCATGACTATCGGTACCAGCTTGAGGCAATCGACAGGATCAGGCCGGATCGGCTGATCGACATTGGCTGCGGGCCCGGAGCTTTTTTGAGTCTGGTGGAAGAAACGTTTCCGATGATTCAGCTCAATGCGCTGGATCTTTCGGATGAGATGATCCATGAAACGAAGGAAAGGCTTTCCGGTACAGCTATAGCAACCATCGGGGATTCTGAGAACATGCCACTCGATGGTGAACAGTATCAGGTCGTCACCTGCAATATGAGCATTCATCATTACCCACATCCGCAGAATGCCCTGAACGAAATGTACCGTATTCTTAAACCGGGCGGGTATCTTCTCCTGAATGATATGGATTGTATAGCACCGATACGGGCTGCCGCAAATTGGCTCTTCCCACGGCTGCCGGGCGGTGATGTGAAGATGTACTGCCGAGAGGAAATAGAAGAGATAGTTCGCAACGCAGGTTTTCAAAAGATTCAGTACAGAAAAATCTCGCTGTTCTCATTTCAGTGTATTGCGGAAAAGGCACTCTGATCTTAACTGGGCGCTACGACTTTTAACGATTTGTCGCATAATTAAATTATTCTCACTCTTTTTAAGAAAAGAAATAGTCGATCAGGTCCGTCATGGGATGAAGATCGTCAGGATGCAAAGATATATGGTATCCACCGCAGGTTGATCGGAAGGCGGCTCAATGATCCGGAGAAGTATCTCTGAGAGACCGGGCAGCACTGCTGGCAGGGAGTAAAAGGCAGACTGTACCGCTCTGCATTATAAAACCGGGACGGCAGTGCGTCCCGGCTGAATGGTTATTTCAAGAAGTTCGCCTTATAATCCGGTGTGCGGAAGGCATATCCGCGTCTGGAAAGTTCGGAAGCCTTGATGCCTACCAGATTGATATCAGAGTTCATCTCTCCGGCGATCTGATCAATGCTATACCCCTGGTAGATGTATTCGATCATCTCATCATCTGGGAGAGCGATCTGTGCGGCAAAGAGATTGGCTTCATACTCCATGGTGTTCTTGCTCATATCAAAGAGCTGGAATTCCTGGAACACAGCCGCCTGCCTGCGGTGTAGCTGATCATGGCCGATTTCATGCAGGATAACGATGGTGCGCATGACTTCATTGAGCGAGTCATTTACAAAGATGCACCGGTTTCGCTTTATAACTTTGTACATGCCCTTTTGGCGCTTCAGCGGGACGTTGTATATCCGAATGCCGAGCTCACGGGCAATCTTTTCCGGATCCCTGGTTCCATATTTACGGACAAGATTGTTCGCGATCTGGATGATGTGATCCGTGCTGTTTAAACGCATAACACCACCTCCGTTCTCCGTGATACGTCTATATTATCAGATGACGTGTCCTGAAAAACGGACTTAATTTCAATCATTATCAGCTTCACCCTTAAGATACTTCTTAGGGGTGTATTTTTTATTGTTCCGTTTGGCATCAACGTAAGCCTGCTGGACAGCCAGCATGAGAGCATCCATATCTTCCTCCGCCATTTCACCACCGGCAAAAAGGCCGGTCAGTTCTGATACCAGTTCCTCGGCATCTTTTCTGCCGCGATAACCGAACTGTTCTTCGGCATTCACGATAAACTCCGCGTCATCGGTCAGAAGATAGGAGACAGGAACTTCGAGTATCTTGGCCAGATCTTCATATACATTTCTTGTGCGCGGCAGCGCTTTATCATTCTCCCAGTCGATCACCGTGCGGCGTGATTTGCCGACTTTTTCTGCAAGCTCAACCTGGGAAAAACCGTGTTTCGTTCTTGCATCCTTTACCTTCTCTCCGAACGTCATTTCAGGGTCACTCCTTTTCTTGAAATAGTAGTGCAGATAAAACTCACAAATTCCATCTTGACAAGTGCAGGTAAACTGCATATAATGTAACCGTGAAGTTCAACTGCACTTAGTATAAAACGAACTGCACATAAAGTCAAGGGGTGATTTTTAAGTGGACCGCGTAATTCTACATTCGGATATGAATAATTGTTACGCCAGCATTGAGCTTCTTCACCATCCGGAACTGCGTGGCAGGCCATTGGCCGTCGGAGGAGATCCGGAGGCAAGACATGGGATTGTCCTGGCGAAGGATATGATTGCAAAGAAAGCCGGGGTAAAGACGGGCATGGCTCTCTGGCAGGCCAGACAGGTCTGCCCCGATATCGTCTTTGTTCCTCCGAGGATGGATCTGTATCTGAGGTTTTCACGACTTGCCCATCAGATCTATGCGGATTATACGGATCAGCAGGAAGCATTCGGTATCGATGAATCCTGGCTGGATGTGACACACAGTTCTGCCTGTAAGGGCGATGGCTTTGCGATTGCGCAGGAGATCAGTCGGAGAATGAAGGAAGAACTGGGTGTGACAGTCAGTATCGGTGTGAGCTGGAATAAGATCTTTGCCAAGTTCGGATCTGATTATAAGAAGCCGGATGCGATCACCGTCATCAATCAGGACAATTACAAAGACATAATATGGCGGCAGCCGGTAGAAGATCTTCTGTATGTCGGGAGGGCAACGAAGCGAAAGCTCAACGGTTATGGCATACATACGATTGGTGAGTTGGCCGGGACAGATCCTGAACTGCTCCATCGGTGGCTGGGAAAGATGGGGTATGTGCTTTCTGTGTTTGCCAACGGTCAGGATCAGACACCGGTCAATCAGGAACACTACGATGCGCCGGTCAAAAGTATCGGCAACAGTACCACAACACCGAGAGATCTTGTCAATGAGGAAGATGTAAAGATCATAGCCTATGTGTTGGCGGAAAGTGTGTCGGTAAGGCTCAGAGAGAATAACTTTAAGTGCAGTGTTGTAGAGATCTCTGTCCGGGACAATGAATTATACAGCTTTACGAGACAGCAGAAGATTAAAAGTCCTACGAACATCACAGGGGAGATTGCGGCAGCTGCCATGAAACTTTTCCATGAGAATTATCATTGGCAGAAACCGATCCGCAGTGTGGGAGTTCGTGCCTGCAATCTGATCAGCGCAGACACGCCGGTGCAGCTGGACCTCTTTCTGGATGAACGCAGGCGTGAGAAGGAACAGAAGCTGGATATCGCTGTTGATATCATCCGGAGACGCTTCGGGTTCGACAGCATTCAGCGCGGGCTGATGTACCAGGACAGACTTCTGTCCAAAGTCAATGCGAAAGAAGATCATACAGTACATCCGCACGGTTATTTCGAGAGCGGCAACCGCACCGGTGCAGAGCTGCTTTCTATCTGTTAGGCAGGTGAGTTACTTGAAGGAAAAGATACACAAAGAATATGTACATGTGTCGGCGGACTTTACGCCTGATGGAAGGCTGCGGCCGACATGTGTGACCTGGGCGGACGGGCGGAAGTTCATGATCGATAAGGTGAAAGACATCCGCCGGGCAGCCTCACTGAAAGCAGGCGGAGCAGGGATCCGGTTTACCTGCATGATTCTCGGCAAAGAATGCTATCTGTTCTACGAAGAGAACTACAAAGGGTTTGTCGAGGCAAAAACGTATGAATAAGCAGCCGGTACGGATTCAATCGTGCGGAATCCTCCGGTATGACACCCGAAGGTCAGCGCTTTTTCAGATAAGCGGCTCATCCCGGTTTCTTTCCCTTTGCGGGATGGGCCAAGGTAATAAAACAATCACTGAATCAATCAGATCAGTGAGAAGGGAGACGACACAATGAGTAGAAGAACAACAGGCGCATGGAATGCGATTCATTCCATGTGCAGATTACAGGAGATGAATGAAGAAGATTTGTATGCAAGGTCAAAGATGCTTCTGAGTATTTACCGCCGTGTATGCTGGACAACGATCACCCGGGCTGATTGTGTAGCCGAGGATATGATCTGTTACTGCGGCAGCGACTTGGACGGAGCCCTGATCT
>ERZ842401.8544-NODE-8544-length-10033-cov-3.435558_pt1 | contig 10033 bp, 5 predicted proteins | sample MGYA00521270_ERZ842401 | MGnify/ENA primary metagenome ERZ842401 (study PRJEB31892, sample SAMEA3878208) | bioreactor metagenome | biome: Moose rumen | place: Sweden | collected 2011-10 | study: EMG produced TPA metagenomics assembly of the PRJEB12797 data set... | reverse complement strand
GCCGGCAAGATGAGCGGTGCGGTGGGCAACTACGCCAACATTCCTCCGCAAATCCAGGACTACGTGTGCGGGAAGCTCGGCATCGAAAGCGCCAGCATCTCCACCCAGGTGCTGCAGCGCGACAGGCATGCCTTCTATCTCTCCACCCTCGCGGTGATAGCATCCTCGATAGAGCAGATGGCCATGGAGGTGCGGAGCCTGCAGCGCACCGAGGTCCGCGAGGCCGAGGAAGCCTTCCGCAAAGGGCAGAAGGGCTCAAGTGCGATGCCGCACAAGCGCAACCCCATAGGCAGCGAGAACATCTGCGGCTGCGCCCGCGTGATGCGCGGCTACATGGCCACCGCATGCGAGAACGTCGCGCTCTGGCACGAGAGGGACATCTCCCACTCAAGCACCGAACGAATCATACTCCCGGACGCTACCGAACTGCTGGACTACATGCTCACCCGTTTCGCAGGGATACTCGAGAATCTCGTGGTCTACAAAGACAAGATGCTGCAGGACATCTACATCACCAACGGCGTAATCTTCGCCCAGAGGGTGATGAACGCCCTGATAGGAAAGGGCCTTTCGCGCGAGCAGGCCTACGACACCGTGCAGCCCCTCGCCATGAAGGCCTGGAGCGGGCATGTCGATTACGCCGGCCTGCTGAAAGCGGATGCGGCGGTGAAGGCGAAGCTGAGCGACGACGAGATCGATGCCTGCTTCACCCTCGACTATTACTTCAAGAACGTAGACTTCATCTACGCAAGAGTAGGGATAAACTGAAATCAGAAACGGGCCGAAAGCCCTGCCACGAAACTGCCGCCGAGGGTTTCGGAGGCAAGAAGATACGCAATGTCCAGGGTGCAGGGGCCCAGGCTGAGTCCTGCTCCGAGCGAGAGATGGGAAGGCAGCACGGCACGCTCCGAAGACAGGCGGTATCCGGCGCGGATATGCACCAGGTCCGCCGTCGTGGCTTCGATGCCGGCTGCGGCCGACCAGTTCCCCGAAAAATAGTAATCGGCATCGGCAACCGCACTCACTGCTACGGAGCCTGCGGACAGCGACCATGAAGCGGCCGCCATGGCGGAAGCCGGAAGGGACGAGTCCGATACCTTGCCGCCCAGACTGCGCACCCCGGCGGTCACGCCAAGACTTTTGCCGCTGAAGGAGAGGAGCACGTCGGCAGCCACTCCCGAATAGGAATAATCTTCCAGCAGCTGTTCCTTTGCGTAATTGAGCGAGGCTCCCAGCGAGAACGACTCTCCCAGGGCCAGGGCCAGGCCTGCAGCGAGCACAATGTCTTTAGGGGCATACGAGGTGTCGCCCAGATCCAGTTCGGCGAACATCCCGCTGAAATAACCTGCACTCAGGGCAAAACCTTCCGCCAGCCTGATGCTGGCGCCTGCAGCGATGTTCGTGCTGCTGTTGATATCCGGAGCCCAGATTCCGTAAGACGCCCCGGCCTCAATCTTGCCCGCGCCGCGCCCGGCTGCGACGGGATTGCCGAAAGCGGCAAAGGCGCTTCCTCCAATCTGAGAAGCGGCTCCCGCTCCGGCCACGCCCGCACGGGCGGCGCTGCGTTCGAAACGCAGGAAACCCAACACCTCGTTCGCCGCGACCCCTTCCTGGGCAAGGGCGGATGCGGCGAATGTGGAAATGGCCGATATGAGCAGAAGTATCCTTTTCATCGTTTGACAATGGCGTATTTGCTTTCCTTTCCGGAAACATCGGTTATAATCAGGGTGTAAACACCCGGAGAAAGGCCCTTCAGGTCTATTTCCAGAGGGTTGAAAGCGCTGTATTCCTCTTCGGTGGAGAATACCACGGCTCCGGTGGAAGAAATCAGGCGCACCTTCACCTTCCCGGGTTCGGAGCCGGTCAGTATGGTGAGTTTGTCTTTCACCACACGGCCTTCGAGCAGCGAGACGGTCTCGCCTTCGGGACGGATGATGCAGGAAATGTCGGCCCTGGCGCTGGCTCCCATGTTGTCGTAGGCGGTGACACGAACTTCCGTAAGGGCCAGTTCCGACTTCACCGCAGAGATGGTGAGAATATGCCCCTCGCTCAGCTCGGCATTTATTACAGAAGTCTGCACGCCGGACAAGCGGTAGTCCAGAGTCTCCCCGTCTTCGTCGGAGAAGAGGCTGTCCAGATCTATCACCCGGCCCGCCCCCGCCTTTTCGAGAAGAATCCCGGGCGGCTCGACGGAAAGGACCGGAGCGGAGTTTTCGAGTATGCTGTAGCTGATTTTTTCGCTGTACCTGCCGCCGAACTCATCGGTCACCAGCAGCGATGCAGAGAAGGCCGCAGGGGCCCTTACCAGCTGGCAGTTGATTTTGAAATGCCACAGACCTTCCTCGTCCTGCGTGAACGTGGCGCGGCCGTCCGTCTGGAAATCGACAGTCAGCACGTCTTCGTCAGCATCGGTGATGCTGTACACGATATCGACTTCCTGCCAGTTGCGGAAAACAAATTTTCCGTTGTAGTCCGTGCGCACCACAGGGGCGGCGTTGGCGTTCGTGTGCACGGTCTTCAACGCCGACAGTTCGGAAAAACGCTTGTTGTAGCTGTACGAAGCTATGGCCACATAATAATCGCTGTCCGGTTCAAGCCCGGAAAGGATGAACTCCTGAGGGTTGTTGCGGAGGGCGGGATCCGCGACCACTATGGTGCCGCTCACCAGCCCCTTGCCAGAAGGGTCGGCAAGATTGCATTCTACTATGGCCTTGCGCGAAGGGGCGGCAAGCACCAGATAGCCGTATGCACCGTTGCCGGTGAAATCAAGCTTCACATTGTGACCTTGGGGAGTAAGGGCGAAAGCGTCCACTACCGGAGGCACTTCGCTGTCTCCGGCCATAAAAGAGCCGTAGGCATCCACCAGAGGCCCTATGGGCGTATCGCCCTCGCTGGCGGAGATGGTCCTGGCACCTTCGAGCAGGCGCTTGCGCAGATCCTCGGACGTGAAGCCCTGCCCTCCGAAATAGGAGGTGATGAGGGCCGCCACCCCGCTCACATGAGGGCAGGCCATCGATGTCCCGGACAGTTTAGCGTAAGCATTTGTAGGATAAGTACTTGCAATGGAAGTGCCGGGAGCGCATATGTCCACCCAGTCCCCAAAGTTCGAGAACGAGGCCTTTTCTCCCCGGAGATTCATTGCGCCGACGGCGACACAGGTCGGATAGTTGGCCGGAGGTCCGTAGAAGATATTGTCATTGCCTGCGGCAAAGACGACCAGCCCTCCCTTCATGGGGCTGTCCGGGAGCTGGTTCCCCTCCTTGTCGCAGCCGGCATACTTCGTAAAGTAATCCATAGCGGCCGCGATGGAATAGTGGCCTATGTTGTCGAAGATATTCTTCATACGTTCGATTTCGCTGTCGCTGAGCTTGCCGTCGCCATCGGCATCGGCATCGTAGCCCCAGCTGTTCTGCGAAATCACGGCTCCCTTGTCGGCCGCGTCCTTCATGGCTGTCTCGAAGTTTCCGGAACGCGTCCGGGTTTCGCCATTGGAGTCTTTGTAGTCGTAAAAGCACTGCAGCGACAGCAGGCTCACTCCGCGGCGCCCCCTGGTATAGTCTCCTCCGGCTATGCCGGACACGCCCAGACGGTTGTTGGTGACGGCTGCGATCGTGCCCGCGACATGTGTGCCATGGCCGTGGCCTACGATTTCGCTGACTCCGGAGACATAACTCTGGTGTCCGCTAGCAAGGCAGTTCCACTCAAGGTCCGGATGGTCCAGCTGGATGCCCCCGTCCAGCACGGCGACTATAACGTCGGGGTTTCCGACCGTGAAGGAATCCCACACTTTCTCGCAGTTCACATCATAGCCGGGATAAAGCACATTGTTGAGCCCCCAAAGGTCGCCCGCCCAATAAGGGTCGTTGGACGTGGATTTTATGGGGAGGGGCTCCTCCACGAAACTCACGCCCTGCAGCCCTTCGAAAGACTTCACGGCCGGGGCGAGCGCAGTTTCCTTAGGAAGCCGGACCTTGTACCAGCGGTGCAGCCCTTCCTTGCGGGTGCGGGGCTCGAACTCTCCCGCAAATGGAAAGAGACGTTCCATGCTTTCCACACCGAGTGCTTCGGTGACCGAATTCAGAGCGTCCGACTTGGTGCGAAGAATCCCCAAGGCGAGCTGATCCTCCACCAGGGAGGCCAGCTCGTCGTCGAGGAGTACATTTATGCAGGTCGGCGTTTCTTCGCCGGAAGCCTGTATTTCAGGCTCTTCCGTTCCCCAAACCGCCCTCGGGTTCATTTCCCGTGCGCAACTCCAGCCAAGCAGGAGAAACGCCGACATGAGCAAAATCTCTTTTTTCACGTCTTACTTCCTGCGGACCCCGGCGGCCGGCTTCAACGACTTCGATATCGGTGCCGCACTCACCGCTCCCGTCGCCAGGTCGATGCTGTCGACACTTCTCACGGACATTGCACTGCCGGAAGCCTTGGTCATGGTGTTGGGGACGGTAAATTTGATGATATCGTTGAAGGTGTATACATATTCGTCGTCTTCATCGGTGGGAATACCCCATATTGTCATTTGGACGATAACTTCGTGATATGTCTGTCCGCTGTACACGGCATCATACACATGCGATTCCACCGAAGCCGACTTGCCGTCGGACGAGAGCGTGGCAAAAGCGAGCAGATAGTTGTTCTCGCTGTCGCCATACTCCAGATAGTTGCCGTCATCACGGCCTGCGAAGTAGTATTTGTAATCTTCGTCCTCGCTGAGGTACGCACCGCAGAAAAGGAGCTTGCCGGTGGAGGAATCGTAGTAAGCCGGAACTTCAAAATTGCCGAAACCGGTCATCGTGTAGGAACTGCCCTCTTCTTTCTGCGCGAAGGTTACAGCCCCGTCGGACGTGTTCCAGGTGCCGAGCCATGCGGAATAGCCGGAGGTGCCGCCACCGCCGCCTTCACCACCGCCGCCACCGCCGCCGGAGCCGGAGCCCTGGGTGAGGTGGGTGATCGTATTGGGAAGCACGGAGCCCTGGGTAAGGGAATATGCGCTTTCGCCTACAATGGTGTAGATGGCAAAACCCACCAGGGTGAATTCTCCGCCAAGGCTTGTGATATTCACTGTTCCGGGCACGAGATCCGCCTTGGAGGCGTCGTCGCTGATCTTGACGGTGAATATGGTGTAATTGCCGGTGATGCGGTAGTATTTGTCGTTGTAATAGATTTTGCCCAGCAACTGTGCATCACCCTCCTTTTCACCGTCGGAGGTGTTGACCGTAGACTTTCCGAGGTTGGCGTTGGTCTTTACGGTAATGGTGCCGTCGGCCGCATTGAAGTCTGCAGGGACCTTGATGGCGGTCTTGCCGTCGATGCCGGAGATGTAGTAGCTCTTTTCCGCCTCATTTTCAGTCACCGTCCAGACATCGGCGCCGTCTCCACGGGGGAACGACCAGGTGCCGAGGAACTTCTCGTAAGGAGTGAGGACCTTGGTGACCGTGACCGGAGCGACAGCATAGGTATAGTTGATCTCTCCGTGGTTGTTCACGCCTATGGCATAGATGAAGTAGTCGCCGAGTGCGAGGGCGTCAATTTCCACGGTATCGCTGTCCTTGCAGATGACCGGAGATTCGGCGGCCCACTTGCGGGCGTTGAGATTCAGGAAAGTGTACTGGCTTCCGACTGCGTTGTATTCCGCAACGGGAACCACCTTGATGAACCAGCGTCCGGCGGCGGAGCCTTCCGCGGCGTCCACGCCGACTATCGCCTTGGTGTCGTCGGTTTCGGACAGCCCCACATATTTTGGCGTCCAGGCTTCCTGGACGGTGAAGTCACGGGGTTCGGGATCGCCGGGATTCAGCCCGGACGGATTGCCCGCCTGCACGATGCCGACCTCACGCTCTTTTGCGCCTGCGCTGAACTTGACGCTTCCCTCGCGGGTGGTCTTGTATGCGTTGGGCGCGACGGTGATCGTGAGCACATTGTCGGCCGCGTCGACAGAAATCCACTCCTTGCCCTCGGGCACGGAGATGTGCACATAGGCTGTCTCGGTGTACGCCAGGGCGAGCTCTCCGCCATTGTAAGCGAACGAATAGGAATCATCCCAGACAAGTTCGGAGTTGATTCCGAACTGCTGAGCCGTCACCGTGGCGGAGGATTCTCCGGACACTATGGTTACGGTGGAGTAGCGGGACTCGAGGCTCTCGTTGGCCGAGGCTGTCAGCAATATTGTTTTACCGGACACCTCCACGCCGAGCCAGGCACGTTCCGACGATGCGTAAATTTTGCCTGTAGCATCCACGACGATCGAACCGCTGCCTCCCCCGGGGGCGAATACCACGTCCTTCGAGACGATCCCTATTGCAGGATCTTCGGCATACTGCGACCCGTCCGGCTCATTCTCCGTGCAGGAGAACAGCAGGGATGCGGCCGCAAATGCCAGGATTATATTCAGAAATTTCTTCATAAGCATTCAGTCTTAATCGTTGGGGATTTTCTTCATGGATATGGCGCCGGGAAGCTGGTAGCTGCCGGAAGCCATGGTCCATGAAGACACGGCGCCTGCGCTCGAATCGCCATTCATCGACCATACCAGCCAGCCCTTGGCGGTGTAGTTCTCCCACACTCCGTTGTCGGAGAATTCCACAAGGAAGTCTGCAACGCTGTTGTCGGAGACGGCTCCTACAAGGCCTACACCTTCCGACCATGTGAGATAGCCCGCATCGCTGTCCCAGGGGGCCAGGATGTATTCGAGCGAGCCGCTGCCGCCTATGGTCTGCTTGACCCAGCTGAGCCGGCCGCGCCCGCCGTTGTAGCTGAGCACCGGCTCGAAGAAAGTGGAGAGGCCGGTCATCTTGAAGCTGCGGCCCTCTTCATCTTCTGCAAGCGCCACGGGGAAACTGCGGTTGCCGTTGTAGTAGTACAGGGTATAGTTGCCTATGTAGTCTTCATAGGCGATGTATCCCGGAGGGAAGAACTTGACAAAGGTGACGCCCGCACCCGAGAAAGTTTCCTGGGCGCCGTCGAAAGTCCATTCCGAGAAACTCTTCTCGCCGAGCTCGAAAGGCGACGCGAAACGAAGTGCGTTCTCGGTAAGGACGTAGCGCACGGTCTGGAGGGAATCGTCCGACGCTCCCTTCTCGCCTATTGTCATGGTACGGGTGCCGGCATCGAGGTACGCCTCATATTCGACCCCCTCGATGGTAGCTGCGGCCGCGGCCACGGACAAGGAGTTCTCGAAAGCCGCGATTCCCTGAAGGTATGCCTCGGCATCCTTGGCAAGGGGGCGCAGGGTACAGGTGTTGCGGGACCGCTTTCCAATCATCGTGACAGTCTTCGCAGCCTTGTCGAAGGAACGGATCTCAAACTCGAAATCGCCTCCCTTGGCCTGATACTGGCGGCTGCTCGGAGTGGCATACTGATGCATTATGGAATTGTAGGTGTCGAACGAGAGCACGGCCCCGTCATCCGACTTCAGGTCATAGGTCGACGTTTCGGACACCGAAGGGGCGCTCTCGTGACGCACGGTCACTTTCTGGCCCGTAAAACTGAGGGTGAACGTCGTTCCTGCATAGGCGGACCCGGGGTAGTAGTCCAGGCTCCAGCCGTTGCTTTCGGCGACGAGGGTCTCGCGTATATCCTCAAGGAAGGATGTCATGCGGACCGACGACGATTCCTCGAAGACGTCGGGTTCGAAGCTCTGGCAGGAAGGGATCAGCACAAAGGCCGCCGCTGCTATTGCATAGAATATCTTTTTCATTTCTTTGCTCTCCTCATATCAAAGTTTAACGGTGGTCAGGTCGACCTTTCCGCCCACGACATCCTTCATGCGGCGGCCGATAATATCGCGAAGTTCATCGATGTCGATGTTCCAGCTGTCGTTCATGTAGTTGCGCACGATGTCGATCTTGCTTTCGATGAGCGTGGACCCGTCCGGGGCCGAAGGATCGGTCTCGCGCACGTTCGCCGTCTCGGAAGCTGCCGCCGCAAGCTGCTCGTTCCACCAGGCCTCGTCGTGAATCACATATTCGGCGACAAGTTCCGCAAAATCCTCCCGGGGTTCGCTCTGTGCGTAGGCGGTGATGTAGCCGCGTCCGCGCCAGTAGTCGTCGGTGTCGAAGCAGGCGTCCGAAACGTAAGTGGACGCGGTGATCTGCTTGAAACTGTCCGAGAACTCTTTGTTCTGGTTGAGAATGTGGGTGAACTCATGATGGATGGTCTTGATGTAGTAGTAATTGAGCTGCTCGGTCAATTCATCCCCTTCGTAAACCTGGAAGTAACGCGGAAGGTCGTTTACGCCGGCAAGCATGATTTTCTTGCCCGCCTCGGCGGTGCCGAGCAGGATGCTTCCGTTGTTCTTGTACTCCCATGTCCCTATCAGGAAGAACATCTTGGGGAAATAGCCTCTGGTGAAGTCTACCCCGGCGATTTCGTCGTAGGTGTCGATGCAGAGATATTTCACAAGGTGTGCATAGATTATCGACGCCTCATACTTGGCAGGCACCGTGTAGTAACCCATGTCCGACTCGTTGAGCGCATAGCGGTATTTGAACTCTATGTTGTAGGGTTTGAGGAAGTTCGCCTCCAGCCAGAGGTCGAATTCATTCATTTCCAGCGGAGAGTCCACGATCACGCTCACGGGATCGAGGGTGTCTTTCTGCGTGCAGCCGACCGCCAGTACGGTGAAAATTGCAAGAATGATGTATAAATACTTTTTCATGTCTTTTCTTTTAATCGTTTGACTAGCGGGGATTGGGTTCAAGTCCTGCTTCGACCACATCGGCAGGGATCTGCATGGCCCTGCGCGGATCGTCGACCTTCAGTATGTCGACCTCTCCGTTGAGGATCTTCATGCTCGCGTCGTACTGCCCGGCAGCCGCATCCGGCTGGAGGGTACGGCGTGTAATCTCTATGCCGTAGCGTTTGACGTCGAGCCAGCGCAGGCCCTGTGCAATCATGTCGATACGCTTCAATCCAAGTACGCACTGGAGCATGCACTCCATCACGCCGCCTTCTTCGCCTATGTAGAACGAGGGGTTCAGGTGCTTCTTGATGGTGGGAGTATCGGAGGTCCAATATTCGACGCCGTTGTAGAATTCCTGTATTCCCTCGGGGGTGAGATCTCCGGAGAAGTTGCTGGTCTTGATGATGTTGTGTGTCCAAGTGGTAAGATCTTCGGCAGCCTCGTCGAACTTGCGCTGCATCACCCGGGCCTCAGCCCTTGTGAGCAGGGTCTCGTCGGTGGTGAGGGCGGGATACACGGCGTGCGCATAGCCTATGCCGGCCACGGGATCGGTATACTCGAACAGATAAGGAATCTTCCAGAATGCAATCTGGTCGAAGGTGCTTCCGTTGTACCATACCGGAGGATCCCAGTACCAGCTGCTGACGTTGCGCCAACCGCTGAGAGTATTGCCCCATATGTTCTTCGCATAAGAGACTTCCGTAAAGGAAAGGAAGGAATTGTGGGAATACTTGGTGATGCCGGGATAGCCGAAATACCTTCCGAATGCGGTATATCCGGTGAGCATCAGCAGGTTGGCGTCATACTCTGTCTTGATGAAATCGTTCGACAGCACCTGGCGGTCGTGTTCCATCGAGTTGCGGGCCTTCCAGTTGCGGAGCCCCTGAGAGGGCTGCGAGCCGAGGCATCTGGTGGCATAGGTTTCGGCCAGCTCCCACTTCTCATAGAAAAGATAGAAGCGCGCCGCGAAAGCATATGCCGCATTCACGTTGAAGTGATACTTCGGAATCTTGTAGTACGAGTCGCTCACATACTTGAGGGCGAGCTGCAGGTCGGCGTCGATCTTCTCGTACACCCCGGCCACGGTGCCGCGCTCGTACTGAGGGTTGAGCTCGGTTTCGACACCTTCCATGTAAGGGACTCCAAGGTCCTTGTCGGAGGTCTGGGCGTTGTAGTTGAGACAGAAGAAGTTCACCAGCATGAAGTGATTGTATGCACGGCAGAGCAGCGCTTCCGCCATTTCGGGGGCGAGCCCGGCGGCGGCCACCTTGTCGGCGTCCAGCGCGTCTTCGCAGCCGCTGAGCTCCTGGATTGCGAGCAGGGCCTGGTTGGCATGCGCCACGCCCTCATAGG
>ERZ842401.8543-NODE-8543-length-10033-cov-5.030667_pt1 | contig 10033 bp, 9 predicted proteins | sample MGYA00521270_ERZ842401 | MGnify/ENA primary metagenome ERZ842401 (study PRJEB31892, sample SAMEA3878208) | bioreactor metagenome | biome: Moose rumen | place: Sweden | collected 2011-10 | study: EMG produced TPA metagenomics assembly of the PRJEB12797 data set... | reverse complement strand
CCCGCCTCGACTGCCTGCTCAGCTTTGCCAAGACTGCCGAGGAGCACCGCTACATACGTCCTGTCATCGACCAAAGCGATGTCATCGATATCAAGCAGGGCCGCCATCCCGTCATCGAGACAGAGCTGCCCATCGACGAGCAATACGTGCCAAACGACGTCATGCTCGACCAGGAGCGCCAGCAGATCATTATCATCACGGGTCCGAACATGGCTGGTAAGTCGGCATTGCTGCGCCAGACGGCGCTTATCGTGCTGCTGGCCCAGATAGGCAGCTTCGTGCCCGCAGAAGCCGCGAGAATTGGTATGGTGGACAAAATCTTCACCCGCGTAGGTGCCAGCGACAATATCTCACTAGGTGAATCGACCTTTATGGTCGAGATGACCGAAGCCTCGAATATCCTGAACAATGTGACGCCGCGCTCGCTGGTGCTCTTCGACGAGCTGGGACGCGGCACCTCCACCTACGACGGCATCTCCATAGCTTGGGCCATTGTGGAATATCTGCACGAGACACCCAAGGCTCGTGCCCGTACGCTCTTCGCCACGCACTATCATGAGCTGAACGAGATGGAGAAGAATTTCCCGCGCATAAAAAACTACAACGTCTCCGTGAAAGAGGTCGATGGCAAAGTCATTTTCCTGCGCAAGCTGGAGCGGGGCGGCTCGGAGCATAGTTTCGGCATTCATGTGGCCGAGATTGCCGGTATGCCGCGCAGCATCGTGAAGCGGGCCAACATCATCCTGAAACAGCTGGAGTCGGAGAATGCCCAGGTGGGCAAGGCCGGCAAGCCCCTCAGCGAGATTGCCGACAGCCGTGAGGGCATGCAGCTCTCGTTCTTCCAGCTCGACGATCCGGTGCTCCTTCAAGTGCGCGACGAGATTCTTACGCTCGACATCAACAACCTGACGCCTGTTGAGGCCCTGAACAAGCTGAACGACATCAAGCGCATCGTCAACGGGAAGTAGCTCCTAGAGTTTTATTCTTTGTTTTTCACCTGCCGGACAACTATCGTGGCCAGGCTCTTCAGCTTGGGCATCCTCGCCATGGTAGAGCGTACGGGCTGCACGTCGTAGAGCAGCATGAGCAGCAGGACGAGCGTGCCGACAAGACACATCCATCCGAACATCTCCTTGACAGCCACCATCAGAACGCTGTGATAGTCGCTGTGCACACCGCGGTTCAGCGTGTCGGCAATCTGATGGCGCAGACCGTAGCTGTAGCACCCTGAGCAGACGCTCTCCCCCACCCCGTTACGGATGAAGCCCGACACGGTGAGTGCATGGAAGAAGGTGGGAAACTCGATGAGGTCTTTCAGGTAGATGGTCATCGTGGAGAAGAAGATGCCGTAGCCGAAGGTGCGCAGGAAGGTGGGCAGCCACAGGCGTTCTACATTCAAGGTGGGCGACACGTAGAAGTACATCATTACCTGATACATCAGCAGGGCCGCGAAGCCTACGGAGAGCAGCCGCGTGTATTTCAGTCCCATGCGCGGCAGGAATCCCCAGTTAGGCGTTCCCTTACCCCAAAGGATGGTGAAGATGCAGCCGAAGACGTAGCCCAGCAATTCAAAGAGATAGAACTGCGAGGTGGTGGTATATCCCCAGCCCAGCACGCCGCTGGTCAGCGTGTTCTGCAGGGCATGTGGCGTAGCGTTCATCACCTCGGCCACGAAGAACATGCCCAGAATGGGCAGCAGTCGCCAGTGGGGCCACACCATGGGGTCGATGTAGGGATGACGGATGTGCGTCATGCGCCCTACGGTGACAAGAATGGTCAGCGGCAGGGCATAGAGCACTGTGCACCATGTGGGGCTGTCCCACCAGTTATAGTATTCGCCGTAGGTGAAGAGCCAGATAATCTCCAGCATGCAGGCCGACCACAGCATGCAGCCCAGCCAGTCGAGCGAGACGAGTGGCAACGGGCGGGGCATCATGCGCCAGGGGTGTGTACAGGTATAGATGACCAGCACCACGGTGAGCATCAGGCCCACCATCAGCCAGTGCATCATGGCCCACGAGTCGAAGGCCATGGTCAGCTGCTGGGCCAGCCAGTTGCTGCCGGGCATGGCTGCCAATATAAAGATGTACATAGAGGGCAGGAAGATGCCGAAGTCCTGCTTGGGTGACAGCCACAGGCGGATGTTGGAAAAACATTCGAAGGTGCCGCAGAGCTTGAAAAAGCCAGCTACGTAAGAAATGACACAAAGCAGGGGTAGCGATGTGACGTAGAGGCAGAGAATGTTACAGGCGGCAATGACCAGTGCCGCATTGATAAGTAGCTGCTGGTTGGTGAAGCGCAGCTTGTAGCGGAACAGGAACGGGAAAGGCATGTTCACACCCACCACGCCGCACATGGCCACGAACTGAATGTCTTCGCGCATCAGCGACGTAGCCCCCATCATGTGCTGCATGTTGGAGAAATAGATGCCGCCGGACAGCTGGAAGAGGAAGGCAAACAGCAAATATATCCATGGGCGCATCTTCTCGGGCACCCAAGGATTGAACATGGGCATTGAAAACGTCATCAGTACATCACCTCCGTTTCCACATTCATGCCCGCCAGCAACTTCTTCACGTCCTCAGCCTTGTTGTCCTGCGTCAGGGTGATGCGCACGGGCACGCGCTGCTCCACCTTGACGAAGTTGCCCGTGGCATTGTCTATGGGAATGGACGAGAAGGCCGAGCCTGTGCCGGCAGCTATCGACTGCACCTCTCCGACAAATGTCACGTCGGGAACGGCATCGGCCGTGAACGTTACTTTACTTCCCACAGCGATATGCTTCAGCTGCGTCTCACGATAGTTGGCCACAACCCACACCTGCTGGTCGTCAACGATGCGGGCCAGCAGCTGTCCGGGCTGCACCAGCTCTCCTACATGAATGTCCTTGCGCGACATGACGCCGTCGCAGGTGGCCACGATGACGGTATAGGAAAGGTTCAGGCGGGCCAGGTTCAGCTGTGCTTCGGCTACCGACTCACCGGCTTCCGACTGCCCCAGCCGCTGCTGCTGCTCGCCCAGTACCTGGCTGGTGGCCTGCTGCCGGCTGCGGGCTGCCTCGTAGCGGGCGCGGGCCGACTCATATTGTGCCTTGGCATTGTCGTATTGCTGGCGGGTGACAGCCTCTTTGGCCAGCAGCTGCTCGAAACGCTCAAAATCCCTCTTCGCATTCTCCATCTGTACACGGGCTTCTTCAATACTGGCTGAGGCTGCACGCACATTGCTTTGGGTGGTTGTCATGCCGGCACTCACCACCGACGAGCCGCTCTTCGACCCGCGCAGCCCTGCCTCAGCCTGTGCCAAGGCCAGGCGGAATTCCACGTCGTCGATAACCACCAGCGTGTCTCCCTGCTTCACGTGCTGGTAGTCTTCAAAGCGAATCTCTTTGATGAATCCTCCCACACGGGCATTGATGGGCGTGATGTGGCGCCACACCTGGGCATCGTCGGTATATTCCATGTTCCCCCAGTGTATGAAACGGCTGCAAATAAGTCCGATAAACGCCACGATGGCGGCGATAATCACTACGTTGTATATTCTCTTGGCTTGTTTCTTGTTGTTCATAGTGTTCCTGCAATATATTTCATTCTGTAATAAGCGTAGACGATATTGATGCGGGCGTCTACTTCCTGCAATTCGGCATTCAGCTTCATGTTCGAGGCATCGATCATGTCAGTGATGAGGGCCAGCTGCGAGAGATAGCGGTCGCTGACCACTTGGTAGTTCTGCTGTGCCAGCTCCACGCTCTTCTGCTGGGTGGCCAGTTCGACATAGGCCTGCTGATAGTAGGTCCAGGCCTGCTGCACTTGGTTGTTCAGTTGCTCTGCGGCCACCTCGTGCATCTTCTGTGCCTGATGGGTGCGAATCTGTGCCTGTTGTACTTTCTTGTTCTGCTTGAAGAGCGAGCTGATGGGGTATTTCACGCCGACGCCTACATACCAGAAGTTGATGTTCTTGTCGATGGGAGGCAGGTCGTAGGTGAACGGGCCGCTCAGGTTGTCTTCTGCCACGATGGCCACCTTGGGCAGCAGCTCGCTCTTGGCCAGCTTCAATTGCTGTTGGGCCATCTGCTGCTGTAGCTCGGTCTGCTGGATGCTGGGCGAAGAGGCAAGGGCCATATTCTGCCAGCTGTCTTCGCTCCCCTCACTATTGGGAGAGGGGTTGGGGGTGAGGTCTGGCACGATTTCGCCCTCTATGTCCAGCTGGTTACACAGCTGGTGGTTCAGAATGCCGCGTTGGTCTTCCAGCTTTTTCAGGTTCAGGCGCAGGGTCTCCATTTGCAGCTCATAACGTGTCACGTCATTGCGCAGTGCCATGCCCTGTTCGTGTTTTGCCTTGATGTCGTCGATGAGGCGCCGGGTCAGTTCGATGTTCTTCTGCATCACCTGTTCGCGGTTATGCAGCTTGAAAATTTCCAAATACTGCCCCAGTGCCAGGAAGCGCTGCTGCTGGCGCCGCTGCTCGGTGCTGATGCTGGCCTGCTCATACTGCAGTTCTGCCAGTCGTATGCCGGCATCGATGGCTCCGCCTGCATAGACCACCTGCTGTGCCTCCAGCGCCAGCGAGTTGCCCCAGCGGGGAGCCGAGAAGCCCTGCACGTTGGAGAAGTCGCGGTCGGTAATGAGCACATCGCCATTCATCGAAACCGATGCCGATGCACTCAACTCAGGCAGTCGCGCCGTGCGTGCCACCTCTATTCCTTTCTGAGCAAATTCTACGCTTATCTTCTCTGTCTGAAGAGTCTTGCTGTTGCTTTCTACAAGTTGAAACAATTCGTCAACTGTCATCTTGCGCTCTGTCTGAGCCTTCACCACCGTCGCGGTGGTTACAACCATTAAGAGCGCCGCTGCTGTTCTTAATGTCATTAAAATGAAAATAAATGGCGGGGAATGCACCCCTTTTCAGAAATCGGCTGCAAAGGTACGAAGAAAAAACGAAAATAGGCTCTATAGAGAGCCTATCTTTTAAGATGATTTAGCACTTTGGGCGCATGCTGCGCTATTTCACGGGCAGGCTGAACACGAAGCGGGCACCGGCGTTGTATTCCTTGTCGAGCACCAGGTCGCCTCCCAGCTTTTGCGCCACATTGCGGCTGACGGTAAGGCCCAGACCGATGCCCTGTTTGAAGTCGTCGCCCTTGGCAAACTGTTCAAAAATGGCGTCTTGCTTGTCGGCGGGAACGCCACAGCCCGTGTCGGTCAGCGTGAGGTAGAGCATGCCCCGCTTCTCGCTACAGTTCAGCTCGATGCTGCCATGCTGGGTGAACTTGATAGCATTGTTGATGAGGTGCTCCACAATGTTTTCCACGGCTTCCTGATTGGTGAGAATGGTGAAGCGGTTGATGACGCGGGTGGTGTATTGCAGCTCGATGCTGGCACTGACCTGCGAACTGTATTTGTAGAGCAGTTTGCTGAAGAACTGATTGCACAGGATGGTGTCTTCTTTCGGATATTTAACGGTGCTCTCCTCGTCGGCCACTTGCAGCATCTTGTCGACGATAGAGGTGATGGCCACTACGTTTTCGTTGATGCGGGCCAGCAGGTCGCTGCGCTCTTCCTGGCTCAGCTCTATCCCAGTGTTGTTCAGAATCTCGTTGAAGCCGCTGATGGCATTCAGCGGAGTACGTATTTCATGGCTGACGTGCCTTACGAATTCCTTTTTCATGTCCTCCGTTTCGCCTGCCATGATCAGGGCGGTGGTCAGCTGCTTGTCTTTCTTTGACAGTTGCTTCTTGAAACTGATTCTTGTCTTGAGCCAGAAGGCCAGCAACAGCACGATGATGGCCAGCATGGCTAAGATGACCAGCAGCTTGTTCGAGCTGCTCTTTTCGGCCTCCTTCTGTGCGCGGGTCATGCTGGCAGTGGTCCTGACCTCCTGGAGGTTGCGCTCGTAGGAAGCGGCATTCATCGAGTCGATGGCCTGCATGCGCTTGTTCTGCTCGTCGATGACTTTCTCCAGCTCGCCGCTATGCTCGAAGATGAGAATGCGAAGGCCGTGGCGCGTCAGCAGGTCCAGCCGCTGGTCTGACAGCGTTTGCAGTGCCTCGTCGGTATAGCCTTCCAGTGCTTCGTGCATGGCTTTCATGGGAATGTCGTAGAGGTCGGGCAGGTCTTCATGCTGCTGGCACAGGCTTTGATAGTCTTCGTAGGCCTTGTCGAAAGCCGTCTTGTTGTTCAGCCGGAAGCTGATGAAGCCGTCCATGGCCACGTACATCAGCCGGTAGTCAGGCGTTTGGCGGCTGTACTTCTCGCAGTGGTCGTTCAGTCGCTGGGCTTCTACCGGCTGACTGAACTTCATGATGTCCACCAGATTCAAGTGGGCAGGCAGCAGCTCTTGCTCGTCGTCAGTATTGTCGATGGCTGCCTGGAAGTATTTCTCGGCCATGAGCAGGTTTCCACTGTTCTTGAACAGTGTTCCCAGCTGCATATTCTTTTCATAGAGCGACTGCGCCCCTGCGGGGCTAATGAAAAGTGAATAGTGGAAAGTGAAGAGTACTGCCAGCACCCTCACTATCCACGTCGCCCTCACTCCATATATTTTTTTATTACTCATCATATTCTTCTCACCTTTCACTCTTCACCTTTCACCCTTCACCCTTCCTCGCCTTCCACATGGCCCAGATACCGACAATGACAAAGGGGATGCTGAGCAGCTGTCCCATGTCGAGCGGCATGCCCTGTTCGAAGGCCACCTGCTCCTTCTTGAAGAACTCTATGAAGAAGCGGAAGGTGAAGATGTAGGTCAGGCACAGGCCAAAATAGAATCCCGTCCCCACTTTAGCTATTTGTCTTTCGCCTGTAGTCTGTCGTCTCTTGTCTGTAGTCCTGTATATAATAAGCATGATGATGAACAAGAGGGCATAGGCCGTAGTCTCGTAAAGCTGTGCCGGATGGCGGGGCAGCCCGTCGCGGGCCAGAAACTCGAAGGCCCAGGGCACGCTGGTCACCGAGCCGATAATCTCCGAGTTCATCAGGTTGCCCAGTCGGATGAAGCAAGCCGTGATGCCCGTGGCAATGGCAATGTTGTCGAGCACCTGCCACAGGGGCACTTTGGTGTGGCGCACGTATAGCCACAGGGCAATGATCAGTCCCAGCGTGCCGCCGTGCGAGGCCAGACCCTCGTAGCCTGTCATCTTCCAGTCCCAGCCCTCGGGCGAAGTGAACTGAATGGGCAGCAGCATCTCTATGAATCCCTTCACACTGGTCAGATAGTCTTCGGGCTGATAGAAGATGCAGTGGCCCAGTCGGGCACCGATAAGAATGCCCAGGAAGCAGTAGATGAACAGCGGGTCGAACTTCTCGTCGGGAATCTTCTGATCCTTGAACAGTTTTTTCACTACGATATAAGCCAGTGCCAGACCAATGAGCCAGCACAGTGAATACCAGCGGAACGAAAACGGCCCCAGGTGGAAGGCTTCCAGCCCAGGATTCCATTGTATGTATAGCAAAAAGTTTTCCATGCGCCTGCAAAGGTACGAATTATTTCTGAAAACAACATATCCATATCAAAAAAAATGGAAAAGATTTGTAGAATTAGAAATAATTCGTAACTTTGCAGCGTCAAAGGAAAAGAATCATGTCATACACGAAAGAAACATTAGTTATCAGCAATCCTTCAGAAAAGTTAGTAAAGGCTGTTGAGGAGCTTAGGAAACATAAACTTGCTCAGCTTGAGAAATTGCGCAACATGAAACCTGAAGAATTCTCTCGTCGTGTAATCTTGGCATAATGGAAACATCCTATTCAATTATTCAAAGGGAAAGTGAGTACCGCATCTTGTTGGCACCAGTAGATACATCTGCACTGTCAGAAGATATTGTAGATGTTCTGAAAGAGAGAAATATTGATGTCAGCGAATTGATGATTGAGCGTATAAGTGGTGAAAGCACGACGAATCAGGATGTGTTGCATGACATAACGGGTTGGGTGGCGGACATTTTTGCCAACAATACTAATCTCATTATCTATTATTCATGCGATGATATGAATCCAATTCCTTCGAGAAACGCAAACAGCGATAATCGTAATTTGCCAGTTAATGAATATCGCAGCAGGCTGTTCACACATATCTTCGATAGCTATATGTCAAGTCATCAGGTGACAGGTGTTACCAACACGCCCATCCGACTTGATAATTATGTGAACGGTATGGGATATAGCATTTTCATTCACTTAAGCAAGAAACTGTCATAACGATGTCGTTGAGTTGCTGAAAGAGAATATCCGTGAGATTAGCGGAAAGTAAATCTCTCGCGCACGCGCATATTAAAAAAATTACGCACGCCTTTTGGTAGAGACACACCACTCCACTTTCCCCTCTACAAAGTCAGTCCAGATATGATGGTAAGGACTTCGTGGGGAGACGCACATCAGCAGGCAGTTTGTGTCAAGTACCAATCTTCTCATTGTGCATGTACGTATGGGGTTCGCATGTGCTCTTTGCCCCATTGCTGAATCTTTTCTTCACTGATTACACCGGCGTTCCACAATCGTTCTGCCTCCTGCTCTGCTTCCTTGACGTAGAAGTCGAAGAGGGTTTTCTTCAGAAGATTTAATGACTCTTCTGTCCTACATCTGTTCAGCATTTCAAGTATATGAAGCTGACCAATGCTTAAGCCTGTCTGTTCGTTTATAGTATTCATGGGCATTTACATTTTTGAATTGATATAGTTTTCTATCGTGCTACCTGTTGGATATTTTCTAATATTTGTTGTCTTTCCATAGACTTTTCGCTTTATCCACTTGCAAAAATACGCAAAAAAGCCTCAAAACACGGCGGCGTGCGAGACGACTTTCTTTAGCGACGAAACAGGAAAGCCAATTTTTAGCAAGAAGTCCTCAAAACGGCTGTACTCTTTATAGGGGATGGTCAGCTCGTAGGTCATTAGCTCATCGGCATTTTCTGTAGGAACGGGTTCAAAGTCATAATATGAATCGGCTGTGGGGAGATAGTCTTCTGGAAGGTCAGTAGGCTGCACCAGCTTTACATCATGATAGTTAATGTCTGTGTCTACATCTACCAAGTAGAGATATCCATCGTTGGGGCTGCTTATCAGCTCACGCAATGACACTTTCTTTGCAAGATATTTCTGTAGGCTGGAAAGGCTCACGCGTAACACCAGCCAGCGGTTATCGTGAGCATCACCATCTACCCAGTAGAACAGATAGTCGTCTCCCTTACCGCTGACATAGTGAGACAGCAGCGGCCCTTCGAAATCAATTAAATCGGCAATCTTCTTAAAATTGCTGAAATCAAACTGTATGTCAAATCCCTTTATTACCTTCATTACTTACTATTTGTTTGGTTATATGGAATGTGATGTTAAGGTCACAACTCTTATACTCGTAGAAGTCGAAATGTCCATTGTCTGCTGAGGCTGTTTTCTTGCCGTCTTCATTTCTCAGCATACCTTCGGAAAGGGCATCGCCGATAGTCTTTGATATATTCCTGAATGCTTTTTGGAGGTTTGCATAGAAAGCCTCGGCTTTTGACTGCGTTGTGAAACATGACAAAGCCAACAGTGATATTGAAGCCCTTTTGTTGCCCATGTCTCTCAGCATCCGTTTTGGATTGCTCATATATTGCGGTATATGATTTTGGCGAGTAGTGTCTGAGAATACAAAACGGCAAGCCGACATATTATCAGGGGCATAAAGCTCTGGCAGATGACATCCTAATGCCGCCAGTTCGTTTATCTGCTTCTGGTATTTATATTCATGCTTAGTCATACTAACCTGTAGTTTGTATATCCGCTTGCAAAAATACGTAAAAAAGCCGAAAGTACAAAACTTTCGGCAGAAAATATTGTATGAAGACTGTCGATATGCCTACACGTTGAAGCGGAAGTGCATGATGTCACCGTCCTGGACGACGTAGTCCTTGCCCTCAACGCCCATCTTGCCGGCCTCGCGCACGGCGGCCTCGGAGCCGTAGTGGATGTAGTCGTCGTACTTGATGACCTCGGCGCGGATGAAGCCCTTCTCGAAGTCGGTATGGATGACGCCGGCACACTGCGGAGCCTTCCAGCCCTTCT
>ERZ842401.8542-NODE-8542-length-10034-cov-4.879747_pt1 | contig 10034 bp, 5 predicted proteins | sample MGYA00521270_ERZ842401 | MGnify/ENA primary metagenome ERZ842401 (study PRJEB31892, sample SAMEA3878208) | bioreactor metagenome | biome: Moose rumen | place: Sweden | collected 2011-10 | study: EMG produced TPA metagenomics assembly of the PRJEB12797 data set... | reverse complement strand
CTGCACCCGATGCACGCTCGGTCATTGTCAGCCTCGGACTCGGTGGACGTGGCGGTACTGTGCTGCGCAAGGATAAGGACGGCGTGTGGACTGGCACCACCGAAGGACCCATGGATCCTGGATTCCACTACTACCACCTGACCATCGATGGCGCTACTGTCAACGACCCAGGCACCGGCAATTTCTTCGGCTCCTGCCGTTGGGAGAGCGGCATTGAGATTCCCGCCACTGACCAGGACTTCTACGCCACACGCATGGACGTGCCCCACGGCAATGTGCAGCAGGTGCTCTTCCCCTCGCCCAGCACTGGACTCGTGAAGACGGCCTACGTCTACACACCGCCCACCTACGGAAAACTGGTGCGCGGCAAGCAGGAGCGCTTCCCCGTGCTCTACCTGCAGCACGGCTGGGGTGAGGACGAGACGGCCTGGAGCAGCCAGGGACACGCCGGCCTCATTATGGATAACCTCATTGCCGAGGGCAAGTGCAAGCCCTTCATCATCGTGATGACCTACGGCATGACCAACGACATCAAGTTCGGCGGCCTGCAGCAGTTCACCGCCAAGGAGTTCGAGACCGTCCTCGTCGACGAGCTTGTGCCCTACATCGACGCCAACTTCCAGACCATCGCCAAGAAAGACGCCCGTGCCATGGCCGGCCTGTCGATGGGTGGCTTCGAGACGAAGCTCATCACGCTGCGCCGTCCGGAGGTGTTCGGCTATTACGGCCTGCTCAGCGGTGGCCAGTACGAGCCCGGCGACATCAAGGACAAGAACCAGGTGAAGCTCATCTTCCAGAGCTGTGGCTCGAAGGAGCGCCCTGATGGCATCCGCCAGAGCACAGAGGCCCTGAAGGCCGCAGGCTTCAATGCCGTGGGATACATCTCGGAGGGCACCGCCCACGAGTTCCTCACCTGGCGACGCAGCCTGCACGAAATGGCCCCCCTGCTGTTCAGATAAAAATCTCGGCCCCGCACGCAAAAATCCCGGCCTCCCATGAAAAAATCCCGGCCGTTTTTGAACGTGTCTCGCCCCTATGGCGCTGTGCCCCTTAGCTACCGTGTATTCAATGAGAGTAAAATATCTGTTTTCCGCGTTGGTGCTGGCCCTGTTCCCACAGGTCAGCACTTTGGCGCAACCTGTTTTCAGCCTTCCGCATGGGCTTTACGATCAGGACAGCCTCGTGGTGACCATCGCGCCGGAGGACACCGATGCCGTCCTTTTCTATACTACCGACGGCAGTGAGCCCACCGCACAGAGCAACCGCTATGAGAGCCCCCTGACGCTTACGGAGACCACCGTGCTGCGGGCTGTGGAGGTAAAGGATGGTGAGGTGAGCTCGCCCGTGACCACGGCCTCCTATATCTTTGTCGCCTCGGTACTCAGTCAGCCCGACAATCCTGTGGGCTATCCCTCCACTTGGGGACGCTACACGCAACAGGACGGCACTGCAACGGCCGACTATGAGATGGATCCTGAGATGACCGGCGACCCTGTGCTCCGTCCGAAAATCATCCAGGGCCTGAAAGAGTTGCCCATCCTCTCCATCGTGTCGGCTCCTGACAACTTCTTCAGCCACGAGAACGACCCCGACCGCGGCGGCATCTACATCTTCACCGGCCCGCCCGTGGGCGACGGCACCGGCCATGGCTGGACGCGCCCTGCCAGTGTGGAGCTGACGGGCGGCCCGCAACAGCACGACCTGACCGTCGGCTGTGGCGTGCGCCTGCATGGAGGACATGGCCGCCTGGCCGAGAAGAACCCCAAGCATTCATTCCGACTGGTCTTCAAGAAGCAGTATGGCCCTGCCACGCTGCAATATCCGCTCTTCGGTCAGGAGGAACCCGACGAGTTCGACCAGCTGGTGCTTCGCTGCCATTTCGGCAATTCCTGGCAGCATTGGCTCGATGCCGGCCGACAGAAGGCTCAGTACAGCCGTGATGTGTGGGCCCGCCGCATGCAGCGCAAGCTGGGGCGCACCAGTGTCAACGCCCTCTACGTCCACCTCTTCATCAATGGCATGTATTGGGGACTCTATAACGTGGCCGAGCGCATCGACGACCAGTTCTGCAAGAACTACCTGGGCGGCAAGAAAAGCGAGCAGGACGTCATCAAGATTGAGGAGGACGGCGGCAACCACATCGAAGCCTCTGAAGGCGACTTGGATGTCTGGCAAAAGATGGTTCAGACGGCCAGCCTGGCTGCCGACGATGCCTATTATTTCAAGCTGCAAGGCAAGGATGCCGACGGCAACGGCGACCCGGACGCGGAGACTCTGCTCGACGTTGATGCCTTCATCGACTATATGCTCATCAATCAGTACGGAGGCAACACCGACTGGGATCATCACAATTGGTATGCCGTGCGTCGTCGCGGCCCCGAGAGCCAGGGCTTCCGCTTCCTTTGCTGGGACACGGAGCAGATTTTCGAGAATGCCACGGAGGATGTACTTGGCAAGAACAACCGTGGCGGATATCCAACAGGCATTTTCAACGACCTGATGCAGAACGACCATTTTGCCCTCCGCTATCTGCAACGTGCCAAGGAGCTGCTGGTTGCCGACGGCCTGCTGGGCCACGATGCCGTGACACAACTCTGGGACAGCCTTTACAACACGATTCACATGGCGCTTTATTGCGAGTCGGCCCGATGGGGCGACTACCGGCGCGACGTTCACCGCTACAGCTCGCCCGGCCAGCTATATACCGTGGACGGCCAGTTCCAAACCGAACGCCAGCGCCTGCTCACGCAGTACTTCCCCCAACGTTCGGAGCGCGTGCTGAACAGCGTCGTCAGCTTTGTCGGCATCGACGACTGGGAGATGCCCGAGGGATGGGAGCACATGACGGCCTCGATGTTCCGTGAATGGGACGGCACCGGAGCCGACGCCCAGCCGCTAGACAAGGCCGTCAATGTCGACTGGAACCTGGGCCGTGACATGAGTGGCGGCAGTGCCATCGCGGGCTTTGTCAACGTCGATCATAACCAGTTTGCCGACCTCAGCCAGTACGACAAGCTGGTGATGCGCGGCTCGGGCAGTGGCCTGCGCATTCTGGCCAACCGACTCGTAGCCCATGGGCCTTGGAAGCAAATTGTGGTCAACTTCAGTGCCAGCGACCCCTATTGGGATGCCGAGCTGGGAGCCATCGTCTTCCCCTTGGACGATCTCAAGACTTGTCCCACTAGCGAGGGACGCACCCGCAACGACGGCTTCGTCCATCTGAATGCCCTCAAGGTCGACTGGACCTCCGTGGCCCGTGTGCAGGGCATCTACCTCGTGCCGCGCGAACAACAGTCTGACATAGCCAATGTCAGTGTGCAACCGGCCAGTGGGCGGTACTACAACCTCAATGGCCAGCCTGTCAGCCGACCTTCACATGGCCTCTACATCAAGGACGGCAAGAAGATGTTTGTCAAATAATAAAACATTTCAACTTTCTCAAGTTGAGGAGCCAGAGCGAATGCGAAACTTGAATATAAAAACATCAAACAATAATCTTACGGTGAAAAAGTTTTACTTGTCATTGATGATGCTGTGCCTGGCTCTCGGTGCCAAGGCCCAACCGCAGGGAGGCTTCCAGGTGCCCCAGGTGAAGCTGGAGGCCTCGCAACAGTGGAAAGACGTGAACTATGCCGGCGACGACCAGACCTATCACACCTGCGACATATACCTGCCCAAGAAGGAGCAGGCATCCTATCCCGTCGTCATCCACGGCATGGGCATGTACAGCGAGAACAACTTGCAGAAGATGGTCAGCTTCCTCAACGACGTCCGCCAGATGAAGACTCCCCAGTCGCGCATTGTCGAGGATGGCGGCACTGGCAGCCCAAGGGCGACACGACGGCTGCCCGTGCCCAGCGAGAACCAGCTGCGATGGCAGGAGATGGAGATGTACGCCTTCATCCATTACTCGCTCAATACCTATACCGACCAGGAGTGGGGGTTTGGCAATGAGGATCCTCGGCTGTTCAACCCCAGCGACCTTGATTGCAGGCAGTGGGCGAGGGTTTGTAAGCAGGCGGGCATGAAGGGCATTATCTTCACCGCCAAGCATCACTGCGGCTTCTGCATGTGGCCGTCGGAGTACACGGAGTACTCCGTGAAGAACTCACCATGGAAGAACGGCCGGGGCGACGTGGTGCGCGAGCTGGCCGACGCCTGCCGTGAGGAGGGGCTGCAGTTTGCCGTCTACCTCTCGCCGTGGGACCGCAACCATCCGGAGTACGGGCGCAAGGAATACGTCACCTACTTCCGCAACCAGCTGCGCGAATTGCTCACCAACTACGGCGACATCTTCGAGGTGTGGTTTGACGGTGCCAATGGCGGCGACGGCTGGTACGGCGGTGCCAATGAGACGCGCAAGATAGACCGCACCACCTACTACGAGTGGCCTGAGACGTACAAGATGGTTCGCCAATTGCAGCCCAAGTGCCTTATCTGGAACGACGGCAGCGACCGCGGCGACCTGCGCTGGGTGGGCACCGAGGACGGCAACGTCGGCGAGACCAACTGGAGCCTGCTCAACCACGACGGTGAGGTGACCTGGCCCATGTTGCACTACGGGCTGGAGGACGGCGACTCCTGGGTGCCTGCCGAGACCAATACCAGCATCCGCCCCGGCTGGTTCTATCACGACACGGAGAACGAACACGTGAAGAGCCTCTCGAAGCTGATGGACACCTATTATAAATCGGTGGGACGCAACTCGTGTCTGCTGCTCAACTTCCCCATCGCTCCCAACGGGCGTATTCATCCCACCGACTCGCTGCGCGGCATCGCCTTCAACAAGATGATACACGAGGTGTTCAAAACCGACCTGGCCGTTAAGGCTAAAAAGGAGAAGACTGCTGATGGCGGTACGACACTCACCTTCGAGAGCCCCACAGCCATCAACCGCTTCGTTGCCGAAGAGGACATCCGCTACGGCCAGCGGGTGAAGAAGTTCTCGCTCGAAGCCTGCGTCGACGGCCAATGGCTGCCTCTGAAGGACGAGCTGGTGGAGCAGGGCGAAAAGCAACGGGCTGGCACCGGCACGCCGGAAACCGGTCTGACGACAATAGGACACCGAAGAATCGTCTGTTTCCCCACCGTCAAGGCCACTCAACTGCGCTTTACCATTCTCGACGCCAAGGCCCCGCCGATCATCTCGAAGGTGGGCGTCTATTGTGCACCTGAGGTGCCCGCCAACATGCTTTTTGCAACGCAGGGAAAATGAAAAGGACGTGAAGATGTTGTTTGTTCGTTTTTTTTTCGTACCTTTGCATCGACTAAAAGCTGGAAATTATGGTTTACAACGAAATTGGAAAGACAGGAATGCGGGTGGCCAACCTCGCGTTCGGGGCCTCGTCGCTGGGGGGCGTGTTCCACAGCATCAACGAGGCCGACGGCATCCGTGCCGTGCACGCGGCGCTGGACTGCGGCATCAACTTCATCGACGTGTCGCCCTACTATGGTCATCAGAAGGCAGAGACGGTGCTGGGCAAGGCCCTGCGCGGCGTGCCGCGTGACAAATACTACCTCTCCACCAAGGTGGGGCGCTATGGCCACGACGGCGTGAACACGTGGGACTACTCCGCCCGCAGGGCCACGGAGAGCGTCTACGAGAGCATGGAGCGCCTCGGCGTGGACTTCATCGACCTGATCAATGTGCACGACATAGAGTTCCAGGCCGACCTGCCCGGTGGCCTGCAGAAGGTGTGCGACGAGACGCTGCCCGCCCTGGCCGCGCTGAGGAAGAAAGGCGTGGTGGGACATGTGGGCATCACCGACCTGCAGCCCGAGAACCTGAAATGGGTGGTGGAGCACACCGAGCCGGGCACGGTGGAGAGTGTGCTGAACTTCTGCCACTACTCGCTGAACGACACGCTGCTGACCGGCTTCATCGACTTCTTCGAGCAGCACGGCGTAGGCATCATCAACGCCTCGCCACTGTCGATGGGCCTCCTCTCCAGCCGGGGCACCCCCGACTGGCATCCCGCTTCGCAGGCCCTGAAGGAGGCATGCGCCAAGGCAGCCGACTTCTGCCGCGCCCAGGGCTATCCCATCGAGAAGCTGGCCATCCAGTTCTCCACCAGCCTGAACCCCCGCATCGCCACGACGCTCTTCAGCAGTGCCAACCCCGAGAACGTGCTGAGGAACATCGACTACGTGGACCAGCCCATCGACGAGCAGCTGGTGAAGGAGGTGCAGCGCATCATTGGCGACCAGATGTTTGTGAGATGGAAGAACTCCTAACTCTTAACTCTTAACTCTTAACTCTTAACTCTTAACTCTTAACTCAAACCATGTTTGCCATTATCGATGCTCACAGCCACCTCTGGCTCCGGCAGGACACCAGCTGGAACGGGCAGGTCATCCGCACGACGGAGAACGGACGCTCGCTCTTCCTGGGCGAGGAGGTGCAGATGCTCCCCCCCTTTATGACCGACGGGCGGAACACGGCCGAGGTGTTCCTCTCGAATATGAACTATGCGCAGGTGTCGGCAGCCGTCGTGGTGCAGGAGTTCATCGACGGACTTCAGAACGGCTACCTCTCCGAGGTGCAGCGGCAGTACCCCAACCGCTTCCTCACCTGCGGCATGGCCGACTTCCTCCATCCAGGATTCTACGGGCAGGTGCTCCGCCTGATAGCCGTCGACGGCTTCAGGGGCATCACCATCCCTGCCCACCGGCTGCTGGGGCAGTCGCTGACGGGCGACGAGATGATGCGCACCTTCCGCCTGATGGAGGGCAACGACGTGTTCCTCAGCATCACCCTGACCGACGACGAGCGGCAGACGGCAGAGCTGCGCGAGGTCATCGCTGAGTGCCCACGGCTGCGGATAGCCATCGGTCATTTCGGCATGGCCAACCCGCCCGTCACCCCGCCGTGGCAGGACGCTCGCTGGAGGGAGCAGATCTGCCTGGCGCGCCATCCGAACGTGCGCATAGAGTCGGGCGGCATCACCTGGCTCTACAACGCAGAGTTCTATCCCTATCCCTCGGCCGTCCGTGCCATCCGCGAGGCGGCCGACCTGGTGGGCATGGAGCACCTGATGTGGGGCAGCGACTATCCGCGCACCATCACCGCCATCACCTATCGCATGTCCTACGACTTCATCCTCAAGTCTGCCATGCTCTCCGATGCCGAAAAACAGCTCTTCCTGGGCGAGAACGCCCGCAGCTTCTATGGCTTCAACGAGCTGGTGACGCTGCCATACGTCAAAAACATGTCGGAATAAAAGGAACAAATGCTATGAGAAAACGCTTATTCCTGATGATCGCCCTCTGCGGGGCGCTGGCGGCGCAGGCTGCCGGACAGCCGCATGGTGTTCGACTACCGCCGCTTCTTCATGGGCACCAAGTTTGCACTCTTCTGCTATATAACTAAAAGTTATTTAATTCGTTTTGCAGTAGGAGGTCTGGCCTCCGAGCCTGACATCTGCGGGTTTTGTCGGGCTTGGAAGCCCAACCTCCTACTTGGACGCTGCAAAGTTACAACTTTTTTCCGACAACGCGCTTTTTTCACCATAAAAATAGTATCTGCCTGTTATTGATTGCCCCAACCACTTCCCTGCACCGTGCGTATACAAGTTTCGCCGACCGCACCGTACTGCAGCGCACTTTCAAGAAAATCACAGGATGGACGCCCGCGCAGAGTATGTCGAGTGTCAAGAACGAGGGAACTAAAGGTGAAAATCTTTCCAAATCGTTTCTTTAATTCAGCAGATTTTCGTAACTTTGCACCTTTGAAACGTAACACACAAACATGATGAAAATAGGATTTGACAACGAGAAGTACCTGAAGATTCAGTCAGAACACATCCGCGAGCGTATTGCTCAGTTTGACGGCAAGCTCTACATGGAGCTGGGTGGCAAGCTCTTCGACGACCACCACGCCGCACGCGTGCTGCCCGGCTTCAAGCCCGACTCCAAGCTGCGCATGCTGGCTCAGCTGCGCGACTCCATTGAAATTGTCATCGTCGTCTCTGCCGAGGACATCGAGAAGAACAAGGTGCGCGCCGACCTCGGCATCACCTACGACGAGGATGTGCTGCGCCTGCGCGAGGAGTTTATGAACCGCCAGTTCATGGTGGGCAGCGTCATCATCACCCACTACAACGGCCAGCACGCTGCCGACCAGTTCCGACACCGTCTGGAGCGCATGGGCATCAAGTCCTACATCCATTACCTCATCGACGGCTACCCGCACAACGTCGAGCTCATCGCCAGCGACGAGGGCTTCGGCAAGAACGACTATGTCGAGACCTCCCGCGAGCTCGTCATCGTCACCGCCCCCGGCCCTGGCAGTGGCAAGATGGCTGTCTGCCTCTCCCAGCTCTACAACGAGAACAAGCGCGGCATCCGCGCCGGATACGCCAAGTTCGAGACCTTCCCCGTCTGGAGCCTCCCCCTGAAGCACCCTGTCAACATTGCCTACGAGGCCGCCACCGCCGACCTCAACGACGTCAATATGATCGACCCCTTCCACCTGGAGGCCTACGACAAGATTGCCGTCAACTATAACCGCGACATTGAGATATTCCCCGTCCTCAACGCCCTCTTCGAGGGCATCTACGGCGAGAACCCCTACAAGAGTCCCACCGACATGGGCGTCAACATGATCGGTTTCTGCATCTCCGACGACGAAGTGTGCTGCAATGCCTCGCGCGACGAGATTATCCGCCGCTACTACACCGCCACCAACAAGCTGGCCGACGGTGCCGACAACGAGCGCGAGGTGCAGAAGATACTGTTGCTCTTCAACCAGGCGAAGATAACCACCGCCTACCGCCGCGTCACCGTGGCTGCACAGGCCAAGCAGGAGCTTTCCGGCCACACCGCCGCCGCCATGGAGCTTTCCGACGGCACCATCATCACTGCCAAGTCCTCGCCCCTGCTGGGATGCTCCGCCGCCCTGCTGCTCAATGCCACCAAGCACCTGGCGGCCATCGGCCACGAAGAAAAACTCATCCCCCAGAGCCTCATCGAGCCGGTGCAGAAGACGAAAACCGCGTATCTCGGAGCCCGCAACCCCCGTCTGCACACCGACGAGGTGCTCGTGGCTCTCAGTGTTGTCTCCCAGAGCGATGAACGCTGCCGCCGGGCCCTTGAGCAGCTGCCCCAGCTGCGAGGCTGCCAGGTGCACAGCACCGTCATGCTCTCCGAGGTAGACCGCAAAATCTTCAAGAAGCTCGGCTGCGGACTCACCTGCGACCCCGTCAGGAAGAAATAGAAAAACATACAAGCCTCCTTGGCGGCCAAGATTTTTTCAAAAACGGGTCCCGCGTCTTAGGGATGTCCACAGAAAGGTCATTGGGCACGAATTACGCGGATTAACACGACTTGCTATAATAGCGGGATGCAGACAAAATCGTGTAATTCGCGTAATTCGTGCCCCAAAACTTGACCTACAGTTGGTACTCCAGCATGACCATCGAGTAGGGCGGCAGGTCGATGCTGAACTTCTTCTGCGCCTTCACCTGCTCCTGCTGTGGGGCAACGGGCTGCCTGTCGTAGTCGTTCTCAGCATCGGGAGCACCGGAGAGCACGGTCTTCGTGGCGGTCTTCTTCAGACTGAAGTGCGAGAGGTTGATGTTGGCCGTCTTTGCCTCGCTGCCGGCGTTGACCAGCTTCACATAGAGGCGGCGGGTCTTCACGTTGAGCACCACGCTCTGGCCGTAGGGGCTCTTCTCCACAGGTTGCACGGTGCCGGCCTCGTCGCCTTCGAAGGTGACACAGTCGCCATAGTAATACTGGCCGCTCGACTGGCCGAACATCTGCTGCACGTAGTAACTGCTCGTCAGGTAGGTGCGCTCGTTGTCGAAGTAGATGAGGTCGGGATTCCAGTTGGTGGCGTCCTTCTTGGCGAAGAGCGGGGCGTAAGATGTCATGGCTACTACGTCGCCGTTACGTTCCACATGCAGCAGGTAGAGCCCTTCTGCCAGGGCGTCGATAAGCTTCTTGTCTTTGGCGGCATATTCGCCCAGGTAAACCTTCGTCTTGCGGTTGCGGGTATAGCTGTCGTACCGGCGGCTTTCGAGGAAGCCTAAAAT
>ERZ842401.8541-NODE-8541-length-10034-cov-6.280088_pt1 | contig 10034 bp, 9 predicted proteins | sample MGYA00521270_ERZ842401 | MGnify/ENA primary metagenome ERZ842401 (study PRJEB31892, sample SAMEA3878208) | bioreactor metagenome | biome: Moose rumen | place: Sweden | collected 2011-10 | study: EMG produced TPA metagenomics assembly of the PRJEB12797 data set... | reverse complement strand
GGAAGACCGCAAGTTCTTCTTCACCACCTTCCAGCAGTGGATGCGCCTCTGTTTCAAGGCCGACTATGCCAACCTGATCAAGTTCTCTGACGAAATCAAGCCGATTGGGCGCGAGAAGCAAAAGGAACTGCTCAACTACGGCCTGCGCATCGTCCGCAACGCGCTGCTTTTCAACAACAACCTTGCCGGAATCGTCATGCTGCCCGACGACGAGAAGAAGTTCAACGCCAACTTCGCGCCTTTCGTCAGTCCGGCCAACTTGGCCCAAATCGCCGCGCTTTTCGAAGAGGCCATACGCCAAATCGAGCGCAACGGCTATGCCCCGCTCATCTTCACCGACGTGAGTTTCAAGATGGTCGGTCTCCTGAGGAAGAAATAGCCTTATTTGATTTCCTCGAAATAGCCCATGTCGCCCCTGATGGGATGGCCGGCCTCAAAGTAGCGCACGTCATGCAGCACCTTGTCGAAGACGTAGTTCTGGATGAGGACGAAGTCCTTGCCGCCGTCGATGAGGGCATACATGCGGTCGCGGTCGATGTCGCCATACTCGCCGCCCATGTCGGTCACGCCGTTCAAGACCAACTTCTTGAAAGTCTTCATGTCTTGCGTCTTGCCGTCTTTGCCGGTCAAGACGACGTTGTGGACGAAGGGCGAACCTACGATGGAATCGATGCGTTCTTGCGGCAAGGTGTTGGTAAACAAGGCCTCAAAGCGGAGGTCGCTGAACGACGAGAGCATGTTGATGACCTTCAGTGTGTCGTAAGGCAATTCCTTGTTGTCGCAAAGGCGCGTGAGCTTGTATTGGTGCTTCCCGATGTTGTCGATGCGGAAGCTGCCTTCGGGGTCTTCGTTGAACTCGACGGCGACGGACTGGATGTCGGACAAGGTCTCATGGAAGATGGTGTGGTCGCGCCAGTCGTCGGGGTTGGCGGTGAAGCGTGTGGTGATGAAGCCTCTGAAACTGGGGATGTAGACGATATAAGCCTTGTCGGCACCCTCTTTCAGCATGAAAGTGCCGCTGCTGTCCATGGTGGCGTCGCCCACATAGAAGACCTTGGTGCGCTTCTCGTGATAGAACAATTTGATTTTGTCGAACAGGTTGATGCGCGGCACGATCTGGTAGACCTCCACCTTCGTGCTTTGGGCAGCCATTTGCTTGACGATGTTGTCGTGGCTGGCCACGCTCACGGGCATCTTGATGCGTATTTTATATAAGGTGGTGAGCAGATAACTCACTTGCTTGGGATGGGCCTTGTAGGTGCCGTTGAGGGTCCAGCCGCCGTCGTCTTGCCGCTCCAGCAGCGACTCGCGCTCGCGGCGGTCGGCCAAGTAGATCTTCGTGACGGAGGCCGTGTCCCACACCTGGAAATCGGAGGCCTCGCCTTGCAAGGTGGAGAGATAGCGGTTGTTCCAAATCAAAATGCCGGCAACGACGACTAACAAAGCGGCAATGATGATGGTGATGCGATTGTTTTTCTTCATTGTGGATTATTTTTTGCTGTATTTTTTCTTCCTGATGAACGCCATGACGAAGCCCAAGGCAACGATGAGGGCGATGGGCACCAAGGTGTTGACGATTTGCCATTGGGTCCTCTCGCGACTGATTTTGGTCATGTCCAAGAGGCGGACCTTCAGCTCACGCGAGCGGATGTCGATCAAGCCTTCGCCGTCGACCAAATAACTGATGGCGTTTTCGATGAATTCCTTGTTGGCGTAGGTGTTTTGCGTGTATTGGTCGAAGCCCAAGGGCAACGGCTTGCGCGTCCTGATGTCGATTTGGTTGCGGATGAGGTCGCCGTCGGCCACCACAATCATGGCGGTGGGCTTGCTCTCTTCCATGAAGTCGGTGGCTTGGTCGTCGACGATTTCCTGCGGGATGCGGTTGGCGTAGAGCGACGTGAAACTGCCTTTCAGCAGATAGGCCACGGTCTTGCCCTTCGCGTTGAACATGCGCCGGTCGGGGGTCTGGCGGAGCATCGCAAGGGTGATGAACACCGGCGTGCCCGACACCTTGGTGTAGTCGGAGGTCTTGAGCAACGGGATCTGCTCGATGCCGTTGGCCGAGGTGGTGGCGTCCATCGAGCTGACGAAGTCGGCCTTGATGGCGTTCATGTTGCGCACCATGGGATGGCCTGAGGCGGCTTGCAGCAAGGGGAAGTAATACCAGCGGAAAAACTCCAACTGCGCTTGGCCTCCCATCTGTCCCGTGCGCACCGGAAGCGCGGCGCAGGTCAAGTCGAGCAGCAGGTCGCGATTGAGGCGCACGCCATATTTGAAGAGCATGTCGTCGAGGTTGAGGTCTTGCTCCATGCCGACGGTCGACTCTTGGCTTTGCAGGCTGTCCATCGTGGCATACACCGGTTCCACGAGCCAAAGCACCTTGCCACCGTGCATGATGTATTGGTCGATGAGGAACTTGTCTTTCTCGTCGAAGGGCTGCATGGGCTTGGCGATGACGATGGCGTCGTACGACGGGAAAGCCTTCACGTCGCGCAAGGTGTCCTGCGTGCGATGGATGAGCGCGTCGATCCTGCCGCCAATCTCAAGCCTGACGACGTTGTAGTTTTGCGACAAGCTCCGCGTGATGTCGTAAACGTCTTGCTCGCCGAGTTCGCCGTGGCCTTCGATGAAGGCGATGTTGGGCTTTTGCAGGCGCGTGACCTTTTTCACGGCATCGATGAGGCGAAACTCAAGGTTCTGCATCGAGGCGTTCAGGGCTTCCTCGTCGCTTTGCCCCACTTGGTTCTCCAACAGGTCGATGGCAATCTCGGTGTTGTTGCGGTAGCTCACCAAGGCACAAGGCCAAATCACCATCTGTTTCGACGAGCCGTCGCTGTTGCGCACGTTCAGGTTGGTGGGGTTCAAGCCCGCCTGATAGAGTTGCTTGTAGGTCTCCATGATTTCGGCCTCGTTGCCGCTCTCGGTAGGGTTAATGAACTCGTAGTCAATGTATTTCGTGTAGGCGCGAAACTCGTCAAGCATCTCCTTGGTCTCGCGACGCAGTTTCTTGAAGCCCGCCGGGAAGTCGCCTTCGAGATACACCTTGAAGTAGACATAGTCGTCGAGGTCGTTGAGGATGTCTTTCGTCGTGGGCGACAGGGTATAGCGTTTCTCGCTCGTCAGGTCGAAACGGGTGAAGACGAACGAGCCGATCACGTTGAGCACCACCACAATCACCACCGTGATGACGAACGAAACGATTTGGTTCTTTTTCAGACTCTTGCGCTTGTTTTCCATCTCATGCCTCCTTTACCATTTGCGGCTCGAAAGAACCAGTTTCGTCGCACTGAGAAACAGCGCGATCACACTCAAGAAATAAAGCACGTCGCGAGTGTCGACCACGCCACGGCTCAGCGAACTGTAGTGGGCGTTCATGCCTAACTGTTGGATGAACAGGTCGACGCGGCCAAACAACGACAGCGAGTAGATGAACTCGAAGCCTATCAGCAGGAACCCGCAGAGGAAGACCGAGATGATGAAGGCCAATATCTGGTTGTTGGTCAGCGAGCTACAGAACACGCCGATGCTCACGAAGCTCGCGCTGAGCAGGAAAAGCCCGATGTAGGAGCCCCAGATGCCGCCACTGTCGAGGTTGCCTTTGGGCAAGCCCAACTGGTAGACCGTGAGATAATAGATGAAAGTGGGGATCAAGGCCAACAAGACGAGCGCCACGCCCGCCAAGAACTTGGCCCAGATGATCTGCCAATCCGACAAGGGCTTGGTTGCCAGCATCTCGATGGTGCCCGTACGGTTTTCCTCGGCAAAGCTGCGCATCGTCACCGCCGGCACGAGGAAGAGAAACACCCACGGCGCCAAGATGAAGAGGCTGTCGAGGTTGGCATAGCCGAAGTTCAACACATTGAAGTCGCTTTGGAACACCCAAAGGAACAAGCCGGTGATGAGGAGAAACACCACAATCACCATGATGCCTATCAGCGAGCTGAGGAAGTTGCTGATTTCTTTCTTAAAAAGTGCATACATTCACAAAAACTTTTTGGCTTGCAAAAATACGAGTTTTTTCCTATTTTTGCACTCGCAATTTAAAAACCAACCCAATTTACGAGATTTAATCATAAAGAGCTATGTATCAAATTTTTAAAGACCAACTCGAAAAATCGAAACTGATTCTGTCAGGAGTAAAGAGAAACCAACGCTTGGGTCGGGAGGCCGGCGTTGAAGAAAGCGTGATACAGAAAATGGAAGAAGACTGCAAGCGCTTGGAGGCCCTTTCGGCCGAAATGGATAAGATCCAAGAGGAATTCCGCAAGAAATCCGACGAGGCTCACGAGGCCCTCAACGCCTTGAAAGGCCGCACCCAAACGGTGAAGAAAGCCATCAAGAACAAGTATGACCAGACTTGGTGGACCAAGTTCGGCATCCCCGACAGACGCTAAGCCGCTTCGTCAGCAACATGGAGAGGAAACCGCTTCGTTGGAGGCGGTTTTCTTCGTTTTGACGACGACTCTCCGCTCGCCACGCAACGTGGTGGCGAAGAGATAGGTCTCGTCACCGTCGCCGATCTTCAGGGCCTTCCTCAGCTCGGCCACCGACAGCGGGAAGTTGCGCACCGCGATGTTAGCCTTCTCCACCCCCGAAAGCAGGCCTTGCCTCACCTTTTTGTTGTAAGGCGCACAGCCTTCCACCTCGAAGATGCGCCCCGGAAAACCGACAATCTTTTGGATAGATGTGTATAAATTGCTGTTTTTATGAAGTTTAAGTACGCCGTAACGCTCGGTCAGCAGCTTGAAGCAACCGGCTTTCATCACGGCGGGATTGGGTTCATAGAGATATTGCAGGACATCGTCGGCCAAAAGTGCCCGACAGTCACGTTCCTCCTCCAAAGTGAAACGCACCGTCGGCTGCGCAGTCAACAGATTGACGCAAACCACCTCCGTCGTTCCTTCAAAACCGCGCTCCATGACGAAATCCAACTCCTTGCACTCGTTGGCGACGGCCACCACATGCACGGCCTTCACATGACGCAGCTCCTCCAAGGCCTTGACAATGTCGAGCATGGGCGAGAGCTTCACCAGCACCGTACTGGCTTTTTCGAGCAACGATTCCTGCAATGCCGCCACGTCTGGCGTGCAGTCGGCAATGGAAACGGTCTTGCGCCCGTGTTCGTCCCTTCGGGCGGGGTCGATGAAGATGCAATCCTTTGGTTCACAACGGCTCAGATAGTCCTCTGCTGTTTCGTTCCACACTTCGACGTTGGCTTTCAAGACCTCGAAATTGTGCCGCGCCAAGTCGCAAAGCTCGGTTTGCCGTTCCACATAGTCGGCTTGCCCGAAACCTTGCCTTATAAAATAGGTGTCGATGCCCAAGCCGCCCGTCAAGTCGGCAAAGGTCTGCCCTTGCAACAGGCTTGCCTTGTATCTCGCCGCCGCCTCCGACGAGCATTGCTCGATGGAGAGGTGGGCGGGAAAGAGCAGGTCGTCGTTGTCGGCCCACGAAGGCACTTTCTTGCGCAGCAGCTGCCGTGCCTGTATCTGTCGCAAGGCCAATGAAAAGTCGGTGCCGACGGGCGCCTTCTTCAAGGCGAGCGTCGGCACGTCGGCGTTCAGGTTTTCCCTGATGAATTGTCTTGTGGCTGCGTCCAAGGTCAAATCTTCTTCAAGTTGACCACCTCAAGGTCAGTGAGGAAACGCCATTCGCCACGGGGCAGTCGGTATTTGTCGAGACCGGCAAACATCACGCGGTCGAGCTTCGTCACCTCATAGCCGAGGTGCTCGAAGATGCGGCGCACGATGCGGTTGCGGCCCGAATGCAACTCGATGCCGATGCTCTTCTTGCTGTCGTCGTCCTGGTCGTAGGCGATGTTGTCGGCTGCGATGGGACCGTCGTCGAGTTCGATGCCCTCAGAGATGCGCAGCATGTCGTTTTTGGTCAAGGGCTTGTCCAGGATGACATGATAGAGCTTCGGCACTTCGCTGCTCGGATGGGTCAACTTCTTGGCCAAGTCGCCGTCGTTGGTGAACAGCAAAAGGCCGGTGGTTTGCTTGTCGAGACGGCCTACAGGATAGACGCGTTCAGGGCAGGCGTTCTTCACGAGTTCCATCACGGTGTCGCGCTCATACGGGTCGTCGCTGGTCGTGATGTAGCCTTTGGGCTTGTTGAGCAGGATGTAACGGAGCTTTTCGCGGTTGAGGGTCTGGCCACCATAAACCACCTTGTCTTCGGTCTTCACCTTGTAGCCCATGGTGGTGATGATTTCGTCGTTCACCATCACGCAGCCGGCCTTGATGAGGTCGTCGGCTTCGCGACGCGAGCAGATGCCGCAGTCGGCTAAATACTTGTTCAAGCGGATTTCGCCAGTCGCTTTCGGGCGGTCGTACAGCGGGTCTTTCTCTTTCACATAACCCTTACGGCCACGGCGAGGCTCTTCGTCGTCGTAGCGACGGCGGTCGCGTTGACGGTCGTCGTAGCGGCGGTTGCCGCCACGCTGACGGTCGTCGTCATGGAAACGACGCTCACGCGGCTTGTCATCGTCATACCTACGGCGTGGACGGTCGTCAAAACGGCGTTCACCTCTCGGCTTGTCGTCATCGAAACGGCGCGAGCGGGGACGGTCGTCGTCGTCAAACCTACGACGCGGACGGTCGTCGAAACGACGCTCGCCACGAGGTTTGTCATCATCAAAACGACGACGCGGACGGTCGTCGTCACGGAAACGACGCTCGCCACGAGGCTTGTCGTCGTCGAAGCGGCGGCGTGGTCTGTCCTCATCGTCAAACCTGCGGCGCGGACGGTCGTCGTCACGGAAACGACGCTCGCCACGGGGCTTGTCGTCATCAAACCTACGGCGCGGACGGTCTTCGTCGTCGAAACGGCGGCGCGGACGGTCACCGAACTTACGGTCGCCGAAGCGACGGTCGCCACGGTCGTCAAAACGACGCTCACCTCTCGGCTTGTCGTCGTAACCTCTCTCTTCGTGTCCTTCTTCGTCACCGTCGCGGTGATAAAACTTGAAGGACCTTCCCTGTTGGAACTCTTCAGGTTCCCCAATTCTGGTGCGCGTACGCTTGCCAGATCTTTCGTTGTCAGTCATTTATTGTAATGTATTAAGTTGAAAATGCCATCCCTTTCGCGGAATGGGGCGGCAAAAGTACGAATAATTTGGGAAATAGCGTATGGTTCAGGCCTTTTTCCTTTCGTTTCTCCAATCCGAATAGCACTTGAAGAAGTCATAATCCAGCAAATCACAAATTTTGAGCAGCAGGTCCGTATAGATCCACGAGCGGTTGAAGATCTTGTAGGCGTTCTGCCGCGAAAAGCCGAGTTGCTTGGCGAGCCAGGTGATACTACGCCCTTGGCGGGCGAGTTCGTCCTTGATGAGGTTGCCGATGTGTGGTTCCTCGTTCATGCTACCTTGCATTTCGCGGAGCCTTGCTCTTGGGCAAGCAAACGAAAAGGCGAAACCAACCTATCACGCTCATTTTCTGCGTCAACCAGTTGGAGCGAAAAATGATGCTTTTTCGTTGTCGGAAGTGTCAACAGATTGTTTACACTTTGGAAAAGCGTATGATTTTCATACCAAAAATCTTGGAAAAGCGTAAGTTTTTTGCTCTAAATTCCATGGAAAAGCGTATTTTTGCGGCATAAAAACACCGTAACATGCTGAAAAGAAAGATACAAACATTCATCGAACACTACCTGACCAGCAACTCCAACAAAATGCTCGTCATTGACGGGGCAAGACAGATCGGCAAGTCGTTCATCATACGCGAAGTGGGCAAACACCTATTCCCCAACTTCATCGAAGTGAACTTCGTCAATGACAAAAACGGTCCGAAAGTGTTCGCCGAAGCGAATACCATTGAGAAATTCTATTTCCAACTGAGCACCATCGCTGGCGAAAAGATGCATGAAAAAGCCAACACGTTGGTTTTCTTAGACGAAATCCAAGCCTACCCCCACATGCTGACCATGGTGAAATTCCTCAAAGAGGACGACCGATTCTCCTACATCGCCAGCGGCTCGCAACTAGGCGTCACCTTGCGGCAAACAGTTTCCATTCCTGTCGGCAGTCTGGAAATTAAGCACATGTATCAACTTGATTTTGAAGAGTTTTTATGGGCCAACGGTTTTGGCGAGATGGCTACTGATGAATTGCGAAAGAAATATGAGGCAAACGAGTCGTTGGAGGAAAACCTGCATCAGCGTTTGCTCGATTTGTTCAAACGCTATTTATTAATAGGTGGAATGCCTGATGCGGTCAATGCGTATCTCGACACAAGGAACATCGTGACTGTCAGGAAGATACAAGACGACATACAGCATCTTTATGCACTTGACGCTTCGCAATACGACGAGGAGCACAAATTGAAAATCATGAGCGTCTACAACATGATTCCGTCCAACATGGAGAACAAGAAGAAACGCCTCGTTTACAAAGCCATAGAAGGCAACGACAAACGTTGGAAAGACTATGCCGACGAAATTGAGTATTTGATTAGTTCTGGCATCACATTGGATGTAAAAGCCATTTCTTCGCCATCGTTTCCTTTGGTGGAATCGGCGAACAAAAACCTTATCAAACTGTATCTCAACGATGTAGGGCTACTCACTAACATTCTGTACCAATACAATGTATCAGCCATACTGAACGATGAATTAAGCGTGAATTTGGGAAGTGTGTACGAAAGCGTGGTCGCCTCAGAACTCAGGGCGCACGGGAATGAGTTGTTTTATTACGACAACAAAGCCAAAGGTGAGGTGGATTATATCGTTGACGACTACGAGCATCTTTCCGTTTTGCCCATTGAGGTGAAATCTGGCAAAGACTACCAGATTCACCGTGCGCTGAATGCGTTTGCGGCCAATGAAGATTACAAAATCAAGAAAGGCATTGTATTCTCAAATGAGAGGGAGGTTCGTTCAAAAGGCATCATCACCTATATGCCCATCTATTATGTGATGTTCTTGGGCCATTGGGTGCCAGAAAAGATTGTCTTATGATTTACAGATTTTCCAAGCGGACTTTTGGAAAATCCCTCGTCAATTCATTGGTTTTCTTCTCTTTCAGCAATTCAAACCGCCTGAAAGCCTCGCTCTCGGGGAACATCGGCCTGTGCTGGAGCATCTGCTTCAACTCGGCGGCGGCTTTCATCGCAGGCTTCTCCTTCGGGTCGATGGCGAAATCCACAAAGCGTTCCCAGATGTGGCGCACGGCCTGCTCGGTGGGATGCACCATGTCCTCCTTGTAGAAACGGTAGTCGCGCAACTCGTCCAAAAGGATTTCGTAGGCAGGGAAATAATGGGTGTTTCCGAAAGTCTTGCACACCTCGTCGACGGCCAAGAGCAAAGCAGCCTTGCTCAGCTGGTTCCCATGCAAACCGTCCTTGATATGCCGCAAAGGCGACACGGTGAAGATGAATTGCTTGTCGGGATACATTTTTGCCAAGCCCGAAAGCACCGCCACCGAAGCCGCCACCGAAAGGCAGATCCTATCGAACTGCCATGCAGGCAATTTATGGCAGTTGGCAACCACTTCTTGTGTTTCCATCGAGCGATACACCCACGATGTCCCCAAGCTGACGACAATCCAACGGGCTTCCCCGAAATGATTGTGCGCCGCCGCAAGTCCGGCATTGACGGTTTCCAGCAAAGCCTCCTCAGTCGGCTGCCAAAAAGTCGTGTTGTGGCTGAAGGTGCAGTAATACTCCTCGCCGGTCCTGACGACTTCCTCGTGGACAAAAGGCCGCCCGTTGGCCATGCGGTGAACGGCATTGGCCACGCTGACGGGATTATACAACACGCCGAAAGGATTCACCATCGCATTGAAGCCCAAGTCTTTGCAGATGTTGCCCACCTCGTCGGCGAAACACGAACCCAAAAAGAGCAAACCATCGCCATATGTGATGGTCTGCTCCATAGGTTGGATTTTTATTTCGGTCTGAAGCTGCATGTCTAGATTGCTTCGTTCCTCGCAATGACGCAAAGCGTCGTGAATTATTGACCCATCAGGAAGCGTTCCACTTCGATGCCGGCCATGGCACCCGTACCCGCAGCGACGATGGCTTGACGATAGATGC
>ERZ842401.8540-NODE-8540-length-10035-cov-2.810321_pt1 | contig 10035 bp, 8 predicted proteins | sample MGYA00521270_ERZ842401 | MGnify/ENA primary metagenome ERZ842401 (study PRJEB31892, sample SAMEA3878208) | bioreactor metagenome | biome: Moose rumen | place: Sweden | collected 2011-10 | study: EMG produced TPA metagenomics assembly of the PRJEB12797 data set... | reverse complement strand
GAAGGATTTCTCACTGCCATACTGCACCGATAAATCCTAATGACCGATTTGGGTTAAAACATAACGATTATGAAACTTACTGTTCTTTTCCTTATCGCTGCTCTTTTCCTCGCAGCATGTGAAGCATTCGAAACATTAAAGAAGGCAACCGTAAAGTTTGTGCGTAACTACGACCGTGCCTTAGCCTCACACGTCAACACCGTACGGTTTGATATGCAGCGCGGTGGATGGAGATAATCCTGATTATCACTTCACTTTCTCGAAATGCTGGTAGTCCTTGCTTGACCGCCATGCTCCGCCCCAGGTGAAACCATGGCTGTGGAATTCCTTGTAGCACACGTCAGATGTGGTGATGATTGGTACTGGTGACTTCTTACGCACTGCTGCTGACGTACGGTTGTAGGCAAACGGACGTGCCGTAGCAGGGTCAACCTTCTGTCCGCGCACCCAAGGGTTGTAGAAAGGGTTTACGTCGATGGCAAGACCGCGACCGTGGTTTGACAGACGCGTGGTGCCAGGAACGCAGCGATAGTTGAAGCAACTCGTATTGTTGGCACGCATCGAAGCATCGTCGTCACCGCCATATTCATCCACGAGTACCATACGCTCTATCTTGTAATGCTGACGGTAGAGGGCGAGGAAGATACTGCGCAGGTCATCAGCAATCATCTTGTTGCATACGAGTTCGCCAATACGCGTCTTGCCGTCAGTACCTACGTGGAGCACGTTGACGTAGCGTAGCGTCTCACGTGCCCACTCCTCCTTGCCGGCTGGTAGCGACTTGCCACGCATACGTGCTATCGTAGCATCATCGAGCGTGCTAACGGTGAAGTATTGTTCGATATTCTCAGATGCAGGCGTGGCGATGGTGTCGCCAGCACGCTGTGCCTTGGCTGCAAGGCTGACGTACAGCATCAGCAGCAGTGAAAGAATTGAAGAATTGAGAAATTTATGAATTGAGACATTCATAGTGTTTACTGATAATTTATTTCTTTTGTCAGTTGTTTTAAGTATAACACTATGGTGGTAATTTATAGACCCCACCTAAAGTTATAAGACTCATTTATTGTTACGGCAACTTACCGCCACTGCCGCTCTCCGGATTGTTGTCAAGGGCCTGTTGGTTGGTGTTAAGCCAGTTACCCCAGCCCGTAAGTTTGTGGAAGTCGCATTTCTCATAACCCTCATTGTAGTTGTTGAGCGACTTCAAGTCCGGAATTACGGTCTTATAGTCTAATGTATAGAACTTTTGACGCAGCAGACATACACTTAACGTATAGTGTTCCAGATGCTGCACGCTGTTGCTGACATCGCGATAATGTACGAATGCGTCCTTAAAGGCATTGTCCATATCTTCTGAAATGGCCTTAAACTCTGCATCGCCGGTTTCCTTTGCCAGTAACTGGGCATAGTTTGCAATATCAAAGAATGGGTTTTCCCATTCATACTTCAACGTACCATAACTTGTTATACCATGGAAGCGATAAACCTGACTTGTGGCTCTGTCTATAGCTTCTTTCTCGGTAGGATACAGAGCTAATATGCGATCGCACAATCGTTTTGACACATCGATGACAGGCTGGAACTTATCTGTGCGTATCATCTTGTAGTCACCGTTAGGAAATACTTCTTTTGAAGCGTCCTCCATATAACCATTCTGCCAATCTGGTGTACTACGTTCAAACATAAGGCCTCCTGCCTTTTCGGCATCACCAGTTTCCTTCAAACCTCGTACAAACTCCGTCAGCAGCAAGCCGTCACTGGATAGCACATGAGCTGAGGCTATGATATAGTCGGCAAAGTCCTTAGCCTGCGTCAGCGACTCCATGTTGCCCATAAAGCAATTATGGAACATCAGTGTATTGAAGCGATCAATGCCTGCCGCCTTCATGGCATCGTACATCTCATACATATCCATCCACTCGTTATCCACCCATTCATCGACCATAACACCGCGTGTGGTGTTATTGATTATTTCATATTTGCCAGGAATATCGAGCATGGCCTCAAAACCGCTGCCGTGTCCCCAGATGGCGAGCACATAATCCTCTGCAGGACATGCCAGACTACTGAATTCAAGGAACATACGCATCGTGTTCGGATTACAGATTTTCATTTTCTTGGCTTGCTCACCCATTCCGTAAGCCTGCATACCTTCATTTTTTATCTTGTCAAGGTCAGTTTTGTCGTTCAGTTCAAACCAAACGATATCACCAGGTTGTGCATACTTGCCGGTAAAGGGCTTATCCGGTTGATCCTTGCCATACTTATACATACAGACTACGCGCACGTTGTTGTGGTCATTAAGGAATGTCTTAGCCCTCTCCCAGAAACCTGTTTCGATAGCATCATCCATATTGCCACCAGCATTACCATATACAAACACAGTGAATTTTGCCGGCTGTGGTACATCTATTATTTCTTTCGTCTTATTCCACGTATCAAACTTCGATGCCATATCGCTGTCTGTTCTCTTGAAAGTCAGATTGATGTCGGAACTGTCGCCCATGCGCAGTCCACTGCCATCAACTTTCCATTTGGCATTCATCACGTCTCTGTCCTTGGGTGTCAAGGTGAGTACCCCGTCAGAAGAAGCGGTGTAGGTAAAATCAATCTTCTCGCAACCTACAGCCTTACCCTCTGTGGTATAGTAGATGCGTGTACTGCCCGTTCCGTCAGCATTGAACACGGTATTCTGCAACGTCTCACCGTAATTCCATTTAGCAGAGGTCATACCTGACACGTCAGAGTACCAATTGCCTACTATCCTGCCGTCCACACCGGGTGCCAGCGTTTCTTCGTTTTCCGTACATGATGCCATGCCAAGCGCAACCAGCAGCAGCAGCATCCAAAGGTTAAAGTATTTTCTCATGATGTTATAATGTTTTTATAGTTAACGATTCTTATAGTCTCACACCGAAGGAGGCACGTGCATATCCGTCTAAGAGACGAACCCTGCAATTGTCTTTATTGTTCTTATATGAAAAGCGATTGAGCTGTGACTGTATTCCGATGAAGTAGTTTCTCCAGTTGTAAGCTATACCGAAACGCAGGTCAATGTTAAAGCTCAGCGGACTATAGTCTGTCTCTGACTCCAAGTCCCAATAGTCAAGTTTCTCGTCTTCTTTTGCCATGAATATAGACTTGTACGTCTCTCCGTTAGCCCATCTGCGCGCCTCGCTGTCCCACTGTCCATAGTCATCAACTGGAACGGCCTCAGACAAATCATAATTGAAGTCATATTTATAAACTTTCACACGGTTATATAAGCTGATGTTGGGCATCACCATGGCATTGATGACAAGTCCGCGTGTAGGAACGAAGTTGTAGCCATAGCCGAAACCTATGTTTGCTTGGTGCACCTTGATGCGGTGTATGCCATGACCTATGAGCATGTAGAGTGCATTCCTCACATCCGAATAGTCGAATGACGACTGGTACCATGTGGCACCTAAGAGGAAGGAGCCTGCCGAGCGACGCTGTATCACAGACTGGTTATAGGCTGCAGCCTGGGAATAGTGACGGCCATTGAACACATAATATCCGTTGGCATACATAGAGCGAATCCACACCGGAGAACGCATATTGCCCTTTTCCTCATACTCCGCCTCAAGTTTTCCGTTCACATAGTCCTTGGCGGAAAAGGTTGCCATACTTGTATTGAAGTGCCTCAGACGGAAGTTGAATCCATACTTTGCACCCGTGCTGCTGAACGAGAAATAGCGTCCTGCATTCTTGGCAAGCGACAGAGAAAGTCCTACTCCCGTACCATGATAGCCCACCCACACTTCTAATGACGAAGCCCTCGGTGGCTCAAAACACAGTTCCCATTCAAAACGCTCATTCAACTCAGGGAAGTCAAGGCTTTGGGTATAGTCCACGTCAACGGAATTTTCCTTGTATCGCAGTATGACTCTCCACGGTTTCGCCGGTACCTCTATATAGTTCGTATCCACCTTCTTATGAGCTTTTTTGTCAAGATATTCCGGTACCTGTTTAATAAGTTTCATCAGGTTTCGGGAATTCTTCTGCATGTACACGCTGTCAGCCCCGTCCTGTTCCTGTGCTGAAACATTCAGGGAAAACAGCATACTGCATATTATAATCTTTCCGACGATATATCTCATATTCTTTTCCATGGTATCCAAAGAAAGGTTATTCAACATAACACATTTAGGTTTAGACATTCCCCACGGAGAATCATGTCACATGATACTTAGAGGATACTGCAAAATTATGAATAAAATTTCACTCAACCAAACTTTTCCCTGATTTTTTCACTCAACATCCCATCAAGAAAAACAGAATTGAGGCTAAGTTTGACAAGTGTTACTCATGAATAAGTGCAAGAAAATCATTATATTGTGAATTATAGGAAAAGAATTGTCAGATTTTGCGAATTGTAAGGTTAAGAAATGCAAAAAAAGCAATGTAAACGGTTGCTATTCAAGAAAAAAACGCTAACTTTGTGCGAAGGAAAGTCGCTTAGCCGACCGTGAGCCTGCATGGCAGACTCTCACTCTTTCCTTCACACGAAATATTACCCCATCTAACCTAACTAACGATCTTTTTACCTTATAGAAAGATCTGATACCCGTGAGGACATGATACCAATGAATGGAATGCCATTAGTTTGGCAGTGTATTAGCATGTATATGATGCAATAATTTATCTCAATCAATCTTTATAAACAAAAAACTAACTAAGTAAGAAATGGAATTTATGATGAAAGAAGCCTTCAGTAGGCTGAAAGGCGTGGCTGCCATTGCCATGGCCTCACTGCTATGGGTTTCGCCAGCTGATGCCCAGCGCAAGACAGATGCTCTTGACCGCGGCTTGGTGGCAGTGACTCAGAGTAGTGGCGTGTTTCTCAGTTGGCGCGTTCAGGCCGATGAGTATTACGGCGTCAAGTACAATCTCTATCGTAATGGTACACTTGTGGCGCAGAACCTCACCGTGTCTAACTACACCGACACGGGAGGCAGTTCTTCGGACACCTACACCGTGGCTGCCGTAAAGAATGGTACGGTAGGTTCACAGTGTACGTCAGTGACACCCTGGGCGCAGCAGTATCTGGAGATACCTGTGTCAAACGTGCAGGCTCGCAGCGGTGTGACCGTGTGGAAGCAAAGAGACCCAAGCACTGCAATGGCTAACTATACCATCAATGACATTTCGCTCGGCGACGTGGACGGCGACGGAAAGGTGGATTTCATTGTGAAGCGTAAAAACCAGACCGACCAGGATAACCTGTTCCCTGTGGATAATTACCAGATGTATTGCCAGATAGAGTGCTACGCTTCGTCGATAGACTATGGTCGCTTGTGGTGGATTGATTGCGGACCTAACATCTGTTACGGTGCTGACGAGCAGTGGGACGCTGTTGCGTTTGACTGGAACGAAGACGGTGCCTGTGAGGTACTCTACCGCGGTGGTGCAAACACCATAATACACCATGCAGACGGTACTACTGAGACTATCGGCAGCACATCTGAGAACATACGTTCTGGCATTACCCACACCGCCAACATGACCTTCACCAATGCCGGCGAAGAGTGGCTCATTTATATAAATGGCCAGACTGGTTACACATACGATGTTATTGAATATCCTCTGCCTCGCGGCAATGCCTCTGACTGGGGCGACAGCTACGGACACCGTTCAAGCAAGTATTTCATGGGTGCTCCATACCTTGATGGCGTGAATCCTTATATCTTCCTCGGACGCGGCATATACACAAAGACGGATGCTTGCACATACCGCGTGAACAAGTCTACCAACAAACTCTACAAGGTAGGCAACACATGGCACAGCTATACTAACGCCGGATGGTATGGACAGGGCAACCACAATTTCTCCATTGCCGACGTTGACGAGGATGGCAGCGATGAGATAATATATGGTTCCATGGTGCTCGACTTCCACACCAGTGACACCTCACTGCACGGATGCTCTTCCACTTCTCTTGGACATGGCGACGCTTCGCACACAGGCGACCTCGACCCATTCCGTCCTTGGCTGGAGACATTCGCCTGCAACGAGGAAAACCCATGTAACAACTTCCGCAATGCCGCTACTTGTGAGATATACGCTCGCACTATAGGCAGCAGTGATGACGGACGCTGCATGGCTGGTAACTTCACTAATGAATACCCTGGAGGCATAGGTGCATCTACGGGTTCTGGCATAGTTCCTTTGAGCTATGTGCAGTCCACACCTACATCACCTACATACATCAGCGATATGTCTAACAACTGGAATGCGCAGACTCCTTACCCTATGGCACTCAACTGGCGCATATACTGGGACGGCGACCTCTTGTCTGAGACCATCAACGGTCCTGGTTCAAGCGAGGGTTATCTGTATGTTGACAAGCTCGGTTCAAGAATATATGACACTGGTCACGGCAACTATGAGACAGCCTGCATCAACGGCACGAAGAAGAACCCATGTGCTACGGGTGACATCCTCGGCGACTGGCGCGAGGAAATCGTGATGCGCTCTGCCGACAACCGCTACATTCGCGTATATACTACTGTTACGCCAACATCGTATCGTATGCCTTCACTGTGGTATGACCACCAGTATCGTCAGGCTATGGTATGGCAGACGGAGGGCTACAACCAGCCGCCTCATCCAAGTTTCTTCGTGGGAGAACTTGAAGGGCTGACGCAGGCTCCGCCACCACTCACATGGACTAACCGCACTGGCATTGGCAACGGCGGCACTATCAGCACGTCATATAACAGCAAGGACGTATTGGTATGGCCTGACGGCAATGGCTCTGAGTATTCAGTTGCCATCGCAAGCGGTGCTAAGCCTTCTACTGTTTACCTCAACTCTCGCACTACAATCGAGGGTGGTGACCTCGTAAACTACACTGAGACAAAGCATACGTGGGACCGCATACGTCTTACAGGCTATGGACTGTCTGGCTCTACCAACGTATGTAAGCAGGGGTCTTCAGCAGCCCACCTGCCTTACGTAACCCACTCACACACTGGTAACACCGATGTATGGCAGGGTGCCTTGATATGCTACGGCAGCATCTCTAACAGTCCGGTATGGGCTAACCGCTTCACGGAACTGTTCCTCGGCAGCTCTCTCGATGCTTCCGAGAGTTACTACAAGTCGGTGGAGATGGAGTATGGCAGCGCACTCTACATCTGTAACCACTCATATACCACGCCTTACACCACCAGCAATGGCTACGGCCACATGAGCGTGGGCACCATGACACTGAAGGAAGGTTCAAGAGTAGTATTCGACATCAACGGTTCTGCCAATGCCAATGGCGACAAACTCGACATCTCTACGCTCAACATACGCAAGCAGTCATGGCAGTATGGTCCGCAGTATCTGGCACCAGTGGTTCAGATTAACTCTTCATCTACGCTCGCTCCTGGCAAGTATGAGCTCGGAACGGTAGGCTCAGTGGCAAGCGGCAGTCTGTCAAACGTAATCGTTGAGGCCAACATTGCCAGTTCGTCAACGGCTTCGCTGACGCTGGAGAGCGGTGTGCTCTACCTGAAAGTCACCGGCACGGCATATAGCCAGGTCTATAACCTTGACTTCGAAACCACCAGCACTGACAACTACGGCTTCACCGTAGCAGCGGGTAGCGTGGCTAACATGGATCAGGTAGCTGAGAGCAGTGGCAACCACTTCTTCCATATCTACCTTGGCAACAACAACAACCGCACCGTGAACCTGTCGTTTGCTAATAACAGCAACTTCACCAGTGCAACGAACTATACGTTTGAGTTTGACCTCGGTCTCGTCAGCGGCAGTTCTAACAGCTCTACTGTATCGGTGATAGGCTCAGGCGGCACGCTGTGTAACATCACGTTTGCCGGCAAGGCATCAACGGCTACAGTCACCAATGGCAGCGGAACATCGCTCGGCACGATAGCCTGTGACCCATATCTCAGTTCTCATGCTACGATTTCCTCTACCTACTATCCATCGAAGATGTACCACTTCACCATCACGGGTAGCTCAAGCGGAGTGAAACTCACGGTGACGTATGGTGGTTCTACCATAATCAGCAACGCAACGCTGAGCAGTTCGTTTGCTACCGTGCAGTCACTGCAGAACGTACTCGGCCGCTGGTACTCTCACGTTGCTTACGACAACATCACGCTCACAAGCCTCGTATCTGTGAATGCTAAGTCTGCTAACTTCAGCATGGAGGAGAAAGAGGAAGAAGCCACTGCCATCAGTGAAGCCCCTGCGGAAAGCGCCGCTCCTACGGTGAAGGGCTACTACACCATTGACGGCAAACCGCTCTCACACCCACAGAAGGGAATAAACATAGTGAAGATGAGTGATGGTACGACAAGGAAAATCATAAGATAAGCATCATCACGCACAACGTATATAAAAAGGGTAGATAGCCTTATATTCAAGTGGCTATCTACCCTTTTTTTAAAAGTAGGTTCTAATAGTGTCAGATAATGATGGGTTGATGTTTTGTCCCGATTTAGCAAATTATAGAATTTTAATTCAAGAAAACCGTGTAATCCGTCTAATCCGTTGTTTCTTATTTCTCACAGAAATCACAGAAAATCCGTTTAATCCGGCCTATCCGAGTCATCCGTGGTCTCGGCTTTGCGAGATATGAATAGGTGAGGCATAGCGAATAAACTCCAAACACTGCTTTATGCAGGTGAGCCGAAAAATGTCCGCATTTGCTTGCTAAACTACCTCGTTTTATAGTAATCTTTCAATATCAAAGTAGAAAAACACAAGTTTTTTTTGATATTTTTTATTTTTTTTTCAAGAAATTTGGAGGATACAAAATAATTTCCTAAATTTGCACCATCACCGATAAGTCCCATCATGGGATGAGAGGTGGTCTTATTGATAAGAAAAGACGTTTTCGAACGTCTGTCTCGTGGAACACGAATCTCGCAAATTCCTATCCCCACAACGGACAGATGGCAACAAGAGACGTCTGCGTAGTACGTATCTATATAGTTAATGTATATATATATATCGTACTGGCGTGGGCTAGCTGCGTTGTCTATCTTATGTGGGGAAAGGCAATGCGAGAGCCAGTGTTCCTAGGATAGACAGGAGAACAGACACCTACGCCTTTTTTTGTTTGTAAGTAAAAAACTAACCAAAACTAAAAACTTCTGACTTTTGGGGTGTTGATGTCAGGCAAACAAAATTTCAACACTTATGAAAAAATCTTTCTACAGCCTATTGGCACTTATGGCAGTAACGTTCGGAGCTCTTGCTTTCACTGCCTGCGGCGGTGATGATGATGATGACCTGCCAGGACAGGACGCGCCCAGCACTGTTACCTATTATGAGCCGTGCTTCGATTGGGGCAAAAACACCGACCATGTGAAAGCCTACATGTCCGGCTGGGACTTGGTAGAGGGCAGTAACGACTATGCACTGCTCTACAGCAACGGTAAGAACACTACAACAGTCACCTACGCTTTCCTTGGCCGTAACCAAGGGCTATCTATGGTTACCGTCACCTACATCACCAGCAATGTGAACTACATCATCTCGGAGATTCAGAAGCGGTACGGCATAACCCTGACAAAGGATGATGCGAGCAGTCAAAAGGGCGATACCGTATATTCGGGTAACGGCACGATTGGCGGGCGTACCATCGCTGTACTACTGCACGGTACTGGTGCCACCGTCACTGTGATTTACGGGATTCCTGATTGACACTGCTATGAGCAAGGAACTGTCATATTATCGACTGTACCTGAAGAAGTACTTGGTCGATACCGATGACCCCCGGAAGGATGTCGATGACTTCATCGACTCCCGTGCAGAACTGGCCGAACGGGAATATGAGGAACGTCAGCGTGACGGTCTGACAGTCGATCAGGCCCAGGAACGTGCCATAACCGTACTGATGGAGGGTGTAGAATGATACAATGGGCTGCTGCCGTACTAAAATGGTAGCAGCTCATATTAAAGATAACAATATTATGGATATAGTACAACAAGCAATCAATTACGACGTGGCGATAGAGATGATAGCGAAGCTGCGCTCTGATGCTA
>ERZ842401.8539-NODE-8539-length-10035-cov-3.064529_pt1 | contig 10035 bp, 8 predicted proteins | sample MGYA00521270_ERZ842401 | MGnify/ENA primary metagenome ERZ842401 (study PRJEB31892, sample SAMEA3878208) | bioreactor metagenome | biome: Moose rumen | place: Sweden | collected 2011-10 | study: EMG produced TPA metagenomics assembly of the PRJEB12797 data set... | reverse complement strand
CCCTGCCAATACACAAGATATTGAAACGGGAGGAACTCTTGGAGCATGTGTATTCGATTCCCGAGCAGCCAGACTGGATACCCTACGTGACATCGTATTATAAAGAGAGGTGGGGCTTCTGTATGTCTGAGAATCAGAGGCTGACACTAAAAGACGATGAGTATGAGGTGTCTATCGACAGTACGTTGGAAGACGGCAGCTTGACATATGGCGAACTCGTACTGCCAGGTGAGACTCAGGATGAGATACTGTTTTCAACCTATCTTTGTCATCCCTCTATGGCCAATAACGAGTTGAGTGGTCCAAGCCTGCAAACGGAACTGGTGAAATATATCAAGAGCCTGCCTAAACACAGATATACCTATAGGTTTGTGTGGAATCCCGAAACCATCGGGTCGATTACCTATCTGAGCAGAAATCTGGAACAACTCCAACAGCATGTTAAGGCAGGCTTTGTTCTGAGTTGTGTGGGCGATGACCGTACTTACTCTTATGTATGTACGAAATATGCGGATACATTAGCCGATCGGGTCATAGAGAATGTATTGAAGTTCCACGCTCCAGACCATAAGCGCTATTCATTCCTACAGAGAGGGTCTGACGAACGTCAGTACGGTTCGGCAGGTGTCGATTTACCAGTCTGCGGCTTCTGTCGTAGTCTCTATCGAGAGTATCCGGAGTATCACACTTCGGCTGACAATATGGAACTGGTGAGTCCAGAAGGGCTTCAAGGCTCGTACGACGCGATGGTTAAGGTTATCAATGCCCTCGAGTACAATTATCATTATCAGATGCTCTGCAAGTGTGAACCTCAGTTGGGCAAGCGTGGGTTGTATCCCACCATCAGCCGTAAAGGGGTATACGACAAAGTGAAGTCGATGCAGAATTTTATTGCCTATGCCGATGGAAAGAATGATCTGATAGGGATTAGCAACATTATCAATGTGCCTGTTGATGAACTCATTCCTATCAAGGATAAACTGTTGGAACATCGGTTACTTACATATAAATAAAAGATGTCGACCAAAAAGATTGTCGCAAATACCATCTACTATGGTGTCGTTCCCAAGCTGACGATGCTGCTGAGTATTGTTATCCTGCCGTTGACGACTCCCTTCTTGACTACTTTCGACTATGGTATCTCTGGTGTCATTTCGTCATATACAGGTTTGTTTGTCTCTATAGCCCCTCTTGGACTGCATGTACATCTGACGAACAGTTATTTCGAGTATCCCCATCATTATAATCTGGTGTGGGGTAGGGTATTGATGCAGATACTCTTGGCATCGTTTCTGTTTGGTGTGCTGAACATGGCCATACTGATGTTTGTGTTGCCCCTCAACATGTCTGTAAGTAAATGGTTGCTATGCTTGTTAGGCTCGGCGCCAATCTTCCTCTTGTCGAATGGTTTGTTGGCACAGCATCTGTTTCCTCTACAGGAGACTCCCAAACCTCTCGTATTTACTAATCTGGTGGGCTCGGTATTGGGTATGATCATTTCGTTTGTGATGATCTACTATCTGCGCTTGGGTTACTGGGGGTTGATCGCCTCAGGGGCTGTTTCTTCAGCATTCACCTTTTTAGTCTTTATAAAATATGTATGGACCGACTTTGATATTCGCCCGATATGGGACAGGAACTGGAAGCGAGTCAAGGAGATGCTGAGGATAGCCCTGCCATTGGTGCCTCATACCCTGGGATTCGTTCTCCTTACAAGTTCTGCCCGCATCGTAATGAGTGTATACGATATTTCTTACGACGAGATAGGCCTCTTCAGCCATGGTAGTACAATGGGCGACTATGCAGTAGTCATCACCTCTGCTTTGGTAACAGCACTTGGACCGCAGGTTCAGCGGGCTTATCGCAGTGGTGATTTTTCAGCTTTCAGGCGGCTGTATATGTTGTGTCAGGCGGGGGCACTTACCACTACATTCCTGATTTGTATATGGATGCCCGAGATTTATGCCTTGCTCATCCGGAATGCTAATCTGGCCCAATCGTGTGATATTGCCAGCCTGCTATGCTTCGCCAACGTGGTGTTCTCGTTCTATGTCTTCATGAGTACTCCTGTATTCATCGAGAAGAATACAATGCAGCTGTTGTGGCTGGTGTTCGTGCCAGGCATCGTGAATTTCGCCTTATGCTTTGCCTTGATTCCGTTTTTCGGTTATCGGGTGGCTATCTACTCTACAATCGTTTCCTATTGGAGTCAGTTGATGATTCCGTTCGTAGTAAGATTCTATAAGAAAAACGTCACGATGTGGTTAGGGCACCGCAGACTTATTTTCGCTATTCTGGCTGTCATTCTGGCCGACTTAGTTCTGGCAAATCTGCTGATGCACATGGCATGGTGGCTGAAAATTGTGATTTCTTTACCTGTCATTGGTTGCCTGCTGGTATTTTATCGTCATTTCAAGTTAAGCAGAATAGTTTGATATGCCTCAATCGGTCAAGATATCTATAGTTATCCCGGTCTATAACGTTGCACCCTATATTGCAGAGTGTCTTCAGAGTGTAAAGCAGCAGACATGGCAGGGTTGGCTGGAGTGTATTATCGTAGATGATTGTGGCACGGATGACAGTATGGCTATAGTGAAGCGGGAACTGGAAGACTACAAAGGTAAGATACATTTCAGGATTGTACATCATGAGAAGAACCTGGGGCTGTCGGCTGCCCGTAATTCAGGGCTTGACGCTGTTCAAGGTGATTATGTGTATTTTCTGGACAGCGATGATGAAATCACACCAGATTGTATAGAATGTCTGGCAACTCCTCTGGAGAATGAGAACTATGAACTCATAGTAGGCGATTATCGAATTGTTGGAGAGAATGCACCCAAGCCACCCCTGTTGCTGAGTAATGGTACTTCTCTGTACGACGGGGAAATACTGCATGCTTATCGTGAACTGCAGTGGTATATGCTGTCAGTAAATAAACTCTATCAGGTTGCATTCTTGAATCGCCACCACCTTCGTTTCTATGAAGGAGTCATTCACGAAGATGAATTGTGGAGCTTCCAAATAGCATGTCTGGCAAGGTCGTTATATGCCGTTGGTCATGAGTGCTATATATATAAGGTTCGCGCGGGTAGCATTACGGTGAAAAGGAATAATGAACACCGTTGTAACAGTATCCATATAATCTTGTGCGAGATGTATGAGTTCTCACAACGACATCATTTGCAGAATAATCAGGATGTCTACAACTACCTTCAGAACTTCCGGATGATAATGATGTACTCAATCTATTCAGAGGCACCTGCTTATTTCAAAGGTTTCTATACGGAACAACGCCAAGCTGTTTGGATGTCTTGGAGGGAATGCTTTAAGCGCGATGGCTTAGACATTCGGAAACAGTTGCGTGACCTGCACCAGTTGATGCCAGTGTGGCTGTCGATTGCATATCTTAAGATGATGTTCCGCTTCTTTTAAAATAAGGATTATGGAAGTCCAATTAGCAGACAATAAATATTTAAGATACTTTTGCTACCTCGTCATGTTTGAGGTGTTCCTAATGGGGAGCGGACAGGATTTGCATGTCACAGGCTTTCTAACGCTGCGTATGGTTAATTTCATAGTGGCATTGTTGCTTAGTGCCTATTTCTTCATTAGAACGGAGGTCTTGCCGAAGAATATTCTGCTCATTGCTGCTGCCTTTACGCTTCCATTGGTACTTTCGGTATTGACAGCGTATGTCAGAGGTTCTGATATGTCGCTTGTTTTTGAGGATGTAAAACCAATACTGTATTTCTATATCATATTCTACTATTATTACATGTCTGCCTCTGAAAAGGTAGTAAAACGGGCATTCGACCTTCTGTTGTGGGCGGCAAAGATCATGGTTGTGTTATATTTGATATATATAGTATTGACCGATGTGACGGGAATAATTCCCTATGCAGTTGCCTATCAGTTGGATTCTTATAATTCGTTTATGTTCAGAGGTATAGGCAGTGCTGTGTATTATAAGGGCTTCGTCTTTCTTCCGATTGCCGCAGTAGGTTTCTTTAGGGAAAAGAAATATGTGTGGGTATTGTTGACAACTGTTGCAATATTTTTTACTTTTACTCGAGGATTGTATGTGCTATTAGCGTTCGGTCTAGTAGTTTTCTATTTTAGAACTCGACACGTGAATTTTGTGAAGATCGTAGCTTTTGTATTGGTGGCTCTTCTTTTATATGGGATAGCAGAAGAATTTGGGGTGTTTTCATTCGAGAAATCGTTTATGGAAAACCGAGAGGAATCTGATTACACCAGAGTGCTCATTATTCGTCAGGTTTTTGATGCTATTACCTATTGGTCTGCAATTATCGGCCACGGCTTTGGCTATGGTATAGCAGAACGCTTCTCATATATGGAAATCTCATATTTGGATATTTTCCATAAACAAGGACTTTTCGGACTTACAGTTTGGCTTCTGCTTCTGATATCAATCCTGTATTTCGGAAAGCATGCAACTGGTGAATATAAAGAAACTGCCGACTTTTGGGTTACTGCAGTCTTGATGATGTATTTGCAATCTTTTTTTAATCCATACATCAATAATCCAATAGGACTTACAGTTATATTGATAGCTTTTACATTCTGTTATAGATTCTCTGAGGATGAACATTTTGCCGATCATAGTCTTGTACAATGTTGATTATCTGGTGACAAACGTTTATCGTTCACTACTAATCCATTATGAGGGGACTAGGATTTTGATTTATGAGAATTCTCCAGAGCCTCAAAATAGCCATTATGAGAGTGGGACGGTCATGTACCATCATGATAAAATGAATGGGGGTGTCTCTGCCGCGTACAATTATGGGGCTGCGCTTGCAAAAGCATGTAAGGATATAGACGCGATTCTTCTGTTGGATGAGGATACACAATTCCAGCCGGATTATCTGGATGTCTTAGATAAAGCCTTAAAGTCTCATCCAGACATTGATTTGTTTGTACCTCAGGTAATATATGCTAAGAATTTACCTTTCTCTCCCGTTCATAGAAGGTTGAGAAAAGATCGAGGTGCATTCTTGTCAGAAGGTGTGTATAGCTTAAAAGATTATCTACCCGTTAATAGTGGGGCCTGTTTACGTTTGTCGGCATTCGATGCGGTGGGAGGGTATAATCCTAAGATTCGTCTTGATTTCGCTGATTTCGATTTTTTCTCTCGCATGGCCGAGGTAAGTGAAGTGTTTTATTTAGTGAATAGTACTGCCTACCAAGCATTCTCTAATGAGGAAACTCAGGTCGATAAGTTGTTCCGACGTTATCAATTCTATTTAGAGGGTGCACATGAAGCAAAACTTAATAAGTTGATTAGCACTTCTGTGAAGATAGAGACCCTACGCCATACTTTGGCCTTGAGTTGGCGTACACGTAGTATGGCATTCTTAATTTATTTGCTCCATCATGTATAATGTGATGTAAAATGAAAGAAACAACTTTAGTATCTGTTATAGTTCCGTGCTTCAATCAGGGATGTTTCCTCTCTGAAGCTCTTGATAGTATCATCTCACAGACCTATACTAACTGGGAATGTATAGTTATCAATGACGGCTCGACTGATAATACCGAGTCTGTGGGTAAGAAATATTGTCTGAATGATAGTAGAATTAAATACATTTATCAGAGAAATCAGGGGGTGATAGCTGCTCGTAATAATGCGATTAAAGAGTCGTCGGGCGAGATTATTCTCCCTTTGGATGCAGATGACAAGGTGGCTCCTGTCTATATGGAGAAAGCTGTGCAGTATTTGCAGCAACATAAGAACTGCAAAGTTGTGTATGGAAAGGGTTGGCTGATAGGAAAAGAAAATGGACCCTTCAAATTGCCGGAATTTTCTTTTGAAGGTCTGTTGCGTGATAACTGCATATTTAATTCTGCCTTTTACAGACGCAGAGATTTTGATGCTGTAGGCGGCTATAATCCTAATATGGCTAAAGGCTATGAGGATTGGAATTTGTGGATATCTCTGCTTGAGGATGGTGGCTATGCGCACCAACTGGACGATGTCGTTTATTATTATCGTATTCAATCGCTTTCACGTACTACGGGAGCAGATCAGAATGAGGTGGAGTTGAAACTTCAGATTATAGAGAATCATCAGAAGGCTTATCTGCAACATTATATGAGTTTATACGATAAATATTCTGCTATTGTTGCAAAAAACTGGTGGTACAAGGTGTATTTCTTGTTGCGTAGATTTAAAAATATAATTAGAAACTAATTAGTAATGATATCCGTTTGTATTGCGACCTATAATGGAGAACATTATATTGAGCGTCAAGTGACATCTATTCTGAGTCAACTGGGACCGGATGATGAGGTCGTCGTTTCAGATGACGGCTCAACGGATAATACGCTGTTGATTCTTAAACAGATTAATGATAAAAGGGTGCGGATAATCGATGGTCCTCATCGTCATTCTCCGACATGGAATTTCGAGAGAGCACTAAGTGAGGCCAAAGGAGATTACATCTTTATGGCTGATCAGGACGATGTATGGCAGCCGGAGAAAGTAAAAGTATCAATGGCTTATCTACAGAAATACGATTGTGTTGTTAGCGACAATACGACTGTGGCTGCAGATGGCAGTATTATTGAGGATTCATTCTTTGCCGCCAACCATACCCGTCCAGGAAAGATATATAATTTGTTGGTGAAGAATGGTTATCTGGGATGTTGTATGGCTTTCAGGCGAAATGTTTTGGAGGCTTCACTGCCTTTTCCACACGATATCCCCATGCATGATATTTGGATTGGCAATGTCGCTGCATTTCGTTTTTCGTTATGCTTTATCCCTGAGAAGTTGATGTGTTATAACCGTCATGGCGACAATGCATCATCAGCTTCGGAGCCCAGTCCCTATTCAATATGGCAGAAACTGAATTTCCGATGGAATATAATCCGTTATCTGCCGAATGTTTTGTTTACGAAGATTCCACGAGAAAAAAGAAAGTAAATGCTATACATTTCCATGTTTGTGCCACTGCTGTTATCAGTAGTATTGGCTATGTACATTATTCCACGTATCTTGGTGGTGAGTGTCAAGAAAGACTTGAATATTCCTCCAAGGTTCACCGACAAAGGTAAACGTTCAGTTCCCCGTTTAGGAGGTGTGTCTTTGTTCCCAATCTTGATTATCAGTATAGGTGCCGCAGTGGTGGCTTGTCTGATGGTGGATTCCCATACTTTATTGGCATGGGAGAACGACGATACGTTTGTACAATACGTGTTTGCTATTGCTGGACTGACCACAATGTATCTTCTTGGTGTCATGGATGACTTGATAGGTGTGTCTCTGCTGTCTAAACTTAGCATAGAGTTTATAGCTTCTTTGTTGATTCCATTGTCAGGCTTGTGGATTGACCAGTTGCATGGTTTGTTAGGTATTTATGAGTTACCTTATTGGATAGGTTTGTTAGGAACGGTTCTTACAGTTATGTTTATCACTAATGCGATTCCAATGCTTGACGACGTTGACGGATTGGCATCAGGGATGGCTATGATCGCTTTTTCAGTGTTAGGAGTGTTGGCTTTTATTGCAAATCTTCCGTTCTTGCTTATGGTTTGTGCTGCTATGGTCGGTATGTTATTCCCGTTCTTCTTCCGGAATGTGATGGGATGGCGTATTGGCTGGCGAAATATCTATCTTGGTGATACGGGTGGCCTTACTATTGGCTATATGCTGAGTTTTGTAGTGATTGCTCTTACTCGTCAGGGTGGTTATTCATTACCAGATGGTATTATCATGGTATGTTTCGGCTCTTTGCTCATACCGATGTTTGATGTTTTGCGTGTGGCAGTCATGAGAACGGTCAATCATAGAAATCTTTTTATACGAGATAACAATCATATTCACCATCGCCTGATGATGGGTGGTATGGGTCCTGGTAAAGTTTTGATAACCATATTACTTGTTACCGCTTTCTTCATTCTACTAAACGTGATTGGAGTATGGCTTGAGTGGAATCTTTCACTATTATTAGTGGGTAATGTGGTTTGCTGGGCGGTTCTTCAGGTCGTTATAAGTTATTATAAGAATAAATACGCTGATATGGAAGCGATAGAACAGAGCTAATATGAGTGAAGTAATGATAACCATATATTCGATAGTTGCACCCTTCTTGCTATCGGCAGTCTTGGGATGGCTTTTTATCCCAAGGGTATTAATTTTAAGCCATCGCAGGCGTCTCTTTGACATCCCGGATGATCGGAAGATGCACGATCGGCCTATTCCGCGTTTAGGAGGTATTACTTTCCTTCCTATCCTTCTGATATGCGTTTGTCTGGTGGTAGGTGTATGGGTGTTGCTCGATATTCCTTATGTGGGAGCTCAGATGGATGTTATGTTTATCCGTTTCATACTCCTTTTTGTTGGCATGATGATGCTGTATCTTGTTGGCGTTGTTGATGACTTGATAGGAGTGACCTACAAGGCGAAATTCATGGTCCAGATAGCTTGTGCACTTTTGTTTCCTCTTTCGGGATTGTGGATTCATGATATGTCGGGATTGTTCTTTATTAATGAGATACCAGCATGGGTAGGTATACCCCTTACTGTATTTGCGGTCGTATATGTTACGAATGCCATAAACCTTATCGATGGCGTTGATGGTTTGGCTTCTGGTATTTGTGCAATATCGCTTGGAACGTTAGGATTGGCGGCAGCGGTAAAAGGACAGCACCTTTTCCTTCTCTTTGCTTTTGGCATGTTAGGTATTCTTTTGCCTTTCTGGATATATAATGTATATGGAAATGCTCAGAAAGGCCATAAGATATTCATGGGTGATACTGGTAGTTTAACTCTTGGCTATTTAGTGAGTTTCCTATTAATTTATATGGCAAGTGAGGCTGGTGGTACTTTTCCAAAAGAAATGCTCATCATAGGTCTCTCTACAATGTTGCTTCCTATGTTTGACATCGTACGGGTAGTAATGGCTCGAATGAAGAATCATCGTAATCCTTTCTTGCCTGACAAGAATCATATTCATCATAAACTTCTTCGTACGGGACTATCGGCTCGTTGGGTTATGGTTGTGCTGAATGTTGTTTCATTATTGATAATCTTGGTTACAATATTAGGGGTGCATCTTTGTTTGGGTAGTACTTGGATTTTCCTGATAGATCTTGGCGTCTGGTTGATATTTGACTATACAGTCAATTATTTCATCCATAAGAATCATCGTAAGAGATATGAGTAGCGTTAAGCGAATAAAGAAGCAGCTGTCTCCATTATGTTTTTTGCCTGATGGGAGGTTGGTTTGTTATCAATATGGACACCTTATTATATTGAAAGAGGATAGTTTCGATAGTTCATATCCTCTATTCTCCAATAAGAGAGAGTGTTGGTTAGGTCATTCTAGTTTGCTTTATCGTTTACTTCGTTTGGGTATCCGTACGGCAATAGCTATTGATGATACTCATCTTTTGCTTTCTATAGGGAATCGTGTATGTGAATATGATTTAGCTTCGGGTGTATTATCTGCAGGGTATGATTTGGGTACTGTACGTCCCTTGGTGTTTACGGCAATTCATAACCAACCAGGCTTTGATAACACGATTGTCTTTGGTAGCTACTTGCTGAACCGAGAGAAAAATCCGATGCATATCTATGTACGGAAGGGTGTAGATCAATGGGAAAAGGCATACACTTTTCCCAAGGGCATCATTAATCATATTCATCAAATTATCCCAGATCCTTATCGAAAATGTGTATGGGTGTTTACTGGTGATTTTGATGAATCGGCTGCTATTTGGAAAATTACAGAGAATTTCCGCCATATTGAGCGGATTGCTTGTAATGACCAAAAATATCGTGCATGCGTAGCTTATGCTTTACCAGAGGGACTGCTCTATGCTACCGATGCTCCTTATGCAGAGAACTATATATATATGTTGAATCCTGATACACTGGAGATTCGGTCGTTGTTTCCTCTTGATGGTAGTTGTATTTATGGTTGTCAATGGGGCGATCATTATGTGTTCTCTTCTACAGTAGAGGGAGATGGCCGGCACTTAAGTCCTTGGCAGTTTTTATTTAGCAGG
>ERZ842401.8537-NODE-8537-length-10036-cov-3.146679_pt1 | contig 10036 bp, 10 predicted proteins | sample MGYA00521270_ERZ842401 | MGnify/ENA primary metagenome ERZ842401 (study PRJEB31892, sample SAMEA3878208) | bioreactor metagenome | biome: Moose rumen | place: Sweden | collected 2011-10 | study: EMG produced TPA metagenomics assembly of the PRJEB12797 data set... | reverse complement strand
GGTCTACAAGCTGCCTGGCCTTCTCAACCTTATTGTACTCATGATAGCTGGTCATGGGAGTGTGAATATCAAAATGATTCAACAGCTTAATACTGTTTCTGGTATCTTCTGCAGCAATTATATCCACACTTTTTAATGTTTCCACCACCCGTGGTGTCATATCCCCCAAATTCCCTATGGGGGTAGCACATAAATATAAAGTTCCAGTCATATTGCTGTCCCTTTCTTCTTTAAAAGCCGTATATCTCCCTGATCTCCGACATATATTCTCCCGATTTTTCAAAAATGATCAGTGGTTTTTCCACCTTCATGCGTGGGTTGCCTCCCCGCACCGCCTCTATGAGCACCATATTCGGCTCTTTGTCCACATAAGGATATACCAGCTGCATTCGTTTGGGTTCCAACCTGTGCTCTGTCAATTTCACCATTATTTCTGCCATCCGGAAAGGTCTGTGCACCAGAAAAAAGTGCCCTCCGGGTTTTAAAAGTCTGGATGCCGCTTTCACTACATCCTCCAATGTGCAGAGTATCTCATGTCTGGCAATTGCTTTGGGTTCCTCCGGATTAGTCAGACCATGATTTCCTATCATATAAGGCGGATTACATGTGATGCAATCAAAAGAAGCAGCCTTGAAAAGTAAGCCTGCTTCTCTGATATCACCCTTTACAATGGATATTTTATCCGACAAACCATTCAATGCAATGCTCCTTAGAGCCATGTCTGCAATTTCTTCCTGAATCTCAAGCCCGGTAAGATGTTGAAAACCTGCTTTTGCTTCCATGAGGATCGGAATAATGCCAGTTCCCGTTCCCATATCCAGAAGCTCCTCACCTTTTGCATTTTGTGCAAAACCGGTTAGCAAAACAGCATCCATTCCAAAACAGAATTTTTCTGAATTCTGAATGATTTTGTACCCATTTCTCTGCAGTTCGTCAAGCCTTTCATTTTCTTTCAGCTCAATTGTCATCCAACTTCGACTTTCCTTCCTGCTTCTCTTCTTTTTCCAACAGCTCCAGCTCTTTCATCTCTTCTCTGGATACATCCATCTTATCTTTTTTCGCATGCTTTCTCTTGAAACGCAGATTCCCTACCTCATACTCCCGAAGCTCCTTTTCGTCCCCTACATCCACCAACACTTTTACCAGCTGTCTCAGGACATTGACACTGTGAACTTCCCCTTTCATACCGTCATCCGTCGTGACATAATCCCCGACGCTTGGAAGTTTCCGGTTCAGCTCCTCATAGGTATCCTCTTCATTTTTCAGACAGCACATCAATCTGCCGCAGACTCCGGAAATCTTCGTAGGATTCAGGGATAGATTCTGTTCTTTCGCCATCTTGATAGATACAGGTACAAAATCGGACAGATAACTGTGACAGCACAATGCTCTACCGCAAATTCCGATGCCGCCCCGTATCTTCGTCTCATCTCTTACTCCGATCTGCCTGAGCTCAATTCTCGTCTTAAACACACTGGCCAAATCCTTTACCAGCTCACGGAAGTCAATCCGTCCGTCCGCTGTGAAATAAAAAAGCACCTTATTATTATCAAAAGTATACTCCGCATCGATCAGCTTCATTTCCAAACCGTGCTTTTGGATTTTTTCAAGACAAATCTTATACGCGTCTTTTTCCTTTTGCTTATTATGCTTTGCCTGCTCCAGATCACGCTCCGTCGCTATTCGGATCACCGGTTTTAAAGGCTGTACCACTTTTTCCTCATCCACTGCCTTCACACCGGAAACCACCGTTCCAAATTCAATTCCCCGCGCAGTTTCAACTATAACATGATCCCCTCTCTTAACCTGGAATTTCAAGGGATCAAAAAAATAAATCTTTCCCGCAGTGCGGAACCTTACCCCGATTACATTTATCATCTTCTCCTCCATCTATCAACCACACAAGGTTCTTTTCGCCTCATCACTCCGATACCACATAGGATACTGCTTCTGGCATTCACACAGATACAGCGTCTCCTCTTTCAATTAGTTTAGCATAAAATAAGTAATTTGACCACTGTATATTTTTTCCGGATTACCCTTTTTCCTTGATCGTCAGAAGCAGAAGCTCCATCGTCAGATCAAAGTTCACATTGGCATCCAGCCGTTTCTTTGCCGTATCCAACGCCTTGATGACTTCCTCTATACCCTCGTAGCTCGTTCTTCCTGCCACTCTCCGAATGGATGATATCTCCTCCTTAAAGATCAGATGATTGACATCTCTTGTCGCTTTGAACAATAATACATCCCTGTACCAGATTGCCATGATATCCAGATAATCACTGATCTCCAGCTTATATTCATTAATTTTTTTGATCGCAGACACAATCTCATACATTTCCATGTCCTGTATGTATTTAAGCAGTGAAAGTGCCTCTGATTTCACATTCTCAAATTCTTCGCTCTTGGCAAGATTCCTCGCCTTCCCTACATTTCCTCTCGCAAATGCGACACAGACATCGGCCTTATAATCCGGAATCTGCATTTTATCCATGAGATATTTTTTCAATTCCTGATCTGATACCGGCTTCAGATTCAGTGTGACACAACGGCTCAAAATTGTGGGCAAAAAAGCATTGATATTGGATGTAAGGAGCATGATCACAGCGTATTCCGGAGGTTCCTCCAATGTCTTCAAAATGGCATTCTGCGCCTGGATATTCATTTTTTCCGCTTCCGGTACAATATAAATCTTATATTTACTGCTGTAGGGTTTGATCACTACATCTCCGTTGATCTGGGCCCGGATATCATCCACGCTGATCGTATTGGGCTTCTCATGAGTGACAAAAATAATATCCGGCTGATTTCCTGAAAGTGCCTGCCTGCAGGAGCGGCATTCCTGACAGGGATTGACGCCGTCTCTCTCGCACTGGAGTGCCATTGCAAACACTTTTGCCACAAATTCTTTTCCCATGGATTTCTCACCATTAAAAATATAAGCATGGGAAATTTTGCCCTCCTCAATGGCATGCTGAAGATGTTCTTTAATCTGGATCTGTCCCACAATATCATTAAAATCAGCCATGATGTCCTTCCTCCTAATGCATCTTTTGCCCTCAATCTTTTGTCTTTCTTTTTACTTTTTCACTTCAAAGCGTTCACGTGAATATATCAAGCAGCAATCCCCTGATCTCTCCAATTTTGTCCAATATCTTAATCTGGTCTTTCTCTTCTTTCATCAATTCCTGAGCCAGCTGATCCAAATTGTCATCAATCAACCGAATGATCCCATATACTCTGTGCCGTCCTCTCCTGTCCAGGAAATTTTCTCTGGCAAAAGAATGAGAATGTGTCACAACTTCATTCAGAAAGTCTTTAATCAGTCCTCTGTAATGCTTCATATCCCGGATATCCCGTTTTTTTGAAATTTTTTCACCTTGCTCTGTAATCTCCTGCAGAAGCCCGTTCAGCTTTTCCTGCAGCTCGCTTTCCCTAATATTGCTGGTCAACATGAACTTAAAGGAGTCGTCCGATACCTGCGGCTTGTTTGTCTGATCAATCTGGGTGAGCTGTGTGAGTTGATTGACTTTTATATCCATAGGTTCTCCCTCCTCCTGACAATTCTTCAAAAGTCGTTATATACGATAACATCACTGAACACAAAGATTTTCTTTAATATACTCTACAATCTCTCTCAGACAATTATCCAGATCATCATTGTTGTTATAAAACCTGCGTTGAATTCCTGCTTCTTTTATCTTCTCTTCGCTGAAATCCTCACTGTCTGCCAAAAATCTGCGGCACAATTCCTCATATTTGGGACTCTCCTGCTTTTTTTCCCTCTTGATCGCTCTCAAGAGCCTTTCCGCATCATCTGTCTCCACCAGGATCGGAAGCATATGCTGCCCGCCAAAATATTCTTTGGTTTTCAGATAAGATTCCAGCGTACCAATGATAATATAATTTTCTTTTTTCAGATCAAGCTTTCCGTCATCCACCGTAAAATAACGCCATAACCCGTGAAAAGTCTCATAGGCTCTCTCTTCGATGATCTTCCCCTGTTTTTTCAGTTTCTCATATTTTTGCTCATCCACAAAATGATATTCCACACCATCCGTTTCTTTGATCCGCTGCGGTCTGGTTGTATATAGGATCACCGCCTTCAGCGCAAGATTGTCATTCTGGAGGAGCCTTTTATAAATCGTATCTTTTCCGGTGGAGCTTTTTCCCATCATATAAACGATCATGCCCATAAGGTATTCCCTCATTTTCACATTATTTGTAACCTATATTGCAAAAAACAAAAAGTCAGCCTGCAATTTTTATCTGCGCACCACCTTCACATATATTGTATCGGATGTTCCGGCATTTTTGTACACTCCCTGTACCTTCAAACCCTTTGAAATATATTCCATTGTTTTCCGGCAGTCTTCGGCAGATATCTTCTCACCGGGTATCACATATGGTATCCCTGGCGGATATAGATTGATAAACTCACCAGCATATCTGCCCGGAGCATCTTCCAGCATTACCTCTTCCGTTGCCATGGCCCAGGCCTCATAAAATGGAATAACATCTGCTTCCTTTTCTTTTCCTTCATTGCTGTCATATTTTATCCAATCCCCGCAGACAAAATTTCCCGCAAGTTCCCTGTCAATCGTCAGGCATGCCTCCATCATCCTTTCATACGCATCTTCTGTATCATTAATGGTAAACATTGCCAGGCAATATGCTGGCGCTGCCATTTCCAGCTGAAGATGAAACCGGTCCCGCAGGATATCATAAATGTATTGTCCGGAAATACCGCATTTTTTCCCGGAAATGATCAATTTTCCTATATCTTTTCCCCCCCAGACCTCATCCTCCGTAAATGTCCCCTGTGGGAATTCCAGAAATTTACACTGCTGCAGGATCGCGCACATTTTCAGATATCTATCCCGAAACCATGCTAACTTCTGCGCTCCCTCTTTCTCCATGGTCCAAATTAAATTATCGATGCTCGCCATAAATAGATAAGAAGGACTGCTGGTCTGATATATGCGTAAAAACCGTCTTAATTTCTCCCGATCTATAAGGCAGCCGCTGACATGCAAAAGAGCTGTCTGCGTGAGTGAAGGCAGCGTTTTATGCACACTATGAATCACAATATCCGCTCCTGCCTGACAACTGTTCTCGGCAAAACCTTCTGCCAGCCCCAAATGTGCCCCGTGAGCCTCATCCACAATCAAAGGTATTCCTCTTCCATGAACAATCTTTGCAATTTCACGGACATTGGCAATGTACCCTTCATATGTCGGTGAAACAATCAATACCGCTCCGATATCCTCTTCCTTATCCAGCCTGTCCCTGACCATTTCTGCTGTAACCGCTCCGGTGACCCCAGAATCATTTATTTTTGGCGATAGAAATTTTAAATTCAATTTCCTAAGATATGCTGCATGATATGCCGATTTGTGGCAGTTCCGCGCCATGAGAAGATTACCGCCTGGCTCCACGGCAGCACTGATCGCACTTAACATGCCCGAAGTGCTTCCATTGACCAATAGAAAACTCTCTTCAGCGCCATACATCATAGAGACCCTTTTTTGGATGCTCAGAATAATTCCCTGAGGCTGGTGCAGATCATCGAATCCATCGATCTCAGTAATATCCATCCCGGTTATTTCTGCTGGAAATTCTCCTATACGACTGCCTTTGTGACCAGGCATATGATAAGGGTAGAAATCACTGTCCCTGTACTCCTTAAGTTTATCAAACAATGTATCTTGTCTGTTTGTCTGCTCTTCCATTAAGTTCCATTTTCCTTTTTCCCGGCTCCAGCCTGTTCGACCTGAATCAATTTTTTTCCATGACCTTTGCGCATATGAACGGTTTCCAAAGCAGAAACCCATTTGTCAGCCAAAGTAACTATCCACGCCTCCCTGCACGCTGGAGGGACGATCGTAAGTGGCCACATATGTTTTTTTATAATATCTTGCTCCTTAAGAGTGAGATCATATTCTTTCGAAGCATTGCGAAGTGCTGTAAACGGATGATGAAAACCATGAAGTTTCTGCCTTTCCACTGTTTTATCATGCCAATCATACAAAAAATAATCATGCAGCAATGCACCCCGGACTAGTTCCCTCTCGCTGCACTTGATATGAAGCGCCTGACTAATCTTAAGACTCTGTCTCGCAACACTCATGCAATGGTCATTGACCGTCACATTCCCATGCTGTATATATGACTTTGTTGAACGGAAATTGCCGGAACTCAGGATATCGGGGGCATGTTTCGTGATCTTTCTATATAAAACCTTTTCCTCTTTAAACTCTCTGATCCAACGCTGCCTGCGGCGTTCGCTGCGATAAGACGAATTTCTGTCTCCCAATTTTCTCACCTTAATCCATATATTTTTATGCAGAAGTATTTTATTTACTCATTTCTTATTTTTATTCTTATTACTTTATTCCACAAAAAACGGCCTCTTTCAAGCTATAACAACTTTCATACCGTGTATATTATCTGGATATTAAGTCAAATTATATGTTTTGGGATTAAAAATTAGAATTGGACTGATTCGTCCTGACGTTCGAAATTTCCTAATTGAATAAAAAAATGTTGCAAAGTCTGTAACATAAAAAAATGCCCAAAGTCGGAATCGAACCAACGACACGAGGATTTTCAGTCCTCTGCTCTACCAACTGAGCTATCTGGGCTTACCCGTGCGGCACAGTTTCCAACATTTGTGCGCTACAACAAAAACAATTATAAGCGTAAGAATGAATTTTGTCAATAATTAATTTAGAATTTTTTAAATAATTTTTGTTGTATGGTTTTTGATGTTTTTTTAATAAAAAAACTCCGAAGTCACATAAAAAACTTGCACCAGGATCCGGAATGATATAATGTTAGAAAGGAAAGCAGCAGGTTTAAGGGTGGGATTTATTATAAAAGCGATGCAATGAGGAGGTTTTATGAGATTTGTGATACAGGTAGTGTCAGATGCAAGTGTGACGGTGGAAGAGAATGTGATCGGTGCAATTTCGAAGGGTTTTGTAGTGTTGATCGGGATTGAAAACTCTGATACGACGGAAATTGCTGATAAGATGGTCAAAAAACTTTTGGGACTGAGGATATTTCCTGATGAAAACGGAAAAACAAATTAAAACCTGACACAGGTCGGAGGCGGATTATTACTGATCTCACAGTTTACGCTCTATGCAGACTGCCGTCATGGAAACCGTCCGAGTTTCACCAAAGCGGGGGCACCGGATCATGCAGAGAAGCTGTATGAATATATTATCGGCCGCTGCCGTGGAAATAATATTACAGTCCAGACTGGTAAATTTGGGGCAGATATGCAGGTAAAACTGACAAATGAAGGTCCGTTTACCATCCTTATGGATTCAAATGAAATTGTATAAAAATCCGAGAGGGAGAGTCAGAGAAAGCTATGAAAGTCATGAGAAAAATATTTACGGCGATGATTTTAAGTATGACATTTTTGACGGTTTCCTGCGGTGAGACAGATCAGGTTCTGGACAACGCACAAATTTTATCCGTGGAACCGATTGAGATAGGGAGCAAAAGCAGCGATCCGAAATGGGTGACGGGGGAAAATATTTCTGCTGAAACTTTGGAGACAGAAAACGTGAAATATACAGAGAGCGGAAAAAAAGAGGAAGGAAGCCAGCCATCGGAGAGGGAAGAGGAAGAGAAGGACAGCCAGTCATCGGAGAGGGAAGAGGAAGAGAAGGACAGCCAGTCAACAGAGATCGATGAGAATGGATCGGAGTCCAGTTCCATAGTGGCATCGGATGGGGTCGTGATCGTGATCGATGCAGGGCATCAGCAAAGAGGAAACAGGGAGAAAGAACCGGTGGGGCCGGGTGCGGCAGAAATGAAAGCAAAGGTCAGCAGTGGGACAAAGGGAACAACGACAGGGCTTTATGAATATGAATTAAATCTGATGGTTGCCAAGAAACTGGAGGCTGAGCTGATAGGCAGGGGCTATGAGGTGATCATGGTGCGGACGGAGCATGATGTGGATATCAGCAACAGTGAGCGCGCAAAGATTGCCAATGATGCCAATGCTGCAGCATTTATCCGTATTCATGCCAACGGATCGGAGGATGCTTCCGTGCGGGGAGCCATGACCATCTGTCAGACCAGAAATAACCCTTATAACGGAGCGCTCTATGATGACAGTAAGGCATTAGCAGAAGCAGTTCTGGACGGGATCGTGGCTGCCAGCGGCTGCGAGAGGCGCAAGGTCTGGGAGACAGACACCATGAGTGGGATCAACTGGTGCCAGGTCCCGGTGACGATCGTGGAAATGGGATATATGACGAATCCGGAGGAAGACAGGCTTCTTTCAACGGACGAATATCAGGACAAAATGGCGCAGGGAATGGCAGACGGGATCGATGCGTTTCTTAGCCGGTAAAAAATGATGCAGGCAGACATTTCTGTTGCAAATCCATACGTTCATCTGCAAATCCATGGGTTCAACGGTAATTTCCCAAAAAAGAACGTCAGGTCAGTTCCTGCTGTTGTGTACCGGCCCCCGGTTCCAGACTTTGGACGGCTGCGCTTTGGAGGTGGGTTGACGGAAAAGCAGCGCCATCAGCGCCTTGCCATTGAAAGGGAACAACGGCCAAAAATAGCTCATTCCCCCAAAGGTGGGGGTGCTGATGATGGATATGAGCACCAGGATCACTCCGATGCAGAATCCAGGGACTTTGAAGAAACCTGTGGCGAGGATCAGGAGAATCCTGTAAAAACGGAGAGCGTCGGCGAATTCAATACTGGCCAGAGAAAGGGAAGTTAACAGGGTGATGGCGGCGTAGAACAGGACTTCAATGGATGCCCAGTGCATACTGATAGCCGTATCGCCGATGAGAAGACCGCCTACAATTGAAAGGGCTCCGGAAAAACGGCTGGAATTTAACGACGCAGAATATTTAAAAAGATCAAGAAGAAATTCCACAGCTGCGATGTACAAAAGAAGCTGACCGGGAGTGAGCCCTTCTGTGGATAAGATCCCCCATTCTTTTGCCTGCTGTGGAAAACAGGAGCACAAAAGGAGAAAAGATGGCATGAGAAACAGGCTGATGGGAATGCACAAAAACCGGATCAGACGGAAATAGCCTCCAACAAGGGGACTTTTGTAAAAATCTTCAGGGCTCTGGGTAAACTGAAAAAACGTGCAGGGCAGGATCAGGACAGTGGGAGAATTGTCCACAATGATGAGAATATGTCCCTCCATCAGATAACTGGAGGCAACATCTGGGCGCTCTGTCATCTGGATGCAGGGGAGCGGCGTGCACCATCTTTTCTTCACCAGCAATTCTTCCAGACTTTTGGCGCCAAGCGTCAGAGATGTAACCTTTAGAGAATCCAGAGTGGCGGTCAGCCGGTCCAAAAGTTCCCTGTTTACCTCACTTTCCAGATAGGCCAATGCCACATCAGTCCTGCTCTCGCTTCCGACAGTATGCATCTCAAAAGTGAGCTTTTCAGAGCGGATCCGTCTGCGGATCAGATTTACGTTGGACAGCAGAATTTCCACGAAGCCATCTTTAGCACCACGCGTGATGCTTTCACTGTCCGGTTCGGCTACATTGCGGGACGGATAAGTCCGCGCATCGATCACCAGTGCCCTGTCAAATCCGTCCACAAAAAGTACCGAGGGACCGCTCAGCACATTTTTGATGATTTCGGGAAAGGAGTCTGTCAATGTGGTCTGGGCATAGCCAATCTTACTGTCCACAAACTTCTGGATATCCTCGATCTTCCGGTTCCCGGTGAAGGAAGGATTCTGCAGATCGGCAAAGATATCCTGCAAAAGCTCCAGATTGCAGAAACCGTTCAGCCCTATGAAAAAACATTCCGTTTTGCCTATAAAAAGAGTTTTGGTGATAATATCAAAGCTTTTTTTCATGGGCAGAAGACTGTCGAGTGAAGTTTTATTCTCTTTCAGATCAGATGAAACATTAGTCATGATTACCTCCGGGGGCAGGCAGACAAATCTGTCTGCCCATTTGACCCATAGATACAAGAGTGAAAATCTTTTTTCAGATCAGAACTATTTTTTGTAAATTCTATGAAT
>ERZ842401.8536-NODE-8536-length-10037-cov-9.469044_pt1 | contig 10037 bp, 4 predicted proteins | sample MGYA00521270_ERZ842401 | MGnify/ENA primary metagenome ERZ842401 (study PRJEB31892, sample SAMEA3878208) | bioreactor metagenome | biome: Moose rumen | place: Sweden | collected 2011-10 | study: EMG produced TPA metagenomics assembly of the PRJEB12797 data set... | reverse complement strand
TGGCAAAGCCTATAGACGTTGACAACGCCCGTTACTATCGTCTGATTATCGTGGACGAGAGCCATAACCTGCGCAACCCTCAGGGGCGACGCTACCATAACATCAAGGACCTTATCCAGAAACAGGACTCGAAGGTGCTGTTGCTCACGGCAACACCTTACAATAAGGACTTCACCGACCTTGGCGCACAGTTGCGTCTTTTCCTGGGCGAAGACCTTGACCTTGGCATCCGTCCTGAGGAGTATATCCGTTCTCTTGGCGGTGAGCGTGCCTTCATGCAGAAGCACAGTGAGATTCCCATCCGCAGCATCGCCGCCTTCGAGCAGAGCGCAAGCACAGAGGACTGGAGCGAGCTGATGAAACTGTTTCTTGTGCGCCGTACACGCACATTCATCAAGAACAACTTTGCCAGGCTTGACGAGACGAACGGACGGCGATACCTACAGTTTCCGGATGGTACAAAATCCTATTTCCCCGACCGGTTGCCCCGTTCCATCAAGTTCCCCACTGTAGAGGGCGACCAGTTCTCACGCCTCTATAGCGACGACATGATTGCGCTCATGGAAGAGCTTCAACTGCCGCGTTACGGGCTGAGCAAATACCTGAGCGAAGCACAGACTGCTGACGCACCGCTTCAGGACAAACAGGTTTTTGAGAACCTCTCACGTGCCGGTGCTCGCATGATGGGGTTCTGTAAGAGCACGTTCTTCAAGCGCATGGATTCGAGCGGCTTTGCATTCCTGATGACGCTCTACCGCCACATCGTGCGCAATGCGGTCTTTATCTATGCCATCGAGAACAAGCTGGACTTGCCCATCGGAGATGAGAATCCCATGTATGGCGACACACCGGAGGATATGGACGGCTTCTTCACCGATGACAATGGTGGCGGCGAGGAGGATGACATCAAGCGCACACTGCGCATCCCAACCGATATGGAGCACTACATGCGCAAGGCACAGGAATACTATGAGATGCTGATACAGAAAAATAACGTCACTTGGATAGCATCCCGATACTTCAAGCGAACACTGAGACAGCACTTGAAAGCCGACAGCCAGCAAATCATAGAGATGATCAAGCTATGTGGCGACTGGAAGCCAGCCGAAGACAAGAAACTGGATGAACTACAGACGCTGCTCACCAGCACCCATGCTCAGGACAAGGTCATTATCTTCACTCAATACAGCGACACTGCCGACTATGTGTATCGTCAGCTTAAAGAGCGTGGCATATCCCATCTCGACAAGGCTACAGGCGGCACGCAGAACCCGACAGCCGTGGTGGATCGCTTCTCACCGAAATCAAACGGTGCGAGCATAGCTGAAGGTCAGCAAACCCGTGTGCTCATTGCTACTGACGTTCTCTCAGAAGGTCAGAACCTGCAGGATGCCCATGTCATCGTCAACTTCGACCTGCCGTGGGCCATCATCCGCCTCATCCAGCGTGCCGGTCGTGTGGACCGTATCGGTCAGGAGGCCGACCACATCGACTGCTATTCGTTCTTCCCGGCTGAAGGCATCGAAAGAATCATTTCCTTGAAACACCGCCTGAATCAGCGCATCAACGAGAATGCCCAGATAGTAGGCTCCGACGAACTCTTCTTTGAGGGCAACGAGCAGAACCTGCGCGACATGTACAACGAGAAGAGCGGCGTACTGGACGATGACGATGACAACGATGTGGATCTTGGTTCGATGGCTTACCAGATTTGGAAGAACGCTACCAATGCCAACCCAGACCTGAAGCGCATTATTCCAGCCCTCAGCAATGTCGTCTATAGTACAAAGAAAGCCAACAATACCATGGATGAGGGTGTCATCACATACGCCCGTACCTACAACGACTACGATGTACTGGTATGGCTCGACAAGGAGGGCAATGAGATAACGCGTTCACAAAAGCGCATTCTTCAAGCCCTTGAATGTCCTGTCAATGAGCTTTGCGTCCCGGCCCATGACAACCATCACGAACTGGTGGGCAAAGCTATAGAGAACATTACTCAGGAAACCACGACGAGCATCGGTGGCATCTTGGGCAACCGCTTCTCCACGCGCTATCGTGTCATTCAACTGCTGGAACACTATTACGAGCAGCCTGCCACACTGTTCTTCGACGAGGACAAGCGACAACAACTGAAGTTCGCTATCGACGACATCTATAACTACCCGTTGCTGGAAAACTCCAAGTTCATGCTTGGCCGACTGCTTCGTACAGCTACCAGTGACGACATTGTGGAGTCTATTCTTGAAATGAGGTCAACAGGCAACTTGTGCCGTATTGACGAGGACAAGGTGAAAAGCAAAGACCCAACCATCATTTGCTCGATGGGAATAAGGAGAGTTTGAAGTTTCAGGTTTCAGGTTTCAAGTTTCAAGTTTAATACAATACCAGATATGAGAAGGCAGACATTCAACGAATTGATTGAAAACAGACAGTTCCGTGAACTCTTTATCATGGAAATGGGATGGAACAACGTACATGGGAATGCACAATTACCAGTCGACGAAAAAGAAATCAGCATCACAGCCGTTGCCGAGCGCAACGGTTTTCAGGTGCTGGAGTGTGAGGTGGAGGAAATCCCGTCATCTTCCTTCTGCAAGAAACTTGACATGAAATTGCGAAAGCAAGCAGATAGTTACATCTTAATATTCTATCAGCCATATAGTTTGCATCACTTGTGGGTTGCTCCCGTCAAAAAGACGGAGAAACGCGACCTCGTATTTGTTGAGTACGAGACGCTGGATCAGGCTGACTTCCTCTTTTCAAAGATTGACGGGCTGACCTTTGATGTAGATGAGCATACCACCATCATGGATGTGAAAGAGCGCATCCAGACTGCCTTCGTCGTAAACTCTGAGAAGCTGACAAAGGACTTCTATCAGGGCTTCCGCAAACAACACTCCGCCTTCGTTAAGTTCATATCGGGAATTGATGACGAAACTGATGTGGCCCACAACAGTAACAAGCAATGGTACGCCAGTATCATGCTGAACCGCCTCATGTTCTGTTACTTCATCCAGAAGAAAGGCTTTCTTGACAACAACACCAACTATCTGCGCGACAAACTGGCATGGGTGCGGCGCGAGCAGGGCGAGGACCGCTTCTTCCAGTCTTTCTATCGGGGATTCCTCACCCGGCTTTTCCATGGTGGTCTGAACGACCCGCGTCACTCACGGGAGTTTGAGAACATATACGGACGCATCCCTTATCTCAACGGAGGAATGTTCGACGAGCACACACTGGAACAGCAGTATGCCGACATTGACATTTCGGATGAAGCCTTTGAGAGTCTGTTTGCCTTCTTCGACCAGTGGCACTGGCATCTTGACGACCGTCACACGGCTACAGGCAAAGACATCAACCCCGATGTGCTGGGATACATCTTTGAGCAGTATATCAACGACCGGGCTGCAATGGGTGCCTATTATACCAAGGAGGATATTACGGAATACATTGGCAAGAACTGCATTCTGCCGTTCCTCATGGACAAGGTTCGCACCGCCACCAAAGATAGTGAGAAATACTTCCGTCCCAATGGCTATGTGTGGCAGACGCTGGCGCAGAGTGGCGACCGTTACATCTACGATGCTGTGAAGAAGGGCTACACCGATGACTGGCAGGAGCGCATACCAGACTATATAAGCGAGGGCATAGACACCACGAAGCCAAACCTTCTGGAGCGTCGCGCCCGTTGGAATGAAAAGACCTCTGAAGAGTTTGCCCTGCCCACTGAGATATGGCGTGAAACCGTGGAACGACTGCAACGTTGCGGCTCGTTGCTTGAAAAGATATTCGCTGGCGACATAACCGAGATTAACGACTTCATCACCTATAACCTCGACATCCGCCAGTTTGTCTATGACCTCCTGCTCAATGCCGACGACCATCGTTTTGTGGCACACTTCTATCATGCCATGCAGCACGTGACGATTCTCGACCCCACCTGTGGCTCGGGAGCTTTCCTCTTCGCTGCCATGAACATCCTCGAACCGCTCTATGAGGTTTGCATCGAGCGCATGGAGCAGTGGCGTGACGAGAATCCAAGCCTCTTTAAGGATGAACTGGAGGAGATAGACCGCAAATATCGCTCCAATCGACAATACTTCATCTACAAGAGCATTATCCTGCGCAATCTCTACGGTGTTGACATCATGGCTGAGGCAACCGAAATAGCGAAGCTACGCCTCTTCCTGAAGATGGTGGCAGTGGTAGAGGTGGATATGCGGGCAGATAACCTCGGCCTCGACCCGTTGCCCGACATCGACTTCAACATCCGCTGCGGGAACACGCTTGTGGGATATGCGACGGAAGCAGAGCTTGACAACGATTTGAAGTATGGAGACATGTTTGCCAACCTTGAATTTAAGACTCACGTTGAAGATGGGATGGATAAGGCTGCCAGAGCCTTCAACATCTTCAAGCAAGTCCAATTCCGTCAAGAAGATGACATGACCGCATTTAAAGAAGCGAAACAGGAACTTCGGAAGCGGTTAAACGAACTTGATGAGACGCTGAATTTGCGCCTTTTTTCTGCCAGTGGTGATGGAATTAAATCCCATTACGAGTCATGGAAGAATACACACCATCCGTTCCATTGGCTTGCTGAGTTCTACGAAATTATCCACGGAAATGGTGGCTTTGATATAGTGATAGGCAACCCACCTTATGTATCAATGGCTCAAATTGACTATATCAAATCTTCGAAGGAGTTTAAGTGCAGCGATCTTTATGGATTTGTAATCCGTCGAGTTTTGACCCTTAAATCGAAACAAGGCTATCATGGCTTTATTGTAATGCACAATTTGGCATTCAGTCGCAACTTTGTAGACGCACGTAGCCTTCTCAAGAAAGAATCCGGAACTAAGTGGTTCTCTTTCTATAGCCGTATTCCATCTGGCTTGTTCTCTGGTGATGTACGTGTTAGAAACTGTATTTATTTACTTGCGCCAAGAGGGGTTGGTAATTATACTTCTAAGCTTAACCGCTGGTTTACAGAACAACGTTCAGTGTTGTTTGCAACTCTCAAATATTCCGATTTTAAATGGACTGATGCTGTTCCTATGTTACATCTTACTGAACTACAGGCATTATATGAGACAAAGAAAGGAATAAATATTGAACTGCTAAAGGATAGAAATGGTTTGCCGTTATTCTACAAAAATGTTGCTTATAACAGCTTATCAGTATCCAACGTGGCTCCTCCTGCTTATGATATAAAACAAAAACCAATAGAACAAACAAAACTTAGCAAAATACATATAAGTCGAGAGTATTATAATTTTGTTTGGTTGCTTTGTATTGGCAAATTCTACGTTAGCAAATGGCTTACTTATGGTGATGACTTCGACTTGACAGGTAAAGACATTATGGACTTCGCCTTTCCGTTTAATTCCTTATCTGAAGCAGACAAGTTTAAGCTGAATGAAATTTGTAATGAGGTTGAGAAAACACTTCCTGACACCACACAGTTCAAGCTAAATGCAGGAAAATATGTTGGAACCTTCAACACAAAGAAGCTCTGGTATCTTACAGACCAAAGTGATCGCATCTTCTACAAATATATGGGTAAGGATGTGGATAAAATCCAGCAAATGGTTGAGAGCCATATTGCTGCTTGTGTACTGACAGATAAAGGTAAAACCGATGAAGAGGAGGAATAATAATAGACACAGTGCTTGTCAAGCACTATGGCTTTACAGAAGAAGAACTTGACTTCATCATCAATTACGATATCAAGTACCGCATGGGCGATGAACTAAATGAAGAATAAAATGTCGGGTGAAATAACATGAGGTGATGTGACGTTATAAAAAAGGAAAACTATGTATATACCACCATTTACAGTTAGTGCAGAAGCCATTACGCTGATTGCAGAGATTGCGGGCCAGATAGAGCGCTATGCCATCCGGCTGGAGCAGGAGGACGGACTGCGACTGCGGAAGGCTAACCGCATCAAGACCATCCACTCGTCGTTGGCCATCGAGGGCAACACACTGAGTGAGGACGAGGTGCGCGACATCATTGACGGCAAGAATGTAGTGGCTCCCATCCGCCAGATCCAGGAAGTGAAGAATGCCATAGCCACCTACGAGCTCTACCCTTCCCTGAACCCCTACAGCGTGAAAGACCTGCTGAAAGCGCATGGCGTAATGATGCAGGCGCTGGTAGATGATGCGGGGCGATTCCGGCGTTCTGGCGTGGGCGTATTTTCTGAAAATGGACTTGTCCACATGGCACCGCCTGCAGACCGTGTGCCTATGTTGATGGACGATTTGTTTGCCTGGCTGAAATCCTCGAAAGATCATCTGCTCATCCGCTCCTGCGTATTCCACTATGAGTTCGAGTTTATCCATCCTTTCATCGATGGCAATGGACGCACAGGACGGCTGTGGCAGTCGTTGATATTAGGCAAGTTGCATCCGCTGTTCGAGCATCTGCCTGTGGAAAATATGGTGTACGCCAATCAGCAGGCTTACTACGATGCCATCACTGCCAGCACAAACGCAGGGCAGTCGGGACCGTTCATCGACTTCATGCTGAACGAGATATATAAGACACTGAAATCACATCAAGGAGAGGTGTTGCCAACAAATGACAACCATCCTGTTGACAAGCAGTTCGGTATAAAGTTCGGTGAAGAGTTCGGTATAAAGTTCGGTATAAAGTTCGGTATAAACGACAAACAACTTCTTCTCCTGATTGACAGCACCCCAGCGATTACGGCCTCTGATGCAGCAGAGCGAATGGTAATCAGCCTTCGTGGAGCAGAAAAAATATTTAAGAAGCTTAAGGATGCTGGCGTTATAAGTAGGCAAGGTAGTAGAAAGAGTGGTTCTTGGATAATCAACAAATAGCAACATCATGAGCACGAACCAATTCACAGAAAACAGCTACAAGCAGACGCTGACAGAACTATTCCGTCGGATGGGAAAACCATATTGCGGCTTGTGTTCTGACAGACAAAGGAAAGACAGAAGAGGAGGATATGTAATTCATTACATCTTTATGGACTAACATTTCTATGAGCGAAAATATTATTGACATCATCCAAGATATAAAGGAACGCGCTAACAAAGAATACGAACAAGCGAAAACGGTGCGAGCCATTGGACGGGGAAATATCTTCCTAACTGGTCCAAAGATGGAACGGCAAATCTGGATTACCAATACAGAGCCGGAATATACGCAGTATGGTCCCCGTTTCAGCGATGGCTCGTTCGCAGCAATCACTGATAGCGTATGCAATGCGCTGGTCGAACGTGGACAGCTCGTGGTGTCTAAAAACAAAACGTATGCCCAACGTGTGCTAAGATACTACGATGGGCATCACGATGTGATGTATAATGGGCGTCGTATCGTCTTTGACATACTCAATTCTGCCAACTTTATCAATCCTTCTACCGGCAATTCACGCGACTTGTCGAACATTCAGGTGGGCGTGGTAGGCATGAAGAACTTTATGTCCTTCCGAGATATTGCCACGGCACTGAGGCAATTGTCAGAGGTCGGTGCTAAACAGAAAAGTGCAGCCGAAGAGGAAAAAGCGGCGCGAAAACGCCTACAGGAACTGGAAGAACAGCGTAAGCGTGACGAAGAGGAACGCCAACGCCAAATAAAAGCCGCACAAGATGCAGAAGAAAAAAGACGCATCGAAGAAGAACAGCGTCGCATTGAGGAGGAGCGGCAACGGCAGATTGCTGAGGAACAGGAGCGACAGCGCAAGGCAGAGGAGGAACGCCAGCAGATAGAAAAGGACTTAGCTGCCATATCAGACAGATATGCCAATTCTGCCAACTTCATCCGCAAGCAGGCATCGCTCCGCCTGAACCCGAGACTCGACGAAACCCAGCTCGACATCAAGTTCTCACACGTACTGGATGGTACTACAGTTGTAATAGATGGTGGTCCAGGAACGGGCAAAACCACTACGCTGATTCAACGACTGAAGTTGCTTATCTGCGAGGATGATCTGAAAGACTATCGTGATAACCATGAAGAGTGTACACTCACCGATGAGCAAATCAGTATTGCATCTGACCCTGAACGTAACTGGATATTCTTCTCGCCAACAGAGCTGCTGCGTCAGTTTATGCGTGATAACATGAACTATGAGGGTCTGACGGATACTAATAATAAGACAGTGGTGTGGGCGAGCTATCTGAGACGTCAATTAGTGCGCGACAGATATCAGTTTGCCGGTGACGATTATCCGTTCGACTTCGCCAAGTCGTCGATGAACGAGCAACCTGTGTTCACGGGGAATCACCTTACTATGATCAATCGCTTCATTCGTGAATATATCACGGAGATGAAGAAAAAATTGCAGGTGGTGGCCGACATAGATACAAGCAGCTTTAAGTGGCATCAGGTGGGGAAGCGTATCACAGAGATATGCAAGGGTGCTGACAAGCGAATCATTGCGACATCATCTCTTGTTCGAATGATGTTCGACCTGGATGCAATACGCGAAATGCCGACACCGGCAGGTATTCTTTCTGCAAAGGATGTTATAACAACCTATCAAGAGCAGATACAACGCCTTTCCACATCGTATATGGCAGAATGGCATAAGGACGAGGATTTTTATGCAGCACTTGTTGAAATGGCAAAAGGATGGAAGAATAACGGCCTGACAGAGGAAGAAGAGGTGGGTGAGATGGATGAAGAGGAAATCCTGGCTGGCGCAGAGAACAAACTGCTGACCACTCTGAAGAATATGATAAAACGTCTGGCTCTTCAAACGATAGACAGCAAGATTGCTCTCAGCGGACGAGTAAAACAACTCTACGATAAGGTAGGGAACCGTATCAATGCAGCCGACTATGAGAAACTGACCGACTATGCCTACTTCATGCAGTATTTCTATCCTATCATTCACAACTATGAGGGCTACCTCTTTAATAAAATAACGTCTATATACAAGAATTTCCGTCGTGAAGCTCTGAAAACGGGCATGACAGGATGGAACAAGAATCTATTAAGACAGATAGTGGAGGAAGGCAAGAATCGTCCGCTATGTCAGCAAGAGCAAGCATTACTGATTGGATTCATCAACAATTTGGTGCTGAGCATACGCTCCGTGTCTATACGTCGTTTCGACTTGCTCAAGCATAAGTTTGCAGTAGCCTACAAAGATGTATGCCGTCCGGTAATTGGCATTGATGAGGCTACAGACTATACGCTGATTGATTATTATGCCATCAACTCTCTGCGCCATTATAAGGTATCGTCGTTCACACTGACAGGTGACATCATGCAAGGCCTTCGTTTGGATGGTATAAAAGACTGGATGGACTTACAGCGTGCAAACATGTTCAGTAATATAGAGGTAAAGACACTCACGATGTCTTATAGGCAAAGTCCGAAACTGATGCGTTTGGCAGATGCTATCTATGAGCACGAGATGGGTCACTCATCGCCATACAAGTGCAAGTTAGAACAGGACGAGAGCTGTCCGAATCCACTATTGCTAGTATCAGAAGATGAAGAAGAGAAGACTGAATGGATAGCCAAAAGAGTGTTGGAAGTGAAACAAAAGTATGGGTTTGTTCCTTCAATTGCAGTGTTTGTCGCAGACAAACACGATGCAATAAAGCTGGAATCCATCCTTAAGGACGATGGCAGATTGGAGAATAACGGTATAGACGTTAAAGACTGCAGCGATGGAGACAATCTGTCTGCCCAAGACATGCTACGTATCTTTCCTCTTGATAAGGTGAAAGGTATGGAGTTTGAGGTGGTGTTCTTCCATAATATAGACAAGGTGGCTGCAACTGAACTGATAAGTCGATATCTTTATGTGGGACTGTCGCGAGCCACATTCTTCATGGGCGTGACTGCCACCAATACCGATATTGACCTCCTGCCAGAAATCATCAATGAATTTGACACCACAGGAACGTGGGGAGATGAGTAAGTTATGACACCGCAATACCTCGGCAATAAAGACTTGCTCGACAGGCGACTGACCGCCTTCCTGGCAAGTCGCACCGTGCAAACCGCACGGGTGCTGGCTTGCTATGACTGGGCAACAA
>ERZ842401.8535-NODE-8535-length-10038-cov-4.465792_pt1 | contig 10038 bp, 15 predicted proteins | sample MGYA00521270_ERZ842401 | MGnify/ENA primary metagenome ERZ842401 (study PRJEB31892, sample SAMEA3878208) | bioreactor metagenome | biome: Moose rumen | place: Sweden | collected 2011-10 | study: EMG produced TPA metagenomics assembly of the PRJEB12797 data set... | reverse complement strand
TATAGGAATATATTCTCATTTTCCGCCACCCAAATGGGTGGAAATTAGAGGCGTTTGCAACATTTCCACCCATTTGGGTGGTTCGTGGTACGATAAAAGTATGTATCTTTGTAACGTCTCGAACAAATTTACTTATTATTTATAACTAAAACAAAAACAACATGAAAAAGTATTTCTTTTTGCTGGCAGCCATGTTCATTGGCGCAGTATGTCTCACTTCCTGCGGTGACGACGACGATTTAGAAGACGCAATTGATGACATCATATCGGGTAAGGTGAAGCCGACCGTAACCATCAAGGACGGCAACCCCGCAGTCTTTACGGCCACGTTCAAGGATGTATATACCGAAACCCTTTGCCCCTGCACAAGCCCGTCGGCCAGCCCCGCCCGCTCCTCGCCGTGGAGGGTGAAGGCCACCGTCCGCATGTACTCGTCGCCCGTCTCTATCACGAAACCGCCGCGCACCCATGGGCCTCTCTCGCTCCGCCCCTCCATCTTCGGGAGTGCTTTTACAAATGTTCCTTTTATTGTCATCCTTTTTTTATTTAATGATTAAGGTTCTCGTCCCTGCACCCTCTTTCCGGCACGCCGCGTAGGCTTCGGGGTACTCTTCTTTCAGTTTCTTGCTGTCCACCGTCGTCCTCGGTGCGGAGGCCTTGTAGGTCGCCAGCACCTTGCCGTCGCCGTCCACCAGCGCTTCCGCATCCTCGAACCTCACCTTCAGCCTGTCGGCCAGCTCGTCCAGCTGCTCGTCCAGCTCTTTCTTCACGGCCTTGGCCTCCCGTATCGAGGCCACGATGCCGGCCGTCTCACTGTCGGCCTGGATTGTCTTGCCTTCCGTGTGCCTCGGGTACATGGCTATCACGTCCCGCGCGTTCACAGGCTCGGGCTGCTGCCCCCCGACGATGCACCGCTCCCAGAAGTCCCGGCACACGTCCACCGCCGCCTCGAAGACCACGGGGTCGTAGTCGAACCGGCAGTAATCGAAGCCGTCGGCGCTGGTCAGCACGTCCCACGCTATGTAACCCTCACGCATGCCGCTGATGCCCATCTGCACCTGCAGCTGGAACACCCAGCTCATGGGCAGGCTGTCCGGGTCCACAGGCCTGCGGGTGGTCTTGCATTCCAGCAGCCCCTTGTTGGCCTCGGCGTTCTTCCCGTGCTTGGCCCCGCTGTCGTCTATCCAGTAGGTGCGGTCGGGCGAGGCGTGCATGAACGGGATGTCGTCTCGACGCAGGATGTACTCCTTGCCGCTGGCCTTGATGACCTGGTGTCCGGTGGTCCACTGGAAGAGGTCGGCCACACCCTGCTCGTAGGCGTGCCCCCTCATCATGGCGAGGGTCTGCGTGTAGTCGAACCGCCCGGCCAGCTCGGCGCGCATACGGTCGGCCAATTCCAGCGGCGTGGTCCACGGGTTCTCGCCCAGCAGGATGCCCACCGCGCTGGCACCGATGGAGTGGGAGCGCTCGGCTCTCCACTCCTCGTTGTTCCGGGCAACGAACTTCTGCACGCTCATGCCTTGCCCCCTTCCATGCTTATGTCCGTATGCCCGTCGGCGGCTGGCTGCACGGTCTCTTCCGCAGCCTTGCGTGCGCGCTTGGCAACCAGCTCGCGGGCTTTCTCGACGGCGTTGCTGGCCGTTACGTTCACGGGAGCCGCCGTGCCCAGCTGCGGGAACTCCTCCTTCACGTCAGTGGCACCGTCCTTGATGGCCGTCCCGATGCCGGTAAGCGTGGCCACCATGTCGGCGGTGATTTCCGCCAGCGACTGCACCCCGCACTTCTCCACTATCATCTCCGGTGTTACACCGTATTTGGCGAACGCCACCACTATCTTCTGCACCCGCTCGCGAAGGCCGTTGCTCGCAGCACCCTTCACATAGTCCTTGCACATGGCCACTATCTTGTTGATGTAGGCCTTCGGCACGACGTTGTAGATGGCGTTCCGTCGCGCTATGGAGGAGGCCGCGTTGATGGTCATCACCTGCATGTCCGCCGAGTAGGTCTGCCCGTACTTGTTCACAATCGACCTCACCTGCTGCTGGCTGCTGGCCACGTTGTTCTCCAAATCGTGCGCCACGGCCTCGACCGTCACCATGCGTCCGTCGTTGCCCACAACCCTCGTGGCGAACCTCATGTTGCCCCACGAGGAGGCCGCTATCTCGGCCAGCCTCACGCTCGGCCCCTCTATGATGGTGGTGCTGCCGTCCTTGCCACGCCGTTCCAGGTGGTAGAAGCAGTCCGCCGCCGTCTCCTCGTCCAGGAGGGCCAGCGCCTGCATGTTGGTCAGGCTCTTCTGCACGTCGCGAGGGAAACGGTGCGCCGTCGCGATCTGCTGGTCAATCTCTGCCGCCGTTACGGCCTGCAGTGCCTCGGTGCTGCTGATGACAGCCACCTCCTGTGTCTGTGTTGTCTGTTCCATGTTGCTTTTTTTTGTTGTTAATCTTTTTGTTGTTAAACCTTGCCGACACGGCGGGGTTCGATACCGCTTGTTCCTATGTTCCAGGACTCACTGTTGCCAGTGCTTCATCTTATCCCCTCTGTTCCCCCAGAGGCGGCGTGTCGGTGGGCGCTGCGGCCAAGTCTTACCTTTGCAGCGCCCGTCTGCCGGGTTGCCGTGCTACTTGCATCGCACCGCTTCATGGCACAGCCGTTCCATCATGCCCGGGAACTCGTCCGTGGCGAGGTGTCCGGCGGCGTACATGCCTGCAGCATCTCGCATGAGTTCCTCGTAGGTATATGTGAGTGTAATCATCTTTCGGTTTTTAAATGAGTTCATAGTCCGCGTCCGGGTCGATGTCCCTCACCGCCGCACGCACCTGCATACACAGGTCGTCCTTGTCCGCCACCAGGCAGCGGCCGCAGTCGTCGTCCCAGTCCTCGCTGCACAGGCACTCGACCTCTATCTCTGTGCAGAAGCTGGCGTAAGCGTCGGCCAGGTCTATCTCTTCGTCTTTCTTTCCGTAGCCTGCCCAGCGCCCTATGGCCACAAGGTCGGTGATCACGCTTATCGCGACACGCTCGGTGATCGTGTCGGGGTCTTCGGGCGCACAACCCGGAAGAACCATGCTGTTCTCGCCGTTGTACATACCTATTGAATGTTTATCAATGATTTCCTGTCGAAAAGCAATCCGGCCTGCTTGCTGTCCCCGCGCTTGACGTGCGGGTAACGGTGCGGGTCTTCGCACACAATCTGACGAAGCCGGCCAGGCGTGATGCCTATGATGGCCGCCGCCTCTTTTGTCGTCACCAGCTCCGGCTGACGGGTGTCGGCGAGCATGGCCTTGATGTCCTTGCGGAGTGCCAACCGCAGCTGCTGTACGATATAGTCGCGGTCGCGCTGTGAGAGCTGAAGTTCCATGTTACTTCTCTTTGTGTTTTAATGTCTTTGTGATCTTGACCATAGTAGGATAGCTCAACCCAAACCTCAACCCTACACGGGTGCGTGCCTCGGTCAAGCCGCAGCCGGTGGTAAGAAGTTTCGCCACTTCTTTGACTGCATTTTGATACATCTTTTCTTTTGTTGTCATTTTTTTTTGTTATATTTGCAATTAATATTTCAATTAATCGGTTGCAAAGATAGTATAAATTTGGAATATGGAGAGAAAAAATTTTACAAATTTTGACGAAATTAAAGCCAGATTACTGCATTTCGTTGATTGTCAAGGCGTACAAAAGACAGATTTTTTTAAAAAAAATTCCTTATCACCCTCGAATTTTGCTGGAAAAGGGGCAGAATCGGCTCTCTCCACAACAAAAATTGTACAAATTTTGACCACATACGGGCAACTTAATCCCGATTGGCTTTTGCTCGGAAAAGGTGATATGCTCCGTCAAAACTCACAATCTGCACTTCCCGACGCCGCACAACTGAAAAAAAACATAGACACCCTCCAATACCTTGTCGAACTACAGAAGGAGAAGATTGCACAGCTCGAAAAAGAGCTGCTCGTGGAAAAGGAAAAAGTTTCATCGCTTTCGGCAAGGATGAACGAGGAGCCTATATTGCCGTGAAACACTATTTATCGTAATTTTAAAGATATGAAAAAAGATATGAAAAAGGAGGTAATCTTATCCATTTGCACTATACTTGCTGTAGGGCTACCGTTCTTGATTAATGCAAAATGTACGCATACAAACTATCCCGGTTATATATGGTCTATCTATCTTGCAGCTTTGTTTTTATACTGGATATGCTGGGCGGCTTGCTGCTACCTTGAGAAAAATCAGCCATCTATATTGAGTATTGTTGGGGCAAATCTTGGCATGTCTGCACTCGTATTTTGCATTGTCATTGCATTTATCAATATTAAGTGGTGGATAGTTCTTCTTTTCTTGCCATTCTCATGGGTCGTGGGCGGGTGGATCGGCGGTAAATTTGCACGTTCATTCCATGCGGCAGCATGGCTCTGGGTTCTTTTGTGTACGGCATTCTTGTCTATTATGGTTCACGCCTATTACAAGTTCTAATGACGACCTTGCTAATCGAAATAAGTTATGATACACACTCTTCAAAAAACAAAAGAATAAAAATCATATCGCCATGCTACTACTGATATATTTCATCTGGGACTTGCTCAAGTCCGCACTTGGCGCGGCCGTGGTTTCCGCACTATTCTGTTTTTTCAAATGGATTGGAAGCCTTACGAACATCACAGACGGCCCAGGGTGGTCCTCGTTTTTTGGTGGAGGTATAGGCATGTTTGTGCTGTTTTTCGGCTATAAGATGTTTTGGATTATTCGTGATATGATACGCCGGAAAAAAGACCCGGAGTATGACTATGCGGCAAATACAATCGGAATAAGCTATAATACATACAAATGTTTCAAAAAAGAACAAGAGGATAACAAATAACATCGCCATGAAAAAAGTAATCACCATCGCCGCTGCCATGCTTTTCTGGCAGTCGTTCTTTGCACAGCAGCCGGACACCCTATCCTCCACAAGCGAAACGGAGACCTACGTCTACATCTGCACGGGAGGAAGTTCAAAGCGCTACCACAAGTCGCCGTCCTGCAAAGGCCTCGACCGATGCTCCAAAGACATCAAAAAAGTTACCCTCTCCTACGCCGAGGACAATGGACGGACACCCTGCAAAGTATGCCATAAACACTGAACGTATGGAAGACGATCTTAGAATGAGGGAATTCCGCTCGTACTTTGCCGCCTTCGACGCAAGGACAAAATGGGAGGGAGCAAAGAGACAGGCCGCACGCAATGTATGGTGCACCCTTTCCGGCACACTCGCCTCTGAAATGACACGACTATGGGACAAAGGCTACACTTTTACTCCACTCGAAATCGTGGAAGAACTGACCAATAACCTCGAAGACCTGCTTCATTTCATGTACTGCGGCGAAGACGAGAGGTTCCGCTACTACAACGGATGCACCTTGTTCGACAACAAGGGCGCAGACAATAAATAAAACTACTATCACACATGACGACAAAAGAACGACTGGCTCAATTCATGGACGTGAGAGGCATAAGCAAGTCCGCTTTCCTGAAGAAGACCGGCATCAAGCGAGGTTTCCTTGATTCAGACAAAGTCGGACAGGCTGTGTCGGAACGCCACCTTGTCGCCATCATCGCCGCCTTCCCCACCCTGAACATCGAGTGGCTTCTCACTGGAAAAGGACAGATGCTCAAAACCGATACAATACATATACCCACTCCTGATACTGTCTCCCTCTCCACTTACGCCGACCTTGTACGGGAGAACGAACGCCTCCGATTGAAACTGCAAAATGCAAATCTGTAGACGCATTGTAGACGCAACAATCCAACACAAACGGCAAACAATTGACAATCAATGTTCGCAACCAAGGTTCATAATCCCTCTCTCTCCGCCAGCAAAAAAGAGGAAACCGGCACTATGGCGGTTTCCTCTTTGCTTTTTCCCTGTCTTTTGCTCCTGCGCCCCGGCGGTCAGCGCTGCTTGGGGAAGTAGTGGTAATACTTGGTAACCTGCTTTTCGAGGAAGTGGCGGTCCAGCTGGTCGCTGGCATCGCCTATGGGCAGGCAGCGGCCATCCTTGAAGAGGACTTCGATTTCCTGGTCGTTGAAGTCGTAGGAGCGGTTGCGAAGCACCCCTGTGCCCTCAAACCAGCCCGGCACCACATCGGTGAAGGGGCGGTCGCTGATGCGGATGGCGGGCAGGTGGCGATTGACGAGGCTCTGGCAGAGCTGCGCCAGCGTGGGGTCGGCGGAGTGCTGCCAATGCTTGATGCTGACCATCACGTCGTCGTCGTCGACCTCGGCGAAGCGGTGGAGGAAATCGGGGGCGGCGGCATCGAAACGGAACACCTGCGGGTCGAGCTCGCGGGCGCGGCGGATGATGGAGAGCAGCAGCTGGTCGGCGGCAATCACCGTCTTGTGCATATAGACCTGCCAGTACATCAGGCGGCGGCTGATGATGAACTTCTCGACGCTGTAGATGCCCTTTTCGTCGACCACCAGCGCGTCGTCGTGCACGTTGAGCATCGAGATGATGCGGTCGGTGCCCACAATGCCCTCGCTCACGCCGGTGAAGAAGCTGTCGCGCCCCAGGTAGTCGAGGCGGTCCATGTCGAGCTGCGACGACACCAGCTGGTGGAGGAAGTGCTTGGGATAGCGGTTGGTGAATATGGCTATGGCGGTGGCCAGGGCGCCGCCCGTCTCGGCGTCGATGTGCTGCATCATGCGGAGGGTGATTTCCTCGTGGCTGATGTCGGCCAGCACCCGCTCACTGGTGTGCGAGAAGGGGCCGTGGCCAATGTCGTGCAGCAGAATGGCCAGGCATGCGCCGCGCACCTCGTCGTCGGTAATGTCCACCCCCTTCTGGCGGAGCACCGCGAGGGCGCGGGTCATCAGGTTCAGTGCGCCGAGCATGTGGCTGAAGCGGGTGTGGGTGGCACCGGGATAGACCAGATAGGTCAGCCCCAGCTGCTTGATGCGCCGCTGCCGCTGGAAGAAGGGGTGCTCCACCACGGAAAGGAGCACGGGGTCGTCGATGGCGAGGAAGCCGTCGTAGACCGGGTCGTTGATTATCTTGTGTTTTGCCATATCCTATTGCGGGATGGAGATATTTGCCAGATAAGAGCCTGCCGACTGGGTGAGGAAGAGGAAGCGTCCGCCGCCGGCGGCATAGGCGGGCGAGCCGAGGAGGGTGCTGCGCCCGGTTTCGAGCATCTGCTTGCCCCCCTGCCCATCGGGTGTGAACCAGTGGAGCGACAGGGCGGCATTGTGTTTGAGGAGGTGCCGGCTGGGCAGCGCCGGGCGGTCGGGGTGGTAGTCGCCGGTTTCCAGTTCCGACTCGTTGGTGAGCACATACACCTTCCCCCCGTAGGGGAACACGTCGGCCACCACCGGAGGCCATTCCGACCTGCTGTTGCACTGCGGCAGGCGGCTGACGGTGAGCCTCCCCTGCATGTCGGCCTGCACCACCAGCATCCCCATCAGGTTCACCGTTTCGCTCCGCATAGTCCCGCCACGCACAGTGACCACGGTGGTCATCCACATGCGCTGGAAGAGGGCGGCGCCGCCCTGCGGCGTGGTGCAGTGGGCTGTCAGGCGGACGAAGTCGGCCTCGCGTGAGTCGGGCACCCAGTCGGACTCGGCATTGGCCAGCAGGCGCAGGTCGTCGTCGGTGAAGGGGTGGCGGTTGCCTACGGCAATCTCGTCGCCGTCAAGGTCGAACACCAGGCCCCAGATGCCCGTGTAGAGGCTCTTGCCCCTTGCCCCCGCTCCGATGCCGGATTTGCCCCCCTTCTCCTCGAGGGCGACCGCAAGAATGCGGCCGCCGTCGCTGTTCAGCAGGGCCAGATTGCTTACACTGGCATTGAGCACATACTCGCCGTGCTTCTCGCCGTCGGCCGAGGCCTGGTTGAGGCGGAAAGCGGTAACGTCCTTTTCGCCCTTAATCGTGCCCAGGATTGCGGTGGTTATCGTCCCGCTGTCGCTGACAATCACATTGCGGACATCGCCGTAAGCCAGCTCACGCTCCCACAGGAAGGCCATCGTGCTGTCGTACATCCGGGCCACGGCCACCGGGGCCTCCTTCTTGCGCTGCACCGCGTACACCACGCCGTGGTACCGCCCGTCGGGCGAGCCGGCTACCCACACCTGCCCCTCTTCGCCTTTCTGCAGGCTGCGGTCAAGCAGCATTTCGTCTTGCACGATGGCCAGGCTCTGCGCGTCGAGGAGCACATGCCGCAGGGCAAGCCTTTTCTTGGCCTCGAAGCGGAGAAGCGCATGCAGACGGCTCCTCGACCGGAACACCTCGGCAATGCCGGCGCCCTTGGTGTCGGCAAGGGTAACCGAGGCCTTGTCGCGCCACTCCATGTCGCACAGGCGCACCTTTACGGCCTTGACCGGGTTGGCCGCAATCGTTTCGGATACATTGAGCGGGTTGACAAGGGCGGCGGTTACCGCTTTGCGCACCGGCTCCACCGCCAGCACCTCCCCCTCCTGCACTCCGCCCGCAAGGTGCACCCATTCGGGGTTGATTGCCTTCATGTTGATCTTGTCTCCCATCCGGAAACCGACCTGCTGCGCCATAAGTCCCCCCGCAAACCAAAGGGCAATGGCTGTCAAAAGTACCTTTTTCATATCTGTATCCGTTTATTGTTCAATCACGTCGGCCAGCAGACCGGCGGCGTCGGCCACCAGCTCGGTGCAGGGCTTGCGCCCGGGCTGCAGCAGGCGGGCACAGACGATGTCGCCGTTGAGGCTGCGGAAACGGTCGGCCAGGCCGCGCACCTCGGCGGCCTTACCGGCCAGGCCGCACACCATCGCCATGCCGCTCACACAGCCGCACACCTCGCGCAGGCCCGCCAGGCCGCGACCGAAGGGAGCGGCCACATTCATCGCCGCGTCGGCCTGCAGCGGCAGACGGTCGGCATAGGCCATCACCACCGACTGGCAGCAGTTGCATCCCTGGCGGTGAAGGGCGCGGGCACGGGATGCACGTTCTTCCTTTGTCATAGTCCCATCTGTTTATACATCTCCCAAATCACGATGGCGGCGGCACAGCTCACGTTGAGCGAGTGCTTGGTGCCGAACTGGGGTATCTCGAGGCTGGCGTCGCAGAGGGGGAGCAGGCGTTCCTGCACCCCTTCCAGCTCGTTGCCCAGCACGAGGGCCACCCTGCCCCCACCGCCGGACGGCAGCAGGCTGCCGCAGGCCCCGAGCTTCAGACTGTCGCTCACCTGCTCGACAGCATAGATTCTGCAGCCCTGGACACGCAAGGCTTGCAGGCACTCGGCCGCGTCGGCGTGGTGGCTCCAGGCCACGCTGTCCTCGGCGCCGAGGGCGGTCTTGTGTATCTCGCGGTGGGGCGGAGTGGCGGTGATGCCGCAAAGGGCGATGTGCTCCACCCGGAAGGCATCGGCCGTGCGGAACACCGAGCCAACATTGTTGAGGCTGCGCACATTGTCGAGCACCACGGTGAGCGGCAGTTTTGCGCTCCGGCGGAACTCCTCCACCGTCAGCCGGTGCATTTCCTCGGTAGTCAGTTTGTGGGGCATGGGTGCATGGTATCTATGGTGGCGAGGGTCGGCGGGCTATCCCACGCTGCCTTCGAGGGAGACGCTGAGCAGCTTCTGCGCCTCGACGGCGAACTCCATGGGCAGCTTGCGGAGCACGTCCTTGGCGTAGCCATTGACGATGAGCCCCACGGCGCTTTCGGGTGTGATGCCGCGCTGCTGGCAGTAGAAAAGCTGGTCCTCGCTGATTTTGCTTGTGGTGGCCTCGTGCTCGAGGATGGCCGTGTGGTTGTCGGCCTTGATGTAGGGCCAGGTGTGGGCTCCGCATTTGTCGCCGAGCAGCAGGCTGTCGCACTGGGAGAAGTTGCGTGCGCCCTCGGCGCCGCGCCCCACCTGCACCAGCCCGCGGTAGCTGTTGTGGCTGTGTCCGGCGCTGATGCCCTTGCTCATGATGGTGGAACGGGTGTTCTTGCCGAGGTGTATCATCTTGGTGCCGGTGTCGGCCTGCTGGTAGTTGTTGGTGACGGCCACCGAGTAGAACTCGGCCGAGCTGTCGTCGCCCTGCAGGATGCA
>ERZ842401.8533-NODE-8533-length-10043-cov-53.446836_pt1 | contig 10043 bp, 11 predicted proteins | sample MGYA00521270_ERZ842401 | MGnify/ENA primary metagenome ERZ842401 (study PRJEB31892, sample SAMEA3878208) | bioreactor metagenome | biome: Moose rumen | place: Sweden | collected 2011-10 | study: EMG produced TPA metagenomics assembly of the PRJEB12797 data set... | reverse complement strand
CGGCATGTGTTTGCTTTGTCGTGACGTACATCGCGACGTGCGTCTGCAAGACGCGCGAGGGCAAGCTGAATCGCCTTGGCAGATGGACGAAGAGACTTATAAAGAGGTGATAGTTTTGGGGTGGATGTGCTGGAAGAAATGCGGTCTCTGTATGTGGCACAAAAGGCTGTACTATTTGTCGTGGTTGTATTGCCCATTGACGGAGGATTTCAATTCATTTTCCAACAAACTGTAAACATATCCAGAACTTTGAGTATACAAACCAGATGTAGGTCTTTGCAAAGCATTATAGATGCCTGAGTTATAGACTTTCTCCACTGCTTGGGGGAGAGAGCAATGTTCTCTATTTATCAGCATTTGAATCATGTCAGAGGTAATGTCCTCAAGCATGAACTGAAACTCTTTTTCACTTACATTCATCATGTTGTAGTGTTTTGACTGCTCGTTCGGTGCAGAATGCATATTGGAACGTAATTCCTTTCATATATTGTAGGCGATGTAGAAACTCTCGACGGTCAATATTACCTAGACGATAATTACGAATCTGAAGACCTACCCTGTCATTCGCAATTGGGCCATAAACTACATCATAGTTATGTTTAAATGGCGGTACTTATGATTCATCGCGGTGCTGATAGATGAAATCTGCCCACTCCTCGGTATAGGTGTCGAAGGATTTGAACGTTAATGATCCATCAGACAGAAGTTTTTCATTGAAAATAAAAGTATTTACAATAGGTACACCCCCAAAGATATCGACTCGTGCATTAGACATTTCTTTTGCCTGTTCAATGCTTTCAGTCAGATAAAAAGCTTGCCCAAAGTCTTTATATGGATGGCACATTGAAAGATTAATCTGACCTATCAATACGTTGGAGCCATGGAATAATTTTATCATAACGTACCTCCCATTCTCCTGCAATATGCAGCAATGTCTCTTATATTAGACTCAAAAGACTGTGTATGCAGATAATTGTATTGACGGTCATAAAGGTCAAGTGCTTTATACCGGCTGAAATAACGAACGGCCTCAATGGTGGATATTCCATAGTGGGCTGCAAACTCAGCAATTAATGCCACCACATATTGTGTCTTGTCTGATGCCATATTGATTGTTCCTATCCTTGCCTGCAAAATTACACATTTAATTTGTAACTCCCAAATAATTTATAGAAAAACTTATGGATTCATCATTTTTGCCATATTAAAACTAAATGTAGCAATTGTTAGAGTTAATGGTGATTCTCGGGCAGAAAAAAACGCTGCGACTCATCAACGAGCGGCAGCGTTCAAAAAGCCTATGTTTAACTAAAAATCCTTTTCAAGAGTAAGTCCAGCCTTGAGGCTGGAGGTCTGCCTTGCGGCAGCATATTTAATTTTCCATACTAACATTCGTTTAGAAAAGAAAGTTATGAGCGCCTCACGGCGACCACTGTTATCCTAACACATTTAAAACTTTCTTCTTACCAATAACTAAAAACCTAAAACTATAAATATTACTACTAACCTAAAACAATCTATTAACCATTTCTTAACTTCACTTAGTTAAGATGTCTAACTTTCGTTTTGACAATGCAAAGGTACGGACTTTTTTGAAACCTGCAAGGGTTTTCCATGTTTTTTGCCCAAAAAGTGGCTTGTTCTTGACCTAAGTCAAGCGATTGTGTGCGAAAACAACAAATATTTACGCATTTTTGCTTGCATTTAACAAAACTTGTTGTACCTTTGTAGAGACATATAAAATGAAGGTATGCGGGTACTGATAGTTAATACGAGTGAGAAGACGGGTGGGGCGGCTGTTGCTGCCAACCGGCTGATGGAGGCGCTGAACAACTACGGCGTGAAGGCTAAGATGCTGGTGCGCGACAAGGAGACGGAACAGCTGACGGTCTGCGGTCTGCGGTCGTCGTGGCGGCTGAGGTGGCACTTCCTGTGGGAACGGCTGGTCATCTGGTTGCACCTGCGACTGAAGCGGACACACCTGTTCGAGATAGATATTGCCAACTGTGGTACGGACGTGACGCAGCTGCCTGAGTTCAAGGAGGCTGACGTGGTACACCTGCACTGGGTGAACCAGGGCATGTTGTCGCTGAAGGATATCAGGAAGATGATGGAGGCGAAGCCCGTGGTGTGGACCATGCACGACATGTGGCCGGCGACGGCGGTGTGCCACTATACCCGCGGGTGCGAGCACTTCAGGACGGAGTGTGGCTGCTGTCCCCTGCTGCCCGGCAACAGCCGGCACGACCTGGCGAACAAGGTGTGGAAGCGCAAGCAGCAGATGATTAGCGGACAGCGCGTGACCTACGTCTGTTGCAGCCAGTGGCTGGCCGAGGAGGCTCAGCAGAGTGCGCTGCTGCATGGACAGCGCGTGGTGAGCATCCCTAACACGATAGATACCCGCCTGTTCTGTCCGCAGGACAAGCAACTGGCGAAGGCCGCCTTGCAGCTGCCTACGGACAAGCGCGTCATCCTATTTGTGTCGCAGCGCGTGACCGACCCTCGCAAGGGTGTGAGCTATCTGGTGGAGGCTATCCGCCGGCTGGCGGAGGCGCATCCCGCGATGCAGGAGCATTGTGTGGTGGCCATCCTGGGCGGACATGCCGAGGAGGTGGCGGGACAGCTGGCGCTGCCAGCCGTGCCCTTGGGCTACGTGAACGACGCGAAGCGCATCGTGCAGGTGTATAATGCTGCCGACGTCTTCGTGCTGCCCTCGCTGGAGGACAACCTGCCCAATACGCTGATGGAGGCCATGGCGTGTGGTGTGCCGTGCGTGGGGTTCCGCGTGGGGGGCATCCCTGAGATGATAGACCACGAGCAGAACGGCTATGTGGCTGCTGTCAGTCAGGCGGAGGACCTGGCGCGGGGCATCCACTACGTACTGGAGGAGGCTGACTACGAGGCGCTGAGTCGTCAGTGCCTGCAGAAGGTGGCCCGTTGCTGGTCGGGACAGAGCGTGGCCAAGCGGTATGTGGAGGTGTATGAGGAGGCTATAAAAGGTAAAAGGGTAAAAAGGTAAAAGAGTAAAAAGGTAAAAAAGTTATGGAGGTTCTGATTTCGATTGTTACCATAACATATAATGCTGAACGCAGCTTGCAGCGCACGCTGGACAGTGTGGCGCGACAGACGTATCAGCGGATAGAACACCTGATTGTGGACGGTGCCTCGAAAGACGGCACGCTGGCCATTGCTGAGCGCTACCAGGCGGCAAGCCGCCATGTGGTAGCCATCAGCTCTGAGCCGGACAAAGGGCTGTACGACGCCATGAACAAAGGACTGCAACGGGCAACGGGCGACTATGTAGTGTTTCTGAATGCCGGCGACGCCCTGCACGCACCGGACACCATCGAGACCGTGGTGTCCGCTCTCCGCCCTCCACGCTCCACAGGCTCTACTCTCCCGGCAGTCATCTACGGCGATACGGCCATTACTGACGGCGAAGGACGCTTCCTGCACCTGCGCCGGCTGCGTCCACCGAGGGTGCTGACGTGGCGCTCGTTCCGTCAGGGTATGCTGGTCTGCCACCAGGCGTTCTATGCGCGTCTGGATATTGCCCGGCGCACACCTTACGACCTGCAGTACCGCCACTCGGCTGATGTGGACTGGTGCATACGCATCATGAAAGAAGCAGACCGCTTGGGTCTGCCTCTGGTGAATACAAATGCGGTGCTGGCCGACTTTGAGGAGGGGGGAGACACCACCCAGAACCACCGCGCCTCGCTCAAGGAGCGCTATCGTGTCATGGCCCGCCACTACGGGGCCGTGCAGACGTTCTTGCTGCACGGCTGGTTTGTGGTGCGTGCCGTCATTTAACATATTTCCGGCCATTGATGACGTAGATGCCATGCTTCAGCTGGTTGAGGGCCTCGGCGGTGGCAGTGCCTGCCGGCAGGACGCGCAGCAGATGGCCATCGATGGTATAGATGCGGACCAGGCTGCCGGGAGTGGCCTGGACGGTCTGGATGCCTGTCGTCACGGTGGCCTTTAAACCGTCCTTGGTGTAGTAGCCGCCGTTGACAAACGGCTTGTCGGCCATTTGACCTCCGGCACCGCTGAAGATGATGTTGTCGGGGGCAGTGGTCTTTGAGCTGACCCACTTGAACACCTTGTTACCGTTGGCGGCAGTGCCAATCAGTGTGGCATTGACGCCGGGCCAGTCTACACCGAGGTATTCCTTGCCCTCACGGCCAGTCATCCATACCCACGCATGGCTGATGGCACCCCAGGCGACAGGTGCCTCGAAGAAGGCACATATCTCGCCCTCGTTGACGGTGCAGAACGAAGGCACGCCGCCGTAGGTTGCCTCAGGTGTTGTGTCATCCGTCAGCTGTGGCAATGTGATGGCACTGGGCTCGATGCCCTGCACGTAGTAGGCGTAGTGGTAGCCGCTGATGACCTTCTGCCAAGTATTGCTGGGTGTATAGGTGGCAGCCTTGGGGCCGACGACGCAGAGCAGATACCTGTTGTTGCTGCCGGCTACGCGGATGGCGTAGTAGTCGTTGGTGGAAGACATATTGAGTGTACTACTCATGTTGGTGATGCCGACGGCCTTGCGCACGGCTACCATGTTGGCTATCTCCTGCTTGTAGGCCAGCCAGTGCTTCATAAAGACGCAGGGTGTGCCCGGCATGGCCAGCAGATAGGCATTGGCGGCCAGAGTGTCCTTGCGGATGGGGTCTTGCTGGGAATCGGCAGCGCGATACTCCGTGTCGTGGTTCTCGACAAAGGTCACCGCATAGCGGCGGTAGGAGGCATTTGAGGCTACGCTGCTGGCGCTGAGCAGCTTCATGTTGGCTGCCTGCTTCCAGTTGTTGCTGTTGTTGTCGTTGTCGCTGCCTCTGAGGGCGTTGCGAACAGTATAGCGGAAGGCAAAGTCGAAGACGGCCGTCTGTATGGCACCATTGTCTTTGGTGGCATTCAGCCACTTGATCAAGTTGTTTGGGTCGCCATCCCAGAACTCGCCTACGGAATAGGTGGGCTTGGCGTCCTTGTTATACACGGCAGTGTACTTTCCGGGATAGCCTTTTGTCATGTCGTAGCGGAAACCTGCATAGCCCAAGTCTTCCAATAGCATGTGCAGATAGGCCTTGACATTGTTCTGTACGTTCGTGCTGGTGTGATCCAAGTCGCGCATGTCGTCCCAGCCTTCACACTTTTTATTTGTGAACACCTCACTGGCCTGTTCGGGGTTGCCGAGGGTGTAGCCGTTCTGTGTGGCCCACGTCTTGGTGGATCCCCCGTCGTCGTCGGAGCAGACGTCGGCAGGCTTCAACTGATAGGTCGCACCGTTGTAGGTCTCGGCAGGGAAGATGGCCCGATTGGAGAGTTCCTTACGATGGTTGACCACCACGTCGGCAATGGTGCCGATGCCCTTCTGCTTGAAGGTGCTGATGAGTGAGCGCAGTTCCTCTTCCGTGCCAAACGAGCTGGTATAGCGTCCCTCGCCCGGGAACCAGTAGAGGTCGTCGTAGCCCATGGACTGTCCGCCGCAGTTGCCGCTCTGCGGAAGCCATACGAGGTCGAACACTTTCGACAGGTTGTCGGCCTGCCTCTCAAGAGTCTGCCACTGAGTGGCTGCATAACCGTCCCAGTAGAAGCCTTGCAGCATGACGCCGCCATAGTTTTCGGGCCAGCCCTGTGCCAGCATGGGCAGGGTGGCAATAAGGGTGAGGATGGAGGTAAAGAATTGTTTCATAGTTAATGTGTTATTTTGATTTTCTGGTGCAAAGATAGGGAAAAGTTTAGAGTTGGGCGTTGGGTGTTGGGCGTTTATTGCCTGCCGGTGTGTGCAAACGGTTGCATGAGCCTCAGGTCTTGGTGAAGCCGAAGGTGAGCACGCTGATGCGGATGCCCTCCAGGTGCTTGATGGCGTCGGCGCAGGCGGTCAGGGTGGCCCCCGTGGTGCAGACATCGTCGATGAGCAGTACGTGGCGTCCTTGCAACAGCGTGCCGTCGCGCAACTCGAACATGTCGGCCACATTCTCCTGTCGTTCCCGTCGGCTCAGCTGTGTCTGGCTCTGCTTGAAATGTCGGCGGCGCAGGGCCTTAGTGACGACGGGCAGACGGGTGATGTCGCTGATGCCGACGGCCAGCTGTTCGCTCTGGTTGTAGCCTCGCTGACGGAGGCGCTTGCGGGAGAGGGGCACGGGCAGCAGCACGTCGATGTCGTCGAAGAAGCCGGCCAGCAGCATCTCGTTGGCCATCAGGCGGCCCATGTCCTCGCCAATGTCGGGGTGGTCGTTATACTTCAGCTGATAGACGATGCGGGCCATCTCAGAATGTGGCTCGTAATAGGTGAGGGCTGCCGCCCGCTGGATGGGGACGAGCTTCCAGAACAGCTGTGCCATGGGGTTGTCGTAGGGTGAGAACTGGAAGGCGGTGCGAGGCAGGTGGAGCAGACAGACGGAGCAGAGGCTGCGCTCGGTAGGAGCCAGCCGTTCGCCACACACCACACACGAGCGCGGCGAGATGAAGTCCAGAAGCCTAGTCCACCAGTTCGCTTTCATCAGGCTCTTCGTCCACGTTCAGGCACTGTCGGATGATATCGAACGTAAAGCCGCGGCCCAGTGCAAAGCGCATCAGCTTCTGGTTGAGCTCGTAGTCGCTGGCGGCCTTGGTGGAGCGGCGCTTCTGCTTCAGCAGGGGGCGCAGCACGCTGAGGTATTCCTCGTCGTCCACCTCGTCCAGGGTACGCTGGCGGATGTCCTCGGCAATATGCTTCTGCCACAGGGCCTGTTCCACCTTGCGGCGGCCCCACTTGTTGTAGCGTACCTTGTCCTTGACAAAGGCACGCGCATAGCGCTCGTCGTCCACGTAGCGCTCCTCTGTGAGGCGCTGCATGACGCGGGCCTGTGCCTCGTCGGGCAGTTCCCAGCGGCGCATCTTCTCCAGCATCTCCCACTGGCAGTGCTCAGCCTGTGCACACAGGGCCGCCAGCGTCAGGTAGGCTTCGTTTTCGGTCTTCATGCTTTTACCTTTTTACTTTTTTACTTTTTTACCTTCTTACCTTTTTACCTTTTCTCTGCAGGCTCTTATCATTCGTTGTTTGCCGTATTGGTCTTCCTTGGTTTCGATGTCACGATATGACATCATTGCCAACATGTCGCGGAGTTCGGTGGCGTAGAGGGGGTTGATCTCAAAGTACAGCCAGCCGCCGGGCCGTAGGGCTGTCTGTCCGTACTGTGCTATGGCGCGGTAGAACAGCAGCGGGTCGTCGTCGGGTACAAACAGGGCCACGTGGGGCTCGTGCTGCAGCACGTTGACCTCCATCGCCTCGCGCTCCTGATGGCATATATAGGGCGGGTTGCTGACGATAAGGGAGGGTGGGGGGAGGAGGGAGGAGGGTGGGGGGAGGAGGGCGTCGACCTGTTCGAACGACACGTGAACATAGGCACGTTTGGCATTCTCGCGGGCCACCTCCAGGGCCTCGGCTGAGATGTCCCATGCCGTCACCCGGGCATCAGGCAGTTCGGCGGCCAGCGTGATGGCGATACACCCGGAGCCTGTCCCTATGTCCAGCACCTCACACGGGGACAGTCCCCCTGATTCACATTCTTCACTTTTTAGAATCCACCGGCACAGCTCTTCCGTCTCGGGGCGGGGAATCAGTACCGACGGATTGACGGTGAACGTGCGTCCGCAGAACGTGGCCTGACCTAAGATGTACTGTATGGGTTCCTGTTGCAGCAGTCGTTGTGAAATTTCTGCCAGTTCTGTTTGGCTGTCTGCAGATAATTGTGTATCTTTGCCGCTGTAAATGTCGGCCAACGACAAGCCGTAGCGTACTTCGTACACCATGCGGGCCAGTGCTTTTGCCTCGCCCTCGTCGTAGACCTGCGCCAGCAGGCGCCAAAGTTCATGATAACTCATTGCAATCGCAAAATTACGAAAAATATGGATAAGAACCAAATTTATTTGGATGAAAAATATATGCGTCGCTGTCTGCAGCTGGCAGCCAACGGCATCCAGGGTGCACGGCCTAACCCGATGGTGGGGGCGGTGATTGTGGCGAACGACAGGATTATCGGCGAGGGCTACCATGTGCGTTGCGGTGAGGGTCATGCCGAGGTGAACGCCTTTGCCAGTGTGCGTCCGGAAGACGAGCTGCTGCTGAAAGACGCTACCCTCTATGTCTCGTTGGAGCCCTGTTCGCACTACGGCAAGACACCGCCTTGTGCCGACCTTGTGGTCAGGAAAGGCGTCCGCCGTGTGGTGGTGGGCTGTATAGACCCCTTTGCCGCGGTGCAGGGAAGGGGTGTCGAGCGCATCCGCCAGGCGGGCATTGAGGTGACGGTAGGAGTGCTGGAACAGGAGTGCCGGTGGTTGAACCGCCGCTTCTTTACGTTCCACTCGGAACATCGGCCTTATATCATCCTGAAGTGGGCGCAGACAGCCAACGGCTATATAGACGACCATTTCCGGGCATTGCAGATTTCCAACGAGGCGACGCAGATGCTCAGCCACCAGTTGAGGGCTGAGGAGGATGCTATCTTGGTGGGGCATACGACAGCGTCCAGAGAGCACCCCCAGCTGACTGTCCGCCACTGGCACGGTCCCAGTCCCCAGCGTATCGTGCTGACGCACGACCGTCCGCTGTCACAACAGATAGACGACCTGTATCACCAGGGTGTCCAGTCGCTCATCGTCGAGGGAGGACGACAGACACATGAGTCATTCATCGATGCCGGCTTGTGGGACGAGATACGGGTGGAGACGGGTGCTGTCACGGTTGCAGACGGGACGCCGGCTCCGCAGTTGCCTGCCGAGGTGGAACTGGTGTCGAAGAGAATGTACGGGGAAAACACGATTACTTCCTACCGAAGTCGGCAGGCACCTCGCCCCATTTAGCGGTTTCCCACTTGACGACAGGGTTGCGCCATGCGTGCGTCTGTAGCCAGCGCTCGGCGCGGAGGATAATCTGATAGAGCGGTTCGGTTTCAGGGGTGCGCTCCAGCTTAGTCTTACATTTACGTTTGCTGACCCACAGGATAGCATTGTACGAGTCAGAGTAGATGGTCTTTTCGTGCAAGCCCTGCTGCCAACAGAGTGCCAGGGCATGGACAATGGCCAGGAACTCGCCGATGTTGTTGGTGCCTTTCATGGGGCCGAAGTGGAACACGCGATAGCCCGTCTGCAGGTCGATGGCCTGATACTCCATCGGTCCGGGATTGCCGGAGCAGGCGGCATCCACGGCCCACGCGTCTGCCCTCACCTCTGGGGGTAAGGGCAGCACGGTGTCGTGGCGATAGTCGGGAGGGTTTTGCATCATGATTTCTTGTTGTTTGTTGCGACCGAATCGCAACACACACTATTACATGCGCTCGGGGACCTCGATGCCCAGGAGGGCCATACCGTTCTTCAGAATCTTGGCCACGTTGCGGGCGATGACTAGACGGGTCTGACGCTTCTGCTCGTCAGGCTCGTTGAGAATCGAGTAGTCGTGGTAGAACTGGTTGAACACCTTGGTCAGCTCGTAGCAGTAGTTGGCAATGCCCGAGGGTGAGTAGTCCGTGCCGGCCTGGGCGACGGCTGCACCGTATTCTGACATCTTCTGGATGAGTTCGACTTCCTTGTCTTCTAGTGAAGAGTGAAGAGTCAAGAGTGAAGAATTTGCTTCCGCACTCTCTGCTTTTCTCAATATCGAGCGGATGCGGGCGTGGGTGTACTGGATGAAGGGGCCCGTGTTGCCGTTGAAGTCGATGGACTCTTCGGGGTTGAAGAGCATGTTCTTGCGGGCGTCGACCTTGAGGATGAAGTACTTGAGGGCGCCCATGCCTACGATGCGGGCTATCTCCTGCTTCTCTTCTTCTGTCATGTCGGCATTCTTGCCGGCCTCGTCGCTGACACGGCGGGCATCGCTGACCATCAGCTCCATCAGGTCGTCGGCATCTACCACGGTGCCTTCGCGCGACTTCATCTTACCGTTAGGCAACTCCACCATACCGTAGGAGAAGTGTACCAGCTCCTTGCCCCACTTGAAACCGAGGCGGTCCAGCAGGATGGAGAGCACCTGGAAGTGGTAGTTCTGCTCGTTGCCCACGACA
>ERZ842401.8532-NODE-8532-length-10044-cov-2.803884_pt1 | contig 10044 bp, 8 predicted proteins | sample MGYA00521270_ERZ842401 | MGnify/ENA primary metagenome ERZ842401 (study PRJEB31892, sample SAMEA3878208) | bioreactor metagenome | biome: Moose rumen | place: Sweden | collected 2011-10 | study: EMG produced TPA metagenomics assembly of the PRJEB12797 data set... | reverse complement strand
CAGCTACCAGCTACCAGCTACCAGCTACCAGCTACCAGCTACCAGCTACCAGCTATCTTTTTGCTTTGCATTTCTCTTAAACAACAAGTCCACATTTAAGAATAAGAATCTATAGATAATATTTCCTTTTGTACTCATGTAGATAATAATATATTTCTGGAGGCAGAGGAATTTTTTTTCATGAAGGGAGAATTTACGATGAGGATTAAACGCGCGGCATGGTTGATTTTGTTGAACGCGGTTATGTGGTTATGTGTGTCGTCGGTCGGAGCAGCAGAAGGACAAGAAATAAAATCAGGAGACCCCGTTAGTATTGATGTTGATGGTACAAATATATCAGCTTATATTATCAGTTATGATTTTTATCAGGACGGAACCACATATGCAGCTTCGAGCAATTTTTACATCACGAGTAAAAAGGGACTAGAATACTTTCAAAAGCTCGTGAGTGCTTCTGATGGCGGAACAGTGGCAAGTGAATATGCTACGTTGTTTATTAGTAATAGCACAACAGCAATATCGTTTTACACAGGTAATATTTTCACTAACAAAACCGTTCACCTTCTCGCAGATATAGATCTCAATAACGAGGACTGGACACCAATCGGATATACGAATACTGCATATAACAGCGGCAGCTCAAAAACACAATTTTATGGCAGCTTTGACGGACATCATCATACAATATCAAATCTAAAGGTTGTCGCTAACACAGCAAACTACTTCAAAAACGGTTATGGTGCATATGGTTTGTTCGGCTCAATAGGCAGTAGAGCAGGACAGAAATTCAGCAACCTCACAATCAAAAACGTTACCGCAGTCAGTGGCACGACTGCAACATGGGATTATGTCGGTGCACTTATCGGCAATGCTGGGAGCAATAAAGTTTATATAGAAAATTGTCATGTTACAGGTAATATAAATCTCAGTGCTTCATATCAAGTCGGGGCTTTTTGGGGTATCGGCTGCGTAGATATAAAAAATTGTTCTGTTAGCGGTGAGTCTGGAAGCACAATTTCATCTCCTAGTTATTACGCTGCAGGTCTGGCAGGTGCTGTACGTGCAGGCTCATCTATGACGGATAACAATATCAGCAATGTAACTATCACTGCACCGTATGCAGGAGGTATGGTGGGATTAGCTAGTGTTGCAATGACTATCAGCGGAGGAAGTGTCAGCAATACAACGATAACAGGCACTGAATGCACTGGTTATGTTGTAGGATATGGTACTAGTACAACGATTTCGAACGTAACTATTGCGGATAATGTTACAGCTACAGAAAACGGTAAAAGCGTATATAAATTAAACGGTGCTTCAGTGGCAAAAATCGAAGGCAAGGATACAGAATATGATAATTTGCAGGACGCATTAAGCACTGCCAAAAACGGCGAGACAGTTATATTACTTTGTGATGTTGACGCTACAGGTTCAATGTATAGCGGTAATACAAATTTCAATCTTTGGATAAGCAAAGATATAACTCTTGACGGAAAAGATTTCACATTAGCCGTAAAAGGACGCGGGATCGGTGTACAGGGTGCAAGCAGTAATATCAATGTAACGTTCAAAGATATAACAGTCAAGAATACCGGCAATGCTAACGGCTGCTGCATTGATACGCAAGGAAAGATAGCTTCACTGACACTGGATAATGTAACACTTACCGGCAGTCTACAGCCTTTGACTATCAGCGGAGATCAATCCGAAACGGCAAAAGTTACCATAAATAACAGCACAATAATAGTCGTTGAAGATGCGAATAAAGGCTATGCTATTACTACATTTAATCCTGTCAGTATGGATATTTCAGACAGCACAATAAAAGGCTGGGCATGCTTCAATCTCAAGGGGGCTAGTTCCTCCGCAGGGTCTAACGGCTCAACTATTGCAGTGAAGAACAGTAAACTTATTTCGATAAACAATACTTCCGGAGAATCTAATTCGTTCGCACTGATAAAGATTGAGGACGATAATATCAGCGTAGACATAACAGGCTCCAGCATTGACGTTACCGGAGCAGATAATACGCAATCTATCGTGAGTTTTCAGAAAACTGACAGAACCAGCTCGAAGGGCTTTGTTCATCTCGGTGAAAGCAATGATGTTACATTAAGCGGGACTTATAGATTTGCAAGCGATATTCCGGACAGCTCTAAGCCTTCAGATTACCTTTCGATAAATGGAGGTACATTCAATGCAGACCCTTCACATGCTGATTCCAATAATGACTATGTAGCTGACGGATATAGAAGCATGAAAATATCTGACACTAAATATGTAGTCAAAAAGGTAGTTGACCTTATAGTTTCCGCTGATAACGCCCAAAAGGTATATGGTGAAGCTGATCCTGCATTCACTGCCACGATTACAGGCAAGATAGAAGAAGGCTATGAAGTCAAATATACTCTCTCGCGTGATATTGGTGAAGACGCAGGGACATATAAAATAACATTCATCGGTGATTTTAATCAGGATAAGTATTATATTACCTATTATCCTGCAATCCTGACCATAACGAAGGCTGATTCATACGTTACAGCTGCTCCTACAGCTATTGAAGGTCTTGTATACAATCAAAATTCACAGGCTCTCATTACTGAAGGTACGGCTGAAGGAGGCACGATGTATTACGCGCTAGGAGATGACTTGACTACTGAACCAGCAAGCGAAAAATATACTGTAGATATTCCGGCCGGGACAAATACGGGCACTTATTATGTGTGGTACAAAGTTCAAGGTGATAACAATCATAATGACACAAAGCCGGAAGTTATAGCAGTAACTATATATGACGCAGCCCCGCAAATTGCAGATGACAGCATGACAGTATCAAAGGGTCAGAGCAAGACACTCACAATCACGGACACAACTGGCACAGGGTCTCGAAGCTGGCGCATTACGGGTAACGCGCAATGGGTTTCTCTCGTGAAAGATTCTGACAGTCAGGCAGCGTTAACGGCAAATCCTGATTTCTATATTGCTGCCGGAGAATATAAATGCACTGTTACAGTTACGAACCCGGACAATAAAACCTCGCAGGCTCAAATCACAATAACGGTCAATAGCAGCATTGATTCCGATGATGAAATTATCACCGAAGGCACTTACACGGGCAAACCTTCATCAGAGAGTACGGCCATAACAGAAGGCGGGCAAAGTGTTACGACCAGCAAGACAGAATTTACGAGCAGCAATACAGCTATTCTTACTGTAGAGATAGCAATCACTACGGAATCAACGGACTTAACCGGAATTATCGGCAATGAATTTACCGCAATAATCAGTATTGATGTCAGCATTGATGTTATTGATACAGACTTCAAGAGCTATAGTTATTCTCTGGATATAATGGGACTTCCTGCGGGTCTCACGTTAAGCGGGGATATATTAAGCTCCGACAGTGTAAGGACAAATTTTCAGCACGTGTTTAGTATAATCGGAACTCCAACGCAGTCAGCAGATACAAACATAATCATCAAACCTGTTGTTACTGTGTCGAGTGATAAACTTTCATTAATATCTATCGCAAGCAAAGACATAACGATTAGCATTCAAGAGCCAGAGCCAGAGCCAGCACCATATATAGAAGCTGTTAGTGCTGCAATTTCCGGAGACAATGCTTTAACCCTTAATGCCGGAGAGTCTAAAGATTTATCTTTCTTGGCCGTAATCGTCAGCGCGTATTATTCCGACGGGAGTAAGTTACAGCTTCCCGCAGCTTCGTATGACATCACTTGGAGCACATCAAACACAGTAAAAGGTATATTGCTCAGCCCTAAAGGTGTATTGAATATAGCTTCTTCAGTTGAAGCCGGAACATATGAGATCCCCGTTAAAGTTTACGTATCATTTGGAGATTATTACAGTGAAGCAGTCATAACGTTATCGATTGAAGTGGTGAAGATAGTACCAGAACAAATCCCGGTAATCATAACTTCAAGCCTTCCAGCAGGGAAAATCAATGAAGAATATGAAGCTGTAATCTCTGCTGATACTGAAGTTACTTGGGAGATAGACGAGGACATTTTACCCGATAACTTGAAGGTAACATATTACAGCACCTACATAACCATTTCAGGGACACCAACAGCCAGCGGAACATTCATACTAAATATTACTGCAAGGAACTCGGCAGGAAGTACGGCAAAAATTTTTACGCTGAAGATTGAAGGCAATGCTATATCCTCATCTGAAGATAAGACGCTGTATATTCCTGATACTATTTCGATTGATACAGCTATAGATAACATGACTGACGAAGAGAAAGACACAATAGAAACTATAACACTGACAGATACGCAGAAAAGTTCACTGACGGATTCGGACTTATCGACCATTATAGAAAACCTGCCATCTCTTACAGCTTTAGACCTTAGCGACTGCACAAACTTGGAGACAATAGACGCTAAGGGCAGTGAATCATTAACGACAATAAATATAGACAACTGCAGCAGCTTATCTGATTTGAATGTAGGAGGCTGTTCATCACTGACTGAAATACAAGGCCTAAGCAATAACACAACGATACAAAAAATAGATGCAAGCGGCTGTTCTTCTCTCGTTGAACTTGATGTGAGTAATTGTTCCTCCCTTACGTCTCTGGATTGTTCAGGCAGTTCCATTAATGTTTTGGACGTTAGCGGCTGTTCTTCACTCACAGACCTAAACTGTCAGAGCAACAACCTCGAAGACTTGAACCTTGACGAATGCCCCAGTCTCGTTACTTTGGACTGCAGCTCTAACACTATCGGAACACTAAATTTAACGGGCTGCTTGAACCTGCAAAGACTGTACTGCTACAGTAATAATCTTGAGACCCTTGAAGTTCCCAGCCAAAAATTAGAGTGGCTAGTGTGCGATAACAATAAACTTCAGACTTTGAGCCTTGAAGAAAACAAGAAACTTATACGGCTTGACTGTCAGGATAACGGCATGAGTGCACTGAGGATTAACTCGTCAGTCTTTGAGGATCTCGAATGGCTGAAATGTTACGGGCAAAAGATACCTAACCTTGCAGCAACCGGAAATCGTGTCGATATTGGCGGCTATATGAACTCTTCATTTTCTTCTTCGGTGGAAAGCTCCGGCATAATCAGCACTGCAAATACTGAAAGCATTGAATACATTAAGGGTTATAACAAAAACGGTAAAGAAATTCAATTAACTTCCTATGAGCCATCGACGGGAATAGCTATATTCGAGTCAACACCTGCAAAAGTAACTTACGGATATAATACGGGCTTTAACGGTATAGTAATGGATGTAACTATAGGTGAGGCTTCGGAGCGTGTGCAGTCGTATCAAACCGATCGTAAAAGAAGTTCCAGCGGTGGCTGTGATGTTGGCTTCGGGGTAATAAGCATTGCCGTTCTTGGCCTGATTCTGCGCAAAAAAATTTCTTCATGGAGGTAATAACATGCAGTTACTGGAAAAGTTTTTATTCATATTTACATCATCACTGCTGATAGTTATTGCGGCGTTTAATCCTGCTTTCTCTGATGTAGCTGTAACGGCTGAGAATTTCCCAGATGACAATTTCAGAGACTACATCATCAATGAGCTTGGAGCTGATACAGATAACGACGGCTATTTGAGTGATAATGAGATTGCTGCAGTAAGATTGATTCAAGTATACGAGAAAGATATTGCGGATCTTTCAGGCATTGAATATTTCTCGGCACTGGAAGAATTATACTGCTACACGAATAACATTGAGGCTCTGGACGTAAGCAGAAACGGCGAACTATTATTACTTGAATGCGACAACAACAGGCTAACGAAATTGAACATCAACAATAATACGAAGCTAATGAATTTAGAGTGCGAAGCTAATAATCTTGCTGAATTGAATTTAAGCAGTAATGTTAATCTAGTCTATGTTAAATGCTACGGACAAACGCTTAATTCTCTTACTGTATCCGGTGATTCAGGACAATACAAAGTTAATCTTTCTTCCTATGTTTCAGACCTTAACAAAATATCAGGCGTTACTGCTTATGATGATGATGGGAATATTATTGACGGTATGACATTCGACATAACAAGCGGCATAGTATCAAGTGATTCATTCCCTGCAAGAATAATATACGGTTATCTTGTGGACTATGTGAATGATTCTGCTCTCTCTATGGACGTAACTATAACTGCAGCTGCATACGACGGGACAGGGCCGGGAGATCCGAATAATGATTGCGGCAATGGCTGTAATGCAGGCTGGAATATATTTGCTTTCGTTGTGCTGTTAGTCTTAATGTTAGGGCGTTCTATGGCACACAAAATATAAACTCACTTATTACTATATGACAAGGCTAAAAGGTATTGCTTCGATAATCCTATTAACATTGTCATATTTTCCCCTTTATTTGCAAACGGCAGAAGTTACGTTATATTATTCACATTCACACATAATACAAAATAGAGAGGAATAACCATCAATGCCGACAGATAAGGAACGCGAAGAAGTTCACCGCGCAATATGGGCTATAGCTGACGAATTACGCGGCGCAGTTGACGGCTGGGACTTCAAAAATTATATTCTCGGCACAATGTTTTACCGCTATATGTCCGAGTCCCTCACCGATTACATTAATAAATTTGAATGGGAGACAGGCGATAATGATTTCGATTACTCCAAAATGTCAGACGAAGAAACAGAACATATACGTGAAGCATTAGTGCAGGAAAAGGGCTTTTTCATTCTCCCCAGTGAACTATTCGGGAACGTCCGCGAAAAAGCACCAAATGACGACAACCTCAATGAGACGCTTCAACAGGTCTTTCGCAATATAGAGAACTCCGCAGAAGGAACAGAGGCAGAAGGAACAATAACAGGACTGTTTGATGATTTCGACGTGAACAGCAACAAGCTCGGCGCCACCGTCGTCCGGCGCAACGAGAAACTCGTCAAGCTGCTGCGCGGCATACAGCAGATGCAACTCGGCAACTACCAAGACAACACCATCGACGCCTTCGGCGACGCCTACGAATATCTGATGTCCATGTATGCCAGCAATGCCGGCAAGAGCGGCGGCGAATACTACACGCCGCAGGAGGTCTCCGAGCTCCTCACCCGTCTGGCGACCCTCGCAACGAGGAGATAGCCGCAGCGGACTACAACCTGTCCATCTCCTCCTACTTAGAGCAGGAGGACACCCGTGAGCAGATAGACATCGTGGGGCTGAACGCGCGCATAGAGCAGATAGTGGCGCACGAGAACGAGCTGCGGACGCAGATAGAGGCAATCATCAAGGAGCTATAGCGTATGAGTAAAATGCCGAATTGGTATAAGATAAAAAAACGATATGAATAACAAAAATGCAAACAGCATACTTGTTGACAACATCCGACAGACGCTGCAAGAAGCACGAAAAAACATTGCTCATTCGGTTAATGCCACCCTTGTGCGAGCCTACTGGCAAGTGGGCAAGCACACCGTCGAATACGAGCAAGGCGGTGCCGAGCGAGCCGAATATGGTAAGAATGTAATAAACAGTGTCTCTAAGCAGTTGGTTGCAGAGTTTGGTAGTGGCTTTACGCCTACCAATCTACGATATATGAGACAATTCTATCTCTGTTTCCCAATTTATCACACACTGTGTGACAAATTGAGCTGGTCCCATTGCCGCACTTTGCTCAAAGTGCAAAACAGCGACACAATGAAGTGGTATCTATCTGAATGTGTGCAAGAGAACTGGAGCGTCCGTCAACTCGACCGGCAGATAAACACACTGTTTTATGAGCGAATGTTGGCAAGCCGCGACAAAGAAACCGTGAAGAAAGAAAATGAACATGGCTCATCCCTTTATGGAAGGCAATGGAAGAAGTACACGCATCTGGCTCGACATGATACTCAAGAAACGGCTGAAGAAGTGCGTTGATTGGAGCCAGATAGACAAGCAGGAATACCTCGAAGCCATGATAGCCAGCCACACCGACAGCCACCAATTACGCGAACTGCTACGAGGGGCTTTGACCGACCGCATCGACAACCGCAAACTCTTCATGAAAGGCATAGATTACTCATACTACTACGAACAGGAGGACTAAAGCATGAGCACGACAGACGGAGCTGATACACTAACCACCAAATACCTGAAAGCCGACGAAAACAACCGGCTGTTATCATCCTACAGACCATTGCCCACGGTAACAATTCAATCGCTACGCGAATACTATCGCATAGGTCTCACCAGAAGGTGATACTGCAAATTATTGGCAGGTAAATGAAAACCTAAATTGAACATTTATGAGCAAAATAGAAGAACTAATAAAGCAATACTGCCCAAACGGGGTGGAGTATGTGAAGTTGGGTGATGTGTGCTTGATGGAACGAGGAACTTCCGCAACAAAAGGGACGATGCAAGAATGAGATATTCCTGTCATTTCAGGAGGAAGACAACCAGCATTCTATTGTAGCCAATCAAATAGAAATGGTGAAACAATTACTGTTGCAGGAAGTGGTGCAGGGGCTGGATATGTTCAATATTGGAATGAACCTATCTTCGTTTGTGATACATTCTCTATAAAAGGAAGCGATAGTATAACCACCAAGTTTATCTACTATTATCTGACAAGCATCCAAGAAAAGATATATGCGACAAAGAAAGGTGGAGGTGTTCCTCACGTTCATATTTCAAGTATTGATAAAATTGAAATCCCCCTACCCCCGCTGGCGGTGCAAGAAGAGATAGTGAGGATATTAGACAGTTTCGCGGAGCTGCAAGCGGAGCTGCAAGCCAGGCAACAACAATACCAATATTACCGAGACTCCCTCCTCTCATTTGAAGGCCGAACCGATGTGCAATGGAAGAAGTTGGGTGAGGTGGCGGAAATAAAAAATGGAAAAAGATTTGTTAGAACAGACATTAGAGAGAGCGGCGTTCCCTATTTCCATTATGGCGATATATACACATACTATGGTTTGTCAACAACAAAGACCAAAGGATACCTTGATGCTGAATTAGCGAGTAAGTTGAGGTATTTATAACTTATTGTGTACCTGTTAATTCTAATTAAAAAGGCAGAAAAATGATGACGTAAATTTTATGGAGGGCAAAACGAACTAATAATTAACCTTTTTAACTTTCAAAAACGTTTATTTATATCTGACCGAGTAAGATCATATTAAGGGCAAGGATAACATATTTATTTTTTTCCTATAGTTCTTATTATCTTAGTGTCAAAATCACATGTTATAGAGATGATTGACCATACTTAATGCTTAAAATAGTTCAAAAACTGCATATAAAAAACAATAATTAGACAATAATCAAATTCCGTATACACAATTTTTATAAAAAAATATGCACAATTTTTATAAAAAAATATACGTAATCAAAAGAAATGTTGTATCTTTGCACCAAAAATAGAAATTATGATTAGAAATAGTATTATTAATTTACGGAATAGACAGACATTCCTGTTTAGTGACGAGGAGATGAACCCTCGCCAAAATGCTGATAGAAATGATGTGTTAAATACGTTTGGACCTCTGGCTGATATTATCGTTACGAAGATGTTGGATGCTGGTAATTGTTATTTGGCGATAGCTGAGCAGCATCCGGTGGCTAGACAGGAACACACATTTCCAACAAGTACCCTGCATGGATTAATTATTGAATACCTAACTCAAATAGAAGGTGTGAGGAGATCTGTGATTAATAAGAGAAACTCATTTTTTGAGATTGGTATTTATAAAGTTTGGGTGAAGAAACTTGACAATAGAAACCTGCCATGGGTAAATGACACAAAATCGTCAGTTAAGAGAGTCAATCAGAAAGCCGATGGCGAGGATGTTATGCCAGTACTTATACTTGGCTATCAGTTAGACCAGATAGAAAGGATATCGAAAATACAACTTGTATACATAGAGGGCGACCAGCACCTATGGGCACCGATTGACCTTGGTGACATAGCTGCAACTAACCAAACAATGCCACTGGTAGCACCTGCAGTTGAAGAGCCTGTAGTTAAGGTTAAGCCTAGCAAGAAAATAAGCAGAAAAAATAGTGCAATATGATTTACGCAAATAGCATAAAAATT
>ERZ842401.8531-NODE-8531-length-10044-cov-3.422865_pt1 | contig 10044 bp, 4 predicted proteins | sample MGYA00521270_ERZ842401 | MGnify/ENA primary metagenome ERZ842401 (study PRJEB31892, sample SAMEA3878208) | bioreactor metagenome | biome: Moose rumen | place: Sweden | collected 2011-10 | study: EMG produced TPA metagenomics assembly of the PRJEB12797 data set... | reverse complement strand
GGCTTGATGCGGTTAAGGGAGAAGCCTGTAATGCCGCCTACATGCGTTACTACGAATGTTGCAGTTACGTCAAGTGCACCGCTGTTGTCGCTCTCCTCAACTGCGTCTGCCGCATAACCGGCCACACCGCCGATGTATCCGGTATGGCTGGCGGAGCCGGTACCGTTCATCATGGCTACGGCAGTGAGATTGCCGCTGTTGCCGCTGGAGATTATGGTACTTGCAGCATAACCAGCAACTCCGCCGAAGAAGGTGTTGCTAAGCACCGCATTGGTGCTGTAGCAGAAACTGCCCTCGATAGTAATTTTGCCGGAATTGGCTGAACCTGAAAGCGCCCCGAGCACCGAACCGGCCACGCCGCCGATGGTGGCATTTCTCACTGAATTGGCAGCGGTTGCTTCCTTGGGATATGAGAAGCTTATCGCGCTGTCGTTGGCGCTGCCGGAAATGGAGCCGGAGAAATAACCTGCCACGCCGCCCATCTTGACCTGGATCTGGGATGAGGTGCCGTCGGCAGTGGTTTCTTTCCAGCCGATGGTGCCATGGTTGGGGCAGGACGTTATCACGGCATCAAGCGCTTCGCCTGCAGGGGTTCCGCCGACGATGCCGCCGATGTATGTGCTTGCGCTCACGTGCGCGGTCACGCTTACCTCGCCATTGTTCGTGCAGTCGTCAAGCAGAGTTGTGGTATTCTGCTTGCCCACTATACCGCCAAGGTACAGAGGGGTGTACTTGCTGATATTCCTGGTTAGGGCGATATCGGCATTGTTGGTGCAGGAGACTATGGTGCCTTCGTTAACGCCTGCAATTCCGCCGATATACATGTCGACATACGTTGAAGCGACAGGGCTTGCGGAACTGGCCTCGAGGTTTGCGCTGCCGTCCACGGTGACGTTTTCAATGGTGCCGGTGTTGGTGCCGGCGATGAAGCCGTTTGCTGCAGCGCTGGAAGGGATGATGAGCTGACTTCCACTCCCGATCGTCAAATCCTGCACGGTGCCTGCAAGGGTGCCGAAGAGAGGGCCGCGGACGGTAAGGTTCTCAACGGTGTGGCTGCCGCCGTCAAGTGTGCCGGCGAAAGATGCCGCCCCGGTGAGTTCGATGCCGCTCATGTCGATATCGTTTGCCAGAGTCCAGGTATTGTCTCCGTCCGAAGCAGCCACTGCCACGAAGTTCGCGAATTCATCGGCAGTGGTGATGGTGCGGTTCATTTCGAAGGACCAGCCGTCAATGGTGCCGATGTTGAGCCTTCCGCTGCGGCTTATTGCCTGGGCCTTGTTCTGCCTTCGGGAAGCCTGCTTGCCTTCGTCGTTATACACTTTAACGCTGATTCCGTGGGCGTAAGTGCCGGGAAGGATGGCCGCGTAGTAAGTTCCGGCCTCGAAGGTTGCCGCTCCGCCGGCCGGGGTGAGGACAAGGGTCTTGTAGCCTTCGCCCACGGTGTATGCGGGGCTTGCGGGATTGGTTATGTCAATGACGCCCGCAACATCTTCTCCGTCAACTGCAGAGACGGCTACGCGCGATACCGTGTTGCCGGAAAGGGTGAACTGGATAAGGGAGCCTGCATTCTTGAAATGGAAGGCTGCATCGGTGCCGGTTGAGTATGCGACCATGACGTTTTCCGGGAGGGTATCCTTGGAAAGTGCCTGGCTTGCGACGACTTTTGCGGTGATGGTGGAAGTCCCGTCAAATGCCACGGCGGCAGAAAGCGGATATACTGCGTAGTAGCTTGCTTCTACATCAACGGTTTCACCTTCAAGTACAGTGTTTGCCCCTGCCGTTTTTGCGCTGTACTCTGAAAGTTCAGTCCCGCCTGCTTTATAGACGGCGACCTTGTCGCCGGCTTCCCAGCTGAGTTTATACCCGTCGCCTGCATCCATGGTAACCTTTGTGGGATCACCGCAGCTTGCAGTGAAGTATCCGGTTTCAGACAATGACTCCGCAGTGGAAACGGGAGAAAGATCCTGTGCTGTTTCTTTTGAGCATGCAATCACGGCCACTGTGGCGGCAAATGCTGTAATGAGTCTTACCTTTTTCATACCTAAAAACTCCAGCCTTCAAAATCAATGTCCAAAGCAAAATTCTCGAGTTCTTCCGTAGCGAACGCGAGTTCGAAGCTTTCGCAGACAACCGCCTGCGGACAGACCGCCAGAACCTCGCTTTCAGGACAGCAGTAGACCCTTTTCGCAAAGTCCTGCTTTACATCATGTTGGTTAGTTGTTGACATAAGATCGTCCAGTTACTTTAGTTACTGATGCAAATATAAAATATTTTTCATTCATAAAAAAATGAAACTAAAACGAAAATATCAAACACCTTGACAAAGGAGTGATAATGGGCCAAAGAACTCAGTTACTTTCGAACCGGGTCATGAGCGTGAAAACACAAATTTTCGCTTCTTCTCGTCCGTCAAGTCTGACACTCGTTTCCCATGGCTCTCGGCGTAACTCCTCAGGCCACGGAAATCCGGCAGGACGGGATAAGTAAGAGAACTGTCGGGAACTTCTATTCAACCTTCAAATTGGTACGGGTGATTGCGCCGCTGTCGTAGAGCCTCCCCACAAGGAAACTGTCCGTCAGATTGCTCACGGTTGCAACAGCCGTTTCATTGTACGTTGCACCGGGGCGGTATGTAAACGCATTGGACGCGTTCCCCATTGTAAGAACATTCGAAGCCGAGCCGGCAAATATGCCTGCATACATTCCGCCCGTAGCTGTTAGTTTGGCGGCTGCTCCGATTGTGGTTGAGTGGGTTGTCATGGCAGCGGTAACAATGCCGTGGCAGAGCCCCACTCTTACGTTGTTTGTAGTATTCTGTTCTCCGGAGTATGCGCATGTGACGGTACCGGTGAGCGTACTTCCGCCCATGTTTGAACCACTCCTGACACCGGTAAATCCACCTACGCAGGACTTTGTCCCAAGGTCTGGAACATTGATTTTTCCGGAGAAACAGACATTAAGCAGTGTCTTGGCCGTTTCTGCCGCAATACCTCCAATGCGGACTTGGATGTTACTGTTCACAGTAATAGTTCCCGAATAGGTTGCCCTGCCTGCAGCACTAGCCTCCGTGCCATTGACCGCGCCATTGGACTGACCTGCTATACCTCCCACGTCTGTATAATTCCCGGAACTGTAATAACCATTGCTTACAGTTATGTTGCCTCTGCTTGAAGTAGCATTAGCCTTGATAACTTTATCTGTACCGGCATGCTGGCCCACAAGACCTCCGATAAAAGCCTTGACAGCCTGATTGCCACTAGCTGCGGTATTTACAAAGTCAAAGTCGATTGCTCCGGAATTTGAACAGAGAGCCGTGTCCCCCAGCGTACCATCAAGAGTATATCCGGCAATTCCGCCAACCCAGGATGTATTGAACGTGGTACTGATGTTTAATGCGCCGGAATTGGTACAGCCATCTGTTGCGGCCGCCACATATCCGGCGATGCCGCCAAAATATCCATTGTGAGTTGCAGATGTCGATGTGGAATTCATTATGGCCGTAACGGACAAGGGCTTGTTGTTGGTACATCTTGTGACTGAACTGCCGGCATATCCGGTTACTCCGCCGAAGAAGGTCTGGGTTGCAGTGCCTGCCTTACTGTAGCAGAAGCTTCCGGAAGCGGTGACGTTTCCTGTATTGTCGCAGCCGGATATGGCGCCGGTAACTGTACCGGCGACACCGCCGATTGTACAATTCCGGAAAGAACTGCCGGCCACCGTTTCAGTTGGATTAGTGTGAGTTACACTTCCGGAGTTGTTGCAGTTATCAATTGTTCCGTCGATATATCCTGCTATACCGCCCAGTTTGATTTTAGGAAGACTGGTTGAACCGTCGCGTGCAACGACCTTAATAGCCCCGCTGTTGGTGCAGCCTCCAAGGGCGGCACCCGTACTTTCGCCGTATGGAGTTCCGCCGACAATACCTCCTACAAAGCAGTTTGCGCTGATGTGCGAGCCTGACCTGGACGGAGTGTCAAGCGAAATGTTCCCGGCATTGACGCAACCTTTCAGCGCTGTAGATGTCGCCTGTTTTCCTGCGATTCCGCCAAGATAGGCGGGCGTGTATTTGCTGACATCCGAGGTGATGGTGAAAGAAGCATTGTTCGTACAATTGGTGATGATTCCGGTATTGGTTCCGGCAAGGGCGCCTACGCACATATCCACGTAAGTGGAGGTCTCGGGAGATGCGAATGCATCCGTATCGGCAGCGATGTTGCCATTAACCGTCACTCCGTCAATTGTTCCGGAGTTTGTGCCTGCCACATAACCATAGCTTCCGGCAATATGGGAAAAAGTCAATGAGCTCCCGTTTCCGATGGTCAGGTCCTGCACGGTGCCTGCAAGGGTGCCGAAGAGAGGGCCGCGGACGGTAAGGTTCTCAACGGTGTGGCTGCCGCCGTCGAGGGTGCCGGTGAAATCGGTGGCGAAAGGGATGGAGATGCCGGCAAGGTCGATGTCACCTGCGAGAGTCCAGGTTTCGGCATCGGCATGGCTGAGGAAATTAACGAACTCCGCGGCGTCGGAGATTGTGCGGTTCATGGCAAAAGCCTTTACATCGTCTATGCTTCCAAGCGGGAGACGGCGGCTGCGGGTGATGGTCTGGGATGAGCTCTGCTCAAGGACCACTTCCTTTCCCTCATTGTCAAACAGTTTCAGGCACAGGCCCGCGCTGTATGTCTGGGGAAGAATTGCCGCATAGTATGTTCCGGAAGCAAAGGTGCTGCCGCCGGCGGGCGTGAGAGTAATGGTCTTGCTGCCGCTCACCACAGTATATGAAGGCGCATCACCGGAAAGGTCCACGCTCACGGTTCCGGCAACATTCTCACCGCCAACGGCGCCGATTACGACCTTCTCCACATTCTTTGCCCCATCAAGCGTGAACTGTATCAGGGAACCAAGGTTTTTGAAATTGAAACTTGCCTCTGCACCGGTAGTCTTTGCAACTATCACATTGTCGGCAATGCCCCCTGCCGTGAGGGCCTGTTCCGGGGCAATCTTTACCTTCAAAGTGCCGTCAAAGGATACGGCCGCGCCCTCAGGATACACTGCATAATACGTCGCGGCACCTTCAAGCTCTGCGCCGGTAAGGTCTGTAGAAACACCTGCAGAAGCGGCACGATATAATGAATACTCAGTCTGACCGCTCTTGTAAACGGCAACAGGATCGTCGGCAACCCATTTGAGTTTATAACCGTCGGCCGCATCAAGTGTAACCTTGGTGGCCTCTTCTCCTATGCTGGCCTTGAAAACGCCAACGCTGGCGGGTTCTGTGGTCTGCCCGGCCACCTCGGGCTCCTCAACTATGGTTTCATTCACGGGAAGCTCAGCTTCCTTGCTGCAGGCGATGACGGCAATCCCGGCCGCCACAGCCAGAAAAATACTTGTCTTTTTCATACTCAGGACTTCCACGATGATGGTGTATCTTCGTCTTTGTAGCCTTCGACGCTTCCGCATATCATTACCGAAGGCCCGACCTCAAGGATCACGGACTCGGGCGTCTCGTAATTCCTTACATATTTGTCATTTGTTTTCATAAGCTATATTGTTTATTATCTGCATTTATAAACCGGGGACACGCTCTTTACGATGTAGTTCTCATTTGAATCATCCAGAACGAATACACGGTAGGATTCACCGCCCGGAGCAACCCTTATGACTATATGGCCCTGGGTGCTGCCAAAATTGCCTATATAGTTCCACAGCCTGTCCATGTTGGCTTCCGTTACATTGGTAGAGTATATCCGGCACGAGGGATTAATGCTCAGCAGCCTCTTTACGGTGGCATTGTAAGGATGTATGTCCCGCCATGCGTTAACCACAAACACATCCGGATACAGCGCCCTGAGCAGGTTTTCCCCGTTGGCGTTGTTGGTCCCGTGATGGCAGGCCTTCATGACCTCGACGCTGGGCATCACCTTGGAGATGGGTGTTTCGATATCCTTCCACGGGTAAGTGTTGAAACCGGTATACTGGATGTCGCCGCCGGCGAACCAGTCGAATTTTCCGAAGCTGAGGTGGATGCAGCAGCTGAGGATGTTCTCCGGCGTCCAGGCTTCCTTTGGTCCGGCACGGAGCACCTCGTTGGAAGGAATGTCCGTATGCACGGCCTCTCCTTCCCCTGTCCAGACATAGCCGTTTCCGGCGACATTCCTTATGGACAGGTCCTGGCCGTCATGCTGCATTGAAATCTGGTCAAGCGCACCGGGACGGAACACCTCGTAAACGGTTCCGTAAGTGTCCTGAGACCATTTTATATAACTGCGGTAGTTAACCATAACAGGTGTTTGGCTGTTCATTGTGCAGTCCGACACCACATCCTCAGGAGAGCCCCTGTCGATAATCTTCCTGAACGGCACGTCAACACCCACTTCCGTAATTCCATTCATACGGAAGAGGCCGCTTTCATGCAGCGGATAGCTATCCCTGTATTCGCCCATGTGATCGCCGTGATAATGGCTCAGAAGGAAATAATCCACCATTCCGCCGGAATTGCCGGGCAGGAAGTGTTTCACATAATTGGAGATAACCTTCCCGGCAGAAACTGCAAGGCTGGGTTTTGGGTCCGTCCCCGGAATCTTTGCCGATGCCGCAACGATGGCGCCGCCGGCGTCACAAAGCATCGTGGTTCCGTCCGGAAGGATGTAGAACATGCTTTCCCCGCGGCCGTTGTTTATGGCATGGATATCCAGTTCTCCCTCCGTCCACTGCGGCATCACCGTCCCGACCAGCGTCCCCTCCTTCTTCTTCTCTTTCCTTGCCGATTCCTTTCTGAGCTTCACCTCATAGACCAGCGTCTTCGCCCCTGCAGAGAACGTGACATGCAGCTGCTTCTTATGGAAGAAAACGCCCTCCGGTTCGAAGGCAAGGCCTTCGGCCACAAGGTCGATGTCCCTTTCCAGCTCCCCTGTCACGGAGTCTATTATCCTTAGCCATGCCTCATGCGGAAGCCCCACCACCTGGTAGAAATATCCGCCACTCATGCAAATTGCCTGGTCCGTAACCTTCTTTTTGGGTATCCTGAATGTACGGAGCGGCGAGCCAAGCTCCGCTTCACTCCCCTCCTGGAAATCCGGAAGGTAAAACTGGAAGAAAACCGTCTCGCTTTCATCGGAAGAATAAGCCTCAATCCAGATATGGCGGCCGTCTTCATCCACGAAAGCATGCGGATACTTGATTCCAAGGGCTTCGGGAGAAGGCATGCAGATGGTCTGGACCACCTGCAAATCGTATGCTACCTTAAGGTCTATTATCCTGTAAACCAGAATCTTGTAGAAAGAATTCGTAGCATAGTTTTCAGATGCGTAAAGAAGAGGGAACTTGTCGGCGGAAGCAAATTTCCTCTTTGAGAAAGTAATGCTGGAGTTATGGTAATTCTGATTGAAGCCAAGATCCAGGAACTGCTTCTCCTTACCGGTCTTCAGGTCTACGATTGTAACCCCATGGAAACGGCCGTCCGGCACCTGATTCTGCGAATGGAACTGGAAAAGCAGGTTGCCAAAGGCGTCTCCGTCATTTGAATATCCGCGGTCTATGGTGGCCTTGAGGACAGCGTCAACCTGCGGCTGTGCTCCCGCCCCCGCCGAAATGAGGACAAGAGCCGACAGCAGGAACGGCATTATGTGTCTTCTTATCATCTGTACTGGATGTAAATATCTTCGAGGAGTACGTTGTTATGGACGTTCTGTTTCTGCTTGGACGGCGCTACGGCATGCATCTGCGCGTAGTCCTGAGGCAGTGACCAGTCCTCGTTGTAGGTTGCGACGATATCCGTCGTTGGCACAAGCCTTATGCGGACGAGCGAATGGCCGAAGAAAGATGACGGCAGCGTGAAACGGTAGCTCGGAATGCCGAAGGGATTGTCGGCCGGAGTATAAATCTTCCCCTTTGCCGATGCCGTATATGAGTAGTAGTGAGAAAGGCCGTTTCCTGCCCAGGGATTGGACTGCATGGTGAATTCCACAAGGCCATTCGCCTGGTTCACGGCATCAGTATATGAAGACCAGGTCGCGCCGGAATCATCGCTCACTGAAAGCTGAACCTTCCATTTTACAGGATAGGATGTATGATGCTGCCAGAAAGCGTTTGTCTTGTTGTCCGGATTGAGACGGCCTGCCGCCACATTGAAGCCGATGCTTGCAATGCTTCCGGAAACGCCCTCCGTGGAGAGTTCAAAGACAACACCCTTGACGCCTCCTGTCCAGTTGCCGCTTTCATCCCATTCAAGCCATCCGGATGGATTGGAACTGATACTTATCACGGAACCCTTGCTCATACCGTACTTGGGTGCGCTGTTAGGGTCTGTCGCTTCCAAGCCGCGATATCCGCTCTGGGCCGATATGGGATAATCCGGGTCCTTGAGCGTCGCATTGGTGCTTCTCTGATACGTGAGATTCTCACTGTAGAGGACGGCAGACTCCGTCTGGGGGCCATCCGTCGCAAGAAGCTTGTTCTGCGGAAGCGAGCCCTGGCCGGCGACTCCCTGTGCATATCCGCCAAGCCAGGAATAATCCGCAACTATGGCCTCACGGTTGTTCCCCTTCGTCAGCACCCATGCAGCAAGTGTGTTATAATTCGAGTTCACGGCCTCTTCAATCTGAATATCGGCCCTTCCAAGGGGTCTTATGGAGTATTTGCCCACATCCCCTCCCCAGCGGGGAAGCTCCTTGTGCACAAGAACGCCGGAGACGCTGCCGACGCCCTGAGGGACCTTCTCCCCGGCTACGCGGCGCCAGTCGCAGGCCATGTTCACGAGCATATAGACAGAATTGCCTTCCGCATCGAAAAGAAGGTTTGCGGCACCGTCCTTGGCAAACTGGTTGTTGCTGGAATACTGGTTAACGCCAAGGCCTTCCGGGGTATATGGGTTCCTGATCGCATCATATTCCCTCACGTTTGAGAACGAACCTTCCTTCACCTGGAATTCAAGGCCGGAAATCTTGCAGTACTTGTAGACATCAGCATCAGAAATGCTTGATAGAGTGCGTTCTACAGGGATTATGACCTCCCCGGAGGAAACCACCTCCACAAGGTCTCCTGTGACGCCGGTTATGGAATAACGCCCGGGAGACGCCTCCTTGGCAAGAGTCGTCTCCGTGAGGACGAGTTCAATGACGTCTCCATGATTCAGAGTATTGGCTTCGGGGGAAGCGAACTGAATGCGGAAGCCGTACTGAGGATTCTCCGGAGCATCCTGGGCATAGAAGGTGCGGTCGTTCTCATCGGTCGTGATGGTGTTCGCGCCAATGTTCACATTCTCTTCCATGTTGGGATTTCGGCCACCTACCACATAGAGGCGCACGCAGTCGTCAAAGTCGTCCGACTGGCCCTTGTAGAGAGTTTCGCCGTCCGTAAACGCATCATGGAGGACGGATATGTCAACTGTCTTTTTGATAATGCTTATGGTCTGGAGGAAAGCTGTCGTTTTCTCTATCTGAAGGCCGAAACCGTCAAAATGATAGAAGAAGGTAGCCTGACGGTCTTGCTCAGTAGCAGATACGTTGAAATTCACCTGCGTCCCGTTCAAGGCAAGGTTTTCGATGAAAGGTTCGGTGCCTGCGGGGTATTCCACAGACACTTCGATTCCTTCGGCAAGGGTGCCAAGATTGGTTTCGAAGGGCAGGGAGCCCAGTGCGGCGCCTTTTCTCATCTTCTTGTTGTCCAGGACTGTAATGAATGCCTTACGGGAATCCTGCCTGACCTTGATATCGCTGCCGTATATCGTCTCCGTGGCATCAACGATACTGGATTTCAGGCCGGCTTCACGCTCTGCTCCGGTTGTATTTTCAGCAAGGTCGAAACAGAGGTAACCCGTTACGTCTGCGGCACCTGCATTGGCCTCCATCTCAACACGGGGGTTGCTTATCCAGGACGAATAATCGGAAGGGATGAGAGTGGGGATAATGCCCTCCACGTAATTTTTGGACAGAGTCGTGGTGAAGAGAAGCTTCATCGTGAGGCCGTCTGCGGGAAGTTCGATGTCAGAAGTGGAATACTCAAGTGTCACGCCGCTTCTCCCCTTCTGGACAAGGGTAAGGGGTTGGAGGG
>ERZ842401.8530-NODE-8530-length-10044-cov-3.937832_pt1 | contig 10044 bp, 7 predicted proteins | sample MGYA00521270_ERZ842401 | MGnify/ENA primary metagenome ERZ842401 (study PRJEB31892, sample SAMEA3878208) | bioreactor metagenome | biome: Moose rumen | place: Sweden | collected 2011-10 | study: EMG produced TPA metagenomics assembly of the PRJEB12797 data set... | reverse complement strand
GGCGTGGGCGAGCCGGATTTTGTAACCCCCTATCATATCCGTTCCGCCGCCATCGACAGCATCCTGGACGGCGAAACCCAGTACACCCCCAACCGTGGCCTGCTTTCCCTGCGCAAGGAAATTGCCCAATACCTGACCGATCGGTTCCAGGTATCCTATGATCCCGAAAAGGAAATGATGGTCACCGTGGGGGCCAGCGAGGCCATCGATCTGGCCCTGCGGGTTTGCCTGCGTCCCGGGGACGAAGTGATCCTGCCGGACCCCGGGTACGTCAGCTACGCGCCCTGCGTCACCTTCGCGGGCGGCGCCCCGGTGCCGGTTCCCACCAAGGCCGAGGATGAATTCCGCATCACCGCCGCGGAAATCGAAGACGCGGAGACGGATAAAACCCGGGCCCTGATTTTTCCCTATCCCAACAATCCCACCGGCGCGGTGATGAACAAGCAGCAGATGCAGGAAATCGCCGCCGTGGCGGAGAAACACGATCTGCTGGTGATCAGCGATGAAATCTACGCGGAATTGACCTATTCCGACGGGGAACGCATCGCCTTTTCCGCGCTGCCCGGCATGAAGGAACGCACGGTTCTCATCAACGGCTTTTCCAAGGCCTTCGCCATGACGGGCTGGCGCTTGGGCTATGCCTGCGGCCCAGCGGACATCCTGTATGAAATGAACAAAATTCACCAGTACGCCATTATGTGCGCCCCGCGCCAGGCCCAGGTGGCCGGACTCCAAGCCCTGAAAAAGAACCGGGAAACGGGCTATGAGGACGTGGAAACCATGCGCCGCAGCTATGACCGCCGCCGCCGCGTAATGCTGGACGCGTTCCGCAAAATGGGTCTGGATTGCTTCGAGCCCCGGGGAGCCTTCTACTGCTTCCCCAGCATCAAAAGCACCGGCCTCACCAGCGAGGAATTCTGCACCCGCCTGCTTCGGGAATACAAGGTGGTCTGCGTGCCCGGCGACGCTTTCGGTCCAAGCGGCGCGGGCCATATCCGCTGCTGCTACGCCACCGATCTGCAGCGGATGCTGGAAGCCTTCGCCCGGATGGAGAAGTTTATTCAGTCTTTGTCATGAAGCAAGTTGCCTAAGAGAACACTTTACGTCAGCAAAAGAGTGGAGAGTTGAGAGTTAAGAGTTGAGATATATATTGTTCATATATTTATTTGCTGTATTTACAAAGGTACAGCCGCTATATAAAATCTCAACTCTCAACTCTTAACTCTCAGCTCTGATTTAAAGCGCTCCATAGGCCAATACCCAACTATGAATCATCAGGAGGCAATCATGCGTAAGGTTTGGTCCGTTTTGCTGGTGCTGTCCATGCTGGCGACGCTGTGCGTGCTGGGCGTACAGGCGGAGAATTGGGACGATGAGGAGGATATTTCCCTGGAGGACGTGATGAATCCGCCCACGGCAGCCCCCGCCCCGGGCTCCACCCCCGGCCCCACGCCGGAGCCCTCGCCCTCGCCGGAACCCATTTTGCAGGCGGACGGCAGCGTGGTGATCACCCTGACGGCAGTGGGGGACGTGACCATTGGCCGGAACGTGCAGCACAGCGGCACCTCCATTTTTGAAAAAGAATTGAAAAAACAGGGAGGCGATATCAATTTCATTTTCCGAAACGTGAAGGACATTTTCGCGGAGGATGATTTGACCATCGCCAATTTTGAAGGCGTGCTGGCGGACAGCTACACCGTTCCCGCCAGCAAGAAAAAGAATGATTTCCTGTTCCTGGGTCCCCCCAGCTATGCGGAAGCCCTGAGCAACAACAGTGTGGAAGCCGTGACCATGGAAAATAACCACATCGGCGATTTTGGGGAGGGCGGCATTGCTTCCACCATTGCCGCCATGGAAGATGTGGGCGTGGTCTGGAGCAACAAGGACCACATGGGCGTTTATGAGGTGCAGGGTCTGAAAATCGGCATGCTGGCCTATCAGATCGTGCCGCCGCTGCGCAGCGATGAAATGCAGGCCTCCGAATTGCAGCAGAAGGTGGCTGCGGACATTGCCGCGGCCAAGGAAACCTGCGATCTGGTCACGGTGTCCTTCCATTGGGGCAAGGAGCTGGATTACGCGCCCCGGAACGAATCACCCTATTCCCAGGTGACCCTGGGCCGCGCCGCCATTGACGCGGGGGCCGATCTGGTGCTGGGCCACCACAGCCACCGCATCAATCCCATCGAGTGCTATAAGGGCCGCTACATCGTGTATTCCCTGGCCAACTGCTCTTTTGCCGGCAACAACAAGCCCAGCGATATGTGCACCTTCATTTTCCAGTGCCGTTTCCGGGTGAAGGATGGAGAAATCATCGATAACCCCTTCCGCATCATTCCCGCCCGCATTTCTTCCCGGCGGGATTACAACGATTTCGCCATTACGCCCTTTACCGAAGCCGCCAATATCAACACAGTGATCAGCACCCTGACCAACAAAACCAACACGAAAAACCTGGAATACGCGGTGACCGCGTATCCGCTGGAATGGGAGTAACAGCATGCCGGAACTGAAAGCGCGGCTGATGGACGGGCCTGCCATGAACCGGGCGCTGACCCGTATCGCCCATGAGATTTTAGAGCGAAACGGCGGCTGCGAGGGGCTGTGCCTGGTGGGCATCCGGCGCAGGGGGGAGCCCCTGGCCCGGAGCATTGCCGCAAAAATCGAACAGATCGAAGGGCAGTCCGTACCCGTGGGCACGCTGGATATCACCCTGTACCGGGATGATCTCACCGCCGCCGGGGACGATGATATGCCCCGGCTGAACGAAACGCTGGTGCCTTTTTCCATTATGGGGCAAAAAGTGGTGCTGGTGGACGATGTGCTCTTCACCGGCCGCACCGCCCGGGCCGCCATCGACGCTTTGTTTCAAATGGGACGCCCCGCCCAGATCCAGCTGGCGATCCTGATCGACCGGGGCCACCGGGAACTGCCCATCCGGGCGGATTTCGTGGGCAAAAACGTGCCCACCTCCCGCAGTGAAATGATTGCCGTTCGGGTACCGGAAATCGACGGTGACACGGCGGTGGAGATTTGGACATTATAAAAGAGTTCAGAGTACAGATTTATATAGTCGATCAGTTTCAACAGCCATGAACAGCCGTTATTGGACACTATTCAATCTGTACTCTATACTCTGAACTCTGTACTCTATCCTGCTTTTTCATTGTCACGAAAGATCACGGATCATCAGAACAACAAAGGAAGGATGCTCTTTGCGCGCAAGGATCATGCTGCTGTCCGGCTCCAGGCGGGACGCCGTCAACGCGGATTTTGCGGAAAAAATCCTGATCGATATTTCCGCTGCCTTTGGTCATTCCTTTTCTCTGATGCGGGAAAAAATCGGCGAAAAATCCATGACCGCCAGCGGCGAAGCATTTACGGACAAGGCCGCGGAGGCCTGCCAGCAATGTCAGGCCGTTTTTGTGTGCGACGCGGATGTGCAGGGGATCCAGGAGCTTTACGATGCGCTGGCCCTGCCGCTGCGCGTGCGTTCCTTCTGCGTTCCCGTCGCTTTCTGCGGGCGGCATGAATCGCCGGTATCCCTTTATGTAGGCAGCGCCCTGTCCCTGGATGAGGAAACCCTCCGCCAGGCCATGCGCGACGCTTTCCTTTTCTGCCAGGAGGAGGAGCTTCGCCTTTGCTCCGTGGCCCCCACCGGCGCCACCAGGGCGGATTGGGAAGCAGCCGTTCGGGTGCAGGAAACCATGTGCCCTCAAGTGTCCGCCTCGCCCCTCTCCGCGCCGGACGCCGTCAGGGAAATGATCACTTCTCCGGAGCGGATGGGCCTGGTGCTCTGTCCCCCCTATGCGGGAAGCATATTGCTTTCCGCCGGAACGGCCCTTTGCAATCATCCCTGCGTGATCCACGATTTGGCAGTAGACGAAGAAATGGGCGTCTTTGCCCCGTACCTGGCCCCGGAGGATGATAACCCGTCCCCGGTAGCCGCCGCGCTGACGGTGGCCAAACTGCTGCGCTACGGCCTGCGTCTGCCCACGGAAGCGGGCTGCGTGGAAGCGGCGGTGAATAACGTCATTTCCTCCGGCTGGCGTTCGCCCCAGCAGGAAAGCCCGGGCGAGGCCGCCATCGCCGCCCAGGGCATGCTGGAGCTGATCTGCGAGCAAATCACCGTCGCCGGGGAGCTGATGCGGCGGGGCGGACTGGGATAAAACGAAACATGCAAAAAGCCATACCGGGCTCGCTCGGCATGGCTTTTTGCATAAGTTAAAAATAAAGGGATCAGTTTCGGGCGGATTATCCGCCCGAAACAAACGAGAGGAGAACGCCCATTTTTCGGCGTATTTGGGCCTGTTACGGCGGGCGGATCATATCCGCCCCTACGGTTTTCTGATTCGTTTCGTTCTTGCTTTCCCGTTTGAAATTCAAGTTTTATTAGAGGATCAATATTAGAAAAGTTCAGCGTACAAAGCGCTGGCGATATCGCTTGTTACGCTGACTATTCGGAAAGCATACCATCCCATCTGAGCGCTCAGCGCAAGCTTCCGATAATCCCCGCGTCAATCATTCACGATCTTGACTTCCTCCGGCAGCAGGGCCCGCACCCTTCCGGCGGTGCCGCTGCGGTCCGGACCCAGCACCAGCACGCTGGCCCCGCATTCCCGGGCATACCGGGCGATGGCCGCAGCCACGTTTTCCTCGTACAGAATGTTCATTTCGGCGTCGGCCTCATGAGCCAGGGAAAACAGCTCGTTCAGGATAGCCGCGCTGTCCGGGCTGCCCAGAATATTCTTGGCCTGGCTCACATGCAGCACGCGCAAAGGCACATCCATTTCCTGGGCCAAGGCGCGTCCCCTGCGGATCAGTTCGGCGCAGCCCTTCTGCACGGTTACGCAGGCCAATACACAGTTATTTTCGTTCATGTACTTATCCCCTTTACGCCTTCACCCATGCGCCCAGCGCCTTATCATGGGCGGTCACCGTCAGCATTTCGCCCACCTTCCAATCGGGCCGGGGCAGATTGGCGTCGTAATAGAACAGCCGGTCATCCTCCGGATTCTCCATATCGCCCACGCTGATCATCATGGGATAATAGCGCACGCCTTCCCGCAATACGGCCTGTTCCTCCATTTCCTTGAAAGCGCCCGTGGTGCTGCGCACCCGGCCATGCAGCACCTCATCCAGATGCCGGCCATAGGCCCTAACAGGGTAGAGCAGCATGCCGTATCCGAAGATGCAGAAGGCCCCCAGCAGCACGCTCAGCCCCATGGTGAGCCATTTGATACGAAACACGAAGGACACGATCACGCCCGCCAGCATTACGGCCGCGGGCACGCCCAAAGCAAGAGAACGCCGCCGGATCTGGCCGCGAATTTCGGTATAATCCTGTTCTGTATACAATCGAATAGCCTCTCTTCTGAAAAATCAGGGTACCAATCCCTCTGTGATTATGATACCAAATTTCCCGCCAAAAGTACAGTACCAAACGATGGCGATATTGTGACAAATGGAACCCGCTTTTTTCGTTTGCTGGTTTAAAGGAGCCTTTTGAGCAACAAAGGAGAGAACAGAGTACAGAGTGCAGATTGAATCGTCGTTCAATCGGCTATATTCCTTGTATAAACCAAATAATCTGCACTCTGTACTCTGATCTCTGTTCTCTCAAAAACGAGGTGACCTAAAGTCTCTTTGAATGGTCTCTCACAGCAAAATGGTAATCATCCCTCCCTCGCCCTCATTGAGCATTTTGGTCAGGGCGGACTGCACCTTTTCCTGAGTGTCCACCGGCAGGCGGCTGAGCTTGGTGTTCACGCCCTCCTGGATCAGATCCTTCAGGGATTTGCCAAAGAAGTTGGTTTCCCACAGGCTTTGGGGATCCTTTTCATATTGCTCGTTCAGGGTATCCACAAAGGCTTCGCTTTGCTCCTGGGTGCCCAGCACCGGGGCAATTTCCGTTTCGATATCCGAGCGGATCAGGTGCAATGTGGGCGCGCTGGCCCGCAGTCTCACGCCGTAGCGGCTGCCCTGGCGCATCAATTCCGGTTCCCGCAAATGGATTTCGCTCAAGGCCGGGGTCACCAGGCCGTACCCCGTTTGCTGCACCGCCTTCAGCGCTCCCGCAACCCGGTCGTATTCCCGCTTGGCCGCGACCAATTCCTTCATCAGGGACAGCAGATGGGCGTCCCCCGTGATGGTTTCGCCGCATTGCTCGCTGAGGATTTGATTGAACAGCCCTTCCCGCACGGGCAGATCGTAGGATACGGCCCCTTCCCCCAGGCGAACGCTTTCATCCCTTGGCGCCAGCAGATAATCGGAGCCCGCGAAGGCGGAGGCGATTTCCCCTTTATCCCGCACCTTTTTCAGGATATCGCCCAAGCCCCGGATCGCTTCCAGGGTATGCGACGGCAGCCAATGGCTTTCATCCAGGGCCCCCATCCATCCAGGCACCCGGAAGCGCACCTCCCTGAGCGGGAATTCCAGCAGCAGATCCGACAATATCCGCTGCATATCCTCCGCGTTCATTTCCTTCACGTTCAGCAGCGTCACCGGCACGTCATACTTGCTTTCCAAGGAAGATCGAAGGGCCTTTGCGTCGCCGCTTTCCGGATGCGCGGAATTGAGGAGCACGGAAAAGGGCTTGCCCAGCGCTTTCAGCTGCCGGATCACCTGCTCCTCCGCGTTCACATAATTGGATCGCGGCAAATCGGCCACGGTACCGTCGGTGGTCACCACCACGCCCACAGTGGCATGATCCTTGATCACCTTCCGGGTGCCCAGAGCCGCCGCTTCCTCAAAGGGCATATCCTCCGGGGCCCAGGGGGTGGATACCATGCGGGCCGCTTCCCCCTCCTGGGTGCCCAGCGCGCCGGGGATCAGATAACCCACCGAATCCACCATGCGCACCCGGGCCGTTACATGGGGCTCCAGCTGAATTTCCGCGGCCCCCTCTCCCGGAATGAATTTGGGCTGGGTGGTCATCACCGTGCGGCCGGAGCCGGACTGGGGCAGTTCATCCGTCAGCCGGTCCCGGCGGGGGCCGGGGGCCATCAGCGGCAGCACCATCTGCTCCATAAACGCGGAAATAAAGGTGCTTTTCCCCGTACGCACCGGACCTACCACGCCGATATATAAATCTCCCTGGGTTCTTTCCGCAATATCCCGATACAGGGGCCGCGCTCCCTGCGCATTTTCCCGCTCCATACGTTTTTTCCTCCTTCACATGATCCCATCTCATGAAATACATATGCCGGAGGGCAAAAACGTATGACGAAAAAAAGCCGGAAACCGTTTCCGGCTCCCGACGCTTCCGCAGTGGCAAAATTTCATTGTTTTGGAAAAAGCCATTCAGACATCAAAAGAGTTGAGAGTTAAGAGCTAAGAGTTGAGATTTATAATGTGCTGTGTTCACTCTATCCAAGAATAACATGTGCAAGCATAATATATCTCAACTCTAACTCTTAACTCTCCATTCCGACTGGATCAGTCCATCAGTTCAATCAGCGTTTCCATCAGCACCTTATCTTCATTAAAGCCCTGTATGCCCGCTCCCCGGGCATCGTAATCCGCCCGAAGGGTAATGGCCATGATCACGCGCTGATCCTCGCCGAAATAATCCACCAGCGCCACCGGATTTCCGAAGCTGACAGAAACGGCGTTTTCGCCTGTGCGCAGCGCGTCCAGGTTGGGATAAAACACCAGGGATTCGGTATGCACGGTGATCTGGGGCGAATTCAGGCGGTACGTAACGGTTTGCACCCCCTGATCGATCACCACGGTAGCCGTTCCCACGGTATACATATTGCTGGCGATGAGGGGATACGTGTACATCCCGTCCTCGGAAAGATCCAGGGGCGTCACCCGATACCAGGCGCTGCCGCCGACCAAATCCCGCATCATGGGGCCAAAGGAAGTGATGGTGTTATTATAAAACATCTGCGCATAGGCCACGCTCTGGCTTTGCGCTATATCGCCGCATACCGTGCAGCGGTATTCTCTTACGCCGCTGGCGTCAGGCGAAGGGGTGGACAGATCCACCCACATATAGCTGTGCCCCATCGCGGGCGTTTCAAAAGTTTCCTTTGCGCCGCACACAGAGCATTGCCGCACGGCCTCCCCCGCCTCGGTGCAGGTGGGCTCCTGATAGCTCACCGCCACCCATTTGTGCCCCGGCGCGGGCGAAAGCACCTGGGTTTCTATTTTTCCGCAGTCCAGGCAGGTTCGGATGCCTTCCACGTCGGTGGTGCAAATCATTTCGTCCGGGATCGTTTCAGCTTCCCATTCGCCCCAGCGATGATCCCCCTGGGGAATGACCGTTCGCTGGCCGCCTTCCCCGCAGCGCAGGCACAGCAGCGTGCCGCTGCCGTTTTTATCGCAGGTGGACGCAATGGTCACCGTTCCGATGATTTTTCCCGCGTTCGCGCCAATGCCCATCACATCGCCCACCGTGTGCTTTACAAACGGCTCCACATCCGCGTATTCATGGCCCAGCGGCTGAATGGGGTCCATTTTGCCCGCCCCGCACACTGTGCAGGTCTGGTGCGTTACGCCCGGCTCCGTACAGGACGGCTCCACCCGGGCGTCTTCTTCCCATTGATGGCCGGGGGCTGGAGATACGGTGCTGCGTTCCTCTTCTCCGCATACCCGGCAGCGCCGCACCACTGTCACGTCCGTTACGCAGATTTGGGCGGCGGGAATGTCCGCGTCCTCCCAATCGCCCCAATCATGGCCCAGGGCGGGAATTTCCACAGCCTGCTCCGCGCTTCCGCACAATACGCAAATCAGCGTTCCGCGGCCGCCCTCCGTACAGGTGGGGGCCGCAGCGATCCTTCCAATGGTTTTACCGCCGCTCTGAACCGCTCCCGTTTCCCGGCGCATCAGCTGGGATACGCCCGCAAATTGGTGATTCAGCATCGGCAGCGTTTCCTGGCTCTGCCTGCCGCAGGCGGTGCAGATCCGGATTTCCACGCCCTCATTTTCGCAGGTAGGTTCCACCCGCGCGGTTTCCCAGGCGTGGCTTTCCTGATTTTCTTCCGTTCTGATGTGCTCTTCGATCACCCGTCCGCAATCATCGCAGTACAAATCATAAATGCGCACCACGCCATGCACGCTCTCATTTCCGATATCAATCGTCTGAGCCGTGCCGTGCAGCGTTTCCCGGGTCTGATGATCGCTGGTATGCGCCGGAGGGGCCTCTTCCGCCAAAGCCTGGGGAAGGATTCCTATCATCCATGCCAGCAGCAGGATCGCAATCAGCTTTTTCGTAATTTTTTCCTCCATCATATGATAAATAAATGTGATTTTTCATCAAGCCTTGTTTTTTTTCGGGCGCCATGGGCTCATGATAGCATAAATCGGGCCGTTCTGTCAATGCAAAGCGGGGCCCTGTCAGAGCTCCGCGTCCAATATTTACAATTTCCTGCCGCTGCGCCGTCGGAGGAAAGCCAAAAATCCCGCCGTCCTCTTGGGACAGCGGGAGGAATTGTTTCATCAGCTGTTCAGGTCGTCCACCATGCGCAAGGTCACGGTCAAATCCACGTAGGAGCCGTTGCCCACTTCGCTCATATCCCAGGCGTCCTGATTGATCTGGGAGGCCAGCGCCTCATCCCGGTACACCTTCACGGAAACCTCGTCGCCCTCCTGATAATTGCCAAGCAAGCTGGTCAGCGCGGAGGTGCCGGAAATCAGGTTGCCGTCCACTTCCACGATGATATCGCCGGGCAGGATGCCGCCCTCTTCCGCGGGGGAGCCAGCGTCCACAGCCTTCACCACAGCCCCCTGGGGCAGGCCGTAGCGGGAAGCGTTGGAAAGGGTGCCCACGGTGACGCCCAGCCGGGGCTTGCCGAACAGAGGCGCGGTGGGTTCATTGCCATTGGCGGCCTGGGTGCCCACGGTCACGTTATCGCCGTTATAATCCCGCAGCACTTCGGTGATCAGGGGCTTGGCAACATTGATAGGAATGCACATGCCAATGTTATCGATGCTGGCGGAGAACAGGCCGTTGGAGGAATACTTCCGGGCGGGAATGCCCTGCAGCTGGCCCAGGGTGTTGAACATGCCGCCGCCGGAGTTGCCGGAGTTGATGGCGGCGTC
>ERZ842401.8528-NODE-8528-length-10045-cov-4.540340_pt1 | contig 10045 bp, 8 predicted proteins | sample MGYA00521270_ERZ842401 | MGnify/ENA primary metagenome ERZ842401 (study PRJEB31892, sample SAMEA3878208) | bioreactor metagenome | biome: Moose rumen | place: Sweden | collected 2011-10 | study: EMG produced TPA metagenomics assembly of the PRJEB12797 data set... | reverse complement strand
CAGGCCAGGGGCACGTAGCGCAGGGCCCCGTCCCTGCGGAGGAGCGCCCCGGATCCGCACACCGCCAGCAGCGTCCCGTTGACCTGGCACGTCCCGGTGACAGCGCCATCCTCCCGAAGCCGACTCACCTTTCCCGCAGCCGTCGACAGGATCAGACCGTTTTCGCCGTCGGGGCAGAAAAAGAGGTCTCCGTAGACAGGCGAGGCCCACTGGAAGGCCGGGGCCGCCGTGCCATCGGCGCAGCTATAGACGGTCCCGTCCCGGGTCAGGGCCCGGCTGCCCGGCAGCAGAGAGGCCACCGTGTCCGGCAGGGTGGTGAGCACAGCGGGGTCCGTCAGGTCCGCGGTGGTGCTCCCGGCCGCCGCCCGGAGCACGCCACCCTGGGCCGACAACGCCGTGACCGTCTCCCCCAGCTCCATCTCCCGGGTCTCTCCGTCCGCCCAGAGGCCCACCCGGTCCCGCTGGGCGCTGGTCGTCCAGGCAGCAGCGGAGTCGTCGGCGGTGAACAGCATCAGTTCCCGTGGGGTGACGGGCAGGGTCTCCCGGTCGGTCTCCTCCAGGGTCATGGGGTCCAGAGTGAGGAGCACACAGCCCTGGCGGTCGTCCTGCCGCAGCAGCAGGCTCGTCGCCGTCCGCTCCGCCCACCCGGGGGAGAAAGGCAGCATCTGCCGGGAGAGCTCGTGCCCGGCCTTGTCCAGCCGGAGCAGGAGCCCCTGCTCACCGTCCCCTGCCGCCAGGAGCACGTCCTCCTCCCCGGCGGCCAGGCACAGGGGCTTCCAGCGCTGGGCGGCGTCCTCCAGGAGCAGCACCTCCCGGTCCCGCTCCCCGGTGCCGGCGAGGAGCACCAGCAGGACCGCTCCCAGTAAAAAGGCGAAAAGCAGCCCTCCCCACGGAAGGACCCTTTTCGCCTTTTGCGCAGTGATATTCATGGGCCCCTCCCTTACGGCTCCAAAAAGGAGCGGGCAAAGGAGCGGTCCCCGGTAAGGGCCGCCAGCAACAGCCCATAGACCCCCTGGGGGTCCTTGTAGAAGTTCTCCTCGATCAAAGCGGCCTGGGCCCGGTCCGCCACGGTGAGGGACACGGTCATCAGGTCCACGGGGCCCCCGGAGATGTGGCAGGTGACCCGCCAGCCCCCCTGGGCCTGGGCAATCTCCACCCGGTTCTCCCGGCGGACCTTGGCCTGGGCCAGCAGGCGCACGGCGGCCTCCAGGGCCTTGTCCCGCACGGAGAGAGGCAAAGAAACGTCCAGGTTGTCGGCGATCTCCCGGCCCGTCTCGGTGACGGTGAGACCGTCCTCCTCCTGGGCCAGGTGCCCCTGGGCCAGCAGAGCGTCCACCGCCTCGGTGACCTCAAAATAGTTGGCCAGGTCCTTCTCCCCGATGACCTGCGTCAGGTCCTCCCGGGAGAGAGCTCCCCCGGCGCTGCGCAGGATATAGCACACCAAAATGCGGATATCGTTCTTGCTCCACAGGCCCCCGGGGGCCACCCCCTGGGGGAACGCGTCGTTGGGCATGGGGTCTCCTCCCTTCGGCTTTTTTCCGGGCCGGGACTATTCTATCACGTTTCCCGGGCCCTGGCAAGGCTCACTCCCGGTAGAGCTTGGCCAAGCCGCCCTCCCCGGTTTCCCGGTACTTGCTGAACAGGTCCCGTCCGGTCTCGTACATGGTCTCCACCACCATATCGAAGCTGATCTTCCTGGTGTAGGTGAGGAAGTTGGCCAGGCTCAGGGCGTTGATGGCCCGCATGGCCGCCACGGCGTTGCGCTCGATGCAGGGGATCTGCACCAGCCCGTCGATGGGGTCACAGGTCAGGCCCAAGTGGTGCTCCATGGCCACCTCCGCCGCGTATTCGATCTGGTCCAGCTCCATGCCGAATAGCTCTCCCAGCCCGGCGGCCGCCATGGAGCAGGCGGAGCCGATCTCCGCCTGGCAGCCGCACTCCGCCCCGGAGATGGAGGCGTTGGTCTTGATGATATTCCCCACGACGCCTGCCGCCGCCAGGGCGTGGAGGATCTCCCGGTCGGAGAAGCCGTTCTTCTCCTGCTTGTAGAGCAGCACCGCCGGCAGCACCCCGCTGGCCCCGCAGGTGGGCGCCGTGACGATGGTCCCACCCCCGGCGTTCTCCTCACTGACGGCAAAGGCGTAGGCGCACACCAGCCGGTTTTCCCGGGTCTCAGCGGTCTCGTCCATGTGGTGCTGGCGGTACAGCACCTTGGCCTTGCGCTGCACGTTCAGCCCGCCCCGCAGGATGCCCTCGGCTTCCAGGCCCCGGGCGGCAGCCGCCTTCATGGCGGCCCACACGTCCGCCAGGTAGTCCCACAGCGCCGGACCCTCGCAGGCTTCGGCGTACTCCCACAGCCGGAGCCGGTGCTCCAGGCAGTAGGCCTTGATCTCCCCAAAGGTGGACAGGGGGTACACGTCCTGGACGGCCTCCTCCGGCTGGCCCAGGATCTCGATCTTCCCGCCCCCCACACTGAGCACCCGCCAGGCGGCCAGCTTTCGGTCCCCCTGCCAGGCGGTCAGGTCCAAAGTGTTGGGGTGGGGCAGGTCCTCCGTCTCCGGGTCGAAGGTCACCTGGCAGGGTCGGGGAGCGAAGGCCTCCGCCACGGCCACGTCGGTCAGGTGGCCCCGGCCGGTCTTGGCCAGAGAGCCATAGAGAGTGGCGGTGAAGCGTTCCGCCCCGGGGTAGGCCGCCCCGAAGCGCTCCGCGGCGTGGGCCGGTCCCATGGTGTGGGAGCTGGAGGGCCCCCGGCCGATGCGATACAGTTCCCGTAAGGATTCCATAGCTTAGTCGATCTCCCCGTGAATAATGAGCCTATAGTCCCCGGCCTTCATCAGGGCCACCAGGGCCTTGCCGTCGTCCACCGGCTCCGGCAGGGCGATGCCCGCCTGGCCGATGAAGGGTCCCTCGTCCCAGTGGGCGTCCGCCCCGGAGGTGCGCAGGAGGTGATACTCCTCCGCCAGGGCCTCTGCCTGGGCGTTCTCCTCGTCGGTGTTCTCGTAGTTGTAGGTCTCGGCGCCGTCCAGCAGCTCCGGCTGCAGGGGGAAATCGGGGTCAATGTAAGGCTTGTGCCGATAGGGGTGGGCCTGCACCACCAGGCCGCCTCCCTCATGCACCAGCCGCACGTACTCCTCCAGGGTGGTCAGGTGCAGGTCCGGGTGGGCCAGGAGGAAGTCCAGGTCGATGCCGTAGGTGAGCACCTCTTTCCCGTGACCGTAGGCGTGCTCCAGCCCGAAAAGCACGTGGAAGGGCCGCTCCTGCCCGGCGGCCCACTCCCGGGCGGCCAGGTGGGCGTCCCAGTAGGCCCGCACCTTGTCCTCCCAGGGCAGGGAGCGGTCCACCGCGGTGTTCCCCAGCAGGAAATGGTTGGTGAACACCATCCCGGCGTAGCCGGCCCTGTAATAGGCCGCCGCCATCTCCTGAGGGGACCGGGTAGCGCAGGCGCTGCACCAGTTGTCGTGGCAGTGCATTTCATATCGGTAGATGAATTGTTTCTCCATGTCGGCACCTCACTGTGAAGATCGTTCTCGATCCTGTGTCACGCTTTCCTCTCGGCAGATCCTCCGAGGTCTTCCTCATATTTCTTCTCCGCCACTACGTTGTTGGCCCAGATGCCCGAGCGCATCATGGCGTAGCCCAGGGCGGCCTTCAGCAGCTCCGCGCACTGGACGAAGAAGTAGATCCACACCACGTTCATGTCCGTCAGGTACGCGCACACCCAGGCGATGGGAAAGCAGATCACCCAGCTGAACACGCAGTCCGACAGGAAGGTGATGAAGGTCTTCCCGCCCGACCGGATGGTGAAGTAAGCCCCGTTGGTGAAGGCGTACACCGGCATGAAGCACCCGGCGATGATCAGCTGGCCCGTGGCGGCCTGGCGCACCACGTCCTCGGTGTTGTAGATGTAGGGCAGGTAGGGGGCTGTGACCACAATGAGCACCCCCATGACCAGGTTGGCGGCCACGGAGAAGAACAGCAGCTTGCGCACCGCCGCCTTCGCCCCGGGGATATCCCCCGAGCCCAGGATCTGTCCGATCAGGATGCCCACGGCGTTGCCCATGCTCATCATCACGATGGAGAACACGTTCCACACCGTGTTGCTGATATTGGTGGCGGCCACGGCGTCCAGGCCCCGGGCGGCATAGCAAGCCATGATGGCCGCGGTGCTCAGGGACCAGAGAAACTCATTGAACAGCAGGGGCAGCCCGGTGACGGTGATCTTCTTCGCCAGGGGCAGGGGCACCCGCAGGCTGCGCAGGGCTCCCTTGAGGAAGGGGAACTTCTCCCGCCGGCGCATGGTGCGCAGGAAGAGATACCCCAGCTCCACATACCGGGAGATGACCGTGGCGATGGCCGCGCCTGTGACCCCCAGGGCCGGCAGGCCCAGCTTGCCAAAGATCAGCAGGTAGTTAAGCGCCAGGTTCACCCCGATGGCGATGACGCTGGCCACCATGGAGGAGAAGGTCTCCCCCACGTCCCGCAGCACCCCGGAGAGGCACTGGGTCAGCACAAAGGGCAGCAGCCCCCACAGCATGACCCCCAAATAGTCCCGGGCGAACTGGAGGGTGGCGGCGATGTCCGCCGGGTCAGAGGCGCCCTCCGGCAGGAACAGCCGGAACAGGCTCTCTCCGAAGAGGAGGAACACCGTCAGCCCGATGAGGAACACCCCCACCGAGAAGATCAGCCGGTACCGCAGGGTGTAGCGGATGCCTTCCTGGTCCTTCTTCCCGAAGAACTGGGCCCCGAAGATGGACGCCCCGGCCAGGCCGCCGAACACCGCCAGATTATAGACGAAGATGACCTGGTTGACGATGGCCACGCCGCTCATGGGCAGCGTGCCCAGGCTGCCCACCATCACGTTATCCAGCAGGCCCACGAACTGGGCCACCCCCTGCTGGATCACGATGGGCAGAATGATGCGGAGCACCGTGCTGTAAAAGGCCCGGTCCCCCAGGTAGCGCTCCCGAAATCTGGACGCCATGACGTTCCCCTCCCCACTTTGCTTGGGCCCATCATAGCACACTCCCTGTTTTCTTTCAAGAAAAAAGACCGCCCGGCCCGGCGGTCTCCGGCTGCTCCCCCGCCCCAGCAGAGAAAGGCCTCCCCGCTTTGCGGCAGGGAGACCCTCCACAGGATCAATTGAATTGAACTTGAGGTCAGTCTGTCAGGTCTTCGGCGCCGTCGTTTTGGTGCTCCTCGGCGAACTCCTCCACCCCGTCGTAGGCCTCCTCGTAGTCCTCGTCCCCGATGAAGCCGTTCTCGTCCCGGACCTCCCCGTCATCGTCCTCCATCAGGGGCGAGCCGGAGGAAGCCGGCCGGGGGGAAGGGCTGGCGCTGGGTCGGGGAGAAGCGGCATTCCTGCCCTCCAGCATGGAGTCCGCCTTGCTGGCGCCCTGGCTGACGCCCTCGCCCGCCCGGCTCACCAGGTTGCCGGCACCCTCTCCCACGTCGGAGACCACCTCGCCGGTCTTGGAGATCATGTCCCCGGCAGTATCGGCGCAGGCCGCCAGGCTCAGCAGCAGCGCCGCACAGAGCAGCGCCGTGAGTACTCGTTTCATGCAGGTCACGTTCCTTTCTGGTTTGGTTTCCCCGTTAGTCTTGCCGGAGAAGCGCCATTCATGCGCGGGGTTTGCAAAAATGTTGCAGCTTGTTCAAATCCTGTCCATGAACGCCCGGTAGGATACCACCTTGGAAAGGAAGGTGCAGTTTTCGGTTGACAGCGAGGGGATTTCAAAGTACAATCAACAGTGGTATGTTATCCGTGTTTTGCGAGGAGAGGCCCATGAGCAACAACGGCAAAAATTCCCTGGAAGAGGAGTTTCGCTCCTCCCAGACCTATAAGATCCTGTCGGACGTGGCGGACACTGCAGCCGGCGCCGTGGCCCAGGGGGTCACCAAGGCGGCGGAGGCCGTGGGCAACGCCGTGCAGCAGGTGGGACCCACGGTCCAGCAGGCTGTGAACAACACCTGGCGGGCGGCCCAGCAGGCCAACCGGAACACCCAGCGGGTGGGCAATCCCGCCCAGCCGGCTCCCGGCGCTTACCGGCAGCGGCAGCAGACGGCCCCACCCTTTGTGCCCCAGCAGCAGCCCCGGCGCCAGACAGCCCCTCAGCAGGCGGCTCAGCCGCCCGTCCCCATGAAGGCGGTGCGCAAGGGCAGCGCTGCCAAGTGGTATATCACCGCGGCGGCGGCCATGCTCTACGCCTGGAACCTGCCCCTCTACGAGCCGGTGCACTACGTGCTCTTCGGGCTGGTGCTGGCGGGCGCGTTCTTCCTGTCCTCCAAGCTCTTCCGGGGGAAGAAGGAGTTCATCCCCGTGGAGCAGCCCAAGCCCAAGGCCCCCGAGAAACCCAAAGAGGAGGAGAAGCCCTCCGCCACCGGCAACCCCGAGGTGGACAAGATCATCGACGAGGGCCGGGACTATCTCAAGCGCCTGCGCTCCGCCAACGACGCCATCCCCGACGAGGCCCTGAGCGAGGACATCGACCGGATGGAGAAGGCCAGCGCCGATATCTTCCGGTACATCGCGGACCACCCCAACAAGGCCCCTCAGGTCCGGAAGTTCATGAACTACTACCTGCCCACCACCCTGAAGCTGCTGGACAGCTACCAGCGCCTCAGCGCCCAGTCGGTGAAGGGAGAGTACATCTCCTCCACCCTGTTCAACATCGTGGGCATGATGCACACCGTGGCCGACGCCTTCGAAAAGCAGCTGGACAGTCTCTTCGCCGACGAGGCCATGGACGTCTCCGCGGAGATCTCCGTGTTCGAGACCCTGCTCCAACAGGAGGGCCTGGCCGAGGAGCGCCAGCAGAAGCAGACCGCCGGCCAGACCGAAGATCCCCAGTCATAATGCCCTACCTGGCCTAGAAATATAGATTCGGATGGAGGAAAAGAACATGAGTGAAGACATCAAGCTGACCCTGGAAGGGGAAGAGCCCCAGGCTCCTGAGATCGCCCTGGAGGGCGCCCAGCTGCCCACCCTGACCCTGGACCCCGACGCCGTGGAGGCTCCCGCCGCCCCGGCCGCCCCGGTGCTGACCGCGGAGGAAGCCGCCGAGGAGGCCAAGCTCACCCCCGAGGAGCAGAAGCTGGTGGAGGAGTTCTCCGAGAAGATCGACCTGACCAACCCCAACCTGGTCATGCAGTACGGCTCGGCGGCCCAGAAGAAGATCGCCGCCTTCTCCGACACTGCCCTGGATAAGGTCCGCACCAAGGACCTGGGCGAAGTGGGCAACGACATCGCCAGCCTGGTGGTGGAGCTCAAGGGCTTCGATATCGACGAGGACGAGAAGAAGGGGCTGTTCGGCTGGTTCAAGCAGCAGGGCAACAAGCTCACCGCCATGAAGGCCCGGTACGATTCCGCCGAGGCCAACGTCAACAAGATCGCCGGGGCCCTGGAAAATCATCAGGTCACCCTGATGAAGGACGTGGTCATGCTCGACGAGCTGTACAACAAGAACCTGGCCTACCACAAGGAGCTGAGCCTGTATATCATCGCCGGCCGCAAGAAGCTCCAGCAGGAGCGGGCCACCACCCTGGTGGACCTGCAGAACAAGGCCAAGCAGTCCGGCCTGCCCGAGGACGCCCAGGCCGCCAACGACTTCGCCCAGCTGTGCGATAACTTCGAGAAGAAGCTCCACGACCTGGAGCTGACAAGAGTGGTCAGCGTGCAAATGAGCCCCCAGATCCGCCTGGTGCAGAACAACGACAAGCTCATGACGGAGAAGATCCAGTCCACCCTGGTGAACACCATCCCCCTGTGGAAGAGCCAGATGGTGCTGGCCCTGGGGCTGGCCCACTCCGAGGCGGCCGCCAAGGCCCAGCACGAGGTCAGCGAGATGACCAACGCCCTGCTGAAGAAGAACGCCGAGAAGCTCAAGCAGAGCACCATTGAGACCGCCAAGGAGAGCGAGCGGGGCATCGTGGACATGGAGACCCTGCGCTTCACCAACCAGAGCCTGATCCAGACCCTGGACGAGGTGGTGAAGATCCAGGACGAGGGCCGTGCCCGCCGCCGCGCCGCGGAGGAGGAGATCGTCCGGCTGGAGGGCGAGCTCAAGCAGAAGCTGCTGGACATCCACACCTAAGAGGTGTTTCACGTCGCGCACCACTCGCATACTCGCTTCCCCTCGGCGGAGGGTGTCAGCTCTCAGTCCGCGCGGCCGGCATCCCGCTTCCGTGGCCGCACCGGTTGGCACCGTAGGCCACAAGCTGACAGGCGAGAACGCGCCGGACGGACGCTTGCGGACAATGCGTAATCGCGGCGCCGGTTGGCGCTCAACAAGCCTCGAAAGCCTTCCCCCTCTGGGGGAAGGGGGACCATTCGAAGGATGGTGGATGAGGGCTGGACCACTGGCGCTGAAACCACCTCATCCGTCTTCGCTTCGCTCAGACACCTGTCTCGCCTGGTCTCAGCTGTCGCTTCGGTCGGTTCAGGACGTGCCCGACCGGGGCACTTCACCGGCTCGGTCGGCGCTTGACGGTCTCCACCGGAGACCAGCGCCCTTCAACTCCTAATTCCTAATTCCTCATTCCTAATTGCTAACTCCCCTTCGTCTCTTGAAAGAAGGTATCGCACTTGAAAAAGAAGACCCTTATCGGCGCCATCGTCATGGCTGCCGCCATTCTCCTGGCCATCCCCCTGGGCGCCCGGCGGTCCATGGACCGCCTCTACGACGAGGCCAAGCAGTCCTACTATTACGACGACACCGGCTACGCCCTCTACCAGGGCCTGGAGACCCGCCAGTCCGCGGCCTCCAACCTGGTGACTCTGGGCAAGCGGTACGCCTCCCAGAGCACGGAGCTGGCCTCCGCCACCGACCTGCTGGAGGAGAAGGTCGCCGTGGCCAGGAACAAGAACTACAACGTCGACGACCTGGCCCAGGAGATCGCGGCCGACAAGGCCATGGGCTCCGCCGCCCAGTCCGTGGCGGACCTGCTGGAGCAGGCGACCCTCAGCGAGAAAGACGCCAAGTACCCCAGCCAGCTCCTGGCGGACCTGAACAGCGAGGCCGACAAGCTGGCCCGCAGCAGCTATAACGACGACGCCCGGGCCTATAACGCCAAGCTGGAGGGCATCCCGGTGAAGTGGCTGCTGCCCGTTGCCGGCATCCGCACCATGGCCGTGTACGAGTAAACTGAACGTCGATCCCTGCGGATTCCCTCGCCTCGGCGGGGGAATCCCCTGTCTCGCCCGAAAGAAAGGAGATCTTGCATGATCGTGAGGAAGTGGAGGAACCTTTTGGCCCTGCTGGCCGTCGCGGCCCTGATGGCGGCCCTGGCCCTGCCCGCGGCGGCGTCCATCCCCAGCCGGCCCGCGGAGGACGTGTGCGTGCTGGATACCGCCGGGGTCCTGTCGGAGGCCACGGAGCAGGACTTCAACAGCCGCAACCGCCAGCTCTTTGAGAGCACGGGGGCGGAGATCGCCATTGTGGCGGTGGACTTCACCGACGGGGAAGCCATCGACGACTACGCCTATACCCTGTTCTCCGTGTGGGGCATCGGCTCCCGGGAGCGCAACAACGGCCTGCTGCTGGTGCTGGCCATCGGGGAGGAGGACTACTACGCCCTCCCCGGCTACGGCATTGAGGACATGTTCACCGGAGGCATGCTCCAGGGCCTGCTGGACGACTACCTGGAGGAGGACTTTGCCGCCGGGGACTACGACGCCGGGGCCAAGGCCTTCTACGACGCGGCCTATGCTATCCTGGAGAGCTACCCCTACAACGACGGCTACACCGCCCAGACGGAGTTCCGCCAGGGGGGCAGCTATGAGGACTACAGCATCTACTATTCCGGCCCGGACCCCGACTACGCCACCCCCCAGGTCTCCACCCGGATCGGGCGTTTCCTGGGGAGATGGCTGGGCGTGGTCATCGTCATCGCCGTGGTCGTGGGTGTGGCCTTCCTGCTGCGGGCCCTGCTCCGCCGGGGCGGAGGAGGCGGTTTCGCCGGTAATGGAGGCGGCTTCTGGCGGGGCCTGATGATCGGCTCCTACTTCAACCGGGGCCGCCGGCCCATGGGCTATCGGGCCCCGCCCCCC
>ERZ842401.8527-NODE-8527-length-10046-cov-3.749274_pt1 | contig 10046 bp, 10 predicted proteins | sample MGYA00521270_ERZ842401 | MGnify/ENA primary metagenome ERZ842401 (study PRJEB31892, sample SAMEA3878208) | bioreactor metagenome | biome: Moose rumen | place: Sweden | collected 2011-10 | study: EMG produced TPA metagenomics assembly of the PRJEB12797 data set... | reverse complement strand
TAGAATGCCGGCCTGTCACGCCGGAGGTCGAGGGTTCGAGCCCCTTCCGCACCGCTTAAAAGTGCCTTCTACACATGTAGGAGGCACTTTTTATATCCAATTTTTCGTGATTTGGTACTAAATTGGTACTAATTATTGGCAATTAAAAAGGTCCGGAAACTGTCGCAGCTCCGGACCCATACGAAATTTTTAACATTCTGCCTCAAGGCATTATGTCGTCGCAAAGATACGACCTTTTTGGCCCTCCGTCACTTTACCCGGGAAGTGCGGGGAAAGGAGTAAAGGCCTCAAGTGACAGAATGTTTACAGAGCCATACTGAATCCTACACTCACAGTGGGGAACAACACAAAAGGATCTGTGCTCGCGCTCTCCACGGGAATCTTTGCGGCCGGAAAGCCTGCTGCCAGGAACAAGTCGAAAAGGGGATTGATGTAATACTCGAGCATCATTCCGGCCTTGGCGGCAGGATACCACTTATCTACCGTGTCAAGGTTGTATTTTCCCGATGTATTGGAGGGTTTTACCTCCTTGATGGCGGCGTTTGTGACGCCTCCCTGCAGTGCAAGTGCAATCTTGAAGCGGTCGGAGAGCATAAATCTCCATCCCGGTCCCAGCAGGATATCTACGTACGCTATGTCTCCGGAAGCCGCATTGCCCAGAATGACGCCGCCGCTGGTGTAGGGGTGGGTGCGGGTGTCGATCTCTCCGGTGACAAAGAACCCTTTCTGGAGGTCGAATCTGTACTCAAGACAGGCTCTCATATAAAATGCCGCTTCTACACCGTCGCGGGTGCAGAACGAGGCGCCTGCATCGACTGGAAGGAAGAAACGTGGCTGGGTGTCCTGAGGACTCTGGGCTGTTGCTGACAGGCAGAGGAGGCCTGCGAGCAGGGAAAAGAACAGTTTTTTCATAAAATCAATCGGTCTTTACGGCAGAATCGACCGTCCCCTTGTAAACAACATACCGCTGGAAGAGAAATTCGGTTACAAGGTTCAGGAGCATATTGAGGATTGTTACAACATACTCGTTCCAGCCAAGATTCTCGGCAAGATAATCGCCGCCCCAGGTGGTGAGGGGAGTGAAAACTGCATAGTACAAGGCGACCAGCAGCATGGCGCGCGGAATGTTTGCCGTGGAACGGAACGTAAACTTACGGTTGAGGGTAAAGTTCCAGAGAACGCTGAGCACCAGTGCAATAAGGTAGCAGGGCCAGTAGCGCAGCGTAGTAAACTCGTTGAGCAGTGTAAAACTGCCAAATTCTATAAGCCCGGCACTGGCGGACAGTAGCACGAACCTCAAGACTCTTCCGGCTTCAGTCATAGTACAAAATGCCGGTGGCTGAAACACCACCGGTTACAAATATACTAAATTTTTGTTTTAAAGAGGGCAAGAAGCTGACAGAGTGTAAGGCAAAGTGTAAAATGCGCTGAAGAATGAATAGACAGATGCCCGGTCTGGGCCGGGCTTGACGAAAAGGCTACTTTGTGGCAGCCAGTTCGGGGAGATTGCGCTCTTCGAAGGCGGCGCAGCACAAGCGTGCTGCATCTATCCGGTGGGATTCGCTTTCTGGAGAATTGATTATCCGGCAATAAAGGATACTGCGCCGAAGACGCCCAGAGAGGCCAAAAGCATTATTACGCCGGCCAGTACCACGCCAAGCATAACATACAGGACGCTCTTCTTGAAATCCATGTCCAGCAGACTGGCGGCAAGTGTGCCGGTCCAGGCGCCTGTGCCGGGGACGGGTATGCCCACGAAAAGAAGCAGGGCGACATAGAGTCCCCTTCCGGCCTTGGCCTCGAGCTTACGTCCCCCCTTCTCCCCTTTTTCGAGGCACCAGGTAAAGAACTTCCCAATGACTTTCTTGTCCTTTCCCCACTCCAGTATGCGACGGGCAAAAAGGAAAATGAACGGCACCGGGAGCATGTTCCCTATTACGGCAACTATATAGGAAGGAACTAGCGGCAGCCCGAATCCAACTGCATAGGGAATGGCACCGCGAAGCTCGATGAGCGGCACCATCGATATCAGGAAAACTATAAGGTATTTCTTGAACACGCCTGCAAATATACACATTTTTTGCCGCAACACTTGCCGAAATGTCGTATATTTGCAAATCAAGCTTCGCAAGCTACACTTGCGGCCTGTTCAACGACATCTACTGACCCCATGCCCTCGTTCCTCCAGATAGACAACGTCAGCAAGTCGTACGGCACCAAGGTGCTGTTCGACCATATAGGCTTCAACATCAACGAAGGCGACAAGATAGCCCTCGTCGCCCCCAACGGCACGGGCAAGACTTCGCTCCTCCGCATCCTCGCCGGCAAAGACTCCTCCGACGGCGGCGGCACCATAACCTTCCTCAAGGACATACGCACCGCCTTCCTGGAGCAGGAGTACGAATTCGATCCGGCCCTCACCGTGGAGCAACAGCTCAGCACGCCCGACTTCGAGGGGCAGCTCCGCACCCGCCGCATCATGTCGGAACTCGGGCTCGACCCCGGCGCCCTCATGGGCTCCCTTTCCGGCGGCGAGGTCAAACGCGTAGCCATCGCAGGCCTGCTCGCGACCGACGCCGAGTTCCTCATCATGGACGAGCCCACCAACCACCTCGACATCGAAGCCATCGAGTACCTCGAAAACGCCCTCAAGCGCTCCCGCTGCACCCTTTTCATGGTCAGCCACGACCGCTACTTCCTCGACCGCGTCTGCAACACCGTCATGGAAATGGACCGCGGCTCCGTCTACATCTACAAAGGCGACTACGCCAATTTCCTCGAGAAGCGCAGCGAGCGCATCAGCAACTACAACGCCGAGACCGACCGCGTCCGCAACGTCCTGCGCCGCGAGCTCGAATGGATACACGCCACCCCCTGCGCCCGCGGAGGAAAGGCCAAGTACCGCAAGCAGGCCTTCGAAGTCCTGCGCGACCGCGCCGCCGACGCCTACATCCAGACCAGCGTCAGCATGGACGGTCTCTCCACCTCCGGCTACCTGGGCAAGCAGGTAATCGACTGCAAAGGCCTCAGCTTCTCCTGCGGCGACCGCTGCCTCATCCGGGACTTCACCTACAACTTCCAGCGCGGCGAAAGGGTCGGAATCGTAGGCAGCAACGGGGCAGGCAAGACCACCCTGCTGAACCTTCTCGCCTCCGGGAGCGACCCGGCCGTCAAAAGAGGCGAATCCGTGAGAATAGGCTACTACCGTCAGGAAGGCCTCCCCCTTGACGAGGCCGACACCGTCCTCGAAACCGTCCCCGACACACGCCTGCTCGAACGTTTCCTCTTCCCGCACGAAATGTGGAACAACCGCCTCGACCGGCTCTCCGGCGGCGAAAAGCGGCGCCTCTACCTTCTCACGGTCCTGCGCTCCCAGCCCAACGTCCTCATCCTCGACGAGCCCACCAACGACCTCGACATCGTCACGCTCAACATACTCGAAGAGTTCCTGCTCGACTACAAGGGCACGCTCATCATCGTGACCCACGACCGCCACTTCCTCGACCGCCTCGTCGACCACCTTTTCGTCTTCTGCGGCGATGGCGTCATCAAGGACTTCGTGGGCGGATATTCCGAGTACCGCAGCTTCATCGAAGACCGCCGACGCGAGGAGCGTACCAAGGCCGAAGCCCCGCGCACCAGTCCCCGGCAGGAGCCGAAGCCCCGACAGCGGCGCCTCAGCTGGAAGGAGCAGCGTGAACTCGAAGAACTCGAAAAGGCCATAGCCTCCCTCGAGCAGGAAAAGGCCGCGCTCGAGTCCGTACTCACTTCGGGAACGGGCGATTACCAGGCTGTCTCAGAGGCATCACGGCGCTACGGAGAACTTGAAGCCGAACTCGACCTCAAGGAGACCCGCTGGCTCTCACTGAGCGAATTACAGGATTAAATCGGATACATTTCCGCCCCGATGAAGCTGATAAGCTGTCCGGGATCAATCTTGAGCTGGAGGCCCCTCTGGCCGGCGCTCACGTATATGTAGTCGTACAGAAGCGCCGACTCGTGGACATAGGTGGGGAGCTGTTTTTTCATGCCTATCGGTGAGCATCCGCCGCGGATGTAGCCAGTGGCCGGGAGCAACTCCTTTACGTGTATCATTTCGCAGTTCTTGTTGCCGGAGATGCGGGCGGCGACCTTGAGGTCGACCTCGAACTCGCCCGGGATGACGCAGACGAACAGACCGGTCTTGTCGCCCCTGAGCACGAGGGTCTTGAAGACGCGGTCGATGTCTTCGCCGAGCTCGGCCGCAACCTTGCGGGCCGACAGGTCGTCCTCGGTGTAACTGTATTCTACGAGCTCGTAGGGTATCAGGGCCGCGTCCAGAAGGCGGGCTGCATTGGTCTTTGCGGGCATGCGCTAAAGCCGGCCCGAAGAGGCCGCAAGGGTCTTGAACCGGGAGACGGTCGACGAGCGGATGTTGTCGACGATTATGGAAGGCTCGCCGGTAAACTGCAGCACGGAGCCGCCGTTAAGGTTGAGCTTGAGGGTCTGGGAAGCATTGACGTTGAGCTTGCAGACGCTGGACATCTTGACGTCGGCATCAGGGGTCTCGAGGCGGGAGGCGTCGACCTCGACGGTGCCGGAGAGGTCGAAGACGGCATTCTCGGCGGTGCCGGAGAGAGTTGCGCCTGCATTGCCCTTGCCGCCCAGGGTGAACTGCGTGGCGGAGCAGTTGGAACTGAGCTTCGAGGAGCCCTGGAGGGACCAGCTGCATTTGCCTGCATTGCCGCCCAGGGTGAGGGTGGAGGAGCCGGCGAGGGTGATTTTGGACTCGCTGCAGTCGAGGGTGAAGTCGGCCGAGGACTTGCCTTTCATGTCGAGGGTGAACACCATGGAACTGACCCGTTGCGACAGGAGGCGGGAATTGCCCTCGAGGGTGAATGCGGCCCGGGACTTGTCGAAGAGGTCCTCGGTGTCGTGGAGGACGGCCTTGCCCGACAGGTGCACGGAACGCAGCAGGTCGGGGACGTAGACTATCGCCTCATAGAAAGGATCGGGGGTGCCTTTGCCGCGATACTGCTTCTTGACTTCGGAGGGCACCTTCCTCTCGTCGAGGGTGAGGGTAAGGACTCCGCCTTTGACGGAGCAGACCACATAGTCTTTGTAGGGCTCGAGCACCGAGACAAGTACCCGGTACTGGGCGCCGCGCACAAGGCTCACCTCGAAGGGGCCGGATACGTCGACGCCCGAGAACGGCTCCATATCCAGGCTGTACTGGGCAGTCTGGGCATATGAGCGGACACCGCCCAGCATGGTGAGCGCTGCCAATACGGTTGCAAGAATCTTCTTCATAAGCGTCAATCTATAAGTGAGCCCCACTCTTCGGTTTTGGCGTCGAGGTCCCGTTTGCATTCGAGGTACTCGCGGGTGAGCTCCATTATGTCATCTTCGGGGCCCGGGGAGGAAAGGACTTTCTCTATTTCCGCCATCCGGGACTCGTGTTTTTCTATTTCGGCCTCAAGATACGAAATCCTGTTCTTTTTTTTGCGGTCTTCGCGGGATTTTTCTTTCTGCTCCTGTCTTGCGGCGTTCACTTTGGGTTCAGCCTGCCTGGTTTCCCGGGGTGCGCTGCGCTCGAGCTCCTGCAGGGTGTCGAGCTTGCGGCGCCTCAGGAAATCGGACACTCCCCCGAGATGCTCCCGCACTGCGCCGTCCCTGAACTCGTAGAGCTTGTCTGTGAGGGAGTCCAGAAAATCCCTGTCGTGACTGACAACAATGAGCGTGCCATCATATGCCTTTAGGGCCTGCTTGAGTATGTCCTTCGACTTGATATCCATGTGGTTGGTGGGTTCGTCGAGGGCAAGGAGGTTGTGGTTCTGGAGCATGAGGGCGGCCATCCCGAGGCGGGCTCTTTCACCGCCCGAGAGCACGTTGACCCGCTTGTCGATGTCTTCGCCGCGGAAGAGGAACTGGGCCAGGATGTCGCGCAGCTTGGTGCGGACCTCCCCCACCGCTATCCGGTCGAGGGTGCTGAAGACGGTCTGGGTCTTGTCGAGTATTTCCTCCTGGTTCTGGGCGTAGTAGCCCAGGTCGACGTTGTGGCCCAGGCGGGACTCGCCGCCCAGAGGCTCCAGCTCTCCGGCTATGATGCGCATAAGGGTGGTCTTGCCCTCGCCGTTGCGGCCCACGAGGGCGACTTTCTCGCCGCGCTTGATTTCGATGTCGGCGCCGCGGAAGACCACCTTTCCGGGATAGCCGGCATCGAGGCCTACAGCCTTGTATACCACGTCGCCCGAGCGGGGTGCCGGGGGGAACTTGACGATGAGGCGGGCATTGTCGGTTTCGTCGACCTCGATGCGGTCGAGCTTTTCGAGAGCCTTGATGCGGGACTGTACCTGGTTCGACTTGGTGGGCTTGTAGCGGAAGGCCTGGATGAACTCTTCGGTCTTCTGGATCATGCGCTGCTGGTTCTCGTAGGCGGCAGCCTGCTGGGCGAGGCGTTCGGCCCTCAGGTCGAGGTACTTGCTGTACGGAACCTTGTAGTCGTGGATGTGACCGAGCATTATCTCGACGGTGCGGTTGGTCACGTTGTCGAGGAACTTGCGGTCGTGCGACACCAGCAGAAGGCTGCAGCGGCGGTTCTTCAGGTAGTCCTCAAGCCACTCGATGGACTCGATGTCGAGGTGGTTGGTGGGCTCGACGAGCATCAGGAGGCCGGGCTGCCGCAGGAGTATCTTGGCAAGCTCGATGCGCATGTTCCAGCCCTGGCTGAGGGTTTCGGTGGGACGGTCGAACTCCCCTTCCCTGAAGCCCAGGCCGAGCAGGGTCTTACGGGCCTGCACCTCGGGGGGTTCGTCGTGCGCCACTGAAAGGCGGTCGTTGAGCTCGGACAGGCGGGAAATGAGGGACGCGTAGCCCTCGGACTCATAGTCTGTCCTCAGGGCAAGCTGGGCGGTGAGGGATTCGATCTGCGACTCGAGTTCGGAGATTTCGCTGAAGACGGTCATCGTCTCCTCCATGACGGTACGGCCCTTGTTGTGCTCCATGAGCTGGGGCAGGTAGCCGATGACCAGCCCCGGAGGACGGTCGATGTGGCCGGAGGTGGGGCGCTGGATGCCCATGATGAGCTTCATGAGGGTGGACTTGCCGGCACCATTCTTGCCCACGAGACCGATCTTGTCAGTCTCGCTGATGTGGAAACTGATGCCATCGAGGAGGGTGAAACCTCCCCAGGCGACGCTTACGTCATTTATCGACACCATCGTGGCAAAGGAGTATCGAGATTTCGTAGAGGAGGTACAGCGGAGCGGCGAGGACCAGCATGGAGAAAGGGTCCGACGGGGTGATGAGGGCGGCGAGCACCAGCACTGCGACAAGGGCGTATTTGCGCCCCTTCCTCAGGATGGACCGGGACACGACGCCCAGGCGCGAGAGGACGGTTATTACCGTCGGAAATTCGAAGACCACGCCTATCAGGAGCGACATGGACAGGAACATCGACATGTACGAGCCAACGGTAATGGTGTTGCTTATCCCGGGGTTCACGCTGTAGTTAATGAAAAACTGCAGGCATACGGGCAGGACGAAGAAATACCCCACCAGCACGCCCAGGTAGAAGAAGCCGGATGACATGAGGAAAGCGGCGCCGACGGCCTTCTTCTCGCGGGGATACAGGGCAGGGGCGACAAAGCGCCATACCTCCCAGATTATGTACGGGAAGGCAAGGATGAGGCCCGCGGCCACCGCAGCCTTGAGATGTATGAAGAACTGAGCGGAGATTTCGGTGTTGATGAGTTCCAGGTTGACGTTCCAGCCGAGGAGCCGATAGATTACGAAATCCTCGCTTGCAGGCCAGAGGATTACCTTGAACAGGGCGTCCTTGAAGATGAAGCCCAGGACAGAAAAGACGCACACGGCAACGACCGAGCGGAGAATTGTCCATCTCAGTTCTTCGAGATGATCCCAGAAGCTCATCTCGGAGCCGCCCGGAGCATCAGCCACGGCTACTCCTTGGTGAGGGAGTCATCTTTGGGGGCGGGCTCGCCCCCGGCAGGAGTGGATGACTGAGGCTGGTCGTCTATCTCATTCATCCCGTCCTTGAAGCTCTTGACGCCTTTGCCCAGCCCCTTCATGAGTTCGGGGACCTTCTTGCCGCCGAAAATAAGCAGGATTACGAAGGCGATTATGAGCAGCTCCCACCAGCCGAATACCAATGGATAAATCAACATATGCTATAAGGATTTGAGTGTTTCTTGCAGGGAGGCGATGCGGGAGAGGGCGTCGGCCTCTTTCTTGCGTTCGTTGGCGACTACGGCCTCGGGGGCGTGGCCGACGAAGGCGGGATTGCCGAGCTTGGCCCTCACTCCGGCGAGGAACTTCTGCTGGTGCTCGAGTTCGGAGAGGAGTTTGGCCTTTTCGGCCTCGGTGTCGACGAGGCCCTCGAGAGGCACGCTGCACTTGACGGTGCCGACCAGGAAGCTGGCGGCAGCAGCACCCGGGGCCGGCACCAGACCGGAGACGCCGGCTGACTTGAAGACCACGGGGAGCATTTCCCGGGGGAAATCACCCTCGAGGCAGAGCTTGAGGGGCTCCCTGGGGCCTATCTGCTTCTGGGCCCTGACGCCGCGTACGCCGGTGATGACCTGGCGGGCGATGTCGAAGTCGGCGAGGAAGTCCTCGCTGCAGGGGCCGGCCTTGGGGGTGCGTTCGTACATTATGGTCTCGCCGTCGCGACGGGGGGCCATGGAGTGCCACAGCTCTTCGGTTATGAAGGGCATGACGGGGTGGATGAGCTTGAGGAGCTTGTCGAAGAAGGTCACGGTGGCCTCGAAGGTGGCGCCGTCTATGGCTTCGCCGTAAGCGGGCTTGACGAGCTCGAGATACCAGCTGCAATAGTCGTCCCAGAAGAGCTTGTAGATGGCCATGAGGGCACCTGAGATGCGGAACTTGGAGTAATGGTCCTCGACTGTGCGTATGGTGCGCGACAGCAGGCTGTCGAACCACTTGACGGCAATGCGGGAAGCCTCGCCCTGAGGGGCGGAAGGATCCACTCTCCAGCCGCTTACGAGGCGCCAGGAGTTCCATATCTTGCCGCAGAAGTTGCGGCCCTGTTCCACCTGCGACTCGTCATAGAGGATGTCGTTGCCGGCCGAGGCGCAGAGCAGCATGCCCAGCCGGACGGCGTCGGCGCCTATCTCCTTGAGCAGGGCTGTGCACTCGCGTTCCTGTCCGGCGGCATTGTAGAATTTGTAACCCTTGCTTTCCAGTTCGGTGCACCAACTGATGTCGGCGCCCTTGACGAGGTTTGATACGACGGGATCCGGATCGGGATCCGGGACAGCACTGCCGCCTCCGGCCTTCTGGCAGGCTGCGGCGAGACTGAGCAGTGCGGCAAAAAACAGGCAGCTTCTTATTCTCATAGCGCAAAAACGGCTGAGGCGTAGGCGCCCAGCGTGACGGACGAACCGTTCACGGAGGCCACGCCGTTGGACACGAGGATGCGGTCGGCGGACAGTTCAGAGATGCCGCTGACGCTGGCGGAGACCACGCCGGAGCCGAAGTTGTGGGCCACCAGCACGGTCTGTCCGTCGAAGGACAGGGTCCAGAGGGCCAGGGCGTTGTTGGTCGAGGAGACGGGCGTAATTTCGCCCTTGGCGAGGGCCTTGTACTTGTTGCGGGCCCCGGAGAACTTGCGATAGAGGTTGAGCAGCGAGGCCTCATCGGCATCCTGCGCCTCCACGGAGATTTTGTCGGAGAGCATCGCATTGTCCACCTTGCCGCCCAGGGCGGCGGAGGGCACGGAGCCGGACCGGGTCCACTTGATCGGCGCGCGGACATACTCGTCGCCGCCGCCTTTGTTGCCCCAGTAGCCCAGTTCTTCGCCCTGGTAGATGAACGGCTTGCCGGGCGAGGTCAGCAGTACGGCTGCGGCCAGCTTCTCCTTGTCGAGGCTCCTGCCGAGCGACTCGGCGGCGCGGTCTTCGTCATGGTTGGACAGCTTGATGGCGTCGATGAAATCGGAACGGTTGCTGCGGAACTGGTTGCGGAAGCCGCTGACGGTGGTCGCGAAATCGCTTCCCCGGCCCTTGTTGATGCGGTCCTTGAGGGTG
>ERZ842401.8526-NODE-8526-length-10046-cov-4.794315_pt1 | contig 10046 bp, 5 predicted proteins | sample MGYA00521270_ERZ842401 | MGnify/ENA primary metagenome ERZ842401 (study PRJEB31892, sample SAMEA3878208) | bioreactor metagenome | biome: Moose rumen | place: Sweden | collected 2011-10 | study: EMG produced TPA metagenomics assembly of the PRJEB12797 data set... | reverse complement strand
GTTGTATTTTTTCATTGCAACACAAAAGTAATCATTTTCCCGGATTTGCCGATTATTTTTCGGCATTTTCTTTTTGCCTTGTGTTGCACTTCTAACTTGAAATTAAGTTTTTTTCGGAAAAGTTCGTATTTTTGCAATCAAAATATTTGTTTTGATATTCAAAAACTTGCATCTGAACAAAATAAAAACATAAATAAGATGGGATACAAAAAACTGCTTGTCGCTGCGGTGGGTCTGCTGTTGATGTGTGGGTGTTTGAAGGATGACCTCAAAGATTTGAAAGAGGACTTTAGCAACCTGAGTGTTCAGGGTGAATTCGACCCGACCTACGGTTTCCCGCTGGCATATTTCGAGGCACACATGGACACCTTGGTGGAGTTCATCCGCCAAATGGATTCAGACGACAACCTCTACGTGCACGCGGACGCGGACGCATCGTCGGGGCTGCTGACGCTATATGCGGAATACTACGACGAGACCACGATAGATTTCACCAACAACAAGAGTCTCCGGAAGCGTGGCACGAGAAAAGCTGGCGGTGACGTTCTGCTTTGGCGTGACACACTGCGCCACGAGAATGAGATACGCCTCGGCAAGTACCTGATAGAAAACGACATTCAGCTTAAAAACCTGTATGTATCGCTCGACGCGACTATGATACCCAGTTTGACACAAGACGGCAGGGTCGACTCGCTCGAGAAATACGGTGTGGAGATATATCTTGACACGCTGACGATAATGATAGACCTGCGGTTGGCGATGACTGCCGAGCAGATGAACAATGCTGTCCTAAACGACCCTGGTTATGTGTACACAGGCGACGGCTATAAGTACATCAAAAAAGTGGCAGTCAACAGTCTGGGCAACGGACAGGCGGCAAGTTTGTCGCAACTGGCCACGGCGAGCAACGAAAACCGCACATTCCGCCTCCTCGACAACACCGACATAGCAACAATCATCAACAACGATGCCTACATGATGCACATCGACATGCCGTTGAACATCGTGGCCACGGAGGAAACAGACTTGGCAGCCATAGACCCCACGCTGCTCAACTTTGAGAATGTGCTGCTCCTGAGCGGACTTGATGTCAAAACACGGGCGGCCATAGAGTATTCGGCTCTGCTGTATGTGGGAAACATGAACGAGATTGACACGATTGAAGCCGACTGCTCGGGCTTGGCACAGTATGTGGACTACGACTCCTATAACGACGAGGGTATCAGCATAACGGTGCGCGAGGGCGACACCTCGACCTACCTTGTGCTGAAGGCCGAAAACAGCATGCCGTTCAACCTGACGCTACACCTGAGGGGTCTGGACGAACACTACGCAGCGGTCACCGGCGACCTGCTGGTTGGTGACAACTTTATCGAGTCGCCAGCCGTCGAACAAGTTCCGCCGTCACTTGCTTATCTCCCAGGCGGCCAAACGTTTGTGGCCAACCAATCTGTAGGGTATACAAAGTCGGAACTGAAGTTCCCCCTCACGAGAGACCAGATAGAGCAGCTTTCGAAAGCCAGATACCTTGAATTGACAATGCACATAGTGTCGATGGCATCAGGCGCCGTTCCAGACCCTGTGGACGGTAGACCTTTCGTGATTCTGCGAGACCGTGACATGCTCAAGCTGAGACTCTTTGTATCGGCTGGCGCACACCTGAGCTTAGACCGTCAGTTAAACTGCAATTAGTCCAGGCCAGACCGCCCGGAACGAGCCGACTAACCCCGAAAAAAACAGCCCACACGCGAAATGAAAAACAAAACCTCCATTATAACAATCCTCCTCCTGTTGCTTGCAGCTGCCATGCCTGCAAAGGCGCAGCTATACAGCAGCAACGACATCAACTATCACTCATTCCGCTCGCCAATGGCGACGACGCTGAACCCCGCAGCCTTCCCCCCAAATTCGAAATTCTACGTGACTCTTCCCCGGCTTGACTTCGGGTTGTCGCTGCCGCTGGGACTCCGCGATGTAATTTCTCACGACTCTGAGAAAGGTGGGGTCATCCGCATCGACAGCATAATGTACAAGCTGACCGACAACGACAACCTACGCGCACGCCTCGGCCTCAACCTGCAGTTTGACCTTATCGGCTTCGGCTTCAATGTGAAAGACATGTATTTCAACTTCGCAAGCTCGCTGCGGTGGAACACCACTTTCACGCTGCCGCTTAATATTCTGGGGTTTCTGACCCACGGCAACATGAGCGACTACGGACGCGAGGGGAATATAACCAACATCGACTTCGGCACCGACAACCTTCTGCGAACGCAGATGTACATGCGGAACTCGATAGGGTTCGCCATGAAGGTCAAGAAAATCCCGCTCACGGTGGGCGGCAGCCTGAATCTGCTGACCGGCCTGCAGATGCTGTCGGTGGATAACCTCAACCTGAACATCATAACCGACACGGCCAACGACCGTATAACGTTAGCATCAAAATTCAGCGGCTACGCAGGCGGCATCATACCGCTCAACAACATTTCCTCCTCGAGCATCACGGAAGGGATGGATATGGGCAACATCATGGCAACCATAAAGGAGTTTATGCCGAAGAGCATGGGCTTCACGTTCGACCTCGGGGCACGGTACGAGTGGAAAGATTTCGTGTTCAGCGCAAGCATCATCGACCTGGGGCCGGGCATACACTGGACACAAAACCCTGTACATGCCGAAGCGAGCGGCTCCGTTGATTTCGAAGGACTGAACCTGAACCGCATAATTACAGATGGCGGCGTGGACACCGCCTACACCAACTCGCTGGTAGACTCGCTTACAGCATTGCTTGACACAAGTGTTGCGCACAACAAATACTGGTATGGCGTGCCCACGAAAGTCAACCTGGGTGCATCCTACACGCTCAACAACATGCTGCGCGCAGGCGCCTTGTTCCACAGCGAGTTCGAACCCTCCAAGGACGGACGGGTCATATTCAGGCAGAACACATCGCTGTCGGTGCATTTCAACCTCTATGAATGGCTGGAGCTTGCGGTGGCCAACTCGTTCACATTCGACGGCAAACGACCCGACTTCTTCAGCCCAGCCGCCTCGATTAGCTTCAACATCGGGAGAGTGTTTCAGCTATACCTGACGCTCGACTACCTGTCTGACTTACGGCTGGTCAAGGCCAAGGCCGCCCACATCTATTTCGGAGCCAACATAGTGGGCTACTCCAAACCCAAGAAACCCCAGATTTCGAGCTACGGCGACGCAGACATCGAGGTCGAATAATATCACACCCAGTCAGATGCGGTCTCGCGACAGAAAACATATAGGCGGCAAGATAATGATGGTGGCGGCATGCTGCATCATTCTGCTGCATTGTGTCGTGCCGCACCACGACCACGACGACAGCTGCGGCGGCCTCGTGTTCGAGAACGAGCTGACCTGCCGCCACCACCACGACCATCACCACCACGACGGAGCGTGCCGGCTGCAAGACCTGCTCTCGCAACTCGTGATCAGCGGCAAGGACGACAAACTTGTATGCCACCAGCCGCTGCCTACGGACAAGATGTTGAGCTCCCCCGCTGGAATCGGAACCACATTCACGGTGCCTTGCGTGCTGCCCAAACACAGCTGCGTTTACGACGACACCTCACCCCTATGTTTGGCCGACGGCGCAACGACCGCAAACACGCGCCGTGGCCCACCAGCTTCTGTCTGACGGCTTCTTTTTGCCGTTTTCGCAGTGTCCAACGAAGCCCCCCGTTTCGCAAGCGTGGTGTTCGTTGAGCATTTTCATTATGGAAAAAGTCAGTCGCACCAGCGGCTGTAAAAACCGTGATTCAGCAGAAGTATGAAAACATCTACAACAAAGCATATCATTGTCACCGCAGCGGTGACCCTGTGCCTGTGCCTGATGCCGGCATGCCACCATGACCATGACCACGAACATCATCACGAGCACGAACACGAACATCACCATGACCACGACAGCCACGACCACGACCACGAAGGCGAGGCGGGGCAGTCAATCACCCTATACACCAACGGCTACGAGCTGTACGCCGAAACCACGCCACCCATCGCCGGCGAGGATATGACGGTGACAACCCACCTCACGCGTCTCGCCGACTTCAAGCCAGTGACCGACAGCGTGGTGGAGATGCGCATAGGCAGCGAGTCCCCTTTAACCAGCGAACTGTGGCAGGGTACCAAAGGCATATACCGCTTCACCGCGAGGCCGGCACATTCGGGGTTGACAACCCTGACATGGAGACTGGCCGACGGCACGGAAATAACATTCGACTCGCTTCAGGTGTATGATGACGACGAGAGTTTCGACGCCAGCCGACACCACAGCGAGGCAAAGGCCAACACCGTGAAATTCACGAAAGAGCAGAGCTGGGCGTGCGACTTTGCCACCGCCGTTGTGCACCCCTCTGCGGCAGGACGCGTGATAGAGGCCACCGCACAGGTGGTCTCGTCGACGGGCGACGAGCAAGTTGCCGCCAGCCGTGCGGCAGGCGTAGTGCGTTTTGCCGGCAACGATATCGTCGAGGGGGCCACGGTCAGCAAGGGACAGCGGCTGTTCTCTATCGAGAGCAGCGGACTGGCCGACGGCAATATGGCCGTGCGCTACAGCGAGGCCGAGGCGGCCTATACGCTCGCAAAATCAGAATATGAGCGCAAGGAGGATCTGGCAAAGAAAGGCGTGGTGTCGCGCGCCGAACTGGAACGCAGCCGTGCCGCCTACACCACAGCACGTGCCGCCTACGACAACCTGAAGGGCAACTTCACACCCTCGGGCGTAGTGGTTACCGCTCCGATGAGCGGCTATGTAAAGTCGGTGAACGTGAAGAATGGCGACTATGTCAGTGCCGGGCAACCTGTGGTGACTATCTCGCAAAACAAGGAGCTCTTTCTGCGAGCCGACCTCTCGCCTCGCTACTACAGCAGCCTGTCGCACATAAAAACGGCAAACATAGAATTAGCCGACGGTAGCGTGTGCTCGCTCGAAGAGCTGCACGGATCGCTGGTGAACTACGGAAAAGGCTCGTCGCAGGGCAGTCCACTAATCCCCGTGACATTCCGCCTGCGCAACACGAGCAACCTTGTCGCCGGCTGTTTCGTGAAAATATACATCGTATGCGAAGCCGACACCGAGGTGCTTGCGGTCGAAAACAGCGGAATAGTCGAGGAGATGGGCAACCACTTCGTGTTCGTGCAACTCACACCCGAACAGTTCGAGAAACGCCTTGTCACCCTGGGGGGCAGCGACGGGCTGAAGACCGTGGTGACATCGGGGCTGCAAAGCGGCGAACGTGTGGTTGTCAAGGGCGCCACAATGGTAAAACTGGCACAGGGAGCCGCCGCACTCGACCCTCATGCGGGACACGTGCACTAAAGGGCGGCAGTCGGAAACAACACAATAATACAGAGAAACCATGTTGAACAAAATCATAAAATTCAGCCTTGACAACAAGCTTCTCATATTGCTTGCGGCTGTGCTGCTCACGGTGGCCGGCATCTGGGCCGGGCGGAACACTGATATCGACGTCTTCCCCGACCTCACGGCACCGACCGTGGTGGTGATGACCGACGCCCACGGCATGGCACCCGAAGAGGTTGAGCGAATGGTTACATTCCCCATCGAAACAGCCGTCAACGGCGCGACCAACGTGAGGCGCGTGCGCTCCACCTCGATGCAGGGCAGCTCATTTGTCTTTGTCGAGTTCGACTGGGGAATGGACCAGTTCAGGGCACGGCAGATAGTGAGCGAGAAACTGACCACACTCAGCGGCCAGCTGCCGCCCGACGTGACTCCGGTGATGGCTCCGCAGAGTAGCGTCATGGGCGAAATACTGTTTGTGGGCATGCAAATCAAGGACGACGACAGCACGTCGCACACGTCGATGCAGGAGCTGCGCACCTTGGCCGAGTGGGTGGTGAAACCCGCTATCCTGGGCACAGGCGGCGTGTCGCAGGTGACCATTATCGGCGGCGACTACAAGCAGTACCAGATTGTTGCCGACCCCGTGCGTATGGCCGCCTACGGGGTGACAATGGACGACCTCGAGCGCGTGGGTACATCGCTCGGCAGCAACTCCACCGGCGGCGTGGTGCGCGATTTCGGCAACGAGTATGCCCTGCGTGGCATGGCACGCACCAGCGACCTCGAAACACTTGGCAAAAGCCTCGTCAAAGAGGGTGTGCAGCTTTACGACGTGGCCGATGTGTGCACTGGCAACGCCATAAAACAGGGCTACGCCTCGGCCAACGCCAAGCCGGCCATAATCCTGTCGGTGTCGAAACAGCCCAACATCAACACACTGAAAGTGACCGAGGCAATAGAAAAAAACCTTGCCAACATAGAGCGTTCCTTCCCCGACGATGTGACACTGAACACCCATATCTTCCGGCAGGCCGACTTCATCTCGTCGTCCGTGGGCAACGTGGGACGGTCGCTTATCGAGGGTGCAGTGTTTGTGGTAGTGGTGCTGTTCCTCTTCCTGGGCAGTTTCCGCACCACCCTAATCTCAATTGTGGCCATTCCCCTCTCCCTGCTCGGAACAATTCTGTGCATCCACCTTATGGGAATGGAAATCAACACCATGACCCTCGGCGGTATGTGCATAGCCATCGGCTCGCTCGTCGACGATGCCATTATCGATGTCGAGAATGTGTACAAGAGGCTGCGCGAGAACCACCGTCTGCCAGCCGACAAGCGGCTGAAGGCCTACGACGTTGTGTTCAAAGGCTCTTCCGAAATACGCAGCTCCATCATCCATGCCACTTTCATAGTCATGATAACCTTCGTCCCGCTCTTTTTCCTCAGCGGTCTGGAGGGGCGCATGCTGAAGCCCCTGGGCGTGGCCTATCTGACCGCGCTTTTAATGTCGCTCCTTGTGGCAATGACCGTGACACCGCTTCTCTGCAAGCTGCTCCTCTCGTCCGACCGCTACCTTTCGCGTAACGACCGCGAGAGCTGGGTAAGCCGGAAGCTGGGCACCCTGTACAGCCGCATGCTCGACTGGACGCTGCGGCACAAACCGGTGGTTGTGGGTTCCACGGCTGTGTTGCTGGTTGTGGCGGTGGCTCTGCTCTTCACCATGGGGCGCGGCTTCCTGCCCGAGTTCAACGAGGGCTCGCTGACTATCGCTGCCGTGGCCAAGCCCGGCATCTCGCTCGAGGAAAGCAACAAAATCGGAGCACTGATTGAAAGCCAGCTGCTCGAAGTGCCGGAAATCACATCCACTTCGCGACGGACCGGCCGCGGTGAACTCGACGAGCACTCACAGGCCACCAACGGCGCCGAGATTGATGTCAATTTCAATTTGGCGAATCGGTCGAAAGAGGAGTTTATGAACGAGGTGCGCACACGCCTGGCCTCAATCCCCGGCATTGCCGTAAGCATCGGCCAACCACTGGGCCACCGCATCGAACACATGGTGAGCGGCACCCAGGCCACCATTGCCATCAAAATCTTCGGCAACGACTTGAGCCAACTATACCAGCTTGGCAACCAAATCAAGGCGGCCACAGCCGATGTGGAAGGGCTGGTGGACGTGAACGTGGAGCAACAGACCGAGGTGCCGCAGCTGCAACTGCGTCCCGACCGCGACAAACTTGCACGCTATAACGTCACCATCGACGAGTTCAACCACTTTGTCGAACTCGCCTATGGCGGCGAGAAACTGTGTGAGGTCTACGAAGGCCAGCGGGCTTTCGACCTTGTGCTGAAACTGCGCAGCGACCACGAGTGCCCCACCATCGACGATGTGAAGGATGCCATGATGGTTGTCAGGAACGCCGATGGAGGCACGACGGCGGTGCCGTTGAGCGAACTGTGCGACGTCGTATCGTGCGGCGGCCCCAACAACATCTCGCGCGAGAACGTGCAACGCAAGCTGGTGGTCTCGGCCAATGTGAGCGGTCGCGACGCGATGAGCGTTGTCGACGACATAAAGGGTGCCGTCGACCGCGAAGTATCCCTGCCCGAAGGATATCGCATCGAGTATGGCGGACAGTTCGAGACGGCAAAAGCGGCCTCGCGCACGCTCATCCTCGTCTTCATCCTCTGCCTGGCGGTCATCTACCTGCTGCTCTACACCGAGTTCCGCAAACTCTCTCTCTCGCTTATAGTGTTGCTCAACCTACCATTGGCCCTCATTGGCGGTGTGATAGCGGTGAAACTTTCGTCGGGAGTTATGAGCATCCCAGCCATAATAGGTTTCATAACCCTCTTCGGCATTGCCACCCGCAACGGCATTTTGCTGATTGCAAAATACGAGCAGCTCTCCTCAACCCGCGAAGTGGGCGACACGGAAGAGATTGTGAAGCAAGGCTCGCGCGACAAGCTCAACCCAATCCTGATGACTGCCATGACCACTGCCTTGTCGCTGATCCCCATGATATTGGCCGCATCAAAAGCGGGCAACGAAATCCAGGCGCCTATGGCAATTGTGGTGCTTGGCGGACTTTTTACCTCCACCCTACTCAATATTTTTGTGGTTCCCGTCGTTTATATATGGCACAAGCGTAGAAAAGCAGCCAGGTAAATGATAACAAAGATGCAAAAATATGGGCGGCTGATCGTCCTTTTTGCGGTACTGCTGGCAACCACGGCACACGCAAAGGTCGTCGACAGCAACGCAGCGCGTGGTGTGGCGGCTCGGTTTGCCTGTCTGCATGGCATCGACGGCACGCCGGTACTGGCAAAGACGTTGTGCGACGAGACGCTCGGTGTGCCGGCTGTATACTTTTTTGCCATGTCGGGTGGCGGCTATGTGATGGTGGCGGGCGACGACTGTCTCCGTCCGGTGCTGGCCTATTCGTATGGCGACGCCGTGCCCCCTGCCGGCAGGCAGGCCGACAAGCAATGGCCACCGGCTATGCAAGCCTACGCCCGTTCAAGGGCGAGCGAGGCCACCTATGCACAAAACCACTCGCTACAGCCTGCACAGTCAGTGTCCGACCAGTGGGAAGCCCTCGTCTCACAGCCCAAGCTTGCCTTGCCGCCAGGCAGGACAGCCGACAGCCCGCGCAAGGAGCAGCCCGACTTCCTGCTCACCACCCTTTGGGATCAGGACTGGCCCTACAACATGTACTGCCCCGTGATTGACGATAACACCGCGCCAGTAGGATGTGTGGCCACTGCCATGTCGCAGATAATGCGTTTTTGGCATCACCCTGAGCAGGGCGAGGGCTCGAGCAACTATTTCTGTGCCGAATGTGGCACTCGCCTGTATGCCGACTATGGCGGCACCACCTACGCCTTCGACCTCATGCCCGACGAGCTGGGCTACGCGAGCAACGACAACGAGAAAGACGCAGTTGCGACCCTCTGCTATCATGCCGGTATCAGCGTTCTGATGCACTACGGCTCAACGACAAGCGGGGTGAACATGGGCAGCGTGGCAGGCTATGTGACCCGAGCCTTGAAAAACTATTTCAAATACGACCAATCAAGCACCCGTTCGCTCTACCGCAGCACCTACACCGATGATGTGTGGGTTGACACGATACGAGGCGAAATCGAGGCCGGGCGACCCGTATTCTACTGCGGCTACGACGATAGCAGCGATGGCAGCGACGCCGGCCATGCCTTTGTAATCGACGGCTACGACCCGACAACGGGTTTCTTCCACGTGAACTGGGGATGGGGGCCGGGCTGGAACGGCTGGTACGACCTCTACAGCTCCGCCCTATACGCAGCCGGCTACCATTTCTCATCGCTACAGTTGGCCGTCATGGGCATCCAGCCTGCCATCGACACTCTGCCCGACACCACAGACACCGACACTATCCCGGATATAGACACCACCACCAACCCCGACACTTTGGGTATCCGCGACATCAGCAACCAGTGGGGGGCTGACGGTGGCCAGCTGCCGGTTGTCTACCCCAACCCCGCGCACTCCACTGTCACCATCGTGACACAGCCATGGCACACCGGCGAAGTGGCAGTCTTTTCGGCATCCGGCAGGCTGATGTGGTCGGTGGCAAACAACCAGTGGCCGGCAACCGGTAACCGGTGGACTGTAAACGTTTCAGATTGGCAGGCTGGCATTTATTTCTGCACGGCAGGCGGCCAAGCC
>ERZ842401.8524-NODE-8524-length-10050-cov-5.343572_pt1 | contig 10050 bp, 8 predicted proteins | sample MGYA00521270_ERZ842401 | MGnify/ENA primary metagenome ERZ842401 (study PRJEB31892, sample SAMEA3878208) | bioreactor metagenome | biome: Moose rumen | place: Sweden | collected 2011-10 | study: EMG produced TPA metagenomics assembly of the PRJEB12797 data set... | reverse complement strand
TGTTGCATGATTATTTGCATTGTTTAGTTTTCAAAGAACAATCTGTTTCGCTTTCTGCTCTCGCTCAGCGACTTGTACTATATTACACGCTTTTCTGTTCATTGTCAACACTTTTTTTAGAAAGAAATCGTAAAAAATCCCGCAAAGGTTTTTGCCCTTTTGCGGGAGCTTGTTCACTCTACCTCAATTCCAGCACGTTCATAGTACTCTGCCAAAACATCATCCGTCTTTTTCCCCGTCTGTTCGCCAATTTCATCAGCCATCAATTCACAAGCATAGCTGAGATTGGCAAAGAGGTTAATCAGGCTTTGATACTTATTGACCTCTGCATAACTGCTTTCCAACATTTTCATCTGCTCCAACTGCTGCAAAGCTTCACGTACTGGTCGTTTTACATCTTTCATGGCTTTATCCTCCCTGCTCTAAATTACTTCTCTTTAGCTATATTCTTTATTTTCCGTTTAATACCTTCTGCATGTCACAACTTTTTTCTCCCGTTAGAGGGTTTTATCATCTATATCGCGAATATTCTCACTAAGAAGTAATCTTGCATATAGGAGGGATTTATATGGACGCTTTACTCTTGTCGCGATGGCAGTTCGCCATCACGACAATTTACCACTTTCTCTTTGTTCCGCTGACATTGGGACTCACCATCTGGGTGGCTTTACTGGAAACCTGCTATGTACGCACAAAACGCCCGCATTGGAAGGAACCTTGCCGCCAGCTGGTAAAGTTCTTTGGCACATTATTCCTGATCAACTTCAGTTTGGGCGTAGTCACCGGCATCGTACAGGAATTTCATTTTGGCATGAACTGGTCCGAATATTCCCGCTTTATGGGAGATATTTTCGGTGCACCGCTGGCCCTTGAAGCCCTGACCGCCTTTTTTCTGGAATCTACCTTTCTGGGAATCTGGATGTTTGGCTGGGATAAGCTTTCCCCAAAAGTACACTGTCTCTGTGCCTGGCTGATTGCCATTGGCAGCAATTTATCTGCATTCTGGATTCTGGTGGCCAACTCTTTCATGCAGCACCCCGTCGGCTATGTCGTGCAAAACGGGCGTGCCGAAATGAATGATTTTCTCGCGTTAGTCACCAATCCCTATGTAGTAGGAGAATACTCCCATGCTCTATTCTCCGGCATAACCAGCGCTGGTCTTTTGGTATTGGCAGTGTCCGCCTGGAAATATGTTCACGATGAAAAATCCCGCAACACTTTCCGTCATACATTAAAAGCCGGTGCAATCTATCTGGCTATCGGTGTCCTTGGCGTAATGGGCAGCGGCCATATGCACACACAATATCTGGCTGAAGCCAATCCCATGAAGCTGGCCTCCATGGAAGCCCTTTGGGAAGATGCTGATCCGGCTCCCTTTGCCGTGATGGCTGTCATTGACCAGAATAACCATAAAAACGCTTGCGAAATCAAAATTCCTGCCCTGTTTTCCTTAATGCTCTACAATAAGCCAGAAGGAGAAGTTAAGGGCATCAACACGATAAACGCAGAAATGACTGCCAAATACGGCAATGGCGATTACCGCCCAGATGTCTTAGGAATGTTCTGGTCTTTCCGCATTATGGTTGCCTGTGGTGGAGCCATGCTGTTAATCGCATTTGCCGTGGCTGCTCTGTCTCACTTAAACCGGTTGGAACAATATCCCTGCCTGTTGAAAATACTGCCCTTGACGCTCCCCCTGCCTTTTCTGGCCAATACCGCTGGCTGGTTCGTTGCAGAAGGCGGACGTCAGCCCTGGATTGTCGTAGGCTTGCAAAAAACAGCCGATGCGTTATCCCCCAATCTTACCGGTCTGGAAGTTTTTTTAACTATGACGGGCTTTACTCTGCTCTATCTGCTGCTGATTATTGCCGCACTTTATGTGGCCGTACGTTACATAAAGAAAACTTCCATTCCTTTGGAATCTCATGAAGGGAGGGACGCATAATGGATTATCAGGTTATTTGGTTTATCCTTATCACCGTGCTCTTTACCGGATTCTTCTTCCTGGAAGGCTTTGACTACGGCGTGGGTATGCTGGCGCCCTTTGTCAGCAAACGTGAGGAAGACCGCAGCCTTATCCTGCGCACCATTGGTCCGGTATGGGACGGCAACGAAGTATGGATGATTACGGCAGGCGGTGCCCTTTTTGCCGCCTTCCCCCATGTATATGCTACTATGTTCAGCACCTTTTATATGGCTCTGTTTCTGATGCTTGTGGCCTTGATTCTCCGCGGTGTAGCTTTTGAACTGCGTACCAAGGAAAAATGTCCCTGCTGGCAGAATCTATGGGATGCCGCCATCTTTATTGGCAGTATTGTTCCCGCATTTCTCTGGGGTGTAGCGGTTACCGATTTGGCAGCCGGCCTGCCGATTGGCGAAAACATGGTCTATCAGGGAAAATTTCTCAATCTGCTGAGTCCTTACTCTATTTGCGGTGGCATGGTCTTTGTCCTTGTCTTTGCTTACCATGGCGCTTCCTTCCTGCAGCTGCGGCTGGCAGATAAGGGGCTTCTCTACCGGATACAGGATTTGGGCAAATGTGCAGGCAGCCTTGCCGCCATCGCCTATGTGCTCTACTTAATCCTTACCTGGCAAAACACCGATCTTCTCGCCCGTCCCTGTGCAATGGGACTCTTTATTGCCACGGCTGTATTCTTCCTGTTAAGCTTGTTCCTCTTTATGAAAACGCCCGGCAAGTACAGCTTCGTACTCGGCTCATTGGCAATCGCTGGTGTAACCTTGGGATTCTTTGCCGGCATGTTCCCCCGGCTTATGGTTTCCAGTCTCAGCCCAGACTGGAGCCTGACTATTACCAACGCTTCCTCCACGGAGTACACCCTGTCCATTATGACGGTGGCCGCTTTCGTACTGGTGCCTGTCGTCCTTGTCTATCAGATTTGGACTTACTACATCTTTCGCAAGCGTATAACCACCAGCGATGTTTCCCATTACTGATTCCTACATAGAAAGGCAGTTATGATTCCACCACGTTTCAATCTCTATTGGCAAAAGGATAAACGAACTATACTCCTCCTTTCACTGGAGCAGCTCATCACCACAGCACTCTATACCGGTGCCATGGCAGCCCTAAGTGCTATCGTCAATGCGGTCTTTTTAGCTGATAAAACCATTGCTGAAGCAGCACCAGTTTTGCTGGTGCTGCTTCTCTTGCTTATCGGCAGGGAAATAACCCTCTATCTGCAAAAAAAAGCCCGGCATAAAGCTTCGCAAAACTTCCGTCAGCAAATTCGGCAAAAGCTTCATCGCCAAGGCCTGCAAAATCCTCTGGCTGCCAGTGACAGTTCAGAACTTCTTACACTCGCCTGTGAAAGCGCCGAAACTCTTGATGACGATTGGCAGCACCTTATCCCCACCGTAATTTCGCTGCTAACGGCAATTCCCTTCCTGTTGGCAGTCTTTGCTTTTCAGGACCTCATTACCGCTGCCATTTGCCTTATCACGCTCCCCATCGCCCCTTTCCTATTATACCTTTTAAGCAATCTGACTAAAATACGCAGTGAAAAGGCATGGCAAGCCATGCACAGCCTTACCCATGGTTTTTATGAGCTCCTGCAAGTTCTTCCTTTGCTCAAAATCGTCCAACAGGATAAGCAGCAACGTTTTGCTGCACAAAAATTAATTCAGGATTTTTCCAGCACCACCTTAAACGTATTGGAACAGGCCTTTTTAGCCAGCTTTGTACTGGAACTGATCACCACACTTGCCATTGCCCTGATTGCTGTATCCATTGGCCTGCGCCTGCTCAATGGAGAACTTTCCTTTGCCACGGGCTTCTTTCTCCTTCTTCTGCTGCCGGAATTTTATCAACCTCTGCGCCAATGCGGTACGGCCTTTCACACCACAATGAATACCAACACCGCCGCCGAAAAAATTGCACAAGTTTTGCCGGAAACAAACACGACAATGAAGCATAGCCGCCATGAACAGCTGCCCGTTCCGCCCGCCATCAACATACGCCGGCTCTCTTTCACCTATCCGAACAGACACACCCCCACATGGCAGAATTGCAATTTGACACTGCCTGCAGGAAAAGTCACTGTACTCACAGGCAGCAGCGGCTGTGGCAAGACCACTCTGCTCATGTTGATGGCCGGATTATATCCACCTTCTGACGGCGGTATCTATCTGGAAGACCAGCTGCTCCACACCATGCACCCTGCCAGCCGGCAAAAACTGATTGGTTATCTGCCGCAGGACCCACATCTTTTTCAAGGCACCCTGCAAGAAAACCTGCTTCTTTTTCAAACGGCACCAGCAGAGCGCTGCCTGCAAGCCTTACGTCTGGCTCAGTTGGAAGATTTCTTCCGGAAATTACCGCAAGGGCTGAACACCCCCTGCGGAAATAGCGGGCAAAAACTTTCCCAAGGGCAGTTAAAACGGCTCGGCCTTGCCCGCCTTATCCTGCAGAACAATCCGATTCTGCTGCTGGATGAACCCACCTCCGGATTGGACGAACTCACCGAAGCCAATATTCTCCATACACTGGACGTTATGTCCAAGGGGCGTACTATGGTTATTATCAGCCATCATCCGGCTGTGCTAAACTTTGCCGACAACATCATTGATTTGCAAAATCACCGGCTCCAAGAGGAGAATACACTATGCTAAAAGAACTATTGTTTTTGCTCCACCCTCTTGATATTTTGCTGCTCCTGCTGCTCAGTCTTTCGGCCCTGTTGTCCAATCTCGGCTTGCTGGGGGCTTCTGCCTGGCTTGTCAGTTCTGCCGCCCTGCAGCCCCCCTTATTTGCCCTGACGCTGGGCATAACGGCTGTTCGGGCCTTAGGTATTGCCAGAGCATTGCTGCGTTATGGCGAGCGTTATTTTACGCACAAAAGTGCCTTTTCACTTTTGGACTCACTGCGGCTTCACCTTTACGATAAAGCCCGCATTCTTGCCGGAACTCCTCACACAACAAAAAACACAAACACATTTTTAAGCGATTTGTTATCCAATGCGGATATTCTGCAGGAATTTCTGCTGCGCGGAATTCTGCCCCCTATTGTTGTCCTATGTGCTACGCTACTTATTGCCTTATTTCTCAGGCCTGTACTTTCCTACGTTGTCTTAATTTTGCCCCTCCTCTATCTCGTTCATTGCCTGCCTTTATGGATAAAGCCCCATCTTTACACAGACAGCCGCTATCGAAACCAGCTGTTGGATTTTGCGCAGGGTATTCCAGAATTATTGCTGGCAGGGAGCCTGAATACAGCTGTGGCAAAACTCAACAAAACCGCAAAACATTGGCAAATCCACCAACAACACGATAAGACCCTTACAGACAGGCTGGATTTTCTTTTGGGAATACTGCGTATTTTTGCCTTTTTTTTGCTCTTTATCCTTTTGCTATACACCCTTCAACAAGGGCAGATTGATGGCATTTCCCTATCCGTCTGGCTTTTGGTGCTGCTGGCATTTTTTAATGAACTTGCCGTTCTGCCCACAGCTGCCCGGCAATTCCGTCAGGCACAAATTGCCTCCGATTGCCTGCAAGCACCAGCTGAATCAGCCTGCACCAATGAAGTGTCCCCTTCCGATAAGCTGCTCACCGTTTCCGGTCTTGGTTTCCACTATCCGCAGGGAATGCCAGTCTTTTCTTCCCTGAATTTTTCCATCACCGCCGGCTGTCATACAGCAATTATCGGTGACAGTGGCTGCGGCAAGACCACTTTAGCCTGTCTTTTAGCCGGACTTTGGCAGCCAACAGAGGGAATCATCCATTACGGTTCATCCCCGCGCCCCTTCATCTGCACCATTCCGCAGGGCAGTTTCCTTTTCTCTGCGTCCATCAGGGAGAACTTTTCGCGCCTCCAGCCTGCTGCCAGCGAAAAGGAAATCATTCTTGCTCTGCAAACGGCACAACTTGCCCCAGTTATCGAAAAACTGCCTCAAGGAATGGATACCCCTCTCGGAGAAAATGCCTGTTCGCTTTCCGGAGGTGAGCGCAACCGTCTGATTAGTGCCCTTATTCTGGTAAGTTCTGCCCCGGTTCTCCTCTTTGATGAACCTACTGCCGGACTTGACCGGCAAACGGCGGATAAACTACTGACAGCCATTCTTGACCGGGCTGAGCTGACGGGGCAGACGATAATTCTGATTACCCACGATATGCCGCAATTATTCCGCTTCTCACAAGTGATAAAGCTCACCCCATCGCAAACTTAATATTGGTTTTTCCAGATGCCTATGGTAGAATATTATTGATTATTTTTTAAGGATGTGACTTTTCGTTGGACAGTTCTGACACAGGTTTATTATTGTTACTGATGATAATTTTGCTGGCGGCGCTAGGCTTTTTTTCCTTGATGGAAACCGCTATTGCCGAAAGCCACCGCAGCAAATTGGAAAAAATGCAGGAAGATGGGGCCTCCGCTGCCGCCAAGGTTCTTGACCTTTTGGAACAGGATGACCGCATGCTGTCTCTATCCCAGATTGGCATTACCATGAGCAGTATCTTAATCGGTGTCTGTACCGGCGTACTGCTCGCGCCCAAGCTGGCCGAGCTTCTGCCTGTTCCTCATGCGCAAGCCTTCTCCCTGATTGTCAGCGTGCTCCTGATTACCTATATTGCACTGCTGTTTGGAGAATTTTTGCCCAAGAAAACAGCTCAACAGAAGCCAGAAGCCATGCTTCTGAAGTATCATGGCATTATGCGTCTGCTGGCCAGAATTACCCGTCCCTTTATTTCCCTGCTCGCGGGTGCTGCCAATATGATTCTCTTGATTTTGGGCATCAATCCTGATGCAGCAGACACCGTCACCGAAGACGAAGTCAAGGATTTGATTGAACAGGGAACCGAAGACGGCACCTTCGAAAAAACGGAGCAGGCCATGGTGGACAAGATTTTCCATCTCAGCGACCAGACCGCTTACGCCCTCATGACCCCCCGCACGCAAATGCTATGGCTGGACTTATCCGATTCTCTTTGGGAGAATATGCGGCTTATCCGGGAAACCCCTCAGGATATATTTCCCGTTGGGCGGGACAGTTTAGACGATTTTTGCGGGGTGCTCTATGCCAAGGATTTGCTCAACGCAACACTGGCTCATGAGGTGCTGGATCTATCCCAATATATCCGCAAACCTCTCTTTATCCCCCGCTCTATGGAAACATTCCGCGTACTGAAGCAATTCCGTACTACCGGCGTTCACGAAGCCATGGTACTGGATGAGTACGGCGGTGTTATCGGCTTTTTGACGATGGATGATATCCTGCAGGAAATTGCAGGGGTTTCCTTTGCCGCTCATGAAGAAGAAACTGCCCAGCTTACCCCACGGGATGAAAACAGCTGGCTGGTAGACGGCCTCTATGATATCGATGATTTCAAAGCACGCTTCTCCATCGAGGAACTGCCGGATGAAGACCATGACCATTATCAGACCATGGGAGGCTTTTTAACCTCCTACTTTGGCTATATTCCCAAAGCGGGTGAACACATTGACTGGCAGGACTTCACCTTTGAAGTGATGGACATGGATGGAGCACGCATTGATAAAATTATGATTACTAAAAAGAGTGCTGAAGAAACGGTTGTAGCAACTGAATAGTTATAGTATTGCTTACATCTTGGTACTAAGACGCCCGGTGGCCGGTGATATCTTTCCTTCGCTTAGACAAGCTTGTCAAACGCTGCGGAAAGGTATCACCGGCCACCGGGCTTTTTGCGTACTTTACATCTTTTTACGCACTCTTTTGTGAACTTTATGTTGCTTTTGTTGTTTTTTATTCACTCTTATTTGCTGGCTATAATAGCAAACAGCGGGAGGGTATCAAACTGCATATTCTTGTCCGTGCGGACTTTGGGTGCGATTTCTTCTTCTACCGTTACCTGCATGCCCAAATCACACAAGAACTGGGCGTCCCATTGCGGACGGCGATGGGTGCTAATGCGCAGTTCGTCCTTTATATCGTTGCATTCCGTAACCAGTTCCTGCCGGATATTGGCATGGACATCGGTCTGGTCTTCCTTGCGGGAGAAGGTCACAAGGCCATAGTCGGAATCGAAATTTAATAGCTTGCCGCCTTTTTTCAGCACCCGCTGCCACTCACGATAAGCCTGCATAACATCCGGCAGAGTCCAGGTGAGGTTACGGCTGATGACCACATCGAAGGTTTCATCGGCAAAATCCAATTCCTGCGCATTCATCTTGCGAAATTCCGCTGAGCAACCGGCAGCCAAAACATTTTGCTTGGCCTGATGGAGCATATCCGCGGACATATCAATGCCCGTTACCTTATGCCCCAGCTGTGCGAGCAAAATGGCAAAGAAGCCTGCACCTGTACCAATATCCAGTATCTTCAAGGGCGCAGCGGCAGACAGTTTCTCCTGCAGATATGCCTGCCAGGCAGCCGCACAAGGACCGCTCAGCTCCTTTTGCCGCAGCTTGCTGAAATCACGGCTGCGCTCGTCCCAATAAGCTTCTATCTGTGCATTCAGCTGATGTTCCTGTTCATACGCTGACAACTTAGGTTGTACATTATGTTTCATCATCATTCACCTGTCCCATTTCCAATATCTATACAATAGTTTAGCCCCTTTTCTCCAAAAATTTAAGCCCCCCAGGGGGTTCAAAATCCCTGAAAGGCTTATCCTTTTTATCTTATATTAACTTGATGAACCAAGAAAACGTATTCACCAGCCAGGAGCCCATGCTGAAGCCGCTTTTTACCCCTTCAGTAAGCAAAGGAACCTGCTCCACTTTCTGTCCGTTATACAGCACTTCAATCTGCCCCACTTGTGCGCCAGCCTTTAGCGGTGCTGACACGACCTTGGGCACATCATAGGCGAGCGAATACCTGCTCTTATCTTCGCCGTTAATCAGCGGGTATTCGATATCCCGTTCAGGATAAAGTTGGGCTGATGCCTGAACACCATTCGCCACCCATACCTTGCGTGTACTTCTGTCTTTGGAAAGTGCCTTGGTCATCTTCACATGGTCAAAGCCATAATCCAACAGTTTTTCCGCATCCTTGAAACGGTCATCCGGCGTGGGCGTTTTCATCAGCACGACAATGAGTTCCACACCATGACGACGGGCACCGGCGGCCAGACATCCACCGGCTGCATTTGTCCAACCGGTTTTAATACCGGTCATGCCTTCATACTTGCCCAGCAGTTTATTGGTATTATGTGCCTTGTATGTCTTATTTCCCGGAGTTGTCCAGTAAATCGTCCGCTGCTCCTGCCCGACTATCTTCCGGAAATCTTGATTTTTCATGGCATAACAGGCCAGTTTTGCCATATCCCGCGCCGTGGAATAATGCCCCTCTGCCGTAAGTCCATTGGGATTGACAAAATGACTGTCCTTCATCCCCAGTTCCGCAGCCTTATCGTTCATCATCTTGGCAAAAGCAGATACATTGCCAGCCATTGCCTCTCCCAGCGCCACTGCCGCACCGTTATCGGATTCCAAAAGCATACCGTTCAGCAATTCATCCGTGCGGATTGTTTCTCCCGGCAATACCCCCACAGGCGATGATTCCGTATAGGCCGCCGCAGGGGACATAATAATCTGCGAGCGCACATTCATCTGTTCCAAAGCCAATATACCGGTCATCATCTTGGTCATGCTGGCAGGATACAGGCGTTCATCGGCATTTTTTTCCCAAACCACACGCCCCGTTGAAGCTTCCACGACAATCGCCGCCTGAGCCGTAATTTCCGGCTCACCGCCCTCGCCTGCCGCAATCGGCAATTGTATCGTGAGCAGGCAGGCCACCATGAACAGCGACGCTATCTTATGCCAGAATTTCACTATATCAATCTCCCTTATCACTAAAAAGCAAAATAAAATAAGGCTCTCCTTTTGGAAAGCCCTATTAGTATACCACGTTATCAGATTTTGTGCATGAATTTTTTACCAACTATCCGATTATTATTCTACAGTTTACATGCGATTCCTGCAACAAAAAACCTTCCCCCGCAGGGGAAGGTCTTATGCTTTATGGAGATGTGATTACATCATGCCCGGCATGCCCATGCCCGGAGCACCGCCAGCCGGCATAGCCGGTTTTTCTTCCGGCTTATCAG
>ERZ842401.8523-NODE-8523-length-10051-cov-3.675970_pt1 | contig 10051 bp, 9 predicted proteins | sample MGYA00521270_ERZ842401 | MGnify/ENA primary metagenome ERZ842401 (study PRJEB31892, sample SAMEA3878208) | bioreactor metagenome | biome: Moose rumen | place: Sweden | collected 2011-10 | study: EMG produced TPA metagenomics assembly of the PRJEB12797 data set... | reverse complement strand
GCTCACGGTAGCCGCCACGACGTTCACGATTCGGCTCAATGACGACTTTGCGGTACGGCTCGTCGCCCGAGCTGTAAGTCGAGACACGCCGATTTTCCTGAAGCGCCATATGAATAATTTTACGTTCATGACGATTCATCGGCTCCAGCATAATCCTTTGACGCGTGCGAACCGCCTTGTCCGCCAGACGCGCCGCCAAGCGGCGCAGCGTTTCCTCGCGCCGGCTGCGATAATGTTCGACGTCCAAGATGATATGCACACGATTTTCCGTCAGCCCATGATTTGCCGCCAAATTGACAAGATACTGCAAAGAATCCAGCGTCTGCCCATGTTTTCCGATCAAAATGCCAAGATCTTCCCCCGTGAAATTCAAAACGTAGGCTTCCTCGCCTCTAACCTTCTCGATGGAAACTTCCAGATGCATCGACTCGAAAATCTGACGGAGGAAGTTTTCCGCCCGTTCCAGCGGAACGGCGGCTTCCTCTTCCGAAACCATGCGGGAACGAAGACGTTCTTCGTACGCATTTTCCTCTTTCGTCTGCTTTTTTACCAAATCGCCCACTTGCCTGGAAGTTTCGATGATCTCCGGCATCGGCATTTCATCCGTTTCCAATGTCTTTTCTGAACTGGTTTTCCTGACCGTAACGCGAACTTTCGCATCATGTCCGCCAATCAAGCCGAGAAATCCTTTCGACGCCTCTTCGAGCACTTCTATCTCTGCTTCTTCTTCCCGAACGCCGAGCTCCGCAAGAGCCGCCTTTTTTGCTTCCTCGACGGTCTTCGCGGTTTTTTCGACTGTAAACTCCATATGGCCGCCTCCTATTTCTCTTTCTTCTTGCCTTTTTTTGCTTCCTTCTGTTCGCGTTTCGACCGATTCTCCTGCTCCGCCTTTTTCTCATCGCGGAACATCCACCATTGCTGCAAGCCTTGCACAAAATTCATCGTAATCCAGTACAAAACGAGTCCCGCCGCGAAATTCCAGCTGATCCAGCCAATAAAAAGCGGCATCATATACATCATGATCTTTGCCTGCGATCCGCCGTCCGCCGGCGTCGTCTGCATAGAAACAACATACGTCGTCAACGCGGAAATGACGGGCAAAATGTGAATCGGATCCGCTTCGGACAATGAAGGAATCCAGAAAAAGGACGGATCTCCTGCATAAGTCATGTCCCGAAGGGCATAATAAATCGCCATCAAAATCGGCATCTGCACCAAAAGCGGCAAACACCCCGCCAAAGGATTGATGCCCGCGCTCTCATACAGTTTCGCCATTTCCTGCTGCAAAAGCTGCGGGTTGGACTTATACTGATCCTGCAATTTTTTCATTTTCGGCTGAAGCTCCTGCAGCCCTTTCATCGACTTGATCTGTTTGACCGTCAACGGATAAAGGAGCATCTTGATCAGGATTGTCAGCAGAATAATCGCTGCGCCATAATTTGGAAATCCCGCGTCCGCAAGAATCTTATAGATGACGCCGATGCCGGACTGTATCAGAGCAACGATAGGGTTCAACAAAGAACCAAAAAAATCCAATATATCACATCCTAAATTCTGAAAAGCAAAATATCCGCGCAAAACGCGCCTGTTTCTTTTTCTCTCGAAAAATGCCCGGCAGGCCCGGGCATTGTCTAAGGTACGGGATCATATCCGCTTGCTCCCAGCGGATGACACCGGAAAATCCTCTTCAAGGCCATCCACCCGCCTTTGGCGGCTCCGTACCTTTCAATCGCAATCATTGCGTATTCCGAGCATGTCGGAACATAACGGCAACAGGGCAATTTGAGAGGAGACAAACATGTGCGGTAAAACCAAATCGCAAAAAGACATATTTCTTTTGCCATCTCAATCGTCCCCGTGTCCGTCTTTTTTGAGGATACCGGCTTTTCCTGCCAATTTCAGGAAAGCCTTCCTCATCGTCGGCTCTTTGACGTCGATCGCTGCCCGACGAGCAACGAGAAGAAAGCAAAATCCTTCCGCAAGCCTCGCCTGATTTTGCCGATAACTTTCGCGCATCAAACGCTTAAGGCGATTGCGCACGACGGCATTTCCCAGCTTTTTTCCGGCGGCAAATCCGACCTTTCTTTCCGTCCCGATTAACGGAAAGACATAAAGCACCAAATAACGATCCGCAAACGAACGTCCATGCAAATAAACTTTCTGGAACATCTGCTTGCTGCGCAAAATCCTGCGCTTTGGCAGCTTCAGCATAAAGTCAGGACCTCATCTTGAAGAGATACGCATTACGCGGAAAGTTTCTTTCTGCCTTTCTGACGGCGTTTCTTCAGGACAAGACGGCCTCCTTTCGTCTTCATGCGAGTACGAAAACCATGCGTCACCTTGCGATAATGCTTGTTCGGCTGATATGTGCGCTTCATCGTCATACCTCCCTTCTGCAGATTGATGGATTTTACGGCTTTTTTCCCCTGATAAAAAAAGAAACCGCCGTAAAATTGACTGCATTGATTATAGACTACGCGCGGAACCGTGTCAAGAAAGCCCCTTTCAATTTTCCTCCAAAAATTGTTGATTCCTTGGATAACGTCTGATAAAATATCCCTGACCAACCTCTAAAGTTATCCACATTTGTTAATAAAAATGTGGATAACGGATTTTTTTGACTTATTTTGGGTAGGTGTTTGACTTCATGGAACCAAAAGATATGAATTCCGTCTGGGATCAAGTTCTCGAAAACTTCCGAAATACCGATACGATTACAAAAAGCGAATGCCAAAGATGGTTGATTCCCATCGTTCCCCTTTCTCTGACGGACGTTTCGTTTTCTCTCGGAGCTCCGAACGATTTTTCTCTTCATTATATAGAAGATCATTACATTCCTTTTATAAGGGATGCCGTGCGGGCCGTCCTCAACAAAGAAATCACGATTCTCATCGAAACAATTCCGGAAAGGAAAAAACAGGAAGAAAGCGATTCTGCACAATCGTTCTCGGAACCGCAGACTTTCCATGAAGAAAAATCGTCGCAGACGACTCTCTTTCCCAGCGAAACGTCTGCTTCTGCCGCATATCCTCACAAGGAAGCGTCCCATTTTGTTCCCGTTACGCCCGGAGATCATTCTTCCTTAAAAGAAAAATACACGTTTGAAAATTTCGTCACGGGCACTTCCAATCAGCTCGCATATTCGGCGGCCCTCGCCGTCGTGAAAAAACCAGGCCGCGTCTACAATCCGCTTTTCCTTTACGGCGGCGTCGGTCTTGGAAAAACGCATTTGATGCACGCCATCGGCAATCAAATCTTGAAGGACGATCCCACAAAACGCGTCCTATATATCTCCAGCGAAAAATTCCTGAACGACTTTATCGCTTCCATTCGCGAAGGAAAACCGGCGGAATTTCAAAAGAAATACAGGAATATCGACGTGCTTCTCGTAGATGACATCCAGTTTCTTTATACGAAAGAAAGGACGCAGGAAGAATTTTTCCATACGTTCAACGCGCTTTACGACGCGGAAAAGGCGATTATCCTTTCCGCGGACCGTCATCCCAGAGACATCAAAATCATTGAAGACCGCTTGCGCTCCCGCTTTGAATGGGGGCTTCCTGTCGATATCACGGCGCCTGATCTGGAAACTCGTATCGCCATTCTCCAAAAGAAAGCAATACTCGATCATCTGGAAATTCCGGACGACGTTTTTTACTTTATCGCCAGCCGCGTAGACAGCAATATCCGAGAGCTGGAAGGCGCGCTCACCCGCGTCGTCGCGCAGGCGGAACTGGAAAATCACAAAATCACGCTCGATCTCGCCGCGAAAGCGATGAAAGGAAGCTATCCGACAGAACCAACGAAATCAATCACGCTGGAACTGATCCAGGACATCACTGCTTCCCATTTCAACATCCAAACGAACGAACTCTTCTCCAAGAAGAGAACGCGTGACCTCGCGCTTGCGCGGCAGGTGGCCATGTATCTTTGCCGAAAGCTGACCGACGCGTCTTTGCCGCAGATCGGCGAATATTTCGGAGGACGCGACCATACGACCGTCATGCATGCCTACGACAAAATCACAAAGAAACGGGAAGAAAGCGCTCAGTTCGACAAAACCATCGGGGAATTGATTGACCGAATCCGTCAGATGTAAGGCAAGGAACCAAAAAACAACCTTAAAACCTGGCGGCTCGTCCTGTGGAAATATCGACGAACAAGATGTTCAAGAAATGTGGATAAGAGACGGGGAATTCCTCCGTTGTGATTATGTGGAAAAAAAGAACCCCTTTTCAACATTTTTATTCACAAAAAATATAAGCCTTATAGATTCATTTTCTTGTCTTTTCCACATTTCCACAACTCCTATTACTACTACGACTAAGATTTTTATAGAATTGAATTCATAATATGTGAGGTGTATAACCGTGAAAATCTCTTGCCTGAAGTCGGAGCTCGTCCAAGCGCTGCAAATCGCGGGACGCTCTGTCGCAAATAAGCCGCAGACTCCTATCTTGTCCGGCATTTACCTTCGCACGGAAAACAATACGCTGGAAATACAGGCGACGGATTATGAGATAGGCGTCATTCTCCATATATCCGCAGAAACAGACGAGGCGGGGGAAGTTGTCGTTTCCGGCCGTTATATGCAGGAAGTCGTTCGCACGCTTCCGGAAGAAAACGTGCAGCTCGATTATGACAAAGAAACGAAAATCCTAAAAATCTCTTCCGGCAGTTCCACCTTTACGCTTTTAAGTATGGATGCGAACGATTTCCCAAAAATCAATCGTATGCAGGAGGGAAAGACGTTCAAGATTCGGAGCGTCGTCCTGAAAGAACTGGTTCGGCGCACGATTTTCGCCTGCGCTACGGACGAGACGAGACCTGTTTTTACAGGAGCGCTGCTGGAGCTCGAAGGAGACAAAGTGCGCATGGTGGCGACAAATTCTCATCGTCTGGCGCTGCATGAGGAAACCATCGGGGACGAGCAGAACGAGAAATGCCAGTATATCATTCCGAAACGGATCCTCGAAGAAATGCAGCATATCATGGGGGGAGAGATTCCCGAGGACGTTGTCGTATACTGCACGCGAAGCGAAATGAGCTTTGAGACGGATCGCGCGTATATGACGACAAGGCTGATTGAAGGAAAATATCCTGATTATCGAAGAGCGATACCTTCTGAATTCGCGACGCGCGTAACGCTTCCGACTTCTTCTTTCCTGTCTGCGGTTTCCCGCGTCGGATTGATTGCCCGTTCTTCGGAATACAATACGATCAAGCTCGTTTTTAACATGGGAGAAGTGCATATCTCTTCTGACAATCCTATTGTCGGACGGGCGGAAGAGACCGTAAAAGCGACCATAGACGGCGACGATATCGACATTTCTTTCAACGCGTCGTATTTAATCGATGTCTTGAAAGTCGTCAACGGCGATCAGTTTATCCTGATGCTGAACGATTCCTTGAAACCGGCTGCCGTGCATGAACCTGAAAACGAGGACTTTGTATATATCATAACGCCTGTTCGTACGAAGCATTGAGCGGAGAGAAGGGCATGGAAAAAATTGAAATCCATACGGAAACCATACAGCTGGATCAATGTTTGAAACTGGCCGGCGTTGTGGCGACCGGCGGAGCGGTCAAGCCGATGATCGACGACGGCATGATTTTCGTCAACGGCGTTCAGGAGACGGCGCGCCGTAAGAAATTGTCGCCCGGAGACATCGTCGCTTTGCGTTTGGAAGAAGGAAATATAGAGTATCAGATTGTCTCGGGAGCGTAAGAGATGAGAGTCCGGCGCATCGAGCTCAGAAATTACAGAAATTATGCGAAAGAAATGATTCATCTTTCGCCGGGCGTGAATGTTTTTCTCGGACAAAACGCCCAGGGAAAAACGAATATTTTGGAAGCGGTTTACTATGCGGCGCTTGGGCGTTCGCACCGTACTTCCATCGACGCCGAGCTGGTGCGGTGGGAAACAGGGGAGGCGAAGTTCTCCCTTGATTTTTTGCGTTTCGATGTGGAAAACCAACTGGAATTTCTTTTTTTTCGGAATCGACGAAGAAGAATCGTCAAAAACGGCGCTCCTGTACGCATGAAAGACTTGATCGGTACGATCAACGTCGTCCTGTTTTCTCCGGAAGATCTTTTCTTGATCAAAGGAGCTCCTGCAGGGCGCCGTCGTTTTCTTGATATGGAAATATCCCAGGCGGATTCTGCTTATTTTTATGATCTTGCCGTTTATACGCGTCTTTTGGCCCAAAGAAACTCTCTGTTGAAGAAAATAAGGGACGGGGAAGCGGAGGAAAACGAGCTTTCCCTGTGGGACGCGCAGATGGTTCCTCGGGCTGTCAGCGTCATTCAAAAAAGAATGGAAGTCGTAAAAAAAATTGGCGCGCTTGCAGCCGAGATGCAAAAAAATCTTTCAGGCGGCAAAGAAACCTTGTCTTTGCACTATGAACTGCATGGTATGGAAAAAGAAGAGGACATGACAAACGACCTCTATTCATGGTATAATAAGAAGCTGGCGGAATCTGCAAGACTGGATATTTTAAGGGGATCGACGCGCTTCGGGCCGCACAGGGACGATATCGCTTTCTTTGTGAACGGCGCCGATCTTCGTTCTTACGGTTCCCAGGGGCAGCAGCGCACAGGCGTCCTTTCTCTGAAACTTGCGGAACTTGCTTTTTTTCGTGAAGAGACGGGCGAATATCCGGTTCTTCTTCTCGACGACGTGATGAGCGAGCTGGATCGGGAGAGACGGGAGCAGCTCCTTGATTTTATAAAAGGCGAGGAACTTCAGGCGCTTGTCACAGCGACGGACGAAGCGTATATCCCGTCGGGCGGTTTTGGACAGATTTTTCATGTCGATCATGGAACGGTGACGGCGGAATGAAAAAAGGAAAAGCGGTAAAAGAAGCGGCGCGTACAAGAAAAATAGAACGGTTTTCGGATATACTGCCGCGGTTCGTTTCTTCCTTCGGACAGGAAAAAGAATATCTTGTGCAGCTCCTCGTTTATCATTGGAAAGAGATCGTCGGCCCTTCCATTGGTTCGCACGTTCGTCCGGTTCGCATGGATTTTCACAAATTGTTTTTGGCGGCGGACGCGCCGGTCTGGGCCAACGAGCTTCGCTACATGGAGCGAAAGCTCATGGATAAGATCAATGCGTTCGTATGTCAAGAGCTGGTAAAAGAAATATGCTTCTGTACGCCGCAGAAAGAGACTTTTTCCGCACGGCGTGAACAAGTACCGCTGTCTTCTCTGCCACCGATAGAGACGCTGCCGGAAGACTACGAAAACCATGAAGATATCCTCTCGGAAGTCGAGAATGAAACGCTTCGCGCCGCAGCTTCCAGGGCCATAGCGCAAAATATGGCGCTTCGCAGAACGCTCGTCGAAGAAAAATGGCGTCCCTGTGCTTCCTGCGGCCGTCTGATTTCGCCGGAGCAAAAATTGTGTCTGGCTTGCAGCCAGAAAAAAAGGGAAGAGGAAAAAAGGGCCGTACAGCGTCTTTTACTTCACGAGCCTTGGCTTCACGGATATGAAATCAGTCACATTATAGGGTGTTCCAGAGAAACGGCTTTTGAGGCAAGATTTTCGCTTATGCAGACGATTGCTTCCCGCCTGAAAAAAGGGGACGAGACCAGCGACGATGCAAAACTGATTGTCATGCTCTTCGCCTCGGTCCGGCCGGAAAATTTGACGGGGCCCATCATCGCAAAGTACATGGCAAGACTTCGTTTCGATCTTCTGCCGGAGGGTTTTCCGCAGAAAGGAAAACGGAAACTGAGGGAGAAATAATCGATGTTTCTTCATTTGGAAGGAGACAATTCCATTCGTCTTCAAGACCTTGTCTCCATTCACGCCTATCGCGAAATGTGCGGTTCAAAGGACGGAAAGAGATTCTTATCGGAAAATCGGGAAGCTGTGAAAGATTTGTCGGGCGGACGTCCAAAATCCGCCGTCGTCACGACGGACGGCATATATCTTTCCAAGCTGTCTGTCGATACGTTATACAAACGATCACAAGCCTTTTTTCATCGCTTGTGATGTTTTCGATTTTACGTTGTCCATTTTTGAACGGAGGATTGCAAGATGTCGGAAGAGGAAACGAAAGTATTGGACGGGGCGGAAGCGTCTGAAAGCGCCGAAAAATATGTGGAAAATTTAGAGGACGCAGATCTGGATACGTCCGGAATCACGATTCATTCGGAAAGCGTCGATCCGGAACTTTCCCAAGTCGCCGGTCCCTATGACGCCAATCAGATTCAGGTCTTGGAAGGGCTGGAAGCCGTTCGTATGCGCCCGGGCATGTATATCGGCAGCACGTCAGAGCGCGGTCTTCATCATCTGGTTTATGAAGTCGTGGACAACTCCATCGACGAAGCGCTGGCCGGATATTGCAACCATGTCGAAGTGACGATTCATAAAGACGACAGTATTACCGTCGTCGACAACGGGCGAGGCATCCCTGTCGACATGCACGAAAGCGGAAAACCTGCCGTCGAAGTCGTTTTGACCGTACTTCACGCAGGCGGAAAATTTGGCGACGGCGGCTATAAAGTGTCCGGCGGACTGCACGGCGTCGGCGTTTCCGTCGTCAATGCGCTTTCCGCTTCGATGGAAGTAGAAGTTATGCGAGACGGCTCCCGCTATGAAATCACATTTTCCCGCGGCAACGTCGTCAAGCCTTTGACAAAAATCGGCGATGCGGATCGGACGGGAACGAAAGTTCATTTCGTACCGGACGATACGATTTTCACCGAGACGGTCTATAAATACGAGATTTTGCGCCATCGTCTGCGCGAGCTGGCGTTTCTCAATCAGGGCATTACCATCATCCTGACCGACGAGCGCGGCGAAGAGCAAAAGAGCGAAACGTTTCATTATGAGGGCGGCATTCGTTCTTTTGTAGATCACTTAGGCCGGAAAAAGGAAAAAATAAATCCGGATATTATTTATTTCAACGGCACGAAAGATGACATCATCGTAGAAATCGCGCTGCAATACAACGAAAGCTATCAGGAAACGATTTACAGCTTCGTCAACAATATCAATACCGAGGAGGGCGGCACGCACATGGCCGGCCTGAAGCTGGCGCTGACGCGTTCGGCGAACGAATATGCAAAAAAACTCGGCGTCCTGAAAGAAAAAGACGAAAACCTGACCGGCGAAGACATTCGCGAGGGACTGGTCTGCGTCATCAGCTTGAAAGTGCCGAATCCGCAGTTCGAGGGCCAGACGAAGACGAAACTCGGCAATTCCGAAGCGCGCGGCATCGTCGATTCGATCGTCACCGAGGGGCTGAACGAATATTTTGAGGAAAACCCGACGATCACAAAGCGGATTCTCGAAAAATCGGTCTTGGCCGCCCGGGCCCGCGTCGCCGCGCGAAAGGCGCGGGAACTGACGCGGCGCAAAAACGCGCTGGATCTCAATCTGGGACTGCCGGGAAAACTCGCCGATTGCTCCGTCAAAGATCCGGAGCAGGCGGAGATTTACCTCGTCGAGGGCGACAGCGCCGGCGGCTCCGCAAAGCAGGGACGCGACCGCCGTTTCCAGGCGATTCTTCCTCTCCGCGGCAAGATTCTGAACGTCGAAAAAGCGCGTCTCGACAAAATTTTCGCGAACGCGGAAATCCGCACGATGATTACGGCTTTTGGCAGCGGCATTTCCGAGGATTTCGACCTTGCAAAGAGCCGCTATGGAAAAATCATCATCATGACGGATGCCGATGTGGACGGCGCGCATATCCGCACGCTGCTCCTGACTTTCTTTTATCGCTACATGCGTCCCCTGATCGAGCATGGCCGCGTCTATATCGCACAGCCGCCGCTGTATCAAATTCGCAAGGGCCAGAAACACTGGTATACGTTCAGCGACGAAGAACTCGCGGAAAAGCTCAACGAGATCGGCCGTGACAATATCAACGTCCAGCGCTATAAGGGCCTCGGCGAAATGAATCCCGAACAGCTTTGGGAAACGACGATGGATCCGGAAAAGCGTACCATGCTTCGCGTCGACCTTCAGGACGCGGAAGAAGCGGACGAGCTTTTCACCATATTGATGGGCGAGAAAATCGAGCCGCGCCGCCAGTTCATCG
>ERZ842401.8522-NODE-8522-length-10051-cov-4.866347_pt1 | contig 10051 bp, 13 predicted proteins | sample MGYA00521270_ERZ842401 | MGnify/ENA primary metagenome ERZ842401 (study PRJEB31892, sample SAMEA3878208) | bioreactor metagenome | biome: Moose rumen | place: Sweden | collected 2011-10 | study: EMG produced TPA metagenomics assembly of the PRJEB12797 data set... | reverse complement strand
TATGTGTTACCCCCATAATTTTGCTGTTTAGGGGCGCGGAACCCCTAAACACAGGCTCTCAAAAAAGCGAGCACAAAACAAAAAGCAACAAAAAGAAAGGATTGATAAATATAGCAAGAAAAAACACAACGCTCCAGCGCAAGGAGATAGTTTACACAAAGGAAGAATGGGACCAGATCAAAGAGAAGGCTGTGGCTTGTCACTTGAAAACTGCAACTTTCATAAGGGCGATGTCTCTTGATTGGAGCATTTATGTTTATGATATGAAAGAGCTTGCGCCCCTGTTAAACGGTATGAGGATAATTTCCAACAATATCAATCAGGTGGCTCGCAAGGCGAACGAAACGAACAACATCTATGCCGAAGATGTGAGAAAGATAAAGGAGGCGCACGAAGAACTTTGCCGTACTGTAAGCAACTGGATGTCCACAATAACGTCAAGCAAACTCTGAGCTACATACTCAACCCCGACAAGACCGATGAGCGCAAATTGACAAGCGCTCTGAATTGTATGACTGAATCCGAACTCGCCTACACGCAGATGAAGGCAGTTTACGAGCAGTATGCAAGACGGAGTTATGACGCACCCCCGCAGAAAACTGGAAAATCTGCGGTCAAGGCTATCCACTATATCATGAGCTTCGCCGATTCTGAGAACGTCACGCCGGAGCACGCCCACAAGATAGGCAAGGCTTTTGTACGCAAAATGTTCGGTGACGATGCGCAGGCGGTCATAGCTATGTATATGAAAAACTTTGTAAAGTAAAAAATAGCCACTTATAGAAAGGCAGCTATTTTCTCATAAAAAGTGTTTTTTAGGACTTTTCGGAATATGAAACGCTTCTGCTACCCTGTGATTCAGGTGAGATATCGTAATCCAAAATAGTGTTTGATTGTATTATAATAAGAATGATGGTTGAAATAATTAAAATAATAAGCCTTGCCCATTGACGATTTTTAATTGCAGAAAAAATAAAAAACTTTTCTTTGAACCCATAATAGTCACCTCTGAAATCGCTTAGATTAAACTCAATAAAAGTCACGCACAGCCTTGCTAAACTGTAGGAACATATCAGGAGAGTTATTAAATAAATAGCATTCATTGTTCCAATACTCATGTTGTTTTGATTTTTGTCTATAAAATGTGAATAGTTTAAATCGAGAACAATATAGGATATAACATAGATGAAAATATCATGCGCAAGCAATATTCCAAGTCTGGTGTATTTTTCTTCCGGTCCAACCAAGCGATTTGACACTACGATCATCTCCTTACATTATATTGTATCACATAAAATGTTGTAAGTCAATAAATCGTAAATTAATGTGCTGTAAAATACTCCTGCGGATAAAAGAATGAGCTTATGATTACACAGACATTCGGGATACCTACAATGAAATATCCAGGGAGACTATATTTCAAAGCTCGTAAAGAAAGAAAAACTCCGCAGGGAGCAGGAACAGAAAAAGCAACCGCACAAAAAGAAACACAACAGATAAATATTCAAAGATTTAACGCAACTTTGTCTTGAACATGGCAGCGGGATATGTTATACTTTTAGTACGATATATTCCGCTGTCGGAAAGGAGTTAAAATGATAAGACAGCAGAATAAAACCACCACACGAAAGGTGGTGGCGGAATGAATATACAGGAACGCAAGAATAAAGAGGGTAAGATAACCTCATATCGCATAAGGGTGTTTGACCACAGAGACGCTCAAACGGGCAAGCAGGTTTTCCGAACGCTATCTGTAAAGTATGACGATATCAAGTCGGCAGCATGGAACAGGAAAAATGCTGAAAAGCAGGCGATTATCTTTGAGAAAGGTATAGCCGAGCAGACTACGTCCGATTCGAGAGTGACGTTTGATGAATACTGCGACTATGCAATCAAAATCAAAGAGCAGTCGAGCATATCTGCTTCAACAGCGTACAGTTACCGCAGCTACAAAAAGCGTGTCGCTCCGTACCTCGGTCACATTCAGCTGAAAAAGATGACCCCGGCAATGATAAACGGCGCATATTCTAAAATGCTTGATAACGGTCAGTCGAGGAATTCGGTGTATCAGCTGCATTTGTTTGTACACGCTATGCTTGCAATGGCTTTCAAGGAGGGCTTGATTCCCCGCAACTATGCAGACGCAGCAACACCGCCGAAAAAAGAGCAGCCGAGGTCGATGCACTCTCAGAGGAACAGCTTGATTTATTTTTCAAATTGCTTTACAAGGATACTTCGGTGCATAGTTATACTTTTCAAGTGCTTTTCAGCCTGCTGCTTGCAACGGGCTGCCGAATCGGTGAGCTATGTGCGCTCTCGTGGGATAATGTGGATTTCGAGGAAAACCGCATACATATCTGTAAGCACTTCATCACCGACAGCACAGGCTCACGCATTGAGGAAGGCTGCAAGACAAACGCAGGTGACCGCTGGCTTTACATGGACGATGAAACTATGGATATGCTGAAAGAATACCGCAAGCATTATGATGAGGTCGCAAAGTCATACGGTAACAAGTGGAATTACTTTGCAAAGGCTGTATTTTTCTCGATACATGATCCGGGTTATTTTATGAGCCCCAGTACAGCAAGAAATTGGCTGAATAATTTCACAAAGAAAAATCACTTGCCAAGGATACACCCACATCAGTTCAGACACACGGCGATCAGCTTGCAGCTTCAAAACGGAATAAGCATACCCGAAGCTGCAAAGAGGGCCGGGCATTCCCGACCCGATGTAACTCTTCGCACATACAGTCACACGCTAAAAGATAATGACCGTCATTGCTGTGAGGTAGTTACCAAAGCTATTCCGAAGATGCCCAAGCGAAAGACAGGCTGATAGCTTACGAGAAGATACGTTAAATGCAAGCTCTGATAACTTGCGGCAGCTTAAAAGTTGACCGTTTGTTGACCAAAGCGGTTTTCAAACGGTCACTGAAAGCTACAAGTTGCTTGAAAATGCGAGGCTTGCGAGAGTAGGGGTTGCTTTTTAGGCGTTAATATGATATTTTATGGAAAAGTAACCTATTGTTATTAAAAAGACTATTCGATACTGAGGATATTCAGAGGAATATTAGGCCTCTGGACTCTCTAAAATCAGTTGAAGGAGATAAATGTTTATTATCTCACAAAACTGTACTATAGAACACTCAGGTAATCAAAACTCTTATATTATCAGGGAGACCCCGGAGGCAAAATAGTCCTTTGGGAAGCATCAAGGAACTCATGAGACCTTGGAAGACCACGGAGACACATGAGACCTCCGAGTAATACAGGAGTAATACAGGAACAGCTCTTCGGTAATAAGGTGCCGTAGGCAACACCTTAGCAACAATTATTTGGTAAAGTTTGGCGGTTGGTTTTACACTATAAAACCGAAAGGACAGATACGAATGATTGATGCACTTTACAACTATCGACAGGGGGATATTCACTCCGCTGAGTTTTCTGACGAGTTTAACAAGCTCTGTATCCCCTTTGAAAATTCTCTGAGCAAGGAGCAGATTGATGTGTTCCACATAATTCTCGACTGCGTGAGCGATACCGCCGCTGCTGAGCTGAGAGCTGCGTATAAGGTCGGCTTCAAGGACGGAGCGACATAGATGTAAGAAATTCAGGACTAATACAATCATAACATAAGGAAAGGGCAATGTTCACCATAAGTGGAGGACATTGCCATTTTTACTGTTAAATCTCACCTTGTGCCTTGAAAAATCCTCCAAAATGTGCTATGATAGTAGTGTGAGGTGAATCACAATGGACACAAAAACCGCTATTAAGACAGCTTTTATGAAGCTCTATGCAAACAAGGAGTTTTCCCGAATCTCCGTAAGTGAGCTGTGCGCTGCCACGCCAGTGGCACGGACTACCTTCTATTCCTACTATGACAACACCGACAGCGTAAGAGTCGAGATCGAGGACGAGTTGATACAGGGACTGATGAACGCTGTCATCAGCAATATAGACAGCTCATTGTCATGTGCGGATATGGATAAGGCTCTTGATGCGATAGAGAGCTATATCAAGGAGCATTGGAGCAGCTTTCGCTCATTCCTCATTACCCAGCCTGATCTGCGGTTTATCGGCAAGTGGAAGAACAGCATCAAGCTGAATTTCAAGCGCCGTTACCCTGAAAAGGTCACGATCAGGAATTATGAACTGATTGCCGAAATGGTGGCTTCTGCCGTGATTGGAGCGTATACATTCTGGCTGTCCTCGCCGGATAAGGTCAACACCAAAGACCTGAAAGCGATCATCTTTGAGGTCATGGACAGCATTATTGAGATCATCTGAAGTCCGAACACTTTTTGAATTTTTGTAGTGGTAAAATATATCGCCTTTGTGCTATGATAGTATTAAGCTAAATGAACGGAATGCTTGATCAAAAATCATAACACGGAGGCGATCTTTATGTCTATCAAAATTCATGTATTCCACACTGGCGAGGTATGCGTTGCACCCGATCTGCCCTTTGGCGGTGATGACTGCAATGCGGTCAAGGCTTCGGGAGTTTTCGGTAAGAAGGAGGACAGGCTGTGGCTGCCTGTTTCCGCTTATCTTATCGAACATCCCAAGGGAAAATTTCTCGTTGATACAGGCTGGGCAAGGGATATGAGCCCGAACGGAGAGTTCGACAAAAAGGCACAGATCAAGTCCCTGGGAACTGTCATGCTCTATGAGGTCAATCAGGGGCGTATCCCGCTTGGCGAGTGCATTGACGAGCAGCTTGCCGAAATGGGCATAAAGCCTTCCGACCTTGATGCGGTGCTTATCACCCACCTTGACTGCGACCACGCAAACGGCTTGAAGCAGGTCAAGGGCGCTAAGAAGTTTTATGTTGCTGCCGATGAGGTTAAGTTTGCCACGAAACTGACAAACAAAGTCCGCTACAACAAGGATTGGTGGAAGGATATTCCCCTAACGGAATTTGAGTGGAACGATACGCAGGGTCCGGTCGGCAAGTCCTACGATCTGCTTGGTGACGGCTCGATAGAGCTTATCAATATCCCCGGACACGCAGACGGTCTGTTTGCGGTAAAGGTCAAGAATGACGAGGGTAAATTCGTACTTCTTTTCTCGGACGGCGGTTATGCTAAAAAGAGCTGGGAGGAAATGATCACGTCGGGTATCGCTGCCGACAAGGGCTTGCAGAAACAGTCCCTTGCGTGGATCAGGGAGCAGAGCCTTGACGAAAACTGCGTGGAATCTCTTGCAAACCACGATCCCGACATCAAGCCTCATGTGATCGAGCTGTAAGAGGGTGGCTTATGAAAAAGCATAAAACGGCACTGATAACAGGTGCATCGGGCGGTCTTGGGCTTGAGTTTGCAAAGCTGCTTGCAAAGAAAAAATACGACCTTGTGCTTGTGGCAAGAAACGAAGGCAAGCTCTACGCTCTGAAAAATGAATTGGAGGAACAGTATCATATCACGGTCTATGTCTTTGCCTGCGACCTCTCGAAAAAAGATGCTGCCCTTAATGTGTTCGACTACACCCTTGAACACAAGCTGACACCCGATGTTCTGATAAACAATGCAGGTTTTGGGGACAAGTGCGATTTTGCCGAGAGCGATTGGGAAAAGCAGTACAATATGGTGCAGGTGAATATTACGGCACTGATGCAGCTAACACATTGTTTTCTTCCTGTGATGATAGACAGAGGGCGTGGAAAAATACTGAATATGTCCTCGGTGGCGGCTTTTTGTGCGGGACCGGAAATGTCGGTCTATTATGCAAGCAAAGAGTTTGTCCGCAGCTTCTCCGAAGCGGTGGCAGAGGAAGTCAAGGGAACGGGCGTGACTGTAACAGCTTTTTGCCCCGGACCGACAGCAACAGGCTTTGACAAGGCGGCGGATATGGACAAAGGCTCTAATATGTTCCGCCACGCTGCAAGTGCAGAGGAAGTCGCAAAGGCGGGATATATCGCTATGATGCGTGGGCAGGCGGTAAGCTATCACGGCGCATTTACAAAGACTATGAACATCGGCTCACGGCTCGTGCCGAGGTCGGTTTCAAGGAAATTTGCAAGAAAAATGAACGGATAAACGGAGGTAATCATAATGGGAACACTTAGAAAAGTAAAACTGGCAGCCAAGCTCGACCACGATCTTCGCAAGATGCTTGTCAAGGGCGGAAGAAACGAGATACTTGTTGACCTCGACGGTGACAAGGAAGCTGACATCATGCTCTCAGACACAAGCGGTGACGGCAACATCGACACCATTGCGGCTGACCTGACAGGCGACGGCGAGTTCAATCTCTACATCAAGGACACCGACGGAAACGGCACACCCGATACTGTCATGCTCTTCGATGAGAATGATGAGGTCGTTGCAATGACCGAGGACAAGGCAAAGGTCGAGGAAACTGCAAAGGCTATCGCTGCAAGGATATATCTCGCACTTCAGGCACAGGAGATCATTGCAGAGGAGCTTGACAGACATCTGAAGGAGCTTGACAAGGAGATCAGACGGGCAAGGAAAGAGCTGAACAAGGCTTAACAAAAATAGGGCAATGTCCTCCGTGAGTGGGCTATTGGCACACTCAAAATCCGTTCCACACAAGTCATGATCGGTATTGTGGAGCATACCACAATTGGCATTTACCTTATTGGAACTGAATATTTAACCGCAAGCTCTCGGAAATGCCCTGCAAGCGTTTCTGAGGGCTTTTTTGACAGTAAAGTTTATGCTACGTAAGGTCGAGCGTTACTGTGGGGACCTTGGAGCACTATCAGGTCTCTGGAACCTCTATGAAGCGCAAAACCTGCATATGTTAGCTATCAAGCATTGAAATAATAAAAGAAATGTGTTATAATAATATTCAGTTAGCTTTGACTAATAGGCTTGATGGCTATATTATCAGATCGATCAGGAGAAAAAGGATATGAAATATTCATTGATAGCAAAGCTGATGCCCGTGATCTTAGATAAAACAGTATACGGGTATTTAGAGAAGGACGGCGCAAATATGATCAAAGAGGTCAGGAAGAAGATAAAAAGAGAATACAAAGCTATGGTGCTGAGGACTCCCGGACTTGAAAAGGGGAACAGCCTTGAGAAAAACCTTATTATCGGCTGTTATTTGCTTTCATTTGTAAAGGCGGCACCTGAGCTCGTGGACGAAGAAAGGTTCTCAGGCATTATCAAGGCACTGTGCGATGAGATGGTCAGGCGTGGTAAAGAGGATGACAGTATGTTTTCCGAAAAGACCATCAAGGGCAGAGAATCAGCGGCGATTCATTCTCAAAGCTCTGACTGCGAAATGGGCTGGGTGTCCTCTTTTAAGCGGATAGATAAAGACAGCTATGAATTCACATATACTAAATGCGGTCTGTGTGAGCTCGGAAGGAGAGAAGGATGCTTTCATCTGATAAAGTATCTGTGTCAGACGGATATGGTCAGCTTTGATCTGGGCGGCGCAAGGCTCGTGCGGGAGCATACTATAGCTAATGGCAATAGCTTCTGCGATTTTCATGTATACAGAAAGGGCGTGGCAAAATGATAGGAACGGCGTTGATTGAAGGGGCTGTGTGGTCGGTGCTTTGGATCATTTATGTTTATGTGATAGTGACCCGTTTTCCCTGGAAGATGCTGCATGATTACCCGGAGGATATCAAAAAAGCAGCGTCACTTCCGGAGCCGACAGAAGTTCAGAACAGGAATGCTAAGATTTTTGAGGTCGTCGGTTCCCTTGTTATTTTCGTATCGCTCATAGTGTTCGGGATAGTGCAGTTTTTAGGGGAAAGAGCATCGTTTTTATCAGTATTCGGCTTTGTTTTCATCATAGCGATGTTATGGAACGTAGTCGATCTGCTGATAATGGACTGGCTGATAATATGCAGTATCACGCCCAAATGGGTGGTGATCGAGGGCACTGAGGGCTGCGAGGGCTATAAGGACTATATGTTCCATTTCAAGGGGTTTCTGATAGGCTGTGTATATACGTTTATCATGGCTCTTATCTTCTCGGGGATAGACTACCTTGTACTGAACTTTCTGATATGGAAATGAAACAGTATGGGCTTATAGTGACATCAGCTGAACAGGAGGAAGCATTATGTTATTAACAATATTTCTGGCTATAGTATTTTGTGCTGCGGTATCTATCGTGATGATCGCAATGGTAGGCTTTATCCAGAATGAGAAGTTCTTTTCATCGGCTCCGAAGGAAGCTCAGGAGCTGATAAAACCGAGGAAGGAAGAACTGTTTTACGGTGCAAGGACAATGGGCTGGGTACTCATGGCGATAAGTATGCTGCTGATCATATGCGTCGGAGTGATCTCTATATGGGACGGGTTTAGAAATGACTATACATTCTGGCAGTTTTCCCTGCGTTTTACAGTGATATTTACGATATACAAGATCTTTGACATGACCTTTATTGATTGGTTTCTGCTTTGCAGATCTCACTTCTTCCAGTATTTTTATCCGGAGGTCGAGTCTGTCTTCAATGACAGAAAATACGGTTTTAACATCAAAAGCCAGCTGCTGAAGCTTATTGTCATATTCCCGGCAGCATCGGCACTTGCGGCTTGGATATGTACGTTGTTTTAAATTAAATCATTTGAGGAGATGTAGATAATGAAAGAAAAATACACACTTGAAGAGGACGGTTTTGTTGGCTATTGGCACCCGTCCGACTCCCATAAGGGTAGGGCGATAATAGTGTTTCACGGTTCGGGAGCCGACTATGAGCTAACAAAGAAAGGCTCGGAATTTCTGAGAAAAGCAGGCTGGAGCTGTCTGCTTGTGGGATTTGCAGGCTGGGACGGATTGCCTGAGGACCCTGTGCTCGCTCCCGTGGAATATGCTGAAAAGGCAGTTAATGTACTTAAAAGCGAGGGCTTTGAAAAGATCGCTATGTATGGAATATCTGCAGGGGCAAAATTTGCCATAACAGCGGCGTCGCTGATTCCTGACGTAAGCCTTGTTATTGCAGGGTCGCCCTTTGACTATACCACGGAGGCTTTTAAGGGAACAAAGGCTCTTAACAAGTCGACTTTTTCGTGGCGTGGCGAACCACTCCCTTACGACCCGACGGTTACGCTTCATCGCAATATCATCAGTGTGCTTTTTCGCACAGCGTTTTCAAATAAATACGGAATGAGACGTATGCTGCGTGGCTGCTATGATGAAAATGTGCAGACAGAGGCGGCGAGGATAAAGGTCGAGAATATGCACGCCGATATACTTATGCAGTGCCCGGGCTATGACGACTGCTGGCCCTCGGACGAGGCTGTACCGAGAATGAAGAAGATACTTGAAGACTGCGGTTACCCCTACAGAGTTCAGGCAACTGTTTATGAAAAGGGCAGCCACCTGCTTTGCGGTGACCTTATGTCCTCGCCGGATTATCTGAAGTCGATGCGAAAGATACTTCAGGCAGAGTATGTCGATCAGAACGCCTGCAGCAAGGCAAGAGAGGACAGCATGAAGGAAGCATTGGAATTCCTTGAGGGTTGGGAGTGAAAGGTATGAACATAAAAGAAACGCTTCATGCATAGCGGGCAAAAACAGAGGAGCATATCCGTGATCTTGAAAAATCGGGCAAGGCAGGGAAGAGATACACAGCTTCTATACCTGATATACCGTTTCTGGTTTTAGGGTTGCTTTGTGATATCGGCTGGATAATTCATCTCATCGTTGGCTTTAAGCGTCTTTTCAGCAGCTTTGACCTGCTTCTATGTCTTTCTCTAATTTTCGTACTGATCGGCGTAGGAATGACTGTATATCTCAATAAGATACATGAAAAGGAGATCGCATTAAGATACCAGAAAGACCTGAGCTTTGGCTTGACGGTATTGGGCGGACTTCACGGTGGTATAGTCGGAATACTGATCTGCAATGAGTGGCTTATCATCGGCGGTTTTCTGAATCTTTTAACAGGACTGCCGATATATCTATCGTTCAAGCTCGGGATAATTTATGGAGTTCAGTAAACAAAACAGATACGGAGGTACAATAATGAAGAAGGAATACAAAAAATATTGGCTCTTTGGCATCATCCGTGCCGTTTGCTTCGGGATAGGTGACTGGCTTTTTGGGTT
>ERZ842401.8521-NODE-8521-length-10051-cov-5.091036_pt1 | contig 10051 bp, 10 predicted proteins | sample MGYA00521270_ERZ842401 | MGnify/ENA primary metagenome ERZ842401 (study PRJEB31892, sample SAMEA3878208) | bioreactor metagenome | biome: Moose rumen | place: Sweden | collected 2011-10 | study: EMG produced TPA metagenomics assembly of the PRJEB12797 data set... | reverse complement strand
CGCCGAGACGAGCCCGCCGACCACGCTCGGCAGCGCCCCTTCCATTCCCGCGACGGCAACGACGACCCGCGCCTCTTCGATCTCCTTGGAGCATTCCAGCAGGCGATGGATTCCCGCCACCCCTACGTCGTAGATGCGCCGCACCCGGTTCCCCAGCGCCTCCAGCGTGAGGGCTGCCTCCTCGGCGACCGGCAGGTCGCTCGTGCCGCCGCAGACGACAGCCACCGTGCCGAGTCCGTCATCCGGACGACTGTCGCCAAGACGTCCAAGGCGCGCCTCCTCGAAATACGCGAACCGCTCCCCGAATCGTGCCTTCACTTCTCTGGCCTTGTCCGCGTCGAGGCGCGTGACGAGCACCGGCGACTGGCCGCGTCCGTCGAGAGTGGAAAGAATCTCCGCAATCTGCGCGGCACTCTTGCCCTCGCCGTAGACGACTTCGGCAACGCCCTGCCGGCGGAACCGCCCGACGTCGACCCGCGCAAAGCCCAGGTTTTCAGTTTCTGAGTCCATCGTTAGCGTTTGCAAGAGGCCGCGCTTCAGCTCATCTGCTTTTGCGTCCTGCGGCATCTGCATCTTTCAACCGCGAACAAGACCGCGAACACGGCGACGCCGGCGGCGACGATGATGGCGCCGAGCACGGCGTCCTCGCGCGAGAAGTCGAGAAGCCCCTCGCCGTCCATCGCGTTGGCGACGCAGTCAACGGCCCACATGAGCGCAGCACCCCAGAACATCAGCATCGTCGTGAAAAGCGCGCCAGTCGGGGCGCCGCGGCGCTTCGCGGCGAAAAAGGCGCACGTGAAGACGACAGACGCCGCAATCGTCATGAGTTCACACATTGAGCATTTCTTTCCTTGACTTCTCCAATGCCCACGAGACGGACACCATTGCAACCCAGACGGCGACAAGAAGCACCGCCATCGCGACACCCCGGGTGGCCATTTCGTGGAACATCTCGGAAAGCGCCTCGCCGCCTTCCTTCGCGGCCGTCAGGAACGGCGGCATCATGATGATCTCGCCGTGGTAGACGTGCTCGATCGCCAGCAGGAAGCTGCCGCCGAACATCATCTTGCAAAGCCAGTCGAGCCGGGCGACGAACGGATTGCGCGTCGCGCGTCCGGCCAGAATCGGCTTCGCGGCCTTTGCCGCAACCGCCGTGGCGAGCGGAACTGTAAAACATGCCATGTCGATTTCTCCTTTCGCTTGAGGCCTTTATTATACCAAAAAAACACCGTAACGCGACGATGCAGAGGGAGACCGCGCCGTCAGCCGCGAATCCGCTTCGCGAGGGGGGGGGGGGATGAGGTCAGCGCTTTTTCACCGGCTCGGAGCCGCCGGGGCGGTAGAACATGAGCATCGCGTCGGATGTGCGGTAGAGAAGCTCGCCGAGTTTTATGTAGCCGCCCTTCTGCTCCTTGCGGCCACGATCGCTGCCGCCCGGGAAGACGACATGGAATGTCTCAGCATCAAAACCAAGCCCGTCGATGATCGCAATGTCCAAGGGCCAGCGCTGGGAGATTTCGTCATTGAGCGGACGACTCTGGCGAACGAGCATGACGGGCTGCGAAAGAAGTATCCAGCGGCGAATCTCGTCCTTCTTCGCAAGTAGCGCCTCCTCGGTCGGACAGTTGAAGAAGACTGTCTCGGGCGACTTGATCTTGAGCGCCGCAGCGCATTTCGCAACCCATGCGGCGTTCTTGCCGTAGTCCGGCCCGCCCTTCTTCTTCCCCGTGGCACGTGGCGCCGGCTTCGACGGCTTCTTCTTCCCCTTGCCATCATCGTTCCCGCTCGCCTGCTCGAAGTCGAGGAACCCAAGTCCTGATTCCCTGATCAGCGCCTCCATTTCGCGTCTCAGCTGGTCGACTTCCGCAAGCCGGAACTTCGGGCGCGAGTCGGACGGATTCGAGTGGACGCGCGTCACGTCGAAATCTCCCTTGCCATTCTCGGCGCCAGGGAGCGCACGGTAGTAGTTCGCAATCGCCATAAGCGCCAAAAGCGGATTCGACGAATTGAACACGTCGTTCTTAAGCCCAAAATACCACTGCTGTATGTACCAGGTGGAGAGAAGGTGGTCGGTCTCGGAGAAAAGCGTCACGTCGCCCTTGCCGGTCACCTCCGCCGGAAGGACGATGCCTTTCTGGTTGCTGCTGTACCTTATGCCGTTCGCGTTTCTGGCGTAGGCGCGGACGAAGTTCGTGACTCCCGGCTTCAAGTCGATTATGCGCCCCTCGTAGCGGTCGCGGTGGTAGAGCGGGAAGAGCTTACCAGTTTTTTCGGTCGGATCCTTCTTAAGCCCGTAGCAGAAGCCGTACTCCGTCAGCAGCGGCTCGCCCCTGTACTTGACGTTGAGCTTCGCGCGGAACGACGTCGGCATGGGCGCATCGAGCGAAATAAGCTCGGTCTGCGGGAGAAGCGCAAAGTCGAGCTCTTGCTTCGTCAGCTTGACCTCCGGCATGTCGAGCTTGAAGGTGCAAGTCCCGGAAGCAGCGTCGGTTTTTATGTTCGATATCGCGATTCCTGCGGGGAGGAAGTTCGGGAGTATTGCCGCGGGGTCGCTCTTCTCGTCGAACTTGTCGCCAGGCCTCAAGTACGCGACGCCCTCTCCAATCGCCTTGTGGTCGGGATCGCCGGATCTGTACGTGTAGCAGAGGTCTGGCGGCCCGAGCATCGGCGAGGTCATCGTGACGTTGATGACATGAACGAGAAGACCCTCGGCCGACGAATCGCCGACTGGCGGCCTTTCATTGTGGCAGTACTCGATGTAGAATAGGTAATTCGGGTGCGTCGACGGCACAAAAATCCCGAGGGGATTCAGCCCATCGCCGTCCTTCGCCGTCATCGGGAATTTCGCGGAACGAGGGGAGAGCGTGTATTCGCCCGGCTTCGCGATCTTCGGATAGGCGGCCGCAGGGACGAAAGCGTGGTGGATGTAGCGGCAGTAGGCGGGCCCCGTGGGGCCGTAGTCCCACGGCAGGCACGGCGCGCCCTCGAGACCGTCGTGCTCCTCCGTCGCGTGGTAGTAGTCGGGCGAGCCAAGGCAATGTCCGAGCTCGTGGACGAGTGTGCGGCCGTTCCCTGGATACGACACCTGCGGAATGGAGTTCGGCCAAAGCGGATCAGCCCACATGACCTTGGGATCATATCTCGCAAGCTTGTCAACGACGCCTTTCTCCAGGGCCTCCGGCGAAGGCTTCGGCGGATAGAGCGGCCTGAGAAGGCGTTCCAGAAGGTCGGGGTCCTTGTTCACCGTGCGGCAGTAGACATAGCACGTATATGCACCCTTCTTCTTAAGCTTCCCCTTCGACTGCACGAACTTTAGCGCATCTTCCCGCAGCTTGCGGGCGCGTTCGCCGCCGTCGCCGTTGTATCCGATCAGGTTCCCAAACGCATTCCAGCGGCAGTAGTAGCCGAAAGGATGCGGCGCCATATAGACAGTCGGATAGACGTCGAGGACAGGCCACGTTATGCCCTGTGAATAGTCCTTGTAGTAGTCGGCTATCGTGGCGGAGCCGTCAAGCGAGTTGAGCGCCGAGCGCACGGCCTCGACAGACTGCGGCTGGATGCAGTCGGGGAACGTTATCACGACGAGGTCAACCTGGAACTCGCCTTTCTGCACGGGAGACGTACGTTCCGGCTTGAAAGTTGCGGCTGTAGTTTTTGTGACCGTTCCGCCGCGGACCTCCGCGGCGCGTTCGCCGTCTCCGGCCGGCTTCGCAGGCGCGTTCCTCGGCGGCTTCTTCGCCGGCGCGGCAGCCACCGCGAGCGACGCGAGCGTGGCCACCGCCGCAAGTGCAATGTTACGTCTCATTGGCGTAGATTATACCATAATCCGCCCGCCTATTGGGCATCGAACGCCACCGAGTCGTTGGACAAGTTCCTCAACAGAATCGAACTTTCCCGCGACATCGAAATCTCCCGCCGCGAATTCGCCAAGGGCAAGGGCATTCCGCAGGATGTTGTTTTCAATCGCCTCCATGAGAAACTCCTCGCATCTGACCGTATTGCACGCATTTGAAATATATGATACAATGCTCGCAATCTTTCGTACATTAGGAGTACAAACAATGACGACGAGCATTACATTTCGCACCGACGCGGAGCTCAAGGCGGATGTTGAGGACATCCTTGAGGACATCGGCATGAACATGTCGACTGCCTTCAACTGCTTTTTGGCCAAGATACGCGATGTGGGCGGCATCCCTTTCGCGCTTGCCAGGAAGAGCAAGCACCAGCGCATATTGGACGCATATAACGAGGCAAAGGAAGAAGCTAACGACCCTAATGCTCCGACCTGCACCGATCCCGATAAGATCGAGGAGTTCATGCTCGCATGAAATACGGAATCCGCAAAACCTCCCGATACAGGAAAAGCCTCAAAAAGATGCTTAGACGTGGGAAGGACATCAGGAAGATTTCCGCAGTTGTCCGTATGCTCGCCATGGGTGAAACCTTGCCGCCGCAATATCGAGACCATGCGCTTTCCGGCGACCTTGAGGGACTTCGCGACTGCCACATCGAGAACGACTGGGTGCTTTTCTATTTCTACACGACTACAGGCGAACTGATTCTCACCCTCTCCGACACCGGAACACACTCCGATCTATTTTGATTCGCCGCGTGTACGCAACGGGCGATACGCCAGTCGCGGCGCAAACTTGCCGTTTTTTGCGTTTGAATTGCCGCCAATTTTTCAGTATCGCGAACACGACAATGCAGCATCTCCGCCACGCTCGGATGCTCGCGCCGACGGATGACACGTCTTGGACTCGACATCACTCCGCGTCTTTGAAAAACTCCTCTGCAGGTATCATCTCCGCATCTTCACCAGAAACCAACTTCTCGTCCGCCGCCCAGTCGTGTGTTGACGCCTCAAACTCGCTGGCAAGGTCGGGACGCACCGCAAGAACGTTGCACCAGTCAGACGCCGTAAGCGTCGAAAGGTCGCACCCATCCACCCTGTGCGCCAAACCGCTTACCGGTCTGCGTCCGCCGTCGCGAAAAAGCAAGACGATTTGCCCGCCGTTAAACTTTCACATATCACACTTGTCGACAAAATGTATCCCGAAAGGCTGCCCGCTTTCTGCTCAGATAGTCTATTAATTCACTTAACTTGCCGATGGTGTTTTGAGCCTCTCTGCAAGGTTAGACAACAACCCTATAAGCATGGCGACCAAAACAGCAGGCAAAAATACTATTCCCATCAGAATAGCCCCTGCCCAGTATGCTATCCGGCAAAGTAATTTCATAGCAAACTATTTGAATTTCGTTCCATCACCATCGGTTGAAATAACACATATATCCACAATACTCCACACCCATACAGCCAACAAAGGGAGTAAAAACCACCCCGTGAAGAGCGTAATCAAAAGCTGCCAAAGTCCACGATAGGTTCGCCCAGCATAAAAATTGTGTATGCCAAGTATCCCAAAGAAAACTCCGAGCAGAATGTAAACAATCCGACTACGAGACTGATTCTCAGACCTCGGTTGTACGAATGCCATGCCAGAAGCTTGCGACGACACTGGCGAGACAGGGCTCGTTGGCGCCTCGCCATATGCTTGAAAGTTAACAGCAGCGCCGCAGCTTGGGCAACGCGTTACGCCGTTTGGTACTGGATTGTCGCAGTATTCACATTTCATTGTCTTACCTCCAAGTCACTTTTGCTCTTTCTATTTTCTGCTCGGGTTCGTCATCTTTGGACTGCTCTTCGACATGGTGCTCGACCATGCGAAAGAAGAGATGCGCCATGACGAACAGGGCGAACCCCACAACATGAAGAAGAATGTAGAACTTATCATCAAGCCCAGTCAGCATTGTCGCTATCAGCGCAAAGACGAAGTAGGCAGCATTTAGCCCCCAGACACCTATTGACATCGGCAATACGGTATCTGCCTTTGCGATCTGTTGAACCCAAAACGCGCCAAACAGGAATTCCGAAAAGGCAAGTGCTGAAAAACCAATCCAGAATTTGCCGGAATAAGGCGGTTCAAAGAACACAAAAGCGATGGCGGCGGTAATCCCGAGCGCGAACACCGTCAACAACGAAATCATCTTCTGATTGAATGACATTACATTTTCTCCTTATCCGATTTTCGCTCCGCACCCTGGGCAGAACTTCGCCTCTGTGGGTAATTCGCAGCCACAGTTGATGCAATGCTTCGCGCTGACTGTGTTTATGTTCTTGGTGATCGCAGCCATAGCATTTCCCATGGGAGAACCAACACCTACACCCATGCCAAGCCCCATCCCCGCGCCCATCAACGTACCAGCGTTCCCTTCGTTTCCAGCTGCCGTCTGCAAGGCGTCAAAGGAACGTTCTTGTGCGTACGAATAACCAATGATATCCATCTCGGCTTTCTTGGCCAATGCTTTCTTAAGCTGGACAATTGAGGAATCAGCATCATCAGTCGATATGGAGTTGACCATGAAAAGCCGCAGTTCTACGCCATAATCAGCGAAGTCTTCGGTCAGACGTTTCTCAAGGGTAGCTGATATGTCGTTCAGTTTCGTTCCAATCTGAAGTAACGAGCATCCTTCGTCTGTCATCACAGACGCAATGACATCTTTGACGCGAGTGACGATGACACCTTTGAAATAACCTGAAAGTGTCTTCTCCGTGAAAGCGGGAAGTCTCCCCATGAGCCGAGCCAAGAAACGGCACGAATCGGCAATCCTTATCCCGTACTGCCCAAACGCGCGAACAGGCAAAGCGATGTGGTACTTCGGATCTTCAACAAGAACCGGGTCTGACGTTCCCCATTTTACATCAAGGGGCACCGACTTCTGAAGAAACCACACTTCCGCCGTATACGGAGTCTTGCGGTTCGTCGAAAGCGCGGAAACCATCTTTGTGAGGAACGGAAAGTTCTTAGTCTCAAGTGCGTGTCGCCCTGGGGGGATAGGCCCGTAAAACAGTCCCTCTTTGACCAATACAGCATCTTGCGATTCAGCCACAATTAACTGTGACTTGTAATTGAGTTCGCAACTAGGATATCGAAATGCCATGACCCGAGGTGCTGGGTCCCACTTCAAAACGCTGATCGCGCTCATGTTTTGACTCCTTCTCGTTTGGGTTGTATCGTGACCACTCGACCGTGGATGTCGCTTTGACGCACAATGAGCAGAACAATCAAACCAATGACAAAAAACAGGATCGACATGAGTTGTTGTGGACTCAAACACGCCACTCCTGGCACATTACCACGTATGTCGCCTCTGAAAAATTCGGCGACGAAACGAATAGCGGCAACACCGATCAAATAAACCACAGCACGATACTTGAAAATGAATTTTAGGCAAATTGAAAACAGAAAGAAAAGTAAAACGGCCTCAACAAGTTGAATCGGGAAAACACATACATCCCCAATTCTCTCATAGGGTAAACTACCCGGCGGGTATTTAATACCACAAGAGCATATCTTTCCGTAGCAACAGCCACCGAGAAGGCATCCGATCCGGCCAATCCCCTGTGCAAGTGCAAACACGGGGAGAAACATATTCAGCAGAAACATTCGTCCAAATGATGTGAATCCACCAAACATGAATATGAAGAGAACTGCGCCAAACAACCAACCCGTGAATGTAAAACCGACTCTCCGCTCTCCGTTCCCTGTCCAAGTTCGCCAATCACCCGTGAACAGCGCATCAAGGGCAAATGCGAAGAACAACCCTGTCAATACCATGAACGGAAAACCATGCAGAATTTCATTCTGCAGGTCTCCGTTCAAATTAAACTTCTTAAAGTTATAAATCATCCAAATGCCAATCGCCAACAGAGCCACGCCGACACAAATCCCATAGAATGGGAATGTCGTGCCGAGCAAGGATACATATTGGCGAATTGGCATGGAGGACACAACGCCTTGTTAGGCCTTGATTTTCTTGCGATTGCAGATGCTGGAAATGCCCGAGCACATATAGACGATGCCCGCCGCAACACCAGCCGCCGAGAAATGAGGAATACTCATGCAGATCGACGTAATGCCGCCTACAATCAGCAAAAACCCAGTAAAGCCCGAAGCCTTGGACTTGCCAAAGAAGGAAAGGATGAAGCAGACGAACATGATGCCCGCCGCAACCGTTCCAAACATCAGTGAGTTGTCCGCTGCCCTTGCTCCGCCTTCCGCGTCTCCCGCAGCACCGCCAAGGCCAGCGAGACCGGCCGAACAGGCGATTGCACATGCGTAGTGCAGGATGGTCAGGAATATGCCGACGATACCGAGAATCCACGGCGCGTTGCTCTTTGTTTTTTGTTCACTCATTTTTGTTTTTTCCTTTTACCTTTGGATTTGAAATTCCCTCGAGGGTCCAAAGGTGAGACCCTCGAGGGATATTGTTAGTTAAACAAACCATTTAACATCTCTGCCGCTTGTTTCAGATCGTCGCCAGACGATTTGATGTCATCAACGCCATCTTTGATCCAGCCAGCGGCAGACTTGACCGCATTTCCAAACCGAGAGGGGCGCGTACGAACTGGCGGGACTTTCTTTTCGTCAATTTCTTTAAGCTGCCACTTGATGTCCTCCATAGCCTCCTTCAAGTTGACGGCTTCGTTGAACTTCTCCTCGGAGACGATTTCTCCATCATCGCACTTTGCATCGTCCTCAAGGTCTCCTTGGGAGGTGAGCTTACCGCGCATGATGTGGCTTTCTCCCTTCATCCACGCAGTTACCGTCGGCTTTAACGAATCGGAAACATTAAATTGGACATCAATATAATCGAACATCCCCACCTTTGCGACGCGCAGAGAGACGTATGTCTTGCTCGAGAACATCGTCTGCCCGATATTCTTGACTTCACCGCGCAAAACGACAATGCGGCCTTTCTGTTTGGCGAAGGTCTCCTTGTTTTGAAGATTGGTCTGTCCACTTTTGCCCTTGAGCCAGGCAATGAGGTCATCCCCGTTGCCAATCTCCCCGATGAAGTTCGCAAGTTCACCCTGCTTGGCGGCGCAGGCCTTAAGTTCTGCGGCGAGTGATTCCTTAATTGCGGCAAGAGTATCTGCTTTAACTTTGTCATCCTTAATCTGATCAAATGCAGGGCGGCGGAGGTAGATGCTGGACACAGAGAGGGTTTTCAGCATTTCGTCATCCGTAACTGCGCCACCGTAATCTTTCCACGCCTTGGTGATCACATTCTCCTTGCCTTCTTTAACGGCATTTTGAATGCGAGTAAATCCCAATTTGGATGAACGCTTCTTGTCCTTAAAGAGGTGCGCCAACGATACCAATCTTGAATCGTCATCATTGACGATCTCTTCCAACAGATCATCCGTCAATAGATCTTCGACCGACTTCGTAAACTTATCAGCCGTCGACTTGTCCTTGTTCGACCACGACAGCCCCCAACCGCTTTGGCATCGAGAACGATAGGCGTTCAGTTTGCAAATGAGTGCAACAGCGATCCGACCGCCTGTCTTCTTGTCAGATACATTATTGGCAATCAGAGCAGCCGTCTCAAGTTCATCATTTCGGCCGTTGTTCCAACTATCAAGCGTATGCTTATGCATGACATCCAAGGCAACTGATTTCATAATGTCAGGCTCAAGCCTGCCGTAGAGAAGTGCCCTGGCCGTGTCATTTGTTACAAAGAGCGACGGCTTGATTGACTGCACCAGTTTATCGCGCTCTTTTTTATATTCGGCTATGGATTCAAGGCATTCCTCTCGCCTTGCCTTGTCACGTGAACGTGTATATGACAATAACATTTTTTTATTCTGCGAAATCTGATTGTCCAACCTTTTTAGCTCATCACGTTTTCTTAGTTCTTCTTGCGTAGGAGGAGAAATCATTCTGGTGACAATCTCTTGGTTTGTTATTCCTGAAATCAACAACCTTCTGTCCTCATCCGACAACTCGTTTGCCCTGTCTCGATATAGACACGCTAATGTCATATCCAAGTCAACACCGTTTTCCGCAAGCTTTTCCCTCGCGCCTTTTAGGTCGTTACCAATGATCTTAAGCCATCCCACGACCAATTCCTTGTCAACGGCGTCATTTTTTGGTAATGTCGCAAAGTTGGGGATGGAATCTGTGTCAGAAGTCAGCGGCATAGA